>ERZ773237.81-NODE-81-length-107451-cov-32.411896_pt1 | contig 107451 bp, 101 predicted proteins | sample MGYA00580990_ERZ773237 | MGnify/ENA primary metagenome ERZ773237 (study PRJEB29015, sample SAMEA2737749) | human gut metagenome | biome: human gut; feature: human-associated habitat; material: faeces | place: China | collected 2012 ...
CAGCGATATCTTCTTTTTTTAATATGAATGAAAACATACTTGCCAAAGGCAGGAAACCTGCTCACGATAGTCGTGTATTGTGTTTGTCAGTTTGCCACAGCAAGGACATTTGTGTTTCTTACGCTCAAGTTTGCAATGTATGTGAATAGTGTTGTGATTTTCTTCAACTTTTTCTATTGAAAGCCCTTGCAATCCTGTGAGTTTTTCTGTAAAATATTTGTAGAGCATATTTATTCCTCCGTTCTGGTTTCTTGACAATTCCATTTTAACGGATTTTCGGAAAATATGCTCTACTTTTTTTGAAATTTTTTTAAATTAATTTTGTAGGCTCTTTCCTTACCCCAACATTTAGTATAGAGCCAGAAAGTCATGGGCGCATGGCACTATGATGAGACGGACATTGAACGACTAAGCCTGATTCTGACGTTGCATGATGTGGGATTTTCGAGTGAGGAAATCGAACGCTATATGCGTTTACTGTTGTCCAATGAAGATTCTGCGCAGGAGCGGATGGCAATGCTCCGAGAAAAAAGGGACGGCACGCTGGATGAGATTCACTTCAAGCAAAAGCAGCTTGACCGGCTGGATTATCTGCGTTTTGAAATTGCGCAAAGCAACAAAGACAAATAATTTATAAAAAAGGAGCATTCCCATGAAACGAATTCTTTCATTCTTGTTGGCAGTATGCCTTTTGATGGCATTGACCGCCTGCGGAAATCAGACTACTTCAAGCGGCGAAACGTCGCCATCTGAGCCGGAGACCTCACAAATTCAGACTCCTTCCTCTACGCCGGAAACGACTACTGAACCTGATCCGTCTTCCTCTGAACCGGAGCAGACGGAAGAAGGTGAGAGAACACTCGTTGTTTATTTTTCCGCCACCGGTAACACGAAAGCCGTTGCCGAAAAGATCGCCGAGCTGACCGGGGCGGATATTTATGAAATCGTGCCTGCCGAGCCTTACACCGCAGACGATCTGGATTACAACGTCAGCGACTGTCGGGCCAACCGCGAGATGAACGATGCCTCCGCTCGTCCTGCCATTGGCAGCGACAGCATCGATGTTTCCGGCTATGATACCGTAATGATCGGCTATCCCATCTGGTGGGGAACCATGCCGCGGATCATCAATACCTTTTTGGATACCTATGACCTTTCCGGTAAGGTGATACTGCCCTTCTGCACCTCAGGCGGCAGCGGTGTATCCCAGTCTGTCTCAGACATCCGCAGCGTAGAACCTGACGCAGATGTTCGTGCCGGACTGCGTGCAAGAAATGCGCAGGACAGTGGCATTGAAAGCTGGTTGAACGAAAACGGTATCAGCGGGTAAGGAGGCTTTCAGGTGAGGAGATGTATCGCATTACTCATGAGCTTTGTCCTTCTGTTTGCTTTGGCTGCCTGCGGAAAAACAGAGAATACTCCATCGAACGGTTCATCCATCGATTCTACACAGCAGGAGGACCAATCCATGCAGATTTCTGAAGAATTTGTACTGATAAAGGGCGGCTCTTTTCAGATGGGCAGCCCAGATAGCGAGGCGTGGCGCAGCGCAGATGAAACCCAGCACAGCGTCACCGTCAGCGACTTTTACATGAGCAAGCATGAACTGACGCAGAGAGAATATGCAGCTGTCATAGGCAGCAATCCCAGCAGCTTTTCCGGGGATGATCTGCCGGTGGAAAATGTCAGTTGGCTGGACGCTATCGCTTACTGCAATGCCCGCAGTAAAGCTGAGGGACTGACTCCCGCTTATACGGTGGACGGACAGACTGTTCCTGGGACAGAAGTGCGAACGGCTACCGTCTGTCAACAGAGGCGGAGTGGGAATATGCCTGCCGTGCCGGAACGACAGCTCCCTTCTATATCGCCGAATCACCGAGCGCAGAGCAGGCCAATTACTATGGACACTATCCTTATGGCATTGAGGATAATTATTTTTCACAGGGAGACCTGTCCGTAAAGCCCGGAGAATATCGGCAGAAAACACTGCCCGTAGGCAGCTTTGATCCGAATCCCAACGGTCTTTATGATATGTACGGCAATGTCAGCGAATGGGTGTGGGATTATTACGGTGCATATCCGACCGAAGAACAAACCGACCCTGCCGGACTGGAAATCGGGACACTGCGTGTTTACCGTGGCGGGGGATGGAACGATTTCGCCAAGAATATGCGCTCGGCTTACCGTGCTACATTGGAGCAGGACAAGAGGAGCTTTAATCTCGGCATTCGTCTGGTGCGAAACGCAGCCGCAGGCATGGGTATCGTGTCCGGTGTCGGAGCACAAACCACGGCGAGCGGAGAAGGAAAGGTTTTGATTGCCTTCTTCTCGTGGGGCGGCAACACCAAAGGCATAGCAGAGGAAATTGCCCGTCAGACCGATGTCAACCTGTTTGAGATCATCATGGTACACCCCTATTCCAGTGATTATAACACGGTATTGGACGAAGCGCAGCGAGATCAGAACGCACAGGCACGGCCTGAACTGGCAAGCCATGTGGAGGATATAGCGCAGTATGACACAATCCTGCTCGGTTATCCCAACTGGTGGGCATCCATTCCCATGCCGGTGGCATCCTTCCTTGAGGAGTACGACTTTTCCGGCAAAACCATCATCCCGTTCTGCTCTCACGGAGGAGGACGCTTCGGACAGAGCCTGACAGCAATTGCAAAGCTGGCTCCCGATGCTATGATGGGAGAAGCCCTTTCCATCCACTACTCCGGAGGGGCTTCACTGACGTCTGATGTGACTGCATGGCTTGAAAGCAATCAAATTTCAATGAAGTAGTACAGAGGTACTTCGATGGATATTTACAAGGTGGTGATACAATGAAACCGAAAATGGTCATAAAACTTACTGCGGATGTGCTGATGACGCTGGCACTGCTGTTTCTGATGGGGTATCAGTTTTGGGGAGAGACGGCGCATGAATGGCTCGGTGCCGGTATGTTCGCCTTATTCATACTGCACCATTGCCTGAACGCAAACTGGCACAAGCGTCTGCTCAATGGCAAATATACGTCCTCCCGCATTCTGACGCTCTGCGTTGACCTTCTTCTGTTTGCAGCTATGCTGATGCTGATGTACAGCGGCATCGTACTGTCACGCCATGTATTTGCGTTTCTGCCCATTGAAAGCGGTCTGGCGCCGGCGCGAAAGTTGCACATCCTCGGCGCATACTGGGGCTTTCTGCTGATGAGCGTGCATTTGGGGCTTCATTGGAATATGATCCTGTCCATGACGGCAAAGCAACTTCGGTTGAAACCGTCCAAGGTCAGAAGGACTGTACTGTTTGTTGCTACCGCAATGATTGCAGGGTACGGCGTGTATGTTTTCCTTAGCCGGGATTTTCCCACATATCTGTTTCTTCATAGCGAGTTTGTGTTCCTCGACTATGATGAACCGAAGATACAGTTTTATCTCGACTATCTTGCTCTGATGGGACTGTGTATCTTTCTTGCGCATTACGGGGGAAAGCTCTGCCGCAGAAGGAAGGAGAAGGTAAAATGAGGAACCGCTTTATGTACGCCCTCTGCATATTCTTGCTCTGCGGTCTGACGGCTTGCACTTCTTCTGCTCCACCCTCCTCGGAAAGCACAATGCCGGAAATGTCGCAACAATCGGAAATGACCGTTACAGAACAAAACAAAGAACTGCCAGAATTGGAAAAAAGCGAGAGTATGACGGCCACCGCTGACAAAAAATACGACTGACGGCAGAAAATACGGAGATCTTAATTCGACTATATGACACTCCGACTGCCAATGCACTCTATGCGCTTCTTCCTGTGGAGGTGGAGTTTTCGGACTACAACGGCATAGAAAAAATCGCCTATCTTCCGGAGACATTACCGACTGATGGCGAACCGGATGGGTATAACCCGCAGGAAGGGGATTTCTGCCTGTATGTACCGTGGGGAAATCTGTCGCTCTTTTATAGTGATTTCAGATATTCGCAATCCCTGATTCTGCTGGGGACAGTAGAATCAGGAAGGGAAAGTATTCCACACTTGGATGAAGCAGAAAGTGTTCTGATTCAAGCTATGCAGGAAAAGTGAAAAGTTTATATGTGCAATCTTTTTACTATGATTCAGGAGGAATAATCATGATTTTTGATGAAACTTATACGCTTTCAAACGGCGTAAAAATCCCGAAACTCGGCCTTGGCACATGGTGCATTCCACAGGAGGACACCGCCAATGCGGTCAGAGCCGCTATTGAAATCGGCTATCGGCATATTGATACGGCGCAAGCCTATGGCAACGAAGAAGGTGTGGGGACCGGTGTGCGCGGCTGCGGTCTGCCCCGTGAGCAAATCTTCGTCACGGACAAGGTGGCGGCAGAGGCCAAAAGCTATGAAAGCGCTGCCGCATCCATCGATGAGAGCCTGCACAAGATGGGGCTTGATTATATCGACCTGATGATCATCCACAGCCCGCAGCCTTGGGCGGAATGGCGGCAGGGTAACAAACGCTACTTTGAAGAAAACCGAGAGGTATGGCGGGCATTGGAGGACGCCTATCAGGCGGGAAAGCTCCGCGCCATCGGCGTTTCCAATTTCCTTCAGGATGACCTCGACAGTCTGCTTGCCTCCTGCCGCATGAAGCCTATGGTCAATCAGATTCTGCTGCATATCAGCAGCGCAAATCTGGAGCTTGCACAATATACGCAGGAAAACGGTGTCCTTGTGGAAGCCTATTCACCCATTGCACACGGCGAGGCGTTAAAGATTCCTGACATTACTGCAATGGCGGAGAAATACGGCGTGTCCTCCGCTGCGCTGTGTGTACGTTATGTGCTGGAGCTTGGCGCTGTGGCACTTCCTAAGACAGCAAATCCCGTTCATATGAGGGATAATGCAGCGGTGGACTTCCGCATTGCGCCGGAGGATATGGAAACGCTGAAACGGCTCGAGCCCATACAGGACTACGGTGAGTTCAGTTATTTCCCTGTGTTCAGCGGTAAGTAATCAGGAGGCGAAAAGCATATGAAAACAACAGATAAGAGCGTGTTTGAAGGACAGAATGTATTCGGTATTGGAGAAGAAAATACAGCCTATGCACAGTGTTTTATCGGAATGTCGTACCTGAATCCTCTGACAAAGCCGACAGACGGCGTCTTTATGGCGAATGTGACCTTTGAGCCAGGCTGCCGCAATAATTGGCACATCCACCATGCGAAATCCGGCGGTGGACAGATCCTGCTCTGTACCGCAGGTGAGGGCTGGTACCAGGAGGAGGGCAAACCCGCTGTCAGTTTGACACCCGGCACGGTTATTACCATCCCCGCAGAGGTCAAGCACTGGCACGGAGCCAAAGCGGATTCGTGGTTCAGCCACATTGCCGTGGAAGTACCCGGCGAGGACACCCACAATGAATGGTGTGAGCCAGTAACGGACGAATACTTCAGAGTGTTAGGAGATAAAGCGCAATTGTGAATAAGCCTTATATCGTATGCTATATGATGACCTCTGTGGATGGACGGATCGACTGTGCCATGACGGAAAAGTTGCCGGGCGTAGAGGACTATTATCCGCTTCTGGAGGAATTGGATCTTTCGTCGGCTGTCAGCGGGAAGACCACCGCACAGCTGGAGCTGGCGGAGCCGGGACAGTTCTGCAGCGAGATCCGCACGACCGTTGGCGTCAGAACCGTATCGAAAAAGGCCAACAATGTGACCGGATACTCAATCGTAGCGGACACCAAAGGAACACTTTTGTGGCGAAATGACAGCGAATATGACCAACCGCATATTATCCTGACTTCTCAGCAGGTCAGCCGGGAATACCTTGCCTACCTGGATGAGAAGAATATCTCTTATATCGCCGTGGGGGAACAGCATATTGACCTTGCGGCCGCCTGCGAGGTGTTGAAGGAGACTTTCAGTGTAGAGCGGCTCGGCATTGTGGGCGGTCCCGCCATCAATACTGCGTTTTTGGAGGCAAGGCTGTTGGACGAGGTTATCATTCTGATCGGTGCGGGCATTGACGGGAGAGCGTCCTACCCCACAGTATTCCAACGGGCAGAAAGTGCAACATGGGAGGTGATGCACCTTGCGCTGGTCGAGGCAAGGGCATTGGATTCCGGCGCAGTAATGATCCGCTATAAAACGAAATGAACAGCAAGGAGGAATCTTTCATGAGCAAGACTTTAGTAGCCTATTTTTCCGCCAGCGGCGAGACGGCAAACCTGGCAAAGACCATTGCAGAAGTGACCGGCGGCGACCTCTTTGAGATTCAGCCGGAGCAGCATTATACCTCTGCCGACCTGAACTGGAACGACAAGCGCAGCCGTAGCACCGTCGAAATGAATGACGAAAAGAGCCGTCCAGCCATTGCCGGTGAGGTTGCGGAGATGGAGCAGTACGACAACATGTTCGTCGGTTTCCCAATTTGGTGGTATCAGGCCCCGCGCATCATTGAAACCTTTTTGGAAAGCTATGATTTCTCCGGCAAGACAGTCATCCCCTTTGCCACCTCCGGCGGCAGTGGTATGGGCAGGACATCAGATATTCTGAAAGCATCCTGCCCCGGCGCAAAGGTCGATGTTGGTAAGCGCATGAGTAGCCGGGAAAGTGCCGCTTCCGTGCAGAAGTGGGTAGAGAGTCTGCATATCTGATGAGTATAGGGAGTGCTGTCAAATGGAATATACGAAATTAGGCAATACCAATATAGAAATTTCCAAGGTTTGCGTGGGCTGCATGAGTTTCGGCAAGGCAGGCACCATGCACGACTGGACGCTGGACGAGTCGGAAACGGAGCAGATTGTTCGGCACGCACTCGACCTCGGCATCAACTTTTTCGACACCGCTAACGGTTATTCTGCTGGAACAAGTGAGGAATATCTCGGAAGGACGCTTAAGAAGAATGTAAGCCGCGACAAAGTTGTCATTGCTTCCAAGGTATATTTCAATCCCGGCAGACTGTCTCGTGAGGCAATTCACCGAGAAATCGATGGCACGCTGAAACGGCTGGGAACGGAATATCTCGACCTTTACATTATTCACCGCTTCGATTATGAAACACCTATTGAGGAAACCATGGAAGCGTTGAACGATTTGGTTAAAGTGGGTAAAGTACGGGCACTCGGCGCATCGGCCATGTACGGGTACCAGTTTTACAATATGCAGCTTTGCGCCCGTGACCACGGCTGGGCGCGGTTTGAAGCCATGGAGAATCACTATAATCTGCTCTACCGGGAGGACGAACGTGAGCTGATTCCCATCTGTAAGCAGATGGGCGTGAGTCTGATGCCCTACAGTCCGCTGGCGGCGGGGCATCTCACACGCCCCACATGGAACACGGACACTCTTCGCAGCTGCACCGACCGTGTTGCCATGGGTAAGTACGACCGCACCGAGGAACAAGATATGCAGATTGTAACCCGTGTTCACGAGCTGGCAGAAAAGTACGGCGTGAAGATGCAGGAGATTGCGCTGGCGTGGCACTGGGCGAAGGGAGTGAGCTCACCCATTGTCGGGGCGACTAAAGCAAGGTATCTGGATGATGCCGTTGCAGCAATGAGCATCGATCTGACCGCAGCGGATATCGAGTATCTGGAAGAACCGTATATTCCTCACCGTATCGTTGGTGCCATCGATAGCAATCCGCCACAGGGCATCATGCTACTTGATGAAAAGAAATAATCTCTATGTAATTGCCTGACAGTATTAGTAAGCCCTCTGCGGATTATTTCCGTGGAGGGTGTTTTTTTGCCCGTTTCACCCTGACAAACAGAACTTTTTTCTGGGTATAGCGAGAATTGCTGTTCTCGGAGAGGAGGCATGACTATGACGAACGAAGAACGAATGCGGATTGCCGAGTTGCAACGCCAAGGCTACGGATATAAGAAAATAGCGACCATAACAGGATTACCACAGAATACTGTGAAGTCCTACTGTTCCAGACACCCCTTGCAGAAAAATGACTTTGCTGAGTCGGACGGTTTGTGCCGGAATTGCAAAAAGCCGCTTGAGCAGACACCCCATAAGCGGCAAAAGAAGTTCTGCTCGGATTTTTGCCGAATGGCGTGGTGGAACGCACATCCCGAAAGAGTGCAGCGAAAAGCGTACTACACACGCACTTGCCGGCATTGCGGAAAGCAGTTTGAAAGCTATGGCAACAGCCATCGGGTGTTCTGCTCCCGTGACTGCTATTTGAAATTCCGCAGGAAGGAGGCCGACCATGAGTGATTACGATAAGCGTCTGTTTGCCTACCAGATGGCGATGGCACTCGCCCAGAGTATGCGTTACAAGGGGCTGATATCAGCCAAAGAGTACGCTAAGATCGATACAATTATAGCCGAGAAATACGGCATATCTTCGTGTAGTATATTCCGCTGAAATCACTGGATAAATCGTGTTTTTAGAGGTAGTATGTCACACACCAAAGGGAGGTGAACCACATGGAGAGAGTTGTAGAAAGGGTCGATGCCCTAATACCCGCACAGCCGAAAGCTTTGCGTGTTTGCGCTTATGCCCGTGTTTCCACAGGAAAGGATGCCATGCTCCATTCGCTTTCTGCCCAGGTCAGCCACTACAGCGAAATGATCCAGTCTCACATTGGCTGGGTCTATTGCGGTGTTTACAGCGACGAAGCACTGACCGGTACAAAGAGCGATCGGGAAGGCTTTCAGCAGATGCTGACGGACTGCCGTGCAGGAAAAATTGATATGGTCATTACAAAAAGCATTTCACGCTTTGCAAGAAATACGGTGACGCTGCTCCAAACAGTTCGCGAACTGAAAAGTATGGGCATTGACGTCTATTTTGAGGAGCAATACATCCACACCATAAGCGCAGACGGAGAGCTGATGATGACCATCCTGGCATCCTACGCACAGGAAGAGAGCCTGTCAGCCAGCGAGAACCAAAAGTGGCGTGTGCGAAAAGCCTTTGAAAACGGTGAACTGATTAACCTTCGTTTTCTGTTCGGCTACAGCATCACCGCAGACGGTGTTCAGATTAACGAAAAGGAAGCCGCCATTGTCAGAGAGATATTTTCACGGTTCAACGGCGGCGAAAGCATGAGTTCTATCAGCCGTGATTTGAATGCCAGGGGTTATAGGGGCGCGCTCGGCGGCAAGTGGTGTGCTGAGCGGATGCGAAATACATTGTCAAATGAAAAGTACCTCGGCAATGCGCTGCTGCAGAAGCGTTACCGCAACAATCATATCGAAAAGAAGCTGGTGGCAAACAAGGGTGAACTGCCGATGTACTATGCCGAGGGAACGCATGAGCCAATCATCGACCAGGCAACATTTGATAAGGCACAGGAGCGGCTCAGAATGCTGGCGCAGCAGACTGCCAACCGCAAGAAACCGACTCGTTCAGCTTTTTCGGGGCTGATTCACTGCGGACTGTGCGGCAACACATATAAGCGCGTCACTTACCGCAAAAAGCATTACTGGAATTGCACTACATTCCAAACCAAAGGTAAATCTGAATGTGCCGCTAAGCGGATTCCAGAAGAAACGCTCGAAGTCCTCACCTGCGAGGTGCTGGGAGAGGGCAGCATCGACAGCGATATGGTCAGAAGCAAAATAACGGCAATCAGAGCAGATAAAAACAATGTGGTCGTGTACTGCATGGACGACGGTTCTGAAATCGCTAAACGATGGAAAGACCGCTCCAGAGCAGAAAGCTGGATGCCTGAAATGAAAGAAAAGGCACGGCAGCGGGCATTACAGGCAAGGAGGAAAAAGGAATGAGCAGAACAGCGGCACGGTCGGTCACAGTCATTCCGCCGACCATTAACCCACTGACGCATCTTTCTAAGGTGACAATGCAGAAACGCCGGGTCGCAGGATACGCCAGAGTGTCTACCGACAGCGATGAGCAGTTCACCAGCTATGAGGCGCAGGTGGATTATTACACACAATATATTAAACGAAACCCAGAATGGAAATTTGTGAAGGTCTACACCGATGAGGGCATTTCAGGGACCAACACAAAGCACCGAATTGGATTCAACGAGATGATTGCCGATGCTATGTATGGCAAAATCGACCTCATCGTCACAAAATCGGTCAGCCGATTTGCACGAAACACGGTTGACAGTTTAGTTACCATCCAAAAGCTGAAGGAAAAAGGTGTTGAGGTATTCTTTGAAAAGGAGAACATTTACACCTTTGACGGAAAGGGCGAGCTGTTGCTGACCATCATGTCGAGCCTTGCCCAGGAATAGAGCCACTCGATATCAGAGAATGTCACATGGGGACAGAGAAAACGCTTTGCAGATGGAAAGGTCACCCTGCCGTATAAGCAGTTTCTCGGATACTGAAAGGGAGCGGACGGTTTTCCAGAGGTTGTGCCGGAAGAAGCGGTCATCGTCCGTAGAATCTACACACGTTTTATGGAAGGCCTTACCCCAGTCGCCATTGCAAAGGAGCTGACGGCGGAGGGCATCCCGACCCCTGCGGGTAAGCAGCGGTGGCAGACCAGCACGGTGGAGAGCATCCTTAAAAACGTGAAGTATAAAGGCGCGGCATTGCTGCAGAAATGCTTCACGGTCGATTTCCTTACCAAAAAGAAGAAAGTGAACGAGGGGGAAGTGCCACAGTACTATGTGGAGCACAGCCATGAGCCAATTATCACACCAGAGGAGTTCGACAAGGTGCAGACCAAATTTGAGCGGCGCAAACGAATCAGTCGCCAATACAGCGGAAAGAGCCTTTTCTCCTCCCGTATCATCTGTGGTGACTGTGGTGCTTTCTTCGGCTCCAAGGTATGGAACTCCACCAGCAAATACCGCAGAGTGATTTGGCAGTGCAACAACAAATTCAAAGGCGAACACAAATGCGAAACGCCCCATCTCGATGAGGAAGCTATCAAAACCCGGTTTGTGGGTGCATTCAATGCCATCCTTGCAGATAAGGACAGCGCACTTGAGAATTGCCGTTTGATACAGTCTACGCTGACGGACTGCTCCGGTCTCGATGCCGAGATAGAGCCCCTGCTTGAGGAAATCGATGTAGTGACTGAGCTGACAAAGCGTTGCATCGCCGAAAACTCAAAGACGGCGCAGAATCAGGAGGAATACACTGCCAGGTACAACGGTTTCGTGGAGCGGTACGAAAAGGCAAAAACACGGGTTGAGGAACTGCGCAGCATAAAAACCGAACGGCAAGCCCAGGCAGAAGCCATTGGCGCATTCATGTTCGAGGTGCAGGAGTTGGATGCGTTTTTCGAATTTGACGAGAAACTCTGGCTGACGGTTATCAATACGGTGACCGTACACGCCGATGGGCGGATGACCTTTAAATTTCAGGGCGGCACAGAGATTGATGCATAGGCCACAAAACATAAAGGCCGCAGGTTTCGTTGCCTGCGACCTTTTCTCATATAGGCGGTTCTTTTCCCTCAAAAAGGGGGTGCATTTTCGAAAACAACTGCACCCCCTTTACGCCGAAAATGCACCCCATCTTGAAATTCTATTAAAGTTAGGGTTATTTGCCAAATAAGAACCGCAATTTTGATACAATGTGTCAAGACTGCGGTTCTTTTCTTTTTGCAACGATTAAATTTTAAAGTGCTTGTATTCAAGTCTTTTCTGACTTCTTCCACACGAATACAAATAACAACACCTCGGCAGATTGACTTTCTGCCGAGGTATTTCTGTTTTTGCGAGTACTTTTGAGAGTGATATTATAAAAGTAATCGTGTGAAAGATAGGTAATCGTGCGGAAGATGATTTTGCTATAAAAGTTTATGCAAATCTATCAACCTTTACGAAAGATCTGCCTTTCATTATACGCGATGTCGGTAAGGAAAACCGAAAGTCCGAACACATTGTGCACCTTGCTCGGACTTAGATTTATTTAGAACGGTTATGCAGATCCTGATAAAGGCGTTCAGCAATATAGGTGTCTTCCTTACACATCAAAAGCCACGAACAGCACAAGCTCATTCAAGGTGCAGATTTCAATTTCAGATTTGAATATCCGCAAAGGTCCCGGCGCAAACTACGCCACAACAGGTAAGTTTACGGGCAAGGGAGTTTTCACCATTGTAGAAACAAAGCAAGGCACAGGTTCAGCCAAAGGCTGGGGTAAGCTGAAAAGCGGTGCAGGCTGGGTTGCGCTTGACTACGCAACAAGAATTTAACTGAATATCTTTAAAGCATTTATGCCCGTCGGAGATGGTTTTCTCTGACGGGCATTTTTTTGGTTTGCCCGTAATGGGCAGTAACTAGGTGGTGAAAGTCCACTTCAGGCTTGGCAGTAGGAACTGTTGGCTGAGAGCAAGTGTGTCTATCGGGAGGTGGAGTATGAAGTAAACCTAATGCAAACTCTCGGTCTGATGAACAGAAATCACATATAAGGCATATGCAGAGCAGACGAGCTTGCCACACAAAGCAAAGTCCAATACTGTCCGAACTCTGCGGCGTAAACGTGGCAGAAGTATGAGAGGATGATTACACCAATTCGGTGAAAATATTATAAAAGACTGCCAACGGGATTTTATGTTCAGCGGTGTCTGAACTATGCTTTGTTTAATTAATCAGAGCTGTATTTATCACGCCATTGACGGGGTGAAATGCCGTATGTGTTTTTAAATGCTCTGGAGAAGTGGAGCTGGTCGTTATATCCCACAGCACTGCTTATTTCTCCGATTGAGAGTTGGGAGTGTTCCAAAAGTTCGGTTGCCTTAGTCATTCGGAAGCGCATAAGAAATTCCTGCGGTGTTTTTCCGTATTCTTCTTTAAACTTCCTTCCAAAATAGTTTCTGTTAAGTCCGCAGTTTTCAGCAATGTCTTCAACAGTAATATCTTTTTGATAATTCAGCTCAACAAATTTGATTGCTTCACCGATATAATAATGACTCGAATTATTCTTTCTTTTGTTTTGCGATTGGCTTGTTACTGCAGAGCGAGTCAGGTAATCAAGAAACAAATAAAGATGCCCGATAAGATGCAGAGGAGCAGCTTCCTTGTGCTCAATAATGTAAATCATTTCGTCTAATGCGAGTTCACGCAACTCAATTGATAACGGATGGTATATAGGCTTGTCCTGCGATAATCCGGTTGCATTGATAGCAGCTTTTGCCTGAAATCCATCAAATTCCAGCCAGATATATTCCCAAGGCTCGTCGTTATCGGCTATATATGTAGATACCTGACCCGGGAAGAGCATAAAGCCTTCGTTGGCATTTATTTTATAGACATCGGTTGTGCCTGATGAATTATTGGCATACAGAGTGCCCTTACCTGATATTACGAAATGAAAAAGATAGTGGTTTCTTGCAGCCGGACCAAAGGAATAGCCGCCCTTGCAGATCTCTCTGCCAAACTGTATTAGGGTAAGATCCATATAATTATTCTGTGGGAATACCTTAAATTCAAAATGTTGCATATGATTTATTAACCTCGTTATATTTTATTTATGCTAAATATACCATAAAATATGCCAAAATGCAACTTATATATTATAAAAACGGACACAATTGCAGATTTTTTACATAATTATGTTGCAATTTGATATTTACCGTATGCGAAAAAATTGGTACAATTTATACAAAAGATACAGATTAATATGAAAATTAAAGGAGGAAATGCTATGAGAAAGACAAAAAAACTGTTGAGTTCATTTTTGATAGTTGCTATGCTGTCCTCGCTGATGTTGAGCGGTTGTAATTCAGAAGGTACAGATAAAATCGAAGTTGAGCTTGTACAGTACAAACCAGAGGCGGTTGCTGCGTTTGAGAAAATTGAGGAAGGCTTCAATAATACTCACGACAATATCCACCTCACAATTCAATCTCCAAATGAAGCAATGACTATATTAAAGACACGCTTTATTCGTGAGGATTATCCTGACATTGTTGGAATAGGCGGAGATATTAACTACTCAAATTTCCTTGACGCCGATATGTTTATGGATATATCAGATTTTGAGGGTGTATCCGATATTAAGCAGGCTTATATGGATATTGAGGACGAGCTTGAGTTTATTCCTACAGACGGTGTGTACGCATTGCCCTATGTAGCAAATGCGGCAGGTATCCTTTACAACAAGGATATGTTCGAGAAAAACGGTTGGAAAATACCGCAGACATGGACGGAGTTTACAGAACTATGCGAAACAATCAAGGCTTCGGGAGTTCAACCGTTATATTTTGGATATAAAGATACGTGGACTTGTCTTGCTCCTTGGAATGCTCTTGCTGTCGGTCTTTCACCATCTGATACCTGCGCACAGGTGAATGCAGGCAAAACCACTTTCAGCAAGGAGTACAGAGAAACAGCCGAAAAGATAAAAACTCTGCTTGACTACTGCGAACCGAATCCGTACGCTTACGGCTATAACGATGCCTGTACAGCTTTTGCAAGAGGACAGGCAGCAATGTATCCCATAGGTAGCTATGCCGTTCCTCAGATTAAATCGGTTAATCCCGATATGAACATTGATTCATTTGTATTCCCTGCAAATGACGATGAGAAAGACAATGTGCTTAATTCGGGTGTTGACCTTCAATTCTGTGTTATGAAGAACAGCAAGAATAAAGAGGCTGTGTATGAGGTGCTTCGTTATCTGTATGAGGATGAAACAATACAGATTTATCTTGACGAACAGAATTCAATCCCTTGCAAGAACGGAGATTTTAAGCTGCCCTCAATTCTTGACGGAATGAGCAGTTATATTGAGGAAGGCAGAATGACTGACTATCAGGATCACCATTATCCCAGTGAGATGAGCGTTGACGCTATGATTCAGACCTATCTTATGGACAACAGCAGTGACGCAACCGATAAATTCCTGAAACGATTTGATGATGAATGGGTACGCTATAACCGTGACCTGATTCAAAAGGTTCAGGACTATGAAAAGGAGGCTAAAAAATGAAATCTGGAAGACGATTGTCAAGTAAGAGCAGAACATATCTTGGTATGCTTATCCCGGTAGTAATTCTGTTCTTTGCGTTTAATACTTTGCCGCTTATAATCGGTGCTTTCTACAGTTTCACAAACTACAGAGGCTACGGCAGCTGGGATTTTGTAGGTTTAAGAAATTACTTTGATTTGTTTACAGATTCAAGGGTATGGAATTCTTATTTCTTTACATTTAAATATGCGATTGTAGGAACAATACTTGTAAATGTTATCAGCCTTCTTATGGGACTTGCATTAAACAGCAAGATTCGATTTAAAAGCACATTAAGAGGTATCTACTTTGTTCCGAACATTCTCGGAGGATTGATTGTAGGTTACATTTTCAGCTTCATTTTTACATACATTATTCCTGCTGTCGGTGAAACCTTCAACATTGAATGGATTCAGAACAGTATTCTTGCAGATGAGCGTTATGCGTGGATAGGCGTTTTGATAGTAGGTGTATGGCAGGCGGTTGCTATGAATACGATTATTTATATTTCCGGCTTGCAGACCATTCCCGAGGATGTGTATGAGGCTTCAAGGATTGACGGTGCAGGAAAATTTCTTACATTCAGAAAAATAACGCTTCCGCTTTTGATGCCGTTTATATCAATAAATCTTGTTTTAAGTACAAAGAATATGCTTATGGTTTTCGACCAGATTATGTCCTTGACCAAGGGCGGACCTGCACAGAGCACCGAATCAATATCCTACCTGATTTACAGAAACGGTATGGACGGAGGTCAGTTTGGCTTCCAAAGTGCAAATGCCGTAATATTCTTTATTCTTATTGTTACTATTTCCGTTATTCAGATGAGAATGACAGGTAAAAAGGAGGAACAGCTATGAGAAGACTAAAAAGAAAACAGGGAACGAACTGGTTTTTGACCTTTGTACTTATATTAGGCTGTCTTACAGTTCTGTTTCCTCTTTATATGACGGTTATTATCGCCTTTAAAAATCCTTCGGAAATGACAAACGATGTTGCCGGTGCGTTAGCTCCGCCGAGTAGCTGGAGTTTTGATAACTTTGCAGAGGCAATGAGGGTGACAAACTTCTGGAGCGCACTTGCTAACAGCTTGATAATCACAGGCATCACAATTATTTTATCAGTTCTTATTCACTCAATAGCCGGTTATGTTATCGGCAGAAATATGAGAAGAAAAAAGGGCTACAAGTTAGCTTATTTCTACATAGTAAGCGGTATGTTTGTTCCGTTTGCAATCCTTATGATGCCTCTTGTAAAGGAAACTGCACAAATCGGACTTGCAAATCCTATCGGTGTAATTCTCCTTTATCTTGTTTTCTATATGCCTATGAATGTTATGCTATACAGCGGCTATCTAAAGAATATTCCTCTTGATATGGAGGAAGCGGCTGAAATCGACGGCGCTTCAACATGGAAAACATATTGGACGGTTATTTTCCCGATGATGAAGCCTATGCACGCTACCGTTGCAGTGCTTACGGCATTGGGTACATGGAACGATGTAATGACACCTCTTGTTATTATGTCAGGCTCGGAGAATACAACGCTTCCGCTTGCACAGCTTAATTTCCAGACGCAATTCGGAACAAACTACAATCTTGCATTTGCATCATATCTGCTCTCGTTAATTCCTATTCTTATATTCTATGTAGTCTGCCAGAAGCAGATTATCGGCGGAGTTGCAAACGGCGCAGTAAAGGGTTAGTAAAAGGGGAGGAGTTTTATATAAGCTTCTCCCATTGAATTAATATGAAACAAAAAGGTGATATTTATGGCTATCAGAGTTACAGAACAAGGGAGAAATTTTTATTTGGAAACACTTCACTCTATGTATCAGATAAAGGCAGACGAATACGGAGTGCTTAAGCATATATGGTACGGCTCACGCACGGAGTGCGATATGGAATATCTGCTTGATTATCCCGATCTCGGTTTCTCGGGTAATATTTATGAGGCAGAAAACAAAAGAGACTATTCTCTTGATACAATGCCGCTTGAATACTCCTGCAAAGGAATAGGCGATCACAGAATTCCGGCGGCGGCAATCACTCACCCGAACGGTAGTGACGCCCTTGATTTGCGTTTTGACGGTTATGAAATCAGAAAGGGAAAGTATGCAATTTCAGGGTTGCCTGCTGTTTACGCTGATGAAGATGAAGCGGAAACACTCGAAATATACCTCAAGGATACTTCGTCGGATATTCGTGTGATTCTAAAGTACGGCGTACTTGAGAAGAAGGACATAATTACCAGAAGTGCGGTTTTCTGCAATATGGGTGACGCTCCGTGTAAAATTACAAAGGCGTTCAGCTTGTGTCTGGATATTCCTCGTGGCGATTGGGATTGGGTGCATTTTCACGGCCGTCACATAATGGAGAGATTAGTTGAACGCAGAAGGCTGTTTCACGGTGTTCAGGAAAGCTCAAGCAACAGAGGAACTTCAAGCCACCAGCAAAACCCTTCTGTTCTGCTTTGCAGTAACGATTGTACGGAAACAAGCGGAGAGTGTATAGGTGCGTTACTTGTTTACAGCGGTTCTTTTCAGACAAAAATTGAGCTTACTCAGCTTAATCAGGTGCGTATGCTTATGGGCATAAACAGCGAGTGTTTCAGCTGGGAGTTAAAGCCGAATGAGCAGTTTAGTACACCCGAGGTTATATTGTCTTATAGCGACAGCGGTATGGAAACGCTTTCACATAATTTTCATAATGTAATAAGAAACAACATTTGCAGAGGTGAATATAAGCAGTCCGAGCGTCCCGTACTTATTAACAACTGGGAAGCTACCTACTTTGATTTCAATGAAGAACGCTTGGAGAACATTGCAAAGGAAGCGTCAAAGCTCGGTGTTGATATGTTTGTAATGGATGACGGCTGGTTTGGTAAGAGGGACAGCGATACTTCCGGTCTTGGCGACTGGTTTGTCAATGAAGAAAAACTAAAAGGCGGCTTGAACACTCTGGTTGAAAAGGTCAAGTCCTATGGTATGAAGTTCGGCATATGGTTTGAGCCTGAAATGGTGTCCGAGGACAGCGAGCTTTACAGAACTCACCCTGAATGGGCGATTCAGATACCAAACAGAAAGCCGACAAGAAGCCGTTATCAGCTTGTTCTTGATATGACCCGTCAGGATGTTCGTGACTATTTATTCAAGGTTATCAGTGATGTATTGAGCAGTGCCGATATTTCGTATGTGAAGTGGGATATGAACCGCAGTATCTGCGATTGGTACAGCGCAGAGCTTCCTGCTGAAAATATGGGAGAAATGCAGCACAGATATGTTCTGGGATTGTATGAACTTTTGGACAGACTCACTTCTGAATTTCCGCACATTCTCTTTGAGGGCTGCAGCGGCGGCGGAGGTCGTTTTGATGCAGGCATACTTTACTATTGCCCGCAGATTTGGTGTAGTGATGATACCGATGCATACGAGAGGACGAAGATTCAGTACGGAACCTCATTTTTCTATCCCATATCAACAATCGGTTCTCATGTTTCAATTGTACCTAACCATCAGACAGGCAGAATTACTCCTTTTGAAACAAGAGCAGTTACGGCTATGAGCGGCAGCTTTGGCTATGAGCTTGACTTAAACACGCTTTCGGAAGAAGAAAAAAATGCGGTTGTTGAGCAGAATAAACGCTTTAAAAAATACGGCCCGTTAATTCATAACGGCAGATACTACAGATTAAGCAATCCTATGACGGATAAATTTGCAATCTGGTCGTTTGTGTCTGAAAATTCCGGTGAGGTACTTGTTCACGGAATGATATTCCGTACAGAGCCTAATATGACAAGATATTCCGTAAAGCTGCGTGGATTGATTTCCAATAAGAAATATGTTGTTGACGGCGATAACACAATTTATACAGGAAAGGCATTAATGGAAGGCGGTATCCTTCTTCCGAAGCCTTGGGGAGATTTCTTCCCGATTGAACTGCATCTCAAAGAAGTATAATTATACGGAACGGAGAATACAATATGAAACCACAAGCTTTTATTGATAGACTAAACAGCGGTGAATTTGACAGTTTACTGAAAAAATTATACGGTGAGTCACAGCTTGAAATTGAGAAACAGAAGAAGCGTTATACAGAAGCGGTAAAAAGCTTTAAAGAGCTTTATCCGGAGCGTGAAGATATAAAAATCTATTCTGCCCCCGGCAGAACGGAAATCGGAGGAAATCACACAGACCATCAGCACGGATGTGTATTGGCGGCAGCAGTGAATCTTGATGTTATTGCGGTTGTATCTTTTCATAATGACGGAGTAATAAGACTGAAATCAAAGGGATATGAGAAGGATTTAATAGATTTATCCGACCTCAGTGTTCATACCGAAGAAATGGGAAGGTCAGCCGCAATCATCAGGGGTATAGCGTCATATTTTAATGATAAGGGCGTTGCTATGGGTGGTTTCGATGCCTACACTACTTCAGATGTTTTGAGCGGAAGCGGACTTTCATCGTCAGCAGCGTTTGAAACGCTCATAGGTACAATTATTGATTTGCACTATAATGGCGGCAATGCAGGCAGTGTTGAGATTGCAAAAATCGGACAATACGCGGAAAACAAATATTTCGGCAAGGGCAGCGGTCTTATGGACCAGATGGTAAGCTCGGTCGGAGGATTTGTTTATATCGACTTTCTCAATACATCAGAGCCGATTATCGAAAAACACAGCTTTGATTTTGAAAAGGCAGGTTACAGTATTTGCATAACCGATACAAAGGGCAGTCATTCTGATTTAACCGAGGACTATGTTGCCGTACCGTCCGAAATGAAAAAGGTTGCAGCTTATTTCGGAAAGAATGTTTTGCGTGAGGTCGATGAGGAAAGCTTCTATGAGGCTGTTCCGAAACTCCGAAACACCTGCACAGACCGTGAAATTATGAGAGCCGCACACTTTTTCGGTGAAAATACAAGAGCTGAACAAGAGGCGCAGGCACTTGAAAACGGTGATACCGACAGATTTTTTGAGCTTGTTCGTCAGTCGGGTGAGTCGTCTGCAAACCTTTTGCAAAATCTGTATTCCTGCAAAAAGCCGACTGAACAGGGAATACCGCTTGCAATAATGATGAGTAAACGAATTTTACAGGATAGTGGTGCAGTAAGAGTTCACGGAGGAGGCTTTGCAGGAACGATTCAGGCATTTGTTCCTGTTAAAAAAATCAAGGAATATTCCGATGAAATGAACAGGATTTTCGGCGAGGGCAGCTGTTATGTTCTTCGCATAAGACCTGTAGGCGGAATTGAAATTACTGCATAAGGGTGGTTTTTATGATTTGTAATGAAATTCAGAAACTGATAAATTATTCAATAAGAAGCGGACTGATTGAAAAAGAAGATGAATATGTAATAAGAAATCAGCTTATGGACGCACTCTGCGTTTATGACTGGGAAGAACCGGAAGTTATGGAAAATAACTTCGTAATTGATGATATTCTGGACAGGCTTACAGATTATGCTTGCGAAAACAAAATAATTGATGACACAACTGCATCACGTGATTTGTTTGATACAAAGCTTATGGGAATTGTCACACCATTCCCAAGGGAGATCATCGGCAAGTTCAATCAGCTCTGCTCGCAGTCGCCTGAAAAGGCTACTGATTGGTATTATGATATAAGCCAAAAGCTTAATTATGTAAGAGCAGGAAGAATCGCAAAGGATATTCGCTGGCAGTATGAGTCGGAATACGGCACGCTCGATATTACCATAAACCGTTCAAAGCCGGAAAAAGATCCTCGTGATATTGCGGCGGCAAGAACAGCAAAGGCAACAGCATATCCGAAATGTCAGCTTTGCCCCGAGAATGCAGGCTTTGCAGGAAACAAAAATCACCCTGCAAGACAAAATCTCCGTCCGATTCCTATTGATATCTGCGGTGAAAGCTGGCAGCTTCAATATTCTCCTTACGGCTATTACAACGAGCATTGTATTGTGTTCAATGAAAAGCATATTCCGATGAAGATAGACTCAGCCGTATTTGAAAAGCTGTTTGATTTTATAGATAAATTTCCTCATTATTTTGTAGGCTCAAATGCAGATTTGCCGATTGTCGGAGGTTCAATTTTAAGCCACGAGCATTTTCAGGGCGGAAATTACACATTCGCAATGGCTAAAGCGGAGATAGAAAAAGAGTTCTCCTTGTCGGATTTCCCTGAAGTAACGGCAGGCATTGTAAAATGGCCTATGTCCGTTATCAGAATTAAGAGCAAAAACAGGCTTACACTTTCAATGGCTTGCAGTTATGTCCTTGAAAAGTGGAGAGGTTACAGTGACCCGAATGCAGGAATATTTGCCGAAACCGAAGGAGTGCCGCACAATACGGTAACTCCTATTGCGAGAATGAGCGGCGATAACTACGAGTGTGACCTTGTACTTCGCAATAATATTACCTCCGATGAGCGTCCTCTCGGTGTGTTCCACCCGAATCAATCACTGCATCACATAAAAAAAGAGAATATAGGTCTTATTGAGGTGATGGGACTTGCCGTTCTTCCTGCAAGGCTTGCAGTTGAATTAGAAGAAGTGAAGAAGGCAATGCTTGCAGGAGCAGACCTTAACTCAAATCCTGCAACAGCTTCACATGCCCGGTGGGCAAGGGATATTTTATTGCGTTATCCGGAATTTTCCGAAGCTAATGCTGAAGACATACTTCGGCTTGAGGTCGGAAAAGTATTTGAACAGGTGCTTTGTGATGCCGGAGTATTCAAGAGAACCGAAAAGGGAATTTCCGATTTTATAAGGTTTACAGAGGTGCTTTAAAATGTTTGATATTACTACTGTGGGAGAAATACTGATTGATCTTACACAAACGGGAATTTCGGATAACGGAATTCCGATATACACTGCAAATCCCGGTGGCGCACCTGCCAATGTTGCAGTAGCGGCTTCAAAACTTGGCGCAAAAACTGCGTTTATCGGAAAGGTCGGTAACGATTCTTTCGGAAGATTTTTGTGCGATACACTAAAAAAATACAATGTCAGTACAGACGGCGTTATTACCGATAAAAGTGCCAACACAACGCTTGCGGTAGTTTCGGTAAACGAAAACGGAGAGCGCAGCTTTGCTTTTTATAGAAAAAACAGTGCCGACACATTGTTATCTGAATACGAAATAATTGATTTGCATCTGAGCAATACGCATATACTTCACTTCGGCTCTGTCAGCCTTACCGCTGAACCTTCAAGAACGGCAACAATCTCAGCAGTCAAGCGTGCAAAATCGTTCGGAGCGGTAATTTCATATGACCCGAATTACAGAGAGAGCCTTTGGAGCAGCTTAGATGAAGCAGTTGAACAGATGAAAAAACCGCTTGATTTAGTAGATATATTAAAAGTATCAGATGAGGAATTACCTCTTATCAGCGGAAAAACCGATGTTGAAGACGGAGCAAAATACTTATGTGACAAGTATAATATTAAGCTCATTCTTGTAACTCTCGGCGCAAAGGGTGCATATTATCGCTTTAAAGATTGCGCAGGAATTGTTGACGGCGTAAGCGTTACGGTTGCAGATACAAACGGTGCAGGCGATACATTCTTCGGCGCATTTTTAAGCCGTATGGCATATATGGAAAAATACAACCCGTCAGACCTGACAGAGGACGAAATAAAGGATATGCTGGCATTTTCAAACAATGCGGCGGCAATTACAACAAGCAGAAGCGGTGCGATACCTGCTATGCCTACTATCGGAGAGATTGACAGATTACCATAAATTGAGGTGATGAGTAGTGAATAAATCAGCTAAGTGGGAAAAGGAATTTGTTGAACGCTTTTCAAAACGCTATGATGAGCTGAAATGGCTGTATTGTGAAGTGTATAACAATGATATGAAAGCCTTTTCCTGGTTATGTAATTCATTATACGAGTATTACGAGAGCCGAAAAAGCTCATTGAAAAAGCTTGACAGAGAAAAAGAGAAAAATCCCGATTGGTATAAAACGAAAAATATAATCGGTATGATGTTGTATGTTGACGCTTTTGCAGACAACCTTGAAGGTGTAAGAGAAAAAATTGACTATCTGAAGAAATGCGGGGTTAATTATTTGCATTTTATGCCATTACTGAAAACTCCAAAGGGCAGGAGTGACGGCGGATATGCCGTATCTGATTTCAGAAAGGTTCAGCACGAGCTTGGCACAATGGCTGAACTTGAAAAGCTGACAGCCGAGTGTCATAAAAACGGAATAAGCTGTTGTCTTGATTTCGTTATGAATCACACAAGTGAGGACCACGAGTGGGCGAGAGCAGCACGAAACGGCGATACTGAAGCTCAAAAAAGATATTTTTTCTTTGATGATTGGGAATATCCCAATAAGTTTGAACAGACTGTCCCGCAGGTCTTTCCGACAACAGCACCGGGTAATTTTACTTATCTTGACGACTGCGATAAAATTGTGATGACTACCTTTTATCCTTATCAATGGGATTTGAACTACGGAAACTGCGTAGTGTTCAATGATATGGTCGGAAATATGCTTTCAATTACAAACCGAGGAATTGATGTTATAAGACTTGATGCTGTTCCGTATATCTGGAAGGAGCTTGGAACAAGCTGCCGTAATCTTCCGACAGTTCATTCACTCGTCAGAATGATGCGAATAATAACGGAAATTGTCTGTCCCTCCGTACTGCTCTTGGGTGAGGTTGTTATGGAGCCGTCAAAGGTTGTGCCTTATTTCGGAACTGTTGAAAAGCCTGAATGTCATATGCTTTATAATGTAACAACGATGGCAAGTACATGGCACACCGTTGCAACAAAAGATGTAAGACTTCTTAAACGTCAGATGAATCAGCTTTCCGAATTGCCGAAAGATTATATCTTTTTAAACTACCTGCGTTGTCACGATGATATAGGCTGGGGACTGGATTATGATTGGCTAAAGAAATTCGGCATAAGTGAGATACCGCATAAAAAATTCCTTAATGATTATTTTACAGGAAAGTTTCCCGACAGCAACGCAAGGGGAGAGCTTTATAATAATGACCCAAGGCTCGGTGACGCTCGGCTTTGCGGAACAACGGCAAGTCTTTGCGGAATAGAAGCTGCACTTGAAGAAAAAGATACGGACAAGCTCGAAAAATCACTAGACTGTGATATTATGCTCCACGCATATATGCTCACGCAAAGCGGTATTCCCGTTCTTTACAGCGGCGATGAAATAGGACAGCTCAATGATTACAGCTATCACGATAATCCCGAAAAGAGTGTTGACAGCCGTTATCTGCACAGAGGAAAGTTTAATTGGAAACTTGCCGAAAACTGCGATGACTCAGATACGGTTCAGGGCAGGATTTTTCAGAGTATTCTGAAACTTGAAAAATGCAGAGCCGAAAACGAGGTTTTCAGAGCAGAAGCAGATTTTCAGACAGTGGATACAGGTTCTGACAGCGTTCTGGGAATTTGCAGAGAATATGAAAATAAAAAGCTGCTTGCATATTTTAATTTTAGTGATAATCCTCAATCCGTATTCCTTGACGGTGTAAAAAGCGGAAGAGATTTATTCTCTGATGATGAGGTGTGCAGTATTTCCATTGAACTAAAGCCATATGGTTTTAGCTGGCTTTTACTTGATGTATAAAATGACAGATATAATTTCCGGAAAGGAGAAAAATCATGAAAATTCTTGTACTCGGAGGTGCCGGATATATCGGCTCGCACACTGTTTACAGACTTATCGAGCAGGGCAACGAGGTTGTAATTTTCGACAACCTTGAAACGGGTCATATTGGGGCTGTGCATCCAAAGGCAAAGTTTTACAAGGGTGATTTGAGAAACAGAGTGGAAATAGACGCTGTTCTTGACAAGGAGGATGGTATTGACGCAGTTATTCATTTTGCGGCAAATTCACTTGTCGGCGAAAGTATGATAAATCCGCTTAAGTACTACGACAACAACCTTTGCGGAACAAAGGTACTGCTTGAATCGCTTGTTGCACACAATATCAAAAATATTGTATTTTCATCAACAGCGGCAACCTACGGCGAACCAAAACATACACCTATTCTTGAAGATGATCCGACCAACCCGACTAACTGCTACGGTGAAACAAAAAAAGCAATGGAGAGAATGTTCTATTGGACTCAGCAGGCACACGGCTTGAAGTATGTTTCACTGCGTTACTTCAACGCCTGCGGTGCTCATATCAGTGGAAAAATCGGTGAGGCGCACAACCCGGAAACCCATCTTATCCCGATTATTTTGCAGGCGGCAAACGGTACAAGGGACCATATAAGCATATTCGGAACCGATTACAACACACCTGACGGAACCTGCATCCGTGACTATATTCATGTTACAGACCTTGCACAGGCACATATCCTTGCCGTTAAGTATCTGTTAAACGGCGGCGAAAGCAATATTTTTAACCTCGGCAACGGCGTCGGATTCTCGGTAAGAGAGGTCATTGAAACGGCTAAAAAGGTCACAGGAAAAGAGATAGAAGTAATTGAAGAAGAACGCAGAGCGGGCGACCCTGCAATACTTATCGCTTCAAGCGACAAGGCAAAGAATATCCTTGGCTGGAAGCCCGAATATGATGATCTTTCAACAATTATAGAAACTGCATGGAGGTGGCACAGTACACATCTTAACGGATATCTATCCGATTGACAAACGACAATTTTCAAAATATTAAAGAATTATCTTGTTTTATTTACCCCGATGTTTTGTTAAGGATAGATTGCCGAAAAAGACATCCGGAATTGAATTTGAAAAGATAATCAAAGTATAAAATAAGGGTGCTTTTATTATTTTTATTAGTTCGTTAGTCTATTTGCTTTTTTTGTAAAAAGTATGTTTTTGTTTCGTTAGTTAATTTCTCTAAAATGGCTTGTTTATGAGATTTATTAAAAATACCTACTAACGATAAAGTTATTGTTTTGAGGACGGGTTACACTGGACTTGTGAGCAAGACAGCAAAAATCTGGTAGATGTAGAAATTTCTTCCGACGGCTACGGCGTAACTCTTTCGGCGTTTAGAAACGGAGAAACAAAGCTGCATTTTAAAAACAATGACGGAAAAGAACTCACTTACGATATTTCAGTAAGTGGCAGCTCCCATTCGATTGACTTTCAAGAGGAATAAAAGCCGCAAAGTCATATACTTGCATTTTAAATAATATCAAGCTTATAAAACAGCTCGGCATTGTCGGGCTGTTTTATTTCATATTGAATTTAGCAATATAATATGTTATTCTGTTTATATAATTTATTATTGTCAACAAAAAGAGAGGTGGCGGCAGTGGCAAAGGTGCTAAAACGTGAGGTTAAAGCAGGCTTTATTGTTGTGTTGCTGATTATCTGCGCTGTTCTTGCTCGTGTATTGGGCAAGCTCGGTTATGCGTCGGTAACTTTTGGACTGATACGCACTATAATTTATATCGGACTTTATATTGCTTGGGGCGTTTCCGTCAGAAAGAGAGTTATTCAGCTGCAGGTGCGCAGGTATCTTACGGCTGTTTCAGCATTGATGGTCTTTTGGTTCGTTGTGCGGTCTATGAAATACTATTTTATATTCAATCTCGATATAACAAGGTATTTATGGTATTTGTACTATCTTCCCACACTTTTTATTCCGTTGCTTGCGGTGTATGTTTCTATGTTGCTTGGCAAGCCTGAAAACTACCGCCTGCCAAATTGGATATTGCTGTTATACATTCCCACCGTAGTCTTTTTGCTGTTGGTTTTGACCAACGATTTTCATCAGCTCGCATTTACTTTCCCAACAGGCGAGGTATGGTCTGACGCAAATAACGATTACGGTATCGGATACTATATTGTACTTAGCTGGGAGATTATATGCGCTCTTATTGCATTCGTTATGATGGTGTTTAAGTGCAGAATATCCCCAAGGAAAATATATTTGCCCATAATCATTATGGTAGTTTCCGTTGTATACGCTCTTATCTATTCAAGCGGAGTGCAGTGGATGCAGGTAATCGGCGGAGATATTACAGCGGCGCAGTGCCTGCTGTTTGCCGCAATATTTGAAAGCTGTATCAGGTGTAATCTTATTCAAACCAATACAGGCTACGATTCGTTGTTTGAGGTCGGCACATTCAGCGCACAAATTCTTGATACCGATAATCAAACGCACTATGCCGCCTCTAACGCACCTAAGCTTTCAAAGGAATTGATAAGTAAAGCTGAGAGAGGAACAGTAAGGCTTGATAAAAATACTCTGCTAAAAAGCAGTAAAATTGACGGCGGCTATGTACTATGGCAGGAGGACATTACAGCTATTGCCGAATTGTTGGAACAGCTTGAAGAAAACAAAGAAACGCTTGCCGAGAGCAATTTTCTTGAAATGGAAAACTATAATACAAAGCTGAAAATTAATACTCTTCGTGAGAAAAATAGGTTGTATGATCTCTTGCAGGGCGAAACGGCACATCAGATTAAACTGCTTGACGAGTGGCTTACGCAGTATGACAGCGAAACCAATGAAGAAAAAAGCCGCAGTCTGCTTGCGAAAATTGCAGTTGTCGGTGCGTACATAAAGCGTTATGGAAATCTTTTGTTTATCGGAGAAAAAACTGATATAACAGATACCTCGGAATTATCTATGTGCCTTGGTGAATCATTAGCAAACCTTGAACTTATGGGTGTTGAGTGCGGTATTGATATTTTGCAGAATGAGAAAATTTTTGTAAAAGACGCTGTCAGAGCGTATCGTTTTTTTGAAACGATAGTAGAATCATCAATGAATACTTTGCAGTCTGTATGGCTCAAAAGCCGAAATGCAGGGGAGTTTATAATTTTGCATATTGAAGTGGAGTGCAAAACAGGACTTTCTGAAATTTCTAATATATCCGACACTTGCGAGTGCGAGGACGGAGTGTGGCGCTTTACACTTCGATTTGAAAAGGTGGGTGAGCAGGTATGAATACATTTTATCTTTCGTCCGCTTTGGTGCAATCCGCATTAATGACAGCTATGTTCCTTTCGTTGTTGCTCTCTCTGTTTCTTATGTTCTATAATTATGACAGAAAGCGCAAAAGAGCAGTAAGATATTTGAATATCGCTATATTTTTACTTTTATTTGTGATACTTGCAATGTTGGCAGATACCTATATGCGTATAGATGAAAATTTGCCAATTCGTATGTTTTTGCCAATCCCTGTATGGGTATTTTGGGTAATCACCTGCGTTTGTGACATTTATTTAATTTGTGAAATAATAAGGCAGTATCGGCAAAAGGATAAAAATCTTACACGCAATTCCGTTAAGCAGGCCATGGATACTCTGCCGAGTGCAATATGCTATTTTTCACCATCGGGTGCGGTCAAACTTTGTAATTTGCAAATGTACTGCCTGTTTCGCAGTTTAGCGCAGAGCGATCTGCAGTCGTTAGAAGAATTGCAGAGGGCTTTGGCAGATTGTGACGATAAAAGCGGAATTATAAAACTCTCTGATGTAAGGCAAACATATCTTTTCCCGGACGGAAAGGTGTGGCGATATTCTCAAACTGAGGTAAGCATAAAGGCAGGAGCAACCTATACGGAGTCAATATTTTCAGATGTTACCGAGCAGTACGAAAAGCACCTTGAACTGAAACGGCAGACCGAACAACTGAAAAAGATTTCATATAGTTTAAAACAACTTTCGGACAATGTTTTAACGCTGACAAAAGAGCGAGAAATTCTGACGGCAAAAACAAGATTGCACGACCAAATGGGCGGCGGTATCCTTGCTATACGGCAGATTTTACAACAAAATCACACCACAGAAGAAAATGTTGCCGCTGTATCCTTGCTCCGCAAAGCGGTTAATATCATAAAAAACGATAACGAGTATCCCGTAGAAAGCGGTGAACTTGCAGATTTTATCCACGATGCGGAAACCATAGGTATTCAAGTGGAAATTGTCGGCACTTTGCCCGAGCAGAGAGAAGTTTTTGATGTGTTTATGATTGCCCTGCGAGAGTGTCTGACAAACAGCGCCCGCCATGCCAATGCAACTCAGCTTAAAATCGTTGTGCAGGAAGACGAAAACACTTTTTCTGTACGAATTACTAATAACGGAAAACCACCCCAAGGCGAGGTTAAGCCAAAGGGCGGACTTATCAATCTGTATCGCCATGTGAATGACAGCGATGGTACAATGAAAATACAGTCACAGCCGAATTTTGCACTGACTGTTACAATACCTAAAAAGGAGGAATTTATATGACGCAGGTGCTTATTGTAGATGACCAAAGAATGCCTCGTGAGTATATGGAACACACAATTACCGACAGCCAAAATTATGAAATAGCAGGCAGTGTGTCAAGTGCCGACCTTGCAGTTACAATCTGCCAAAGACATCCTGTTGATTTAATCCTTATGGATGTTTGCACCGCAGGCAACAAAGACGGCATTGAGGCAGCCGCAGAAATCAAGGCAAAGTTTCCGAAAATAAAAATCATCATAGTTACCTCTATGGTTGAGGTTAGCTTTCTTGAGCGGGCACGCAACGCACAGGTTGACAGCTTTTGGTATAAAGATATAAGTCCCGAGGCTTTAATAGATGTGATTGACCGCACTATGGCAGGCGGGCGGCTTTTTCCGAATGAAACACCGACGGTGAAATTAGGAATTGGCAGCAGTGCTGATTTGACGGCAACAGAAATTAAGGTTTTGCGCCTTGTTTGTGACGGTCTTGAATACGGAGAAATAGCCAAGGAGCTTAATTGCTCCGTTAATACTGTAAAAACTCATATCTCGCATATTCTTCAAAAAACAGGTTACGCAAACAAAATCAGGCTTGCCATTGCGGTAACAAATAAAAAGTTTATCATACCGAGCCTGCCCGAAGATAAAGAAATATAACAGATATTTGTATTATTACCCGACTTCTGTTTGAGGTCGGGTAATTTTTTGTGAAAAAAGTTTAAAATATCACCCGTATGGGTGATGTACAATTTTTAAAGTCTTAGTATAATTAGGCTAAAGATATAGTTTATAATCAATAAAGGGAGGGGAAGTTATGCGGAGAGTTGTTGTTGATATGCAAAATGTTCTGTTTGCCGATGCAATAGCAACAGCACTTCGAAACTTTGATTCGGATTTTGAAGTCTACCAAAGCGAAAGTCCTAATACAACCTTATATATGTGTATTGATACGCAGGCAAATGTTCTCATAATGGAGGTTACGGCTTACTCCCCTTGGAAAATTGATGAGCGCTTAAAAATCCGCAATGCCGTTAAAAAGCAAAATTCCGACTGCAAAATTGTATTTGTAGTGGACGAAAACACCGAGAAAAAGCTGGCGGATAAGGTCAGACTTGCCAAAAAAGACGGTTTAATTGATAATTTTGTTTACGGCTCGGTTTCGGCAACCTACCTTTCCGCCGTAATTGATACACTGTAATAAATAATTTATACAAAGCGGAATTTTATGAGTACATAGACAACACTGAACCCAAAGCGATTGCTCGGTATGCTGCTTGCAACTTTAATGCTGCTCGTTATGCTGCCAATCTCGGCAATTTCAGCAAGTGCGGCAACAGGCAGCGGTACAAGTATTAATGACCCATTTATTGCAAATAACTATTATCAACTTTATAGTGTATTGAGTAACAATGGTTTAAATAGAAAGGCGCAATATGTAAAAATCGGAGCTGATTTTAATACTCAGAATATGAACTGATATTCCGGCTTAGTAAGAGATGATACAATTACAATAAATGCACAAAAGCATCTTGACTTAAATGGAAAAAAGTTGAGTTGATTTCACAAATCAAATTCCTTTGTCCTTTAAATATTGAGGGCGACAATGCGCAACTAACTATTGATGATAGCGTTGGCGGAGGAGAGTTGAGTTATAAAAACGCAAAAATCTGTTTGCTCGGCGATGTAAATATGGACGGCAACATAAGCGTTTTAGATGTTACCGAAGTGCAGAATGGTATTGCAGGAGCGCTTGAGTTGAGCGAATATCAAAATAAACTTGCAGATGTAAATAATGACGGAAGTGTGAGCGCCAATGATGTTACTCAAATTCAAAACATCATAGCAGGTTTTTAGTTATTATTGATTTTTAATACAGCGGTGCTTGGCGGCAGGTCAGAGCAATAACACTTTTAATTGGGTAGATTTGATTTTGCCAAAACTGCGCCAAGCAGTACTGTAACATATTAAGGAGGCATATTATGGGCTTTTTTGATAAGAAATTTTGTGATGTTTGCGGTGAAAAAATAGGCTTGCTCGGTAATCGCAAACTTGAGGACGGCAATCTTTGTAAGAATTGCGCAAAAAAGCTCTCGCCGTTTTTCAGTGAACGCAGAGCATCAACGGTTGAAGAAATCAAGCAACAGCTTGCATATCGTGAAGAAAACAAAAGACAGCTTGCTTTCTTTAACCCAAATCATATTATCGGTACAGATAAAAGGGTTTACATAGATGAAAACTCGCATAAATTTATTGTTACATCATCGTCAAGCTGGCGTGAGTGCAACCCCGACATTATTGATATTTCTCAGGTTACATCGTGCAATATAGATGTAAAAGAGAATAAAGAAGAAATAAAAAGAACCGATGCGCAGGGCAACAAGGTCAGATATAATCCGCCGAGATACAAATGCGAATATGTATTTAATGTAATAATAAATGTAAATTCGCCATGGTTTAGCACAATTAAATTTGAGCTTACAAGCTTTGACAGACGACCCGACAGCAGATATACCGACTTGTTTCGTGATTACGAGCGACAGGCAGATGAGCTGAAGCGTGCCTTAGTACCGTCATTGTATGGGAACTCATACTATAATAATACAAATTATAATCAAAATCAGCAGTCGCAGTATAACGCACAACAGAGATACCAACAGCAACAGTCATATTCAAACGAACAGCATAATATGAACTGTCAGTCAACTATGCCACAGTCGAGAATGTGGGTATGTCAGCATTGCGGCTCGCAAAATACAGGAAAGTTTTGCGAGAGCTGCGGAAGTCTTCAGCCACAATCAATGACAAACGCATATAACGGCAGGGCAATTTCATATAGATGTGACAAGTGCGGTTGGACTCCGTCAGACCCGAATAATGTGCCGAAATTCTGCCCTCAGTGCGGAGATGTATTCGACGAAAACGATATTAGTTAATATGAAAGATTACGCAGGCAAGTGCCTTGCAGCTATGGGTGTTTTATGTATGGCTTTTTCACTTTTCGGTTGTTCTCAAAAGACAGCTAAACCAACCGGTGAGCTTTCGTCAATTTCTATTTCACAAAATCATATGAGCAGAACATTTTGTTACAGCTTTTATGCCAGAAAAGAAACCGACGGTTGTTTTCTTGATGCTTGGTGTCTTTTAGAGAATGGCGAAGATTACACTGACATAGATTTTGAATGTGTTGAAATAACAGCGGAAGAATTTAGTCGCTTTATTGAGCTTGACAAAAAATATAACTTTTGCAGTCATATTAAAAAAGAGAAGAAAAGGAATAAAATTATCTTTATTCCTGACGAAACTGTAAACTGTTTCAGTGTAAAATACGGCAGTGAGTGCTTTAACATAGACACAAGCGGAGAGTATTACAATGCGGTTTATGACTGCTTTTTACAGCTTGCAAAAAAGTACGGCGAAAACATTAAATAAACAAATTACAGCTTTTTAAGATAAAGCTGTCACAAAAAATTAACTTGATAGAAAAGCATTAATGCTTTCTAAATAAATTTCAGGAGGAAAAAGATGGGTTCTAAATTTTTAAAGGTTACCGGCATTCTGATGATTATTTTTGGTTCTATTGCTTTAATTATTGCAATTGTGGCATTGCTCGGACTCGGCGTTCTTGAGGCAATGGGCGCTCCTATGGGATTGCTCTGGGCATCGGGAATTATCGCTCTTTTAGGCGCAGTTGCTGAGTTTGTTGCAGGTATCATCGGTGTGGTAAATTGGAACAAACCTAACAAAGCTAATATTTGTATCGGTTGGGGCATTGCCGTAGCGGCTATGTGTGTTATTTCTAACATTTTCACCCTTATCGGTTATCCCGAAAACTTCAATGTATTCTCGCTTTTAACAGGTCTTGTTATTCCGGTACTCTACCTTATCGGTGCATTCAAAAACAAGAAACTCGGTTGATAATAATCAACTACTTACGGTCGGGCAATTTCAAATCTGCCCGACCAACACCATCTACATATAAATTTGATGTAAAGGAGTGCTAAGTATGGGCTTATTTGATATGTTTGCCGGCAAGGCAATTAACCAAGTCGGTAATTCCGTAAAGCAAGCAGTACAAAACGCAGGAAACAAAACCGAAAGAATTGTGTTTGATACTTTGCCGCAAAGCTATGAGCAATTTATAAACTTGCCGTCAGCGGCAATGTCTACTCCGTTTCAGACAGCGGCAATGACGGTGCTTGCCCTTTGCTTTTATCCGCAGAACAGTGAACTGTCATTAAAAATGCTTGATTTTTTGCGTGGACCTCGACCGCTAAACGGCGCAGATAAGCAATTCATCGCCGACCGCTTTCGTGCAAAGGACTATGTACCTCGCTCGTATTTCGTGGGGTCAACACCCGAAAATGACTATCAGCCAAATGCTCCATATACCGTTGAGGTCAGCGAAAATCAGTATTCCTATGAGGAACAGGGAATAGCAAAGCTTTTCATAAGCTCTGGCGGTGCAGACAGTCCCCGTCCGATAAAACTACGCAAAGCCAAGGATGGCAAGTGGTACCTTTGGGAGCAGTTCCTGCTGACAGATATTCGCAAGCCCGAAAGCACCAACCCATGGGCGTGAGAATATGCGTATAATCAGCGTAAAAATATTTTTGTAAATAAAAAAACTCAGCAGATAAGCTATTTGAGTTAGCTTATTTACTGAGTTTTTGTTATGTAATTATATAATGGATAATTAAAGTAATACCTTAAGAGTTGCTGATATATAAATTGTTTATCAAATCATCATATAGCTTTTTGCTTTGAATGTGGTGCAAAGCTTATTGAATAAGAGCTTGAAGGCGAGGACATTGTGCCTTTTTGTGAGAAATGCAATCAGTATAGATTTCCTGTGTATAATGTCGCTGTAAGTATGATTGTTGTAAATTAGCAGAACGGAAAAATTATGCTTATTCAGCAATACGGAAAGCCCGTGTATATTCTTGTGGCAGGCTATATTAATCGTGGCGAGCAGGCAGAAAACGCTGTTGCAAGAGAAATAAAAGAGAAAACAGGTATGACGGTTTCGCATATAAAATTTAATCGCACTAAGTTCTATGAACCGTCAAATACCCTTATGTGCAATTTTACGGCATTTGTGAAAGATGACAGTGAATTGAACACTAACGGCGAAATTGATAAATATAAATGGTTTGAAAAGGAAGAGGCAAGAAAGAATATTTTGCCTGACAGCCTCGCATCATTTTTCCTTAATTCTTATCTTGACGAATAATTTGTAAAAACAAAGGCAGTAACATTCCGAGTAGAATGTTACTGCCTTTTAATTTATGTGCTCCTGATTTTAGAAAAATCAGAATTTAATTTTTTCTGCAATGTACTCGTTGAGCTTGTCGATTGCAACTCTTTCCTGAGCCATTGTGTCACGATCACGAACAGTTACGCAACCGTCATCAACAGATTCAAAGTCATATGTAATGCAGAACGGTGTACCGATTTCGTCCTGTCTTCTGTAACGCTTACCGATTGAACCTGCATCATCATAGTCAACCATAAAGTCTTTGGCAAGCATATCATAAACTTCCTGTGCTTTATCGTTGAGCTTTTTAGAAAGAGGAAGAACAGTTGCCTTGAACGGTGCAAGTGCAGGGTGGAGGTGGAGAACAACTCTTGTGTCTTTCTCGTCGATAACTTCTTCATCGTAAGCCTCAACCATAATAGCAAGGAACAGACGCTCAACACCGAGTGACGGTTCAATTACATATGGAATGTACTTTTCGTTTGTCTGTGGGTCAAAGTATTCAAGTGACTTGCCGCTTGTGTTCATATGCTGTGTGAGGTCGTAGTCTGTTCTGTCTGCTACACCCCAAAGCTCGCCCCAACCGAATGGGAAGAGATACTCAAAGTCAGTTGTAGCCTTTGAATAGAAACAAAGTTCTTCTTTAGCGTGGTCACGAAGTCTGAGATTTTCAGCTTTCATACCAAGTGAATAGAGCCAGTCACGGCAGAAACCTCTCCAATACTCAAACCACTCAAGGTCTGTACCCGGTTTGCAGAAGAACTCAAGTTCCATCTGCTCAAATTCACGAACACGGAAAATAAAGTTGCCCGGTGTAATCTCGTTTCTGAAAGACTTACCGATCTGCGCAACGCCGAAAGGTACTTTCTTACGGCTTGTTCTCTGAATGTTTGCAAAGTTTACGAAAATACCCTGCGCAGTTTCCGGACGAAGATAAATTTCGTTTTTGCTGTCCTCTGTAACACCCTGGAATGTTTTAAACATAAGGTTGAACTGACGAATGTCTGTAAAGTTATGCTTGCCACACTGTGGGCAAGGAATTTGCTTTTCTTTAATATATTCAGTCATTTTCTCGTTTGACCAGCCGCTTACATTTGTACCGTCAAAATCTTCAATAAGGTTGTCGGCACGATGGCGGGTTTTACATTCCTTGCAATCCATAAGCGGGTCAGAGAAACCGCCGAGATGACCTGACGCTACCCAAGTCTGCGGATTCATAAGAATTGCAGAGTCAAGTCCTACATTATACTTGTTTTCCTGAACAAACTTTTTGAGCCAAGCCTGCTTGATATTATTCTTGAGAGCCATACCGAGTGGGCCGTAGTCCCATGTGTTTGCGAGTCCGCCGTATATTTCCGAACCCGGATATACAAAGCCTCTGCCCTTACAAAGAGCAACGATTTTTTCCATAGTCTTTTTTGAATTGTCCATATCTGTAACCTCATTTCAAATATTTACAAAATCATATACATAAAATTATACTATTAAATAATACTACAAACTGCCGCTTATGTCAATTGAAATGTGGTAATATACTTTTATTTAGTTGTTAAAATTTTTATAAAAAAATTATTAATTTATATAAAATACCTTGCATTTCTTTAAAAAATAGTGTATAATAATTATACTCACAAATTTGAGTAAATAAAAGGAGGATTTTCCAATGAGAAAAACAAATAAGGTTCTCAGTCTTACAGTTGCAGGACTTATGGCATTTTCTACATCTGCCGTAACCGCTTTTTCAGTATCAGCAGCTGAAGATGTAACCGACACAAAAATTTATTTTGAAGTTCCAACCGAGACTTGGGCAGACGCTTTAGTAAAAACAGATGTAAGCGAACTTAAGGTTTACGCTCATACATATGCAGTTGCCGGGGATCCTGATTATAAGGAAACTTCATGGCAGACAAAGGGTGAGGTCTGTAAATATGTCAGTGGCAACATCTATTCGTACGATATTGATGCAAAATATAAAAGAACGCTTAAAGATGGTGCGGATTATGTAGCTATTTTCTCAATTGTAGGCGACAAGGGCTATCAGACATGTAATGTAACCATGGGCAAGTCATGCTACGGCGATACAATCGTTGTTACAGGCGAAACATACGAAAACTCTCAAGACTCACAGAAAAAGGACTATAGATCAGTTTGGAAGAGCGAGGCTAATGCCGCTGTTTACGGTCCTAAGCTAGAAATCACATCAACAGGTCGTGTAGTAGGCGAGAGCATTCCTACAAGTATCACAGCTGAAGAAATGGTAGCTCAGTTCCTCCATGACTATGGTGTAAAGAATGCTTCTTTGCTTACTCCTGAAAAGGTACAGGAGACTTGTGCAAACGAGTTCATCAATGCAGCTCCTAAGGATGTTTACGATTTATATGTATCTAAGTATGCCGATGAGCTTGCTGATCCTGAAGCATATCCTAACACAGCATCTGCTGAAAAAATTGCTGAATACCTCGGCGTTACACCTGAAGCTGAATCTACATATGTAGTAGCGGGTTCAGAAGAGATTTGCGGTGTTTTATGGAAGGGTAGTCCTGCTGAAGCACCTGAAAATGTAATGACAAAGAATGCTGACGGTACATATACAAAGGTATTTAGCGGAGTTGCTCCTGCTGAAAAGCTCCAGATTAAAGTTGTAGAAAATACAGCTGACGGCGAGCAGAACTGGATTGGCGATGCTACAGGCAATAATATAACATTTGATGTAACAGATACATGTGATGTTACTGTTACATACAACCCATCAACAAGCGAAATTACAGTAACAGGCGATGCAGTAAAGCTTGTTACAGATATTGTAATCACAAGTATGCATGCTGTTGGTAACGGTGATCCTGATGATGCATCATGGTTAAATGGTGCAGCTTGGGATGAGACAGCAAATGAGATGGAGCAGGTTGCAGATAAGGTTTATGAGATTACATATCACAATGTAACTGCGTTTGACAACTACCAGGTTAAGTTCGCAGCTAACGGCACATGGGCTGACAGCTGGGGCGGTGCAGAAGAAAAATTCACACCTGAATCCGGCGTTGCATTTGACGCTGTATACAATGGTGAGAACCTCATCGTTAATGTACCATATGAGCTTGCTGATGTAACACTCAGAATTGACCTTTCAAACTTCAATTATGCTTCAAAGACAGGTGCAGTTATAACTGTAACTGTTACAGATGCTGTACCTAAGACATATATTGGTGATGTAAACGGCGATGGCAAGATTGATGCTAACGACACCACAACTCTCCAGATGTATATTGCTAAATATGCTGATGTAACTGTTAATGAGGCAGTTGCTGATGTTGACGGCAATGGCAAAGTCAATGTTCTTGATGTAACAGCTCTTCAGAAGTATGTTGCAAGTGGCTTCACAGGCACAGGCAATGCAGGCAAGGTTCTTGAGAATGTTGCTTAATTTGTTGATTAAATAAAATAATTTATTAAATTTCAGGCGATGGCTCAGGCTGTCGCCTGTTTTTTGTTTGGACTCTTTTCAAAAGTGGTTCTATTCTAAATGTTGGGGTAATGATGTTATCATAAAAATTTTATCAAACTAAAAAGCCTTCTACTTTGAGGGAAAGGTGGCATTTTCCGGGAAAATGACGGATATGGTGTCACCGTTTACGGCGCTTTTTCTAATCTAAGCTTTGATATAAAAGAACTCTTAACGAGTTCTACACCTCATCAGTCACTTGCATGACAGCTTTTTTCTGCGAAAACGGTAAACCCTCTGTCGCTATGCGACATTTCCCGTATCAAGGGAATACCTCAAGGGAAAGCCTTAATAACTATGTTCTTAACACCAATTATTGACAAAGAACCTATATTATTTGAGTAAAATAATTTGTATCAAACATTTTCATCCAAAATTAAACACCACACAAGAGATTATTTCCCTTTGTGTGGTGTTGCTTAGATTATCATTGCGGTATAAATCCTGAAATGAATACTATCAATACAAGAACAGGAAGTATATATTTTACATACGGCTTTATAAATCTTGGAAATTTAATGCCCTTACCTTGGTTACATTCATTTAAGTAGCCTTCAAATCCCCAACCGAATTTTGTTGAGCAGAACAGTGAATACAAAAATGCACCGACAGGCAAAAGAAGATTGCTTACAATAAAATCTTCAATATCAAGTACGCCTTTGCCAAAAATACTAAATCCGCTTAAAATGTTAAATCCGAATATACATGGCAAACAACCAATAAGCATAATTATTGCATTGATTATTACCGCTTTTGTACGGCTCAGATTGAACATATCAATACTGAATGAGATCAGGTTTTCAAATACGGCAATTACCGTTGAAAAACAAGCGAATGTCATAAACAAAAAGAATAATGTACCCCATATTCTGCCGCCTGCCATATTGACGAATACATTTGGCAATGTAACGAATATCAGCGCAGGGCCTTGGTCAGGTTGCACTCCGTAAGAAAAACAAGCAGGGAAGATAATAAGACCTGCTGTAATTGCAACAAAGGTATCGAGAATACATATTTTAATAGATTCACTCGGAATTGTTTTTTCTCTTGTCATATAACTGCCGAATATTTCCATTGACGCAATGCCAAGGCTAAGTGTAAAGAAAGCCTGACTCATTGCAGAAGTAATTATATGTCCGATTCCTATGGACTTAACCTTTTCCATATCAGGCACAAGGTAAAATTTTATGCCCTCTGCCGCACCTGTAAGCGCAAGACTGTTTACTGCAAGTATGATTATAAGCGTAAGCAATAAAATCATCATAACTTTACTTACTTTTTCAATGCCGTTCTGAATACCTTTGCTGCATACAAAAAATCCTGCGATTGCCATAATTGCCATCCAAATAATCATTTCGGTAGGGTTAGACATAAGGCTAGAAAATACATTGCTTACATCTTCGGAGCTCATTCCGCTTTCAAATGTGCCGGTAGCAAATTTGAAAAAGTAGCTTAGCATCCAACCGGAAACAGGTGTGTAATACATCATCAGCAGGTAACAGCCTAGAATACAGAACCAGCCATGAATATGCCATTTGCTTTTCGGCTTTTCAAGTGTTTTATAGGCAAGTGCGGCACTTTTTTTGCTTGCTCTGCCAATAGCAAGTTCCATTGTGAGTACAGGTATTCCCATAATTACAAGGAAAAGCAGGTAAAGTAGTACAAAAATTCCACCGCCGTTTTGTCCTGTAACAAAAGGAAATCGCCATACATTGCCGATACCTATTGCACAGCCTGCACTTACAAGTATAAATCCAAGTTTGGATTTAAAATTTTCTCTCTCCATAATCAATCTCCTAAAAAACAAGATACTTTTTAATTATATAAAATATTAATATATGTTGTCAAGCAATTCAAAAATAATTAATAAAAATGAGAATTATTATTAATTTACTTGATTTTTTAGAAATATGTGTTATAATAGAGTAAATCAATAATAATTACTGACTTATTTTGAACATAATAATATTTAGGGGGTAAAATTATGGATAAAGTTAATTTAAGAAAAATTGCGATAATCGGTTGTGGCTTTGTTGGCTCAGCATCTGCGTTTGCATTAATGCAAAGTAAAATGTTTTCAGAAATTGTCTTGATAGACGCTGACAAAGATAAGGCGGAAGGAGAAGCTATGGATATAAGCCATGGTATTCCTTTTGTAGGCAATATGAAAATTTATTCAGGCGACTATGACGATATAGTAGACGCATCAATTATCGTTATTACAGCCGGTGCAGGTCAAAAGCCGGGAGAAACAAGGCTTGACCTTGTTCATAAGAATGTAGGGATTTTCAAGAGTATTATCCCTGAAATAGCAAAAAGAAATTGCCGAGGTATTATGCTTGTAGTAGCTAATCCTGTTGATATACTCACATATACAGCGCTCAAGCTTTCGGGTTTTGAAGAAAACAGAGTTATCGGTTCGGGCACAGTGCTTGATACCGCAAGACTTAAGTATCAGCTTGGAGAGCATTTGTCGGTTGATAGTCAGAGTGTGCACGCTTATATAATCGGCGAACATGGCGACAGCGAGATTGCTGTATGGAGCAGTGCAAATATTTCAGGTATAGCGCTTGATGATTTTTGCGAGATGAGAGGTCACTATAACCATGATAAGTCGCAGGAAAATATTGCAGAAAAGGTTAAAAACAGCGCATATGAAATTATTGCTAAAAAGAGAGCTACATATTATGGCGTAGCTATGGCGGTTAAGAGAATTTGCGAGGCGATTATTCGTGACGAAAAATCAATATTGCCTATATCGTCAATGATGCATGGTGAATTTGGCATAGATGATGTGGTGCTTAGTATGCCGTCAATAGTCGGAGCAAGCGGCCTTGAAACAAAGGTGCCGATTTCTCTGAGTGACGAAGAGAAAGTAAATTTGAAAAAATCCGCCGATACCTTACGCAGTATACTTGACGATTGCAACATTTAATATAAACAATTAGTAAAAAAGGTGGCTGAAACTCAGTCACCTTTTTTTGCGTGCGAAAGCGTAATTAATTCTACACTTTGTTTATTAAATTTTATCAGTCAAAGTAGCCAAGCTCCATATATTGCAGTAATCTTGATGGGGTAGAGTTGAATACATCAACATTGTTTTCCTTAAAGAGCTTAGCGAGTGAAACTGGATTTACAGTTTGCTTGTCACTTGCAAATACAAGGGTAAGTCCGTTGCAGAGTGAAAGCATAGTTTCTTTGAGCGACATATCAAATGAAATTGTTGTAACATAACCGTAAACCTTGCAGTTGTCAACAACATATTTTACCTGAATGTTAGCATCACTGTATGTAAGATAGTTTGCAATGCCAATGTGTCTGAGCATAACACCCTTTGGCTTTCCTGTTGAGCCTGAGGTATAAATAAGGTAAGCTGAGTTTTTGAGAGAGGGTAGAGAGCCTTGTGCGGCTTTGCCTTTTCCTCTGTCTGTGTCTTTTGTGTGGCAGAGGTAAGCATAAACTCTTGTAATTCGTCCTCAATGCCTACAATAGTACAGCCTTTCATCATTTTCTTGACATTTGCCTCAAGGCCAAAAATCATCCAGCTGTGGTTTTTCAATAATTGCATCTGATTTAGGAAGATTAAGAATATCCCTTGTAAGGAGAATATCTCCCTTGTAATCAGGCAAAAGCTCAAGCAGGCTTTCGTCAGCAATAAGCAGCTTTGCTGATGAATCGTTTATCATGAAGTTGAGTCTATCAGGCGGATAAGACGGGTCAAGCGGATGATAAGCAGCACCAGTCTTTAACACACCTAAAGATGCAATCACCATATATTCGCATCTCGGTATAAGAACAGATACTACATTTTCTTTGCCAATGCCTTTCTGTGCTTATATATGTAATTTTATTTGTTGCGTTATAAATTATCCTCCATATTCAAAAGGATAAAATGATTTTTTCTGTATTCAATAATTCCGTCTGATTTCATTTTGCTAAGCTCTTTCGATAAACCACTGCGGTCGAGGTTTAAGTAGTCCGCCATTTGCTGACGGTCAAGCGGAATTTCAAAATCGGTCGATTGCGCTCTTACGGATTGCTCTGAAAGGTAGGCGAGAACTCTTGTGCGCACTGCCCTTGAAGATGTGCAAAATATTCTGCGAGAAAGCGCAAGGTTCTTTTGAGCAGAAAGCATAAGCAGGTTATTCATAAACTTAGGATACCACAAATTATGGCTGTTTTCGGGTTTGAGAATGTTTTTTAAGTTTATAAAAAGAATTTCGCAGCATTCCGCACATACAACATCAACCATCATAGGAGTGCTTGTGAGGGCATAGGTTTCGGCAAAAACTTCTCCCTCGCCTGCATAGGAAATAATGCTTTTGTTTCCCCATATGTCAATATTTTCTATAATCACATTTCCCGAAAGCACAATGCCGATACTGTCAACAACATCTCCCATATGGAATATATGCGTGTTCTTTGCGTATATTCGCTTTTTAGTGAATTTGCTTTTATTAAGGGCAGTTATTTCTTGCTCGGTCATATTTTTGAAAATAGTTATATTGCTTATTTTCATAAAAACCTCGTTTCGTTGCTACAATATTAATTTGATTGTATACCGCATTTAAATTATTGACATAATCTTTAGTGATTTTTATGCAAAAAGGGGGGTGCCTGATAATAATTTTTGAATATTCTAAGCATAAAATGTCATAATATTTTCAAGGACTGCCCAATAGGACAGCCCTTGAAGAATTTAAATCAGCTTGCGTTTTTAATCTGCAATCTGAGCTTATCAGAAATCATTGCAATAAATTCGCTGTTGGTTGGCTTACCTCTGTCATTGTGGATTGTGTAACCAAAATATGAGTTCAGCACATCAACATCGCCTCTGTCCCAAGCAACCTCTATTGCGTGGCGTATAGCTCTTTCTACTCTTGATGATGTTGTTTCATATTTCTTGGCTACCGACGGATATAATTGTTTTGTAACCGCATTGATAATTTCTGGATGTTCTACCGACATAATGATAGAATCTCTCAGGTAGTGATACCCTTTAATGTGGGCAGGTACGCCGATCTCGTGCAAAATCTCAGTTACTTTAAGCTCAATGCCGAAAGAGTCGAACATTACAGGATTGCCGATATAGCTTTCCTTACTGCGCTTTGTCATATTTACAATGTTTTGGCAAAGCTCAGAAATATCGTACGGCTTTAAAACAAAGTAAGATGCGCCTGAATTCATAACCTGCTGTTCCAAAATAGCGTTGTGAAAAGATGAAAAAACTATAAAAATCGGTGCTTTCAGCTTTTCTCGTCTTACACTGCGCATTACGCCTATTGCGTCAAGCCTTGTCATAAAAGAATCCATAAGGACTACATCGGGCAGTTCGGCTTTAATTCGGCTCAGCAGTTCTTCTCCGTCTTTTGAACAGAAAGCAGGCGAAATGTTGTAATTCTCCATTATTGCGTTGCTTTCCTGTGAAAAGTCGGATGCGTCTTCGGTAATGATTATTTTGATTGCTTTTTCCATTGATAATTTCCCCCAGTAATTATTCTGTGAGATTATATTACCATAAAATGGTAAATTTGGCAATACTTTCCACGCAAAAATTTTCGATAAAAAAGCAAATTTTTTTAGTTAAAATAATTAACTGCTAAAGAATGACAAAAAATAGCATTTATTCATAATTTTCTATCATTTTGCCGACATATATTCCGTACCCCTCGTTTACAGAGTTTATAAACACATGGGTAAGCGCACCAATCAGCTTTCCGTTCATTACAATAGGACTTCCGCTCATACCTTGCACAATGCCGCCTGTTTGCTCAAGCAGTCGGCTGTCTGTAACTTTAATTGTAAAACTTTCGTTGGAATTTTCATTGCGGCTAATACTTGTTATTTCAATTTCATATGCCTGCGGACTGTTTCCGCTGATTGCAGTATAAACGGTTGCTTTGCCTGTTTTTATCTCAGATTTGTCGGCAACCTCTATCTTGTTTTTGCTTTCAATCAGCGAATTATTATAAGAACCGTAAATGCCGATTTCGCTGTTTTTTAGCATTTCTCCAATAGTTCTGTCGGAAAAATATCCGTTAAGACTTCCCGGATTGCCGTTTTTGCTCTTTGTTACACTGCTTATTTCGGCCACAACAGCCTCACCTGACGCAAGCGGCATAAGAGTGCAGGTGTCGCAATCGCAAATGCCATGACCAAGACCTGCAAAATAATTTTCACCGCTGTTATAATAGGTTACAGTGCCTATTCCTGCACTGCTGTCACGCACCCATGCGCCGATAAGATAATTACCTGCCGTATTTTTTACAGGTGTAATTTGCTTGCTGAGCGTTTTGTTATCTCGCACAAAGGTTACATCAAGCGTTTCTCCGCAGGAATTAAGCGTGACTTCACGCAGGGTTTCATTGCTTGTAATTTCCGTTCCGTTAATTTCCTTTATTATATCACTTTCCTTTAAACCGCCCTCTTTGGCAGGACAAACATATCTGTAACCGTCAAAATAGCTCTCAAGATTTACTATCATTACGCCGTCTGCATACATTTTAAGTCCAAACGGTTCGCCGCCGAGATATACATATTCAGGCAGTTCTCCGCTGTTGCAGGGAATACAGGCGGCTGAAACGGAAATAATAGCTGTCAGGGCAACTGATAAAAATTTTTCAAAAAATTTCAAAAAACCACCTTCTTTCCGTTGCCAATCTTAGTTTTTGCATTTATAATATAAGAAAACACCTTATTTAAAATATTAAAATAATATTTGGCAGTGAAAACTTGATTTATCGGGTTATTAAGCGCAAAATGTAATTATTTTTATAAATTAAACATAATTACATAGGAAGGATTTTAAATGGCAACTAATTTAAAAGGACTTACTTCTCAACAGGTAAGTCAGAGAATATCTGAGGGAAAGGTAAATGTTACCTCAAATATCAGAACAAAATCAATCGGCAGAATTTTCAGAGATAATATCTGCACACTGTTTAACGCAATAAATTTGGTTTTGCTTGTAGCACTTGCGTTTGTAGGCTCATACAAAAATATGCTTTTTATCGGAATTATGATAGCCAATACTACAATCGGTATTGTGCAGGAAATCCGCTCAAAGAAAAGTGTAGATAAGCTGACAATTCTTTCTGAAAAGAAAGTAACCGTTGTGCGTGACGGCGCAGAGTGCGAAATCAGTCGTGAGGAAATAGTGCAGGACGATCTCATCGTTTTGTCGAGAGGTTCTCAAATTCCTGCCGACTGCATAGTCTGCGAGGGCGAGTGCAAGGTCAACGAGAGCCTGCTTACAGGTGAATCAAACCTTATAGAAAAAAATACAGGTGATGAATTGCTTTCGGGCAGTTTTATCAGCCTTGGCAAATGTTACGCAAAAGCCGATAAGGTCGGTGCGGATTGTTATGCCGCAAAAATCAATAACGAGGCAAAGTACATAAAGAAAGTTAATTCTGAAATTCTGCGCTCGTTTAATTTAATTATAAAAATTTGTACTTTTATTCTTTTCCCAATCGGTATCGCTTTCTTTATCAGACAGTTTGGCATTAATGACGGCAACTTGCAGGCTACTGTTGTAAGCACAGTTGCGGCATTGCTCGGTATGATTCCAAAGGGAATGATTTTGCTTACAAGTTCTGTTCTTGCCGTTTCTATTATAAGACTGTCAAGAAAAAAGGTGCTTGTGCAGGAAATGTATTGCATAGAAACCCTTGCAAGGGTAGATGTGCTTTGCCTTGATAAAACGGGCACACTCACCACAGACGAAATGAATGTAACCGATATTATCCCTTTGAAGAATAAAGATGAAATAACTGCGGCGCTTGCATCAATTGCATATTTTTCCGAGGATAAAAACGCTACCTTGCTTGCAATCGAAAAATATGTTAAGAATGAAAAGCATATAGGCTGTAAAAAATTCTATGCCTTTTCCTCAGAAACCAAATGGTCGGGCGGAGAATTTGACAACGGCAAATCTTATATAATCGGTGCGGCAGAGTTTATTTTTAAAGACAAAGAAAAGTATAAAGACCTTTTCAAAACTATTGAAAACATTAAAGATACAGTACGAATTATCGTGCTTGCGTCTACCGATAAATCTCTTAATAACGGCTTGCCGGATGACATTACACCGCTTGCCGTTGTGCTTATTAAAGATAAGCTGAGAGAAAATGTAAATGAAACTATAAATTACTTTAAGGAGCAGGGAGTTGCTCTAAAGGTTATATCGGGCGACAGCGTGAAAACCGTTCAGAATATTGCCAAGGATACAGGTATTCTCGGCGCTGAAAATGCAGTTGATATGACAACCGTAAAAACGCAGGAAGAGCTTGAAAAGGCTGCCGAAACTTGCAGTGTGTTCGGCAGAGTTACACCTCAGCAGAAAAAGCAGCTTGTGCTTGCGCTAAAGAAAAACGGTCACTCTGTTGCTATGACAGGTGACGGTGTAAACGATGTTCTTGCACTCAAGGAAGCAGATTGCTCAATCGCAATGGCGGCAGGAAGTGATGCGGCAAGGAATGTTTCACAGCTTGTACTTGTTAATAACGACTTTGCATCTATGCCGGGTGTAGTGGCAGAGGGCAGACGAACAATCAATAACCTTGAGCAAAGTTCTGCTCTGTATATTGTAAAAACAATTTATACCATTATACTTTCTGTATTCTTTGTGTTTTTCCATATGCCATATCCGTTCGAGCCAATACATTTTTCACTTGTAGGCGCTCTTACAGTAGGATTGCCGTCGTTTGTACTTGCTTTACAGCCAAATAAAAACAGAATCAAAGGCAATTTTACCTACAATATTATTGCAAGAGCCGTTCCTGCGGCATTTTGCACCGTTCTGAATATTATCGGAATGGCTATAATTACAAAATTTACCACACTTGCGCCTGATGAATATTCTACAATTTGCGTATATATGACAGCGCTTTGTGCATATATGCTTATTTTAAGACTTTCCTATCCGTTTAATGCACTCAGAATTGCCATGCTTGCGGTTTCTTTTGTCGGCATCGTGCTTGGATGCGTTTTCTTTGCCGGATTTTTCTCGCTTGTATGGCTTTCGGTTGACGGATTAATTCTTTTCGGCTTATTATCGGCATTTACTATTGTACTTTTCAATCTTCTGTATAATTATGCAGAAAAGCTGATTGAAAAAAATAAAAATAAATATAAAAACTAAGAAAGGGGTTGAGGGTATGAAAATCAAAATGCCTGTTGATGTAAGAATGATAATTGACAGAATTGAGAAAAACGGCTTTTCAGCTTATGCAGTCGGCGGATGTGTGCGTGATTCGTTACTTCAAAAAGAGCCTAACGATTGGGATATTTGCACAAATGCTTTGCCAACCGATATTCTCAGAGTTTTTCAGGGTTTTCATACCTTTGATGCCGGCATAAAGCATGGCACTGTATCTGTTGTGGTAAACAGTGTTGTGTATGAAATCACAACCTTTCGCATTGACGGAGAATATTTTGATAACCGTCACCCCGAAAATGTAGAATTTACAGATGATTTAATAACCGACCTTTCACGGCGAGATTTTACGGTGAATGCCATGGCTTACAGCGAACGCACAGGTCTTGTTGACCCGTTTGACGGTGCGTATGACCTTGAATTAATGGCAGTGCGCTGCGTGGGCAATCCTGTTTTGCGTTTTAATGAGGACGCACTGCGTATTATGCGAGCCTTGCGCTTTGCGTCTTGCTATAATATGGCAATAGAAAAGCACACTGCGCAAGCAATATTTGAATGTAAAAATCTTTTGAAAAACATTGCTGCCGAACGCATTGTATCCGAGTTTAATAAACTTGTGTGCGGAGAAAGCTGCGAGTATATTTTGCGAAGATTTAAAACCGTGTTTGCTGAATTTTTGCCTGAAATAACCATTATGTTTGGCTATGAGCAGCACACACCGCACCACAATAAAACCTTGTGGCGGCATACCACCTGCGCAATGACAAATATCGACCCAGAACCGCTTTTGAGAATTACAATGCTTTTGCACGATTTAGGCAAACCTATGGCTTGCAAAAACGATCCTGACGGAACGGCGCATTTTAAAGGACACCCTAAATTCAGCGCTGTAATGGCTCGGCAAATTCTCGAAAGATTGAAATATTCACGAGAGTTTATTGATGATTGCGTAACATTGATTGCCTATCATGATGTAAGACTTACAGGCAGTAAACCGCAGATTAGGCGTGTTATGAATAAAATCGGCGAAACAAATATGCGCCGTTTGTTAAAGGTGCAGTATGCCGACCTAATGGCGCAGTCAATGTATAAGCGAGATGAAAAGCTCGAAAAATTCAACTTGGCTTGCAAGTCGTTTGATGAAATCGTAAAAGAAAAGGATTGCTTTACATTAAAACAGCTTGACATTAACGGTCACGACTTAATTAAAATGGGAATAACCGATGGAAAACAAATCGGCGAAACCCTTAATAAACTGCTTGGTATGGTAATGGACGAAACACTTGAAAATAAAAACTCAATTCTTATACAAAAGGCAAAAGAGATTAATAGTCTTTAATTTTACGCTATGGATTTGTGCTCTTATAGTTTGTCTTTTACAGTATGAGGAGGTCGTTTGCAGTGGCTAAAAAAATATTATTTTTTGTGTTTAAATATATAGTGTATTTTGGTCAAGTCCTATTATGTGCTTTAGGAACTGTTCTTGGCATTAGTACACTTGTTAATCAAGGCTTTGACGATATATCTTCATTAATATCATTAATTCTTATGATTGCTTTTATCGCAGTGTTGGGGATAGCTCTCACTTATTTGTTTGCTCGCATAACCATAGAATGTTTTAAGGATAATATACATGACTTAGGAATGGAATTCAAATGGTTGAAAGAGCGTAAAAATGAGGAGAAAAAATAATTTTTGAAATTCATTTTAATTTGATATAGTAATCTCAAAACTATGATTTTATTGAACTAATTTTAAATAACAGCGCAAAAAGCGGTGTAAATTGCATTTTATTGTAAAAAATAATTACATATTAGAATAATAGCGACCGATTATTTTGTTATAATTAAAGAAATATATTTAGACGGAGGTATTTTCAATATGTTAAGTGATATTGAAATCGCTCAGGCTGCGACCTTACTGCCTATCAAAGAGGTTGCCGCACAGATCGGAATTAAAGAGGACGAACTCGATTTTTACGGTAAATACAAGGCAAAGCTTTCTGATGAGCTTGCCGAAAGACTTGAGAATGAGCCGGACGGAAAGCTTATTCTTGTAACAGCTATCAACCCTACACCTGCCGGAGAGGGTAAAACAACTACTTCTGCCGGTCTTGGTCAGGCTATGGCTAAAATTGGCAAAAAGGCTGTTATCGCACTCAGAGAGCCTTCACTCGGCCCTGTATTCGGTATTAAGGGCGGTGCTGCCGGCGGCGGTTATGCTCAGGTATTGCCTATGGAGGATATCAACCTTCATTTTACAGGTGATATGCACGCAATTACTTCAGCGAACAATCTTTGTTGCGCTATGCTTGACAACCACATTCAGCAGGGCAATGTACTCGGCATTGACCCTCGTCAGATCCTCATTAAGAGATGTCTTGATATGAATGACAGAGCTTTGAGAAATATTGTTGTAGGTCTTGGCGGCAGAGTAAACGGTGTTCCGAGAGAAGACCACTTTATTATCACTGTTGCATCTGAGGTTATGGCTATTCTTTGCCTTGCAGACGATATTTCAGATTTAAAGAAAAGACTCGGCAATATTCTTATCGCTTACACATACGCAGGCGAGCCTGTTTACGCAAAAGATATTAAAGCTGACGGCGCTATGACAGCACTTCTTAAAGATGCAATCAAGCCAAACCTCGTTCAGACACTTGAGGGTACACCTGCTATTATGCACGGCGGCCCGTTCGCAAATATCGCTCATGGCTGCAACAGTGTTCGTGCTACCAAGCTCGCATTAAAGCTCGGCGATTACTGCATTACAGAGGCAGGCTTCGGCTCTGACCTCGGCGCTGAAAAGTTCTTTGACATCAAGTGCAGATACGCAGGCCTTACTCCGTCTGCCGTTGTAATAGTTGCTACCTGTCGTGCATTAAAATATAACGGCGGTGTGCCAAAGACAGAAGTTTCAAAAGAAAATCTTGAGGCTCTTAAAAAGGGTATTGAAAACCTCGGCGTTCACATTGACAATATGAGAAAATACGGTGTTCCTGTTGTTGTTGCTATCAACCAGTTTGGTACAGATACAGCAGAGGAGCTTGAATTTATTGAGAGCTACTGCAAGTCTAAGGGCGCAGACTTTGCCCTTTCAAATGTATTCTCTAAGGGCGGCGAAGGCGGCACAGAGCTTGCTAAAAAGGTAGTAGAGGCTTGCGGAAAGCCTGCCGATTTTGCTCCTATCTATTCAAACGACCTTACAATTAAAGAAAAGGTTGACAAGATTGCAAAGACAATTTACGGTGCGTCAAGAGTAAATTATACAAAGGCTGCTGAAAAAGCATTAAAGCAGATTCAGGCACTCGGCGGAGATAAGCTCCCTGTATGTATCGCAAAAACACAGTATTCTCTTTCTGATGATCCAACACTCCTCGGAGCTCCAAAGGATTTTGAAATCACAGTTAAAAATCTTACACTCTCTAACGGTGCAGGCTTTGTAGTTGTATATACAGGCGACATTATGACAATGCCGGGTCTTCCAAAAGTTCCTTCGGCAGAGAAAATTGATGTTACAGCCGAGGGTAAAATTAACGGTTTATTCTGATGATTACTATAAATACTCATAACGCACAGGAAACAGAGGCGCTCGGTGCAAAAATTGCCGAAAAATTGTGCGGTACAGAGGTAATTGCCCTTTTTGGCGGTCTTGGTATGGGTAAGACCGCCTTTACAAGAGGGCTTGCCGGTGCGCTCGGAGCAGGAGAAAATGTTTCAAGCCCTACATTTGCTCTTGTTAATGAATATTCTGGCAAGTTTAATATTTTCCACTTTGATATGTATCGTGTCAACACCTGGGACGATTTGTATTCAACAGGCTTTTTTGATTATATAGACAACGGCATAATCATAATTGAATGGAGCGAAAATATAGAAGAGGCTTTGCCTTCTGACTGCATTAAAATAAGAATCAGCAAGGGCGAAAATGATGATGACAGAATTTTTGAAATTGAAGGTGTTGATCTGCAATGAAAATTCTTGCAATAGATACAAGCGCCACAGCTGCGTCAGCCGCAATTTGTGACGAAAACAAAATAATAGGCGAGTTCTTTATTAATACAAAGCTCACTCACAGCAGGACGCTTATGCCTATGGTGGAAAGCCTGCTTACAAATACAAATTTGCAAACCTCAGACATTACGGCTATTGCCGTAAACTGCGGTCCGGGGTCATTTACAGGCGTTAGAATCGGTGTGGCTGCGGCAAAGGGACTTGCTTTTGCCGATGATTTGCCTTGCATTGAGGTGTCTACTCTTGAAAGCCTTGCCTATAATTTGCAGTCTGCAAAAGGTATAATTTGCTCGGTTATGGACGCTCGCTGTGCACAGGTGTATAACGCACTTTTTAAGTGTGACGGCGAAAAACTTGAAAGAATTTGCAAGGACAGAGCATTATCTATTGCCGATCTTTGTGAAGAACTTAAAGGCTACAATGAAAGAATCGTTCTTGTGGGTGACGGCGCTGAGCTTTGCTTTAATGCAATGAAAGAAACCCTCTCAAATGTTGAGCTTGCACCAATCAATGTAAGATTTCAAAGAGCGTCATCAACAGCAGAAATAGCTATTGAAAAATTTAATAATGGGGAAGTGCTTTCGGCGGCAGAGATAATGCCTATGTATTTAAGACTGCCACAGGCTGAAAGAGAACTTAAAAAGAAAATGGAGGAAAAGAAATGTTAGCACTCGGTTGTGATCACGGCGGATATAACCTTATCTGCGCAATCAAAAAATATCTTGACGAAAAGGGTATTGAGTATAAGGATTTTGGTACTTACAGCACAGAAAGTGTAGATTATCCTGTATATGGCTACAAAGTAGCAACAGCAGTTGCAAGCGGTGAATGTGAGCTTGGTATTCTTTGCTGCGGCACAGGCATAGGTATTTCTATGGCTGCAAATAAGGTCAAGGGCATTCGTGCGGCTGTTGTAAGCAATGAGTTCTGCGCTGAAATGACACGCAGACATAACCACGCAAATATTCTTTGCATGGGCGGTAGAGTAACAAGCGAAGAGGACGCAGTTAAGTTTACAGATATTTTCCTCAACACTCCCGAAGAAGGCGACAGACATTTAAAGCGCCTTGCTATGATTGACGAGATTGAGGCAGGCACTTTTAAAGCAGACTGATTGCACTTTTAAATTAATTACCGTTTTAGGTAAAAATAAAGCAAAACAAAGCTCTCTTTACACAAAATAAAGAGAGCTTTAAGTTTTGATATTAAATTATAAATCGGCTTTTAGCTTATTCGAGTTCAAGAGCCTCTTCAATAGCATAAGAAAGCTGGTCAGGACAAGAAGTACCTCTGCCTCGGCAGTCAATACCTTTAAGTCTTTTTACAGCCTCCTCAGCATCCATACCTTTTACAAGGGCGCAAATGCCCTGAGTGTTGCCTGCACAACCGCCGACAAACTCGCAGGAATCAATAATACCGTTGTTGATTTCAAGGTTAATCTGTCTTGAGCAAACGCCCTTTGGAATGTATGTATATTTCATAATATTACCCCCTTAAAACATTTCAAATGTATTCTAACACATTTCTTTTAAAAAATCCATAAAATTTTAAAATATGTGTCGATTTTTAAAATTAGTGTGATATAATAATGGGTACGATAAGATATAAATAAATTTGGTCAGAGGTATATGAAATGTCTATGAAAATTAATCTTGGAGCTTGGAATTCAATATTTGCCGTTCCGTCATCTGTTGTTGATGAGGGACTTAAGTTTTCGGACGGAGTTAAATTAAAGGTGCTTTTGTATCTTTTAAGGCACAGCGGCGAAGATGTAAGTGAGAAAGATATTAGCAGAGCGACAGGTGTAAACGAAACCGATATTCCAGAGGCAGTTGAATATTGGGTTATGAAAGGAATTTTCTGCAAAAGCAACGGAGAAATTGCACCTGCACAGCAGGAAGATTTTGAAACGGAAACTGTAACTAATCAGACAGAAAGCATAAATAACGAAATCAGCACAGAAAAGCGTGAGGAGCAGCCACAGCATATTCCTGTAAGACCACAGCGCCCCGATTATGTTTATGTTGCACAGCAGCTTGCGGTGGATGAAGAATTTAAGATGCTTGTAAATGAGGCACAGACAGCCTTAGGCAAAACAATATCAAATTCCGATGCGTCTTCATTATTGATGCTAAAAAACACCTGCGGACTTCCTGCCGAAGTAATTATTATGCTTATTCAGTATTGCATAAGCATAGGAAAATCAAATATTAGAGCAATAGAAACCATAGGCGTTCGTTGGTCAGACGCAGGAGTGTTTTCTATTGAGGCAGCCGAAAATAAAATTAAGCAGGCGCATAGGGCGAGCCAAAGTTTTACCGTTGTATCGGCGGCTTTCGGTCTTAAAAATTTTGGCTCTCCTACTAAAAAACAGATGGAGTACGCTGATTTGTGGGTGAATGAGTGGAAATTTTCGCCGGAAATGCTCAGAGAGGCTTACGAAAGATGTGTAGACAGCAAGGGCAACTGCGATTTCAGATACATAAACGGAATTTTAAAACGCTGGAATTCGAGCGGAATATTTAATCTTGATGATTTGAAAAGGCTTGATTCTAATCAAAGTAAGTATTCTAACCGAAATAACAGCAAAAACGGATCTAACGCATCATATAATATAAATGATTTGCAAAGATTAGATACAATCGACAGTATTTAGTGTGGTGATATAAATGGGATACAGCAAAGAAATTTTCAGAGCTACAAGGGCAAGAATGGAAGAAAGGCGCACAAAAGCCGAAAGAAGGGCAGAACAGGTGCGTGATGAGGTATACAAAAGAGTACCGAAAATAGAGGAGCTTGAAAGGGAAATATCTTCCTGCGGAATACTTGCGGTTCGTGCCGTACTTAATGGCGGAGATGTAAAGGCGAATACCGAAAAATTGCGTGACAAAAGCATTGCTATGCAAAATGAAGTTAAAAAATTGCTTGTTGAAAACGGCTACGATGAAAATTGCTTTGAACCGCATTACAACTGTAAGCTTTGCAAGGATACGGGATATATAGAAAAAGACGGCAAAACCGTATATTGCAACTGCTTTAAAAGGCTGCTTGTAGCCACAGCCTGTGAGGAGCTTAACCGCACTGCGCCTCTCAGACTTTCTACATTTGATAGCTTTAATCTTGATTTTTACAGTCACGAAGTTGACAAAGAGAGCGGAGTATCTCCGTACGATAAAATGCAGAAAATTTATAATTACTGCGTTCAGTATGCGAGAACCTTTACAACCCAGTCGAAGTCAATCCTTATGCGTGGCGGTACAGGCCTTGGCAAAACTCACCTTTCGCTTGCCATAGCCAATGAGGTTACAAGGCGTGGCTTTGGAGTAATCTATGTATCTGCTCCTATGCTGATGTCTACATTAAGTAATATGCACTTTTCGAGGGAACAAAGCGATTCAGAGTATTTTGATATGCTTACTAAATGCGACTTGCTTATTATTGACGATCTCGGCACTGAATTTTCATCATCATTTTCTAATACACAGTTTTATAATCTCTGCAATTCAAGAATGCTTTTAAGAAAACCTTTGATTATAAATACAAATCTTTCTGTTAATGAACTTGAAAAAACCTATACCGCAAGATTTATTTCAAGAATATACGGCGAGGGAGTAAGACTGAATTTTGTAGGTGACGATATTAGATTAAAAAGAAGTTTTCAGTAAAAGCCGGTGATTATCGGGTGATTTTGGCTTTTTTGAAAACTTTTTGGAAAATTTTCAAAAAATTGCAGAAAAGTGTTGACAAAACAGACTCTGTACTATATAATAAATATCGTTGTTTGCGAGGGTGTTCACAGTGAGCAGATGTAAATCAATTACTTACTTTTGAAAATTTAAAAAATATTTTCAAAAAAGTGTTGACAAATCAAACCAAATGATATATAATATACATCGTTGATTGCAAGGCTGTTAGCAATAAGCAATAAACATTGAGGAATAGTGTAACGGTAGCACGACAGACTCTGACTCTGTTTGTTGGGGTTCGAATCCCTATTCCTCAGCCAATATAGCCCCGAGTGATCGGGGCTGTTTTTATCGAGGTGTAGCGCAGTTTGGTAGCGCACATCGTTCGGGACGATGGGGTCGCAAGTTCGAATCTTGTCACCTCGACCATCTGAATACGCCGAGTCAATCAGATTCGGCGTAATTTTTTTATTAAATTTGTTTTGGAGGTTAATTATGAAAAAGATAATTTCTTTGGTAACCGTATTTGTACTTTGCCTTACAGCTCTCGTCGGTTGTTCGGGCAGTAAAGAGGTTGACTTAAAAACTGTTCTTTCCGACATTAACTCTAAGTATTCTTTAGACTTAAAAGAGCTTACAGAGGCAAACGATCTTAAAAAGTATTACAGCATTGATACTGCCGATGTAAAGCAGTTTGCAGCTGAAATCAATTCAGACAGCAATTCAAGAGTAGAAATCGTGCTTGTAGAGGCTGTTGACTCAGACGCAGCTGCAAGAGTAAACGAGGCTCTCTCAAAGACATACACTTCAATCGTTACTCAGTATTCAGGTTATAATGCTGAAAAGCTCCCAATGGTTGAGGCTTGCAAGGTTACTCAGGACGGTAACTATGTTACAATGATCGTAGCCGATCAGGGTCCTGAAATTCTTGAAACATTCTACGGTTACATAAAATAAAATCGTCAGATTATACGGGCGGACTCTGTTCGCCCGTTTCCTATGTAAAAACAAAGTCACATTCCAAAACAAGTGGTAAATCATTAATTATAATATGTGTTAGCCACATATGATATCGAAACGGGTATTTGATATGGTACAAGCAGAAATAAAAAAACAATTTTCACATATGAATAATATGCAGCAGCAGGCTGTATTTTGCACAGAAGGCCCTTTGCTTATTCTTGCAGGTGCAGGCTCGGGAAAAACTACTGTTCTTGTAAACAGAATTGCCTATATTTTGCAGTCTGAGCTTTGCAGACCCTGGCAGATACTTGCCATTACCTTTACCAACAAGGCGGCAGGCGAGCTTAAAGAGAGAATTTGCAACGCTGTTCCTGACGGCGGCTCTGATATATGGGCGGCTACTTTTCATTCTACCTGCGCAAGAATATTGAGAAGATACGGTGACAGAATAGGCTTTACAAGTCATTTTACCGTATATGGTACTGACGATCAGAAAAAACTCGTCAAGGATATTTTAAAACAGCTCAATTATGATGAGAAAATGTTGCCTGTAAAAAGGGTTATCAACGAGATTTCAAAAGCTAAGGATAAAATGCTTACACCACAGGAAATGCTCAAAGAGGCTGGTTACGATAATCTTAAACAGTCTGTTGCAAAGGTGTATGAAATTTACCAGTCAAGGCTCAAAACAGCGGACGCAATGGATTTTGACGATATGCTTTGCAATACGGTTCATCTTTTTGAAACCTGTCCCGATATTCTTGAATATTATCAAAATCAGTTTAAATACATAATGGTGGACGAGTATCAGGATACCAACAAGGTACAGTATAAGTTTGTAAGTATGTTAGCCGCTAAGTACGGTAATATTTGCGTTGTCGGTGATGATGACCAAAGTATCTATAAATTCAGAGGCGCTACTATCGAGAATATTTTATCTTTTGAAAACACCTTTAAGGGCGCTAAAATCATAAGGCTTGAGCAGAATTATCGTAGTACGCAAAATATTCTTAATGCCGCAAACGGCGTAATCTCAAACAATACAATGCGTAAGGGCAAAACATTGTGGACAGAAAATGCCGTTGGCGATAAAATTGAGGTGCACACCTCGGATTCAGAACGTGACGAGGCGGCATTTATAGCTAAAACTATTCTTGACGGCGTTGCAGACGGCAGAAAATTCTCTGATTTTGCAATTCTTTACCGAATGAATGCGCAGTCAAATGCCATTGAGCAGGCTTTGTCAAGAAGTGGTATTCCGCATAGAGTAATCGGCGGCAGACGCTTCTATGACAGAGAAGAAATCAGAGATATGGTTGCGTATCTTCAGGTTATCAATAATCCGCACGATGATATAAGACTTAGCCGCATTATCAATGTGCCAAAACGAGGAATAGGCGCTACTACCCTTGAAAAAGCAGGAGAGATTGCCGCAGGTCTTGGCGAAAGCATTTATTCTGTAATTAAGGATGCCGATGTCTATCCTCAGCTTACAAGGGCGGCGACAAAGCTCAAGGGTTTTGTTGCACTCATTGACGGTCTTATCGAGGCTGAACAGAGCGGCGATTATTCGCTTGCAGAATTATATAATTTAATTCTTGAGCATACCGACTATGAAAAATATCTTAAAACAGAAAAAGATAATCCGGATGTAAGAATAGAAAACATCGAAGAGCTTTCTTCAAACATTATTAAGTTTGAGGAGGATTACGCAGAAGAAGCGTCACTTTCAAACTTCCTTGAGGAAATTTCATTGCAGACAGATATTGATAACTATGATGCAGAAGCGGATTCATCGGTTATGATGACATTACACAGCGCTAAAGGTCTGGAATTTCCTGTTGTATTTATTGCAGGAATGGAAGAGAGTGTTTTCCCGTCAATAGCTACTATGATGAACCCTGACGAGCTTAACGAGGAGCGCCGACTTGCCTATGTAGGTATTACAAGAGCCAAAGAAAAGCTGTATATCACAAAGGCAAAATCAAGAATGTTGATGGGACATACAAGCTATAACAAGGTTTCAAGATTTGTAAATGAAATTCCGCCTGAGCTCCTTGAGTACACAGGAGAGAGAAAAACTTTTGCATCTGCAAACGGATTTTCTACTTCTGCAAGTCGAGTGAACATAGGTGCAGGGTCGAGCTTCGGCACAGGCTCAAAATATACTCAGAATAAGAGCTTTAATACCTTTACAAAGCCTGCCGTTAAATCAGGCACTGTTTACAAAAAGGGCGACTGCGTATTCCATAAGGTGTTTGGTAAAGGTATGATTATGAAAACCGAAAAAATGGGTAACGATACTATGCTTGAGGTTGCTTTCGATAAAGCAGGAACAAAAACTCTTATGGCTAATTTCAGTAAAATGGAAAAAATCTGATGAGGTGATTTTTTTGAAAGCTTTAGCAAAATCTTTTATGTGTGTGGCTATGGCGGCATATTCAGCCGTAGCTTTTACAGGCTGCGGCACAGATTCGCAGACCACCGACACAACAGCACCGCAGACAACAAACTCCACAGGTGCGTCTACACAGATACTTACTACTGCTTCCGCCACTGCTGACGAAGTGCCTACAAATCCTGTATTTAATTATGCAAAGCTTAAGCAAGACAGCGATACTGTTATGGCGCAGTTTGATAATGCGCTTGTAAAAAATAAATTCAGAGGCACTGTTTATTATAAAATAGGCAATGACTTTGAATATATAGGCAATAACGGCTATGCCGACAAGGGCACTCATACCGATAACTCGCTCAATACAAATTATTATGTCGGTTCTCTTACAAAGCAGTTTACAGCCGCCGCCATTATGCTTTTGCAGGAGCAGGGCAAACTCAGCACTTCAGATACACTTGATAAATATTATTCCGATTATAAGTACGGTTCTGATATTACTATCCGCAATCTCCTTACTATGACCACGGGTTTGCCCGACTATCTTGGTAAATCAAACGAAAGTATCAGGGCAAATTCATCACTTTACGATGTGGCAGATGATAAATCTGCTAAAGAAAATCACTCGGTTATAATGAAGTGGATTTTTTCGCAGGAAGTAGACAAAGAGAAAATAGACGAGTTTAAGTATTCAAATTCCGATTACTTTATTCTCGGCGACATAATAGAAAAGGCAAGCGGTAAAAGCTATGAAGATTTTTTAAAGGAAAATATTTTTGAGCCGCTTTCTATGACCTCTACCACTTTTGAAAAAACAGATCAACTCGCAACAGGCTATCAAGATATTTATGATGACGAGTGGAATTTATATCCGGGTGTTGCTTATTCATCAATGGGATTGATTTCCAATCTTAATGATTTGCTTAAATGGACAGATGCACTTACCGATACACAGTTTTTAACTGCTGAGTCCAGAGAAGAAATGTTTACACCCTATAAGTCAGGTTTTGCTTACGGTTTGTATGTTGATGAATACGGAAATTATTACAATGAAACCTCATTTTACAGGTTTAATGCAAAATTCTTGTTTGCACAAGACCAAAGCAAGGTGTTTATTGCCTTTTCAAATTACACACAGTCAAACCCTAAAAACATAAATCAAAAACTTGACGAAATTTTACAGCCATATTTAAAATAATCAACTGAATATTCACAATTAAGCGTAACCTTCATAAAATGTATTGTTACAGAGCGTAAGCCTGTTAATACTTATTATGGAGGTTATTTTATGCCAGATGTATCATACGGCACAGTTCCGAGGCAGTCGGGCAGTGAACCGTCTGCCGAAAACAAATGCACAGATGCGGTATGTATAAATGCAAGCCGTATTTATGACAGCTGCGGCTCTAAGGATTGCCTTAGTAATCTTGATGTTTTTTTTACTCCTTGCAATCAGTGCATTATCAACAACGCCTCATCAGTAAAAATCTGTAAAGCAAGCGTTATTACCGCCGATGTAAATGTCGAGTCGGTTGCATTTCATCGAGGCTGTTATGCTGTTGATGTTACATTCTATTTTGATATAATGCTTGAGGCTTATACCTGCGGCTCAACCATTCCGTCAAAGGTAAACGGACTTGCAATTTACGGTAAAAGATCTGTTCTCTATGGCAGTGAATCAAATTCAAAGAGCTTTTCAAGTGACAGCTGTATAGTTTGCTCACAGCCTCCGACAGCGTGTGCTTGCTCAGAGATTATGCCAAAAGCCACCGTTCAGATTTCCGAGCCAATGGCACTTTCCGCAAGGCTCAGAAAGGGTTGTGTTCCTCCGCTTCCATGCGCTCCGATACCCGAATGTGTAATAACATACTTTGGTGATGATTTCGCCGTTACGGGAGATGCAGGCGTAAGAGCAACAATCGGTATATTTACAATTACACAGCTTGAGAGAAATGTGCAGTTAATGATTCCGTCATATGATTTCTGTATTCCTCGCAAGGAATGTAAGCCTGAAAGCGACGACCCATGCGAAGTATTTAACAGGGTAGACTTTCCGAATGATTCATTTTTCCCGCCTAACGCAAGGGCAGAGGAAAGAGAAAAATGTAATTTTGAGTGCAGTTGCAACGGCTGATAAACAAAAAGGCAGGCAGTACACACTGTCTGTCTTTTCGTTTGTGTAAATTATTTTGTAAAATCCCATTCGGATAATTTGTTCCCCTTAACAATAAAAGCCTTATCCGCAATTTTGGCAAGGGGAGTATCACTGTAACTGTCAGAATAAAATTCATCTATCGGCTTGCTTTTAAATACTTCTCGGTATCGTCTTACCTTTTCCTCGCCATGGCAGTTAATTCCGCTGTATGTACCTGTATTTTTATCAACCACAGATGCCATAAGATATTTAATACCAAGCTCTTTGCAGGCAGGAGCAAGTAAAAATTCGGGCGAGGCGGATATAATAACATCATCTTCCTTTTGCTGATTTTTGTAAAAAGGCTTGATTTTGCCGAGATTAATACTCCAAAAATCCTTTATGTCCTTTTCAATATCACAGTATTTTAAAAATCTATACATTTTTTCTTTAAACTGAGTTTTTGTGCCAATTTTAAAAACATAAAATTTACAAAAAGCACAGAAAAGCGATGGCGCAAGCAAAAGTATTTTTTTGTGCCTTTTAAGAGAAAAAATGTAAAAATCAGCGGTTGAGTCGCCGTCATATATCGTTTTGTCAAAGTCATAAACATTCATAAATAATCCCCATAACAATTCTTGTTTGTCAAATACTTATATTTTATAATCAATTCAAATGTTTTGCAATACCATTGTTCACCTAATAATCACTTATTTTCGGCATACTTACTGTTGCTTTTTACCTTAAAATATAGTATAGTATATTATGAGTAATAATATGGGAGTAATATAGTGTTCGGTTATTTGCAGATTGAAAAAGAGGAACTTCTTGTAAAGGAATTTGAAACATACAAAGCTATTTATTGCGGATTGTGCAAGCAAATGGGTAAGGATTATTCATTTTTAACTCGTCTTACTCTCAGCTATGACTGCACTTTTTATGCAATGCTTTTAATGTCCTTACATTCCTCGTGCGGTGGCTTTAAAAAGGGCAGGTGTACCTGCAATCCTTTAAAAAGCTGTAACTTTGCTTGCAGTAACAGCGATGATTTCTCGAAAGCGTCGGCTTTTTCGATTATAACCGTTTACTATAAGCTGATTGACGATATAAATGACAGCGGATTTTTTAAGTCGTTTTTTTCAAGATTGATAAAGCCGTTTTTCTCTCATCAGCGTAAAAAAGCCAAGAAACTCTATCCGTGGATAGATGAATATGTTGCTGAAATGATGGACAAGCAGGCAATTATAGAGCAGGATAGTAATTCATCTGTTGATATTTCGGCAGATCCTACCGCTCAAATGCTCGGTAAAATTCTTGCACATGACGGTAAAGATGAAACCGAAAGCAGAGTTTTGTATGAATTCGGCTACAATATAGGCAGGTGGATTTATCTCATAGATGCGGCTGACGATATAGAAAAGGATTTAAAATCTTCCGGCTTTAACCCTTTTATAATGCAAGATAATTCGGCAGCCGACAGCAACACAATTACTTTTACATTAAATCAATGCCTTGCTCGGGCATATGATGCTTATATTTTACTTGATATAAAACCATTTAAGGGAATACTCGACAATATGATGCTCAGAGGGTTCCCAAAAATTCAGAATAAAATAACAAGCAAAACAGACTCAAAAAAAGAGCCAAAGAAAGGAAGTAAAGATGAATAATCCTTATGAGATACTCGGTGTATCTGAAAATGCCAGCGATGAAGAAATAAAAGCGGCTTACAGAAAGTTAGCTAAAAAATATCATCCCGACAATTATGCGGACAGTCCGCTTGCAGATGTTGCCGAGCAGAAAATGAAGGAAATCAATGAGGCGTATGATACTATAAATCAGTTAAGACAAAAGGGCAGAGGTACAGGCTCTTCGTCTAATTATGCAGGCGGATATTCTAATCAATCTACAAGATTTCATGGAGTAAGAATTTATATTCAGCGCAATATGATAAGCGAGGCTGAGCAAATTCTCGACAATACAGAACAGCAGTATCGTGATGCCGAATGGCACTATCTCAAGGGAATGTGCGCATATCGCAAGGGTTGGGCAAATCAGGCATACTCTTATTTTACACAGGCTGTAAATATGAACCCTAATAATCAGGAGTATCGTGCCGCACTCAACAATATGAACAGTCAAAGGGGCTATAACTACGGCGGCTATACTCAGGGCACTCCAAATACGAGCGAAGGTGCAATGTGTGATGCCTGCACAACCTGTTTGTGCATAAACTGTCTTACAAACTGCCTTTGCAACTGTTGCAGAATGGGTTGCTGATATGAAAAAATCATCTTCAAGTCCTTTAAAAACAACCTTTAAGGTTACAATTTCCGGGGTGCTTTGTGCGTTTTCACTTGTACTGATGATGCTAACATCTTTAGTGCCGCTCGGCACATTTGCATTTCCATGTATGGCAGGCATTGTGCTGATGGTTGTTGTAATTGAGGCAGGTCACAGCTGGGCATGGGGAGCGTATTTATGCGTTTCTCTGCTGTCGCTTTTCCTTGCGGGTGACAAGGAGGCAGTGGTTTATTATATAATGTTTTTCGGCTATTATCCGATAATAAAAGGAGCAATAGAGGGAAAAATTAAAAACAAAATCACGCAGTATGTCTTAAAATATCTTGTGTTTAACGCAGCTGTAATCGGTGCGTTTTTTATAGCGGCATTTTTATTGGCTGTACCTATGGAGGAATATACAATTGCCGGTATGTATGTTCCGTGGCTGTTTTTGCTTGCAGGTAATGTATTCTTTATAATTTACGACCTTGCGGCAACAAAGCTCGTAACATACTACATAGTTATTTTGAGAAACAAACTTATTAAACCTAAATACAGAAAATGACAGAGGTAATTTTATGAAAAAAGCAAGTGCCAAAAAATTAATAATTCCTTTTCTTATTGCTGTTTTACTGCTTTTTTCGTTGCCTGTAAATGCGGCTGAGATTAACGATTCGGTTCAAACCGTAAGTGCAAGCGTTACAAGCGGAGCGCAAGGCTATGTAAACGATGACAGTGTAAATCTTCGTTCGGGTGCAGGCACAAGCTATGCCGTTGTGACTGTAATGCCGTACAATACGGAGTTTACCTTTGATGACGCAACACTTTACAACGGCGAGTGGTACAAAATAACCCTTACCGATGGCACAAAAGGCTATATTTACTGTGAGTACGCCTCTGTAAAGGAAAGCCAAAACGATAAGGTTATTGGCAGTGGCTACATAAATGCAAGCGATGTAAATATGAGGTCGGGAGCAGGTACGGGTTATTCTGTTATTACTACTCTTGACTACGGCACTGCTTTGACGGCAATTTCAAAGAGCGGCGACTGGTATTATGTTGAGCTTGACGGCGGCATAAAAGGCTATGTTTATGCCGATTATGTAACAATTAAGAGTGACGAGCCGCAAAGAAAAGGACTTTCTAAAACAAGTCTTACCATGTATCGTGGCAATTACAGCAGCTTGTATGTAAACGGCGCAAACAGCGTAAGCTATTCTTCGTCAAATTCAAGCGTTGTGTCGGTTACATCAGACGGACTTTTATATGCAAATGCCACAGGTTCGGCGGTTATTACCGCAAGATATGGCGGTGTTTCTGAGTCATGCTATGTAACGGTTTCAAGCGGCAGTTATGTAGCCATTTCAGATTCAACCGTTAGCATAAACAAGGATAAGTCAGTTTTCCTTACCACAGATTCATATGTTGATTGGAAAACCTCTAATCCAAATGTAGCCACTGTTGATGACGGCATTGTCTATGCAAAAAATGAAGGTGTTGCCGTAATTTCAGCAGAAACAAGCTACGGTGCTGGTACTTGCACAGTAACGGTAACTAAAACTGCGCCTGTCCGTTTTGTTTACGCATCTCCTAATTCAGCTCCGCTTAACAGCCTTGTTACGCTGAATGCCATTACTGATAATACAAAACGAGGTTTATACTTTGTTATTACAAACGGCACAAAAAGCTATACACTTCACGCAGATTCCATTCAAAAAGAGGGAAATCACTATATATGGTCGGCAGGAGTAGCTCTTAACTCATCGGGCAAGTGGAGCTACACAGCTTACTCTCTTGCCGAGAATGAAAATTCTTATAAAACGGTAGAGGATGACGCAGATGGTGAGGTATTTGTTACCTCATCTACCGATACTACCACTGCGGTACTCGGCGAACGCAGAGCAAGCGACGATATAATTTCTCTTATTGCAAACTATGAGGGATTTTTACCAAATGTAACTCCCGATTATATCACAGGTGACGCAACCTTGGGTTATGGCAAGGTGGTATGGTCAGGCGAACAGTTCTATAATAATCTTACAAGAACAGAGGCATATGCCTACCTTTGTCAGACGGTGAACAGCGGCGGCTACACAACAAGAGTAAACAGATTTTTGCTTACAAATAATGTAAAATGCAATCAACAGCAATTTGACGCACTTGTGTGCTTTACATATAATGTAGGAGCATATGCAATAGATAATGACAGCGACTTATCTGATGTTTTGCTTAACACAACGGCTTTGCCTTCACAAAGTCCTGCCACAGATGTGCAGGGTTATGTAAGCGGCGACGGCGTAAATCTTAGGAGCGGTGCGTCAACTTCATACTCGGTTGTAACCGTTATGTCTTACGGCACAAGCTTTACATTTGCAGACGGAAATCTGTATAACGGTAATTGGTATAAAATAAGACTTACAGACGGTACTGTCGGGTACATATATTCTGATTATGCGTCGGTTGTATCGGCAAGCCGAAGTCTTGATAATGTAAGTAAGTCGGCTTTTGCGAGAAACTTTTTTGCATATCATCATGCCGCAGGCGGATGCTATGAGGGATTGTTGTACCGCAGAGTTGACGAGGCAGAGGTGTTCTTTTACGGTGACTACATAAGGGACGGCTACGATAACAAATATGGCTTTAGTTATACTTGTGCAAGTAACCCGAGCTTTGGTTTATAAATCATTTCGGATTTTTTCGCAATGATATAATGAAAGGGAGTATTGTAATGAAGAAAATCGGTTTTATAGGTGCAGGAAATATGGCAACCGCCATTATCGGCAGCCTTATGGGACAAAATGACGGCAAAGCGGATTTTATCAATGTATTTGACCTTGATAAAGACAAATGCGATATTATGAGCAAAAAAGGTATTAATATCAAAAAATCTGCGGTTGATGTAATGCTTGCAAGCGACATTACCGTACTTGCAGTTAAGCCACAGAATTATCCTGAGGTGCTTGAGGTGTTAAAGCCTGAGGTTACAGAGAATAAAGTATTTGTTTCTATTGCGGCAGGTATTTCTATCGCTTATGTTCAGACTCTTCTTGATTGCAAATGCCCTGTTGTCAGAGTTATGCCAAACACTCCGTTATTGCTCGGCAAGGGCGCATCGGCTCTTTGCCCGTCAGACAATATCTCTGATGAAGATAAGCAGTTAGTTTATAATATGTTTGCCGGCAGCGGTGTATGTGAATACATTACAGAGGAGCATATGAACGAGATTATATCTGTAAACGGCAGCAGTCCGGCTTATATTTATCTTTTTGCAAAGGCTATGGCTGATTATGCTCAGGAGTGCGGCATAGATTATGACAAGGCTATGAACCTTATTTGCGCTACACTTGAGGGCTCGGCTAAAATGCTCAAAGAGAGTGGCGACAGCGCCGATACACTTATTAAAAAGGTTAGCTCTAAGGGCGGCACTACAATAGCGGCTCTTGACTGCCTTGAGAGCCTCGGCTTTTATGATGCCGTTAAAAAAGGTATGGCTGCCTGCACAAAGCGAGCAGAGGAGCTTGGCAAATAAGCGTTAAATAATGAGCATACACGCAAAACATTCTGCATATTTTTATTTAGGATAATTATATGGAGGAATGTTTTGTGAAAGGCTTTATATTTTCACTTAAAAGAAAAACAGATTTAATACACAACAGCAGGTTTTCATTTTCGGCGCAGGATATTAAATATTACATAAAAAGATATGGGGTATATGCAGCTTTTATTTTTGTGCTGATAGTCGGACTTGCCTGCGGTACTGTTTATGCGATTTCAACTGACAGTCAGATGCTCAGTTCGCTTGATTTTTTGTTTTTTACAAACCTTGATGCAAGGCTTACACAAAATGTTATAAGTACATTTTGCGCCTGCTTTGCGTCAGACTTTGTATTTTTGTTTTCAATATTTTTACTTGGATTAACCCCTTGGGGAATACCTGTTATGCCTTTTGTTGTACTTTTAAGAGGATTTGGTACGGGAATAACAGCCGGATATTTATTTTCGGTGCATTCTGTTAAGGGAATAGTCTTTTATCTTTTTGTATTACTTCCCGGCACATTTTTGTTTTGTCTGGCTCTTATATTGTTTGCTGCTGCCGCTTTTTATTCGTCCGGAAAAATCTTTTTCCGGATTATTGCAGATAAAAACGGCGGTGGGTCTTCGCACAGGTATATTTCAGACTTTCTTTCAAGAGGAGTAAGCTGTTTGATACTTGCTTTTCTTTCTGCCGTCCTTGACGCTGCGTTATGGGGAGTTTTTGCGGGGAATTTTAATTTTTAATCCTTTGGAGGTCGAACAATGGCAGGTAAAAAAGCAAAGTTTGCTTTGGCTGATTTTTTCAGCAACCTATTTTCTAATTTTGGCAGAATCGTTCTTACCAATCTTATTTTTGCAGTGCCGCTTGCGGTTTTCACTGTGGCTTTTTATTTTCTTGACAGTGCGCTCAAGTTAAACGGATATTTCATTTTATTACTTGCAATCATTCCTATTTCACCGTTTTTTGCAGGTGTAACGCTTGTTACTTCTCGACTTGCAAGAGGGCAAGAGGAGCTTGAGGTATTTCCTACATTTGTTGAGGGTGTAAAAAGCAACTGGAAAAGATTTTTGTTCCATGGTGTGGTTACATATTTTGCTGTAATTTTCAGCTATTTTTCTATAAGGCTTTACAGTGCTATGATTTCTAATCCGAATATGGATTCTTTCTTTTTGGTAATGCTTTATGTTTGCTTGATTATTTCAATAATTATTACGGTAGCCTTTCTTTTTATTTTTTACTATGTGCCGTCAATGACCGTAACCTTTGAACTGTCGCTTAAAAATATCTATAAAAACAGTGCGCTTATGTCATTTGGTGAGTTTAAGCACAATATAATCGCCACTTTCGGACTTTTTGTGGTCGCACTTTTATGCGCTACAATACTTCTTTTTGTCGGCAATGCAAACAGCAGTATAGCTCTTATCATAACAACGGCAATCCTAATGGTATTTTTTGTGCCTACGATTGTTTCTTATGTAATTAATGCCTCGGTATATCCCGGTATGTATAATCTTATGACAGAAAAGGAAAAGCGTTCTAAGAAGATTGATAAGAAAATGGATAATCGCCGTAAGGGACAGTTTATTGATGACGAGGAAGAGGAAAATCATATTAATGATGAATTTCTTGACCTTGACATTGAAGAAAACAAAGACGGTGACGAGTATATTTTCTATAACGGAAAAATGGTTAAGAGAAGTGTAATTATAAAGATGAAAAGAGAGAAAGCAGAGGGAAAGTCTGATGAAAGCTAAACACGCTGAAAAAACGCATAAAATTACAATCAGTCTTTGGCTTTTTATTGCAATCATTGCCGTGTTGGTTTTGCTTATTGTAGGTATTACTTTTTATTCGGTCAATCGTGAGCTTAATGCCGAGAATAACAGCACTGCAACTGCCACACAACAGGTGCAGACTACAAATATTTCTACCCATCCCACAACCGAGCAGGCGACTGAGAATGCAGCAGTTGACACTACTCAGCCTGAAACAAAAGCAGAAGAAACTACTGCCGAGCAGACTACACAGTCTATTGCGGTAAGCGGTGCTGAAAGTGCTGATAAAGATCTTAACTTTGATGCTGAGATGTATCCGTATAAGGCTTTTGATAATGAGGGAAAGCGTGACGCATCACTAAAAGAGGTGTTCGGTTCTGTTTATGGCGGCGAGGGAATTACCTTTGATAAAAACGGACTTTTCTCTGATAACATTACACAAACTGAGTATAACTTTGGTGCTTATACAGTGACTGACGGTGTTATCAATATGACATATTCAAATGATAAGAATAAATCGGCGGAGATTATTTCGTATAACGGAAATGTTCCGAGTGAGATTAAAATTGATTATGTAGGCTATGATGTTTATTTTAAAATTAGAAGTGCAGATTAATGAGCAAAAGTAAAAAATCCAAAAAGAAAAAGAATGTAAATCCTGTGGTAAATTCTAAGCGCAAAGCAAATACTAAAAAAGCGATTATCGCAACAATAGCCGTACTTTTGATTGCGGTAGTTGTGTGTGCGCTTTTGCTTTCAATTAAGAATAATAAAAGTGACATTTCTAATACCGAGTGGGTATCTTCAAGTGCCGTAAACGCAAGCGGTGACGAGGTAGAAATGGCAGAGGTTTACAACACAAACTACACTACATATAAAGGCTCGCTATCCTTTAAAGATGACGGTACTTTTTCGTTGTGGCTTACTCCCGGCACTGCTGAGGACGGCACTCATTCGGGTAAATATTCTGTATCGGGAGATACAATTACCGCCATTTTTGACGACGGAGAAACTACTACCGATTTTAAAATTCATAGAAAAGGCGAAGAAATAGACTCTATTTCCCTTAATTATGAGGATTACGAAGTTTATTTTACATCAAATAATTAATAGCAAAGGCTGTCACACTTATGTAGTGGACAGCCCTTTTTGTTATAATGAAAATTTTTGCTTAAATAAAATTTCAATCAGTTCTGCGGTTTTTTCATATCCAAAGTCATTTGATTTAACAGTAAGATTGTAATTTTTTGCATTGCCCCAGTCGGTATCAGTAAAGTATTTGCAATGAGCCGAGCGCTCTTGATTTACTTTCCTTACCTGACGGGTTGCATTTTCCTTTGAAAGATTATCTCGTTCGCTTACCTTTTTAATCTCGCTCTCCTCATCGGCAGTAATAAACACATTATACAGATGTTTTTTATTTCTGAGAATGTAGTTTGCAAGTCTGCCAACGATTACGCAGTTTTCGCTTTTTGCTATACTCTTAATTACATTTTCTTCCTTATTAAACAAGCTGTTAATATTCGGCACTGCATCTTCACCGTTCGGCTGATACCATTCAAAAAAGTCATTAAGAATTGATTTGTCGAGAGTTTGCTCATTCTTTTTTATGTATTCGGGTGAATAACCGCTTTCTTCCATTACGAGCTTGATAAGTTCTGTATCATAATATTTATAGCCAAGTCGGTCTGCAAGAATTTTTCCGATTTCTCTGCCGCCACTGCCGTATTCTCTTGAAATAGAAATTACATATGTCGGTTTGTTGTCGTCTGACTCAGCAATATCGTCTGCGACTTCAATCTTGCCTAAGAGCCTATCTCTGTATTTTCCGAATGCTTTATTGATAATACCGAGAATAAATCCAACGAGGAAAGCCGCAATTACAGTTCCTATGCCAACACTGCCAAGACCATGAATAAAAATAAGACAAGACACGCCCGAAACAATAACCATAGTAATATCAAAAGCAATCTTTACCTTTGAAAATTCTATTTTCGTAACCTGCGAAACCGCACTCATTACTCCCTCACCTGCAAGAGGAATAACATCGGCAGGCAGATACAGAAAAATACCGATTGCTACAATGCAAGCACTTATAAGAACCATAATGATTCTTATAACCAAGTTGTCAGTATAGGGAAAGAAACTTGCCAAGTAGTTGCAAAAGGTTGTGAAATATCCAAAAACAACTCCGACAGGAATTTGTAAAAGACTGATTAATTTAAAATTCTTTCTGAGAATAATTAACTGAATAAGCACCAAAACAATATGAAACAATATTGTTGCTTTTCCCATTTCAATTCCCCATATGCAGGTCACTGTGTAGGGAATAGAGCTTACAGGCGATACGCCAAGGTTAGATTTTACCGAAATCGCTATGCCTATTGTCATTATAAACAAGCCGATTAGGTACATAGGCAATCGCACTTTCATATTTTTTAAATTCATTTATATTTCCTCCTTTTCATTTGCTATCATATTTTCATAAACTCGCATAAGCAAATCATTTAATTGATGTTTTTCATCTTCCGAGAAATTCTTAAGCGCAGTGTTTTCTACCTTATCAAATTTTTCATTTAGGTATTCAATATATTTTTTGCCCTTTTCTGTCAAAAAAACATACAGCGAGCGCCTGTCACCGTTTAACATTTTGCGCTCAATATAGCCTTTGCTTTCCATACCCTTTAAAATAACAGTTATGGATGCAGGCTCAATGTGGCAGCCTTTTGCAATCTCTTTTTGCACACAGCCGTTGTGATTTTGCAGATAGTCAAGTATTTTCGGCTGGCCTGGGGTAAGCTCTGAATCCTTTATACTCGTAATCAGAGATTTTTGTACTAAAAAATGATCTGACATAAGCAGGTAGTGTATAGACTCCAATATAAATCACCTCAATAGTTATAATCCTAATAGTTAAAATCCTAACTAATTATAAACTTATGATTTTGGAAAATCAATATTTTGACGAATATTCTCGCTTTTATACAAAATTATTGTGTTTGCTTTTTGTAATATATGAAAATAGAGTCAATTATTATCGTTTTTATTGACAAAGAATTTTTGCAGTGATAATATGAATATATAATTGTTTTTAGTTAGGGGTTATAAGATGAAAAAATCTAAAAAAGCTATTGCAACAATAATTGCTGCCGTAATGCTTACTTCTGCGTTTTCGGCAATACCTTTTACTGCAAACGCAGCCGAAGTAAATGTTCCAAAGGTTTCGCAGAGCAGAGATGCTGAGCATTATGTTATAACAAGTGGCGACTACCGCTATGAGAATATTGACGGAAATTCGATTATTTTTTGGGAATATCTTGGCAGTGATACCGATTTGGCAGTTCCTGAGAAGATAGACGGCAAAACCGTAACAATGCTTGCTCGTGGTGCATTTTACAATCAAGCAAACTTGAAAAGCATCACACTTCCCAAAACTCTTACATACATTAAGGGTTGTGCTTTTTGGGGTTGCACAAGCCTTGAAAGCGTAGTAATTCCGGACGGTGTTTCAACTATTGAAGAGTATGCATTTGCAGAGTGTTACAGTCTTAAAAGTGTAACTATTCCTAAGAGCGTAACCTTAATTGGCGATAGATTATTCTTCCTTCTTAACTCAGACATTACAATTTACGGCTACGAAGGTTCGTATGCACAGAGTTATGTAAACTCTTACACCGATAGCAACAAGCTGAAATTTGTGGCTATTGATGGCAAAAAGGTACTCAAGGGCGATGCAAACGGTGACGGCATTGTAAATGTTTCTGATGTTACACATATGCAGTTCTATATTTCGGGTTCTAAAAATGATGACGGTACACCTATGATAGATGAAAGCTACAAGGCGGTACTTGAGGCACTCGATCTCAACGGTGACGGTCAGCTTACAGTATCTGATGCAACTGAACTTCAGATGTATATTGCAGCTCAAAATTAAAATTTCAAATATCTTACAAGCAAAAAGTGCAGCTCGTATGAACTGCACTTTTTGCTTGCTGTAATTTTGTTTTTATTCTGATACAGAATTTTCTATAATTTTTTCGGCACACTTAATTCCGTCTACTGCGGCTGAAATAATACCGCCTGCATATCCTGCGCCTTCACCGCATGGGTAAAGTCCTGCAATCGCTACGCATTGCAAATCTTTATTTCTCATAATTCTGATTGGGGAAGAACTGCGTGTTTCTACACCTGTAAGTATTGCGTCACCGTAAGCAAAGCCATGCAGTTTTTTATCCATTTGAATAATCGCCTGTCGCATAGAATTAGTAATAAAATTCGGCAAGCAGTTGTCAAGGCTTGTTGGGGTAAAATTAGGGCCGATAGTCGGCTTAACATCACCGATTTTGGTGCTTGCATTATTGTCAAGAAAGTCACACACTCTCTGAACAGGTGCGTTGTAATTTTCTCCGCCTGCCACAAAAGCCTTGCTTTCAAGCTCTCGCTGAAAGTACATTCCTGCCAGCGGACTGTCGGAAGAAAAGTCGGCAGGAGTAACTCCTACAAGTAAAGCGGCATTTGAATTTTCTTCATTTCGTGCAAACTCGCTCATACCGTTTGTGCAAAGGCGGTTTTCCTCGCTCGAGGCATTTACTACCTTTCCGCCTGGGCACATACAAAATGTATAAACACCTCTGCCGTTGTCAAGGTGAACATTTGTTTTATAGTTTGCTGCGCCGAGCGACTTGTTGCCTGCAAATTTTCCGTATTGTGATTTATCAATCATTTCTCTATGGTGCTCAATTCTTGCACCTACCGAAAAAGCCTTTGCCTCAATAGGAATAGCTTTTTCGCTTAGCATTTCAAAAGTATCTCTTGCGCTGTGACCGATAGCAAGAATAATTGCGTTTGTTTCTATTATCTCGGCAGTGCCGTTATGCTCAACCTGCGCACCTGTAATTACATTATTTTTTTCTGTAAAACCTACAAGCTTTGTTTCAAACATTACCTTTCCGCCAAGTCGGATAATTTCATTTCGTATGCTTTTTACAGTAGGTCTTAATTTATCAGTGCCGATGTGCGGCTTTGCATTATAAAGTATTTCTTCGGGAGAGCCATGCTTTACAAATTCAATAAGCACCTTGCGCTGACGGGTATCCTTTGTGCCCGTTGTGAGCTTGCCGTCTGAAAAAGTACCTGCGCCGCCCTCGCCAAACTGCACATTGCTTGTTGTGTCAAGAACACCGCTCTGCCAAAATTTATGCACATCTTCGGTTCGTGAGTCAACATCTCTGCCTCTCTCCACAAGAATAGGATTAGCACCGCTCTGCGCAAGAATGAGCGCCGCAAAAAGACCCGCAGGGCCTGCGCCCACAACAACAGGACTTACTGTACCTTTAAAGTCATTTACATTATATTCGTATTTTTCTGTAATTTCAGCATTTTTGAATTTTTTGCAGATTTTCTCTTCATTTATAATCAGTTCTGCCTCAACAGTGGCAAGAAAAAATATATTGTCCTTTTTTCTGGCGTCAACCGAGCGTTTGAAAATTGTGCAGCTCTTAAAAAACTTTTTATCAACATTAATTGATTTAGCCGCCTTATTTAAAACGGTTTCACTTGTGTAGTCAAGTGGCAAGTGTATGTTATTTATTCTTATCATAAATTTTCTCCTGTTATAATTCCGCTCGCAAAAGCAAAATGCAGATTAAATCCACCGCAATCTCCGCAAACATCGAGTGCCTCGCCGCAGATGAATAGATTTTTTACAATTTTGCTTTCAAATGTATAGTTGTTTACTTCACTGCCGTTTACTCCTCCGAGCATTACCTGAGCTTTTGAAAAATCTTTGCATTGTTTACATTCAAATTTCCAATTTTGGATGATATTTGCAATCGCTTTTATTTCTTTATCGCTGAGCCTTTTGCATATTTCAGTCATTGGCTTATCGGTAACGCTTTTCAAAAGGGCAATTCCAATGTTTTTATGGAACAGACCTGTAAAGTAATTTTCTATCGGCTCATTTGCAAACAGCTTTTTTCTATCGTTAAGTAGATTTAATAATTCTATATAGGAATAATCTTTTGCAAGATTAACTGAAATAACAGGACTTTTCACTTTTGGCAATAGGGTGGTAAGATTAAACACGCAAATTCCCGAAAGTGCGCTGTCGGTAAACTGAACCTCGCCGACCTCTGATTTTACGGATTTGCTGCCGTCAAAAAGCGTGACCTCTGCTTTTGCTCGTATTCCTTTAAGGTTTTTTATGTAACAGCTATTAACCTGAATGGGGCAGAGGGCAGGAGAAACGGGTGCGATTTTATGACCGAGATTTTTAATTACATCAAGTCCGAGCCCTGTAACGCCTGCACTTGGAAATGCCTTGCCACCGCAAGACATAACAATCTTTTTAGAAACATAGTTGCCGTTGTTGGTTTTTATATTAAAAGTGCCGCTCTTTTTGCGGATAAGTTCAACTTTACATTCGCAAATTATTTCAATATTGAGTCTTTTAATTTCCATTAACAACACATCAAGTACAGCGCTTGCTTGTCTTGAGTGAGGATACACAAGCCCGTTTGATTCTGTATCGCAAACAAGACCGAGTGCAGAGAAATATGCCATTAGCTTATTAGCTGAATATCGTTTAAGAACAGGGGCAACATCAAAACTGCCATGGTAAAAATCTTTATTTACATTTGTATTTGTAAGATTACATCTGCCGTTGCCTGTAACGAGAATTTTTTTGCCTGCTTTTTTCTGAGCCTCAAGTATTGCGATTTTTAAATTTTTGTTTTTCCTTTTTGCCGAAATCGCCGCTGCAAGTCCGCTTGCGCCTGCGCCGACAATAATTACATCGTAAATTGTATTTGTCAAAGTTATCATCCTAAAAAATAGGGCAGCTTTTGCTGCCCGTAAGATTTTTATTTTGGAGCAAATATAGCGCTCAGTCCGCCGAAAAGTCCCATACTTGCGAGTCCCATAATTATACCTGCAAGTATTACGCCGAGCATAACAGCTATAACGCTTGACTTAAAGTCCATATCAAGCATACTTGCGGCAAGTGTACCCGTCCATGCACCTGTACCGGGAAGTGGAATACCTACAAACAAGAGCAAAGCGAAGAATAAGCCTTTGCCTGCCTTTGCCTGCAATTTTTTGCCGCCCTTTTCACCCTTTTCAAGGCAGAATTTAAAGAATTTGCCTATGAATTTTTTATCACTGCCCCAAACAAGTACCTTTCTTGCGAAAAAGTATATAAAAGGTACAGGGAGCATATTACCTAAAATTGCGAGGACATACACCCAAAACAAATCAAGCTGCATACCCACACCAAACGGAACAGCTCCTCTGAGTTCAATAAGAGGAACCATAGAAATCAAAAACACTAAGATATAGTTTAACAAAACAATACCCCTTTCAATTTAAAAAGCTATTTAACAGTATAACAGAAATACATATATATTGCAATTTATTTTTTATCTAAAAAACACCGTCTTTTCCTTGATTTTTTAACACACATTTAAAATATCGCATTTCCTTAATAAGCCGATTGACATATTATGTAGATTTGTGTAAAATAATACGAGGTGACTAAAAATGGATACTTACAGTTGCAGTAAAAAAGTAAAAGCAATTTTAATAATAATCACACTTGCACTTGTGGCATTTGCCTTTATTCACTCTTCAATGCCTGCGGATATTTCGGAGGAGGAGAGCGGAAATGTTCTTGAGTTTTTGGAAAAATTTTTATCCTTTATCGGATTCACTCCCGACCTTACAGACCATATAGTAAGAAAAGCTGCGCATTTCAGCGAATACACCGCAATAGGCGCAATGCTTATGTCGTGCGCATTTGCATTTGATAAACTAAAACCATACAAATACTATATTAATGTAATGTTTTGCGGACTTGCCACAGCTGTATGTGACGAAACAATACAGCTCAATGTTGAGGGCAGGGCAGGAATGATTACCGATGTGCTGCTTGATTTTTCAGGTGTACTCTTCGGTTCGCTCATTATGCTTGCAGTGTTTATGATTTATAAAAAGCATTTTGTTTCTAAAATAAAAATCAAGAATTAAAAAGAGAAAGGATATGAATAACGAATGGAAAATGTAAAAGAAAACAAAATGGGCACTATGCCTATGACAAAACTTATTCTTACAATGTCGTTGCCAGCGATTTTTTCAATGACAATTATGGCAATGTATAATGTAGTAGACAGTATCTTTATCGGTCAGTACAGCCAGGAGGGACTTAACGCAACTTCTCTTGCTTACCCCTTGCAAATGCTGTTGATTGCCGTAGCTGTCGGTACAGGCGTTGGCATTAACTCGCTTGTATCAAGACGACTTGGCGAAAAGAATTTTGAAGAGGCAAACGAGGTTGCAACCCACGGTCTGCTGTTAAGTTTTTTCAGCTACGCAATCTTTCTTATCCTCGGTATTGTGATTTCAAGACCGTTTATGATGCTTTACACAACAAATGAAAATATTATTGAGTACGGCACACAATACCTTACAGTAGTTCTTTGCTTTTCGCTCTTTGCAATTATAGAAGTTACAATCGAAAAAACATTGCAGGCTACGGGCGATATGATTTTTCCAATGTTGTTTCAGCTTACAGGTGCCGTAATCAATATTATTTTTGACCCGCTTTTGATTTTCGGTGTAGGCCCGTTCCCTGAACTTGGTGTAATGGGTGCAGCAATAGCTACCGTATTCGGACAGTTTTGCAGTATGATTTTTGCCTTGCTTATAATTTTCTTAAAATCTCATATGATAAAAATTACATTTAAAAATTTTAAATTCAGTATGCAGACCATTAAGAATATTTATGCCGTTGGTTTCCCGTCTGTTATTATGCAGTCAATCGGTTCGATTATGATTGTCGGATTAAACGGTATTCTCGCATCATCCGAGGCATCAGTAACAGTGCTTGGTGTATACTATAAATTACAGAGCTTTGTATTTATGCCTTGCTTTGGTCTTAATCAGGGTGTTATGCCGATTATCGGTTATAACTACGGTGCAAGAAACCGCAAGCGAGTATATTCCGCACTCAAGCGTGGTATTATTATCGGCGTAATTATTATGACTTTGGGAACTATTGCAATGTGGGCAATTCCGGAGCAGCTTATTTCAATGTTCGGCGGTACAGATGAGCTTATGAAGATTGGTGTTCCGGCATTCAGAATTATAAGCCTTTGCTTTATTCCTGCTGCAGCTGGCATTATCTTTACCACATTGTTTCAGGCTGTCGGAAAGGGTATCAGAAGTCTTATTATGTCTTTTGCCCGTCAGCTCGTTCTCATTTTACCGATTGCTTTTATATTCTCAAAAATTTGGGGACTTGGCGCTGTATGGTATGCTTTTCCGATTGCCGAGATTTTCTCGCTTGCAATTGCGATTGGTTTCTTTATAAACCTTGTAAAAGGCGATTTTAAAAAGTTAGGTTAATTTTGTCCACCTCAGTGCATATATTTGCATTGAGGTGGTTGTTTTGACAGAAGAAAATTTTACAAACGAAATTACATACGATGACGGTTGGCAGAGTGCGTCTTGCCCCGAATATTCCGTTCCTGCCAATACAGAAACAGAAAGTGCTGACACAATGGAGGCTGTGCCTAAAAAGCGAAAAAAGTCGCACAATTCGCAGGTGCTCATTACAGCTCAGCTGATAATTTGCCTGTTAATCGCTTTGGCGGCATTTATAATAAAAACAATCGGCGGAGATTTTTATGCCGATACCCGACAGTGGTACTACGGTGAGCTTAACAAGTCGATTATAGCAAAAGATATTCCGGATGATTACAAGTTATCCGAAATTTTCGGCACTGCGACTGACGATGAAATTTAAAATACTTAATATCAAATTCTGTATTTCCTACACCTTGCTTTGTCTTATTGCGACTTGCATTATTCTTGATATATTCAGCGGATTTGTAATGTGCTGTTTTGCCGTTGTAATTCACGAATCGGGGCATTTGGCTATGATGCTGATTTTCGGGAGCAAACCCACCAAAATCAGCATTTCTTTATTTGAAATTGCAATAAATGACGAGTGCCGACAGCAAAGAAGTGATTTACAGAATTTTTTAATAGTTTTTTTCGGCCCTTTTGCGAATTTTGTTTGTTTTATTATAATTTTTCTGCTATACTTATATAGTGGAATAGAATTAATGAAATTTGCTTATGTAAATTTATCATTATGCCTTTTAAATCTGCTCCCCGTTATGTCATTTGACGGAGGGCAGCTGTTGTATATTTTGCTGAGCCGCAGGTTTTCAAGCACTACGGCTGAAAAGACAGTAAATATTGTAACTTTTATCGCACTATTTCCAATAGCAGTGCTGGGCTTTATAATTCTGTTTAATTCCGATTATAATTTTTCGCTGTTGTTTGTGTGCGGTTATATCATACTTTCACTAATTTTAAAAAATAACAGGTATTTCTGACGGAGGTAATACAATGGTCAGCAAGGAAGTAGAAAAACTTTTGCTAAAGGTTCAAAAGCCGGGAAGATATGTGGGCGGAGAACTTAATGCAGTTGTAAAAAATAAAAAGGATGTTGATGTAAGGTTTGCTTTCTGCTTTCCTGATACCTACGAAGTGGGAATGTCACATCTCGGTATGAAAATCCTTTACAGCCTTTTTAATTCAATTCCGTACATTTGGTGCGAGCGAGTTTTTGCGCCCTGGATTGATATGGAAGAGGAAATGATTAAAAACAATATTTCGCTTTATGCACTCGAAAGCGGAGATCCTGTATCTGAATTTGATTTTATTGGCTTTACCTTGCAGTACGAGCTTAGCTTTACAAATGTGCTCAATATGCTCAAACTTTCGGGTGTGCCGATTAATTCATCCGACCGAAAAGGTCTAAAGCAGATTGTTGTTGCAGGCGGTCCATGTGCCTGTAACCCTGAGCCTATCGCTGATTTTATCGACCTTTTCTTTATCGGCGAGGGTGAAGAGGTAGACCTTGAGGTTATGGAGCTTTACAGAAAGTGCAGAGATGAGGGCAAATCAAGAGAAGAGTTTTTGATTGAGTGCGCTCAGATTGAGGGTGTGTATGTTCCGTCACTCTATGATGTTCAGTACAACGAGGACGGCACAATCAAGCAGTACATTCCAAAGTGCGGTGCGCCTGCTGTGGTGCATAAGCGCCTTATGAAAAAGATGGACGAAAGCTTCTATCCCGACAATTTCGTAGTTCCACTTGTGGAAATTGTGCACGACAGAGCGGTGCAGGAGATTTTTCGTGGCTGTATTCGTGGCTGTCGATTCTGTCAGGCAGGCTTTATCTACCGCCCTGTACGAGAGAAATCGCCCGAAGTCATCAATAAGCAGTGCCGAGCCTTGTGCGATAATACAGGCTATGACGAGGTGTCGCTTTCTTCGCTCAGCTCAAGCGACTATACACAAATAGTGCCGTTGCTCACTAAGCTGAACGAGTGGAGCAAAGACGAAAAAGTCAGCATATCTCTGCCGTCATTGCGTGTAGACGGCTTTACCGATGACATTATGAATAAGATAAAAACAGTGCGCAAGAGCGGACTTACATTTGCTCCTGAGGCGGGAAGTCAGCGTATGCGTGATGTTATCAATAAAAATGTTCAGCACGATGAATTGATGCAGACCTGCGCAACAGCGTTTGCAGGCGGTTGGACTACCGTAAAGCTGTACTTTATGATTGGTTTGCCAACAGAAACTATGGACGATGTAAAGGCTATTGCCGACCTCGGGCAGGCGGTTGTGGATACCTATTATCATTGCCCCACAAAGCCAAAGGGCAAGAGCGTGCGAGTTACGGTTTCTGCCTCATCTTTTGTGCCAAAGCCGTTTACGCCGTTCCAGTGGCACGGACAGGATACAATTCCTACCCTCCATGCAAAACAACAGCATATTAAAGAGAGCATTACCACCCGTAAAATTCAGTTCAATTACCACGATGCCGACACAAGCTATCTTGAGGCGGTGTTTGCTCGTGGCGACAGAAAGCTATGCAAAGCTATGGAGCTTGCCTGCGAAAAAGGCTTTCATTTTGACGGCTGGGGCGATTGCTTTGATTTGCAGAAATGGCTTGATATTTTTGACGAATGTGGCATAGACCCGACTTTCTATGCAAACCGTCAGCGCTCCTTTGACGAAGTATTCCCATGGGATCATCTTGATTACGGCGTAACAAAGGAATACCTTATTAAAGAATGTAAAAAAGCATATGAAAATACAACAACACCGCATTGCCGACTAAAGTGCAATAACTGCGGTGCAGCAAAATACGGGGAGGGTGTGTGCTTTGAAAAACGCAAGAGTCTGGTTTAAAAAGGATAACGAGTGCCGTTATATATCGCACCTTGACTTAAACCGCTGTATGCTCAGAGCATTGCATAAGAGCAAAGCACCGATATGGCATACAGAGGGATTTAATCCGCACCCGTTCGCTACATTTCCACTGCCGCTTTCACTTGGCTTTAGGGGAATAAACGAGTGTATGGATATAAAATTAATAGAAGATATTTCTGATGAGGAATTAATAAACAACTTAAATGCCTGTTTGCCGCAGGGAATAAGAGTTTTTGCCGTTACAGAGCCGATTATGAAAGCCGGAAAAATTGCGTATGCAAGGTTTAATATGAAAATCAGCAGTGATAATCTTAATTCTGATAAAGTATATACCGCACTGAAAGAGCTTTTGGAAAGCGAAGAAATAATGATTGAGAAGAAGTCGAAATCGGGATACAAGACCGTTGATTTAAAGAAAAGCATTAAGGAATATTCTTTATCCGAGAAATCCGACTTTACCGAGCTTGAAATTACACTTTCGGCAGGCAGTACCGATAACGCCAACCCTAACCTTGTTATAAAAGCATTGGAAAATGCAACGGGTGCGGAGTTTTACGCAGATATTACAAGAGAGGATTTATATAATTCTGATATGGAATTATTTAGATAAACCATGTTTACATTTACAATTCGCAATGCAAATTCATATTAAGTAATTTTTAACGGCGGAATTGACGAGGAATTTGAAAAACTTGAAGATGAAATCAATGCAAAATTTCTTGAGTATATCAAATTGTATTCAACCTTTAGATTTTTGATAAAACTCACAATGTTTCACATATTATTGTACTTCTATTCATATAATCATCACAAAGCGGGGTTATTATATAAGCACAATAAAGCTAATAAGACATTTTCATAGATTTTCCTCTTCTAAATTTTTTTAACCAATGCAGTGGCCGACATAGTCGGTCACTTTGCATTTTATTGAAAAACGGAGCAGATATGTATTATTATTCCTTGAACGAATATTTAAAAAACACCTTTGGCGAAAAGGTGTATAAAATTTCTCTTGACGGCGGTATGACCTGCCCAAATCGTGACGGCAAAATAGACACACGGGGGTGTATTTTTTGCAGCAGGGGAGGTTCTGGCGAATTTTCTGCAAGCAGAAATCTCAGTATAACCGAGCAGATAGCGCAGGCAAAGGAGAGAATATGCAGGAAAACCGATTGCAAAAAGTTTATTGCGTATTTTCAGCCGTTTACAAATACCTATGCGCCTGTTGAGTATCTCGAAAAAATCTTTACCGAGGCTATTTCGCCCGATGAAATTGTGGCGCTTTCTGTTGCCTCTCGTCCCGACTGCCTGCCCGACGAAGTTATCGGTTTGCTGTCAAGGCTCAATAAAATTAAACCCGTATGGGTAGAGCTTGGATTGCAGACTGTTCACCAAAGTACGGCGGACTACATCCGCAGAGGTTATCCGCTGAGTGTGTATGACGATGCCGTAAAGCGATTGCACAAAGAGGGGATAAGCGTAATAACCCACATTATTATAGGCTTGCCAAATGAAACCGATGATATGATAGTTGAAAGCGCAAGGTATGCAGGCGAATGTTCTGACGGCATTAAGTTACAGCTGTTGCACATATTAAAGGGTACCGACTTGTGCGATGAATATTATAAGGGTAATGTTTCTGTACTTTCGCTTGAAAAATATACCGAAATTCTTGTAAAATGCTTGCAAGCTATTCCAAAAACAACAGTAATACACCGTCTTACAGGTGACGGCGACAAAAATATTCTTGTCGCACCCATGTGGAGCGCAGACAAAAAGCGTGTGCTTAACTACATTAATAGGGCAATCAGAGAAAGTGAGTAAAAGTATCAATAAATTTGAAAAAAGTCTTGATTTTCACTTTTATATTTGATATAATAATCATTGTCTTTGGAGAGATGTCCGAGCTGGCCGAAGGAGCATGATTGGAAATCATGTGTATGGTAATCACCGTACCAGGGGTTCGAATCCCCTTCTCTCCGCCATAATTTTAAAAAAGTCTTGTCGATTTCGGCAAGGCTTTTTCTTTTGGTATAATGCTTTATTGTGAAAAATATTGCTGAAAAAGTGCGGTTGTAATAAATAAGTACAAAACTAACACAAATTATGCATATTGACAGCAAAAATTTTTTATTATAAAAAATTTATAAAATTATAATTCTTTGAAGTAATTTAAAATATAATTATTGCACAATAATTATATATTTGTTTTGTATATAATTAATAAAGAAAAGTCAAAATCGACAAAACATCAAAAGAATATTGAAATAAAAACCTAAAAATGTTATAATGTTAGGGAATAAAAATATGGGTTAGTATACGGTCTGACTGCCGAATACAGCAAATTCACTGAAGGTCAGTCGGTAAAAGCGGTCGCCGTCAAAGCAAAACTTCCCTCTCGGACGGTTCTGACTTATTCGGCTCATATATTTCAATTTTTTAAATGGAGGTAATAAAAATGAAAACTAATTTCAAGCGTATTGGCAAACAGTCGATTTCTATTGTACTTGCTGTTATGATGATGCTTTCGACTATGCTTGTCGGTATGGTTACTTCGAATGCGGCTAATGAAACAGGATACCCATATAATCAAGATTATATGTATGTTGATCTATCTGCGATTAGTAAAGTTGCAAAAGGTGTAAACTATTATTGGGATGATCAGTTTACTAATTACGGCGGTTGGTATACTACCAGTAAGGATCTCGGTAATTATACTTATAAATTTGATTTTTCTGCTATAGATAGTCACGAATATTTCAGAGGTTTTAAAATTGTATGGGATGGTTCCGAAGGAACTAATATAGCTGTTCCTGCAAACAATAATTATAACTGCGTTAAGGTAAATTCAGATTATACTCTTTCTTGGACGACATATGGCAGTACAGAACCGACAGAACCGACAGAACCGGTAGCTAACAATGTAGTATATTTAAAAAATGCTGCTAAATGGAAGGAAAGCTTCTTTGCTCATATTTGGAATGACAATGGTAGTTTTACAGATTGGGCTAGTGCTCCTGTTATGACATATGTTAGCACTGACAGTGACGGTAATAAGATTTATAAATATGAGAATGATAATTTATCAACCTATAACAGTATCATTTTCAGATATGGATCTAATGGTTCTGACACTGCTGATACTTGTGATCGTCAGACCGGAAACTTAGAATTAAAAGTAGGTATGATGTATAATAACTCAACAAGTAAATGGGAAACTTATACTGCTCCTACAACAACTTACACAATAAAAACAGAAACGGCTGTAAACGGTGCAGTTGCTACTTCTGCTACCTCACTTGCGGCAGGCAAGACATTTACAGTAACAGCCACACCGAATGACGGTTATGATCTTGATACTATTACTGTAAAAGATGCAAACGATAATCCTATCATTCCTAACAGTGACGGTTCTTACACAATGCCTGCAAGCAATGTAACTGTTTCTGCTACATTTGCACAAAAACCGGATTGCCGTTTAGGTTTTGGTTATGCAACAGGCAGCGATGATAAAATGGGTACTTTCAGCTGTTCGAGCAATGGCACTTCTATAGTTGAAGGCACATATCCGTATGGTACAGAGGTAACATTTAACGCTGCCGCTAAAGAAGGTTATGTATTTAAAGGTTGGTACTCAGATATCAACGGTACAAGCGATTGCCTTTCAACAGAAACAACATACACATTTAAACTTACAAAAGAAACTGATGTATTTGCAAAGTTTGCTGAAGCTACAGGTACAGTGATTCCGAATCTTTACCTCATTTACAGCGACAGCACTTCAGACCCGAGTAAATTCACTCAGTATCTCAACCTTTACTATGATGCAGATGGACAAGTGTATGCTTACTTTGACAGTGAACACTTTGACTCCTCTAAAACATATTGTTTTACGATTTCTAATTCAAAAGGTGAGTCAACATCATGGGAATATGCGTATGATAATTACAACAATTCCAAAGCTGTTGCTAATGAAGCTAATACAAAGTATTTTGACTGCGGCGATAGCCGATGGGGATTGCCTAAGCACGATGAATCTTCATATGTAAATACAGCTTTCGCAAGATTTAGAGTACTTGAAGATTATGCAGATACTATTTCAAGCGTAAAGGTTAACCTCGGTTACTACTTTGATAACAAAATTGTTGAGAGTTCAGATAACCATGCACTTGCTACAACTTATGAGATTATTCCTGATGCTACAGGCACAGTTTCTTCGAGAGTTAAAGTATATGCTAAAGACGGTACTATCAGAGCTAAATATCAGAAGTACGCTGATATGGCAGATACTAAAATTTCTTGCACAGGCGATGATGTAACTAAGAAGAAATCTGCTGATTATTATGAAGAAGGCTACGCAAAGTTAGGCTCAACAATTACAGTTACAACTACAATTGATAAGGATTACAGAAGCAAGTACTATGTAAAAGCATTCTGTGTGAACGGCTATTCTTATGGCATAATCAATAGCTCGGCTGCTGATAAAACAAACGGTGTTTATTCATTTGAATATACGGTTCCTGAGGATTGCACAGATAAGTTTATCGAAATCACACCTGTTTACTACTACATTGATGACAAAGATACCGTTACATTCTATGTAGAGGGCTTTGACGAAACAGTACAGGCTAAGTGGGGCAACACAGTTGCTGTTCAGGCTTGGTACACAAACGGTGTAGATGAACAAAAATATGTAGATGGCGTATTAGAAGGCGAATATAATTCTCCTAATAAGAATGCGCTTGGCGGTTATCCCGGTCAGCCTTTGGTATACGAGGGTGGTAAATATTCAATGCAGATTCCTAAGTACCTTAACGGTAATGTTACAAATAAGGTATCAGGTATCACATTGAACAACTATATCTGGGATAGTATCCATAGTGGTAATTTTAAAGACCAGATTAATGATAACTGCCAGACTTATGACTATGACGACTTCTACAAGCTTTCTGAAACTAATGATGTAGATAATATTATCTTCGACTTCCGTTACAGAACTACAACAGATAATATTCCGTCTCAGAAAGGTTTAAGCAGTTCTAAATATAATAAGGACGAACTTGAACCGCTTAAGGATTACTATGGTAATATCGTTGACATCTTTGGAAATATTCTTTCAGAGGATTGGAAAGATGCTTATAACAGCAATTATCTTACAGTAATATCTAACGGTTATAAGGAAATTAAAAATATTGGTAAATATGCTACCGAGTGGTCAGTATATGACCATGAAGGTAAATACATTACTACAATCAACTGTTCTAGCCTTATTGATAAGAGCAAGGTTGACCCTACTTACAAGGAAGCTTATGAAAAACTCGAGTTATATGCTAAATATCCTGTAATGATTGCTTATGAAAAGTCAAATTTCGGCGGTGATGATAAGGGTACTCGTGCTGACGGCCGTTGGTATTTCTCTAAGAAAGCTCAGAAGATTTCCGCTAATGTTAAGATTGAGTACAAAGCAGACGGTACTTCTCCGTTTGTTGAAGATGCATTTGTTGAAGGCAGCAATGTTGGTGTAAATACTAAAGCTCAGGCTTACTTTACAAATGCTGATTCCAACGGCAAGACAACTTGTCAGGGTATAGTCGACGGCGGTAACTTCAGTGTTCATGCTCAAACAGATTCCGATGCTAAGTACTATTTCATTGGCTGGTACCTTAAGACTTCTGACGGTTATTCATTCATTACTAATGAGTCCGATGCTGACTTCCCAATGACAAACAACGCAACTTATGTTGCTCGCTTTATTCCAACTCCAAGCGGCACATTAACACTTTCACACACATTGCTTACAGGCTCTGCAGACGGCAAAACTTTCATTAAGGCAGACATCATAGACAGCAACAATATTGTTAAGGCGTCTATTGCCGAAACATCAGGTAGCCTTGTAATTCCTTCAAAATATGTTACTTATACAAGCACATATAGCATTCGTCTTACACTTAAAACCGTACCTTACGGTAACGATACAGTAGAAGGCTTCTATGAAGGTTACAGCAGTGACACACCTAAGCGTTATGATGCAACATTTACAGGCACAGGTGAGAAAACTTACAGTGTAGTGCGTGCAATTAGCTCATTGTTTGAAGAAAGCAAAGATGCCGACGGCAATGTTTCTTACAAACTTATCAAGTCAAACATTCCGTTCTATTCAAATATCAAATCAAATCCACTTGAATACACGATTACTTACACTTATGAAACAAGACTTGACGGTAAACAGAGTTATGTTATTAAGGATAAAGTATCAGGTATTGAGTTAGAGGAAATGTGGGCTGCAAATGAAGCTGCCAATCTTAAGAAAGATCAGCTTAGCAAAGAATTCATCACAAAGAAAGCTCCGTTTGTATCTAACTTCAGAAATGAGATTAAGTGGGATATTGATCATGCAGTAATCAAGGGCTATACCGCTACTGTTGATGCTACTACTAAATCTTCAGATCTTACAATTACAGCTCTTGCTGTTGACGGTGGATGGACAAAACCTGAAACTGTTAAGTATGGCGAATTGGCTGTTTCAAACGGTGAGTACCTCTACAAGACAGGCACAACCGAGTTCCCTGATACTATTAAGTATTCAACCGCTGAAAACGCTCCTGAGTATGAACTCAGCTACTGGGCAATCTTTGATAACAGAGATAGCGCACAGCAGTTTAGCAATGCAGTTAAGAATTATATGGCTAATCCTAATGCAGATATGTCAGTAAGATTAACAGAACTTTCTAAGCTTGACGGTTATAAAAACCTCATTGCTAAGTCATATTCTAAGGAATATAACTATGTAAGCTATCAGAACTACTATATCGTTCCTGTATATGCAGACAGATTTGCTAAGGAAGATATTAAAGAGGCTCAGGCAAGCATCAGACTCCTTGAGTACACAAGAAACCAGTGGACAACAGGCAACGGTGTAAAGGGTGACGGCACACCTAATACAGGTGCTACTAAGACCGATTACCTCTACACAGACTTCGCTCTCAGCTTTGATAAGGATCAGAAACTCATCAAGAATAATGCTAATATCAAGGTTGGAGTTACCTTTGAAGTCGTTGCAAAATATAATGAAATTGATCTTAAGTCTTATGTAACCAATTCTAATACTTCTGATATTGGCAAGTTGGTAACAGGTACATCCAATAACGGTAAAGCTGGTACTTATACAATCAATGATGAAACAAGAACTGTTTACAAATATCAGATTGACAATTCTAATATTTCTGTAAAGAATAGAATTGAGTACTACTTAAGATTCAAGAACAGTGAAACATCACAGCAGAATGTTATGAAGGTTTACTCATATATTTATGATACAGTTTCAGGAGAGATTTACTTAAGTGATCCTGTTTATATGAATATGTATGATATCGGTAACCTTACATATATTACTTCTGACTTAGCAAACATCAACTTGGGTCCTGACGCAACAGTTTGATGATTTGAATTTTTTGGCAGGGCAGAGTAAAATCTGCCTTGCCGTTAAAATACTTATGGAGGTATTTGAATGAAAAACAAAAAGGTTTATTCTTCGCCTGAAGTTGAAGTAACTAAATTCTCATTTGAGAATATTCTCGCTGGCAGTGAGAACGATGATGTTGAATTGCAAAGAATTAAACAGAGCAACCCTGATGTTATTGCTACTGATGGTGCTGATGTAGAATGGTAATTTGTTATGAAAACTAAAAAATTCGTAAGAATTGCAAGTGTTATGCTTGTATTAATATTCACAATGTCAGCTTTTGTATCTGCTAACGCAGCTACATATTTTGAAGAAAACGGTTTTAAATATTCACCTATAAGCAAGTTTAATTGCAGAATTTACGGATACACCGACTCTAAAACAGATGTTGTTGTGCCTAATAAGCTCTCAACATACACTGTTTTGGAAATTGCTGATTACGCATTTTTGAATAACACAGCGATTGAAAATATTTCATTTTCAAATGCAAAATCAATAGATGTAATCGGTGAGTTTGCTTTTAGCGGCTGTACTTCTTTGAAGTCGGTCAATATTCCTATGACGCTTGATAAAATCGGTTATGCCGCATTTATGGGCTGTACTTCTTTGACATCTGTAAATATCAGTTCTAATATTTCAGAAATTAAAGGACAGACTTTCCAGAACTGCACTTCTTTAACCGAGTTTACAGTGCCTGATTCTGTAAATACAATTTCTGATTTTGCTTTTTCAGGCTGCACATCACTTAACAAAGTAGTAATTCCAAAGACTGTAAAGAATATTGCTCCTAATGCTTTTGCTAAGTGCGATAATCTTACAATTTACGGTTATTCAAATTCTTATGCTGAAACTTATGCAGAGAAAAACGGAATTAACTTTGTTGCACTTGACAAAAAAACTTTGTACGGTGATGTTAATCTTGACGGCAAGATAGATATTAATGATGTAACACTTCTACAGCGTTACATTGCAGGTGAGTCTGTATTAACAGATGACGCTGTTAAGGCTGCCGACTTTAACAAGGACAGAATTATTGATGTAATTGATGCTACAGCAATTCAGACATTTATCGCTCACGGTCAAAACTAAATTATTAAACTTAAGCACAGGTGTTTTTTCGCACCTGTGCTTTTTCTTGCTAATTTTTAAAACTTGTAATATAATATATTTTGGTGATAATATGTCAATGTATAAAATTGCTGATATTATAAGCGATATAAGACCTAAATTTCCGACATTTGAAAAAAAAGCAAAGAATTATGAGTATTCGGGCAACGAACCTGCTCAAATTAAACTTGCAGTCAAAGAGGATTTTCTGCGTGAAAAATACAACGAGCATATGCTCTTTTCTATCGGTGAAATGGAATGTATTTTTATGGCAGATGTTTTTAATAAAAAAATTCTGAAATATAATGCAATATTTCTTCATTCGTCTGCAATTCTTTATAAAGGCAAAGCATATCTTTTTTCTGCCGATTCTGGAGTGGGCAAGTCAACGCACACAAAACTGTGGATAAAAAAATTCGGCGCTGAAAATGTACAGATAATCAATGATGATAAACCGATTATCAGATTTATTGACAACGATTGGTATGTGTACGGTTCGCCTTTTGACGGTGGAAGTGGGGTAAACACTAATACTCGTGCAAAGCTCGGCGGAATAGTATTTCTTGAAAGGGCACAGACAAACAGCATTGTAAAGCTGAATAAAAAAGATGTTTTTCCTATGCTTTATAAGAATACAATTAAGTTATCCCTTGATGATGAGTACGCCGATTATATGTTGACTACTGCCGATAAGCTAATAATCGAAAATAATTTTTATTTGCTTAAATGCAATACTGATATTGAGTCAGCTGAAATTTGTGAGAAATTTTTGACCGATGGGAGATAGCTATGAATAAGCTGAAAAAAATTCTTGATTCTGAAACCAACAAGTGGATAGTAAAAAAAGCCAAACCACAGGTTTTCGGTATTATAATTATGTCTGTTATTTTCGGCGGAATGGCATATCTTGGCGTTGCCGTTGCAACCCTGTCGAGAGGTATCGTAGATTCAGCTGTTAATACCAATGTTGGCGGAATTGTTTTTTACGCAGTTATCCTCGTTTCACTTACAGTTGCACAGCTTGTCATCAGAATATTAAGCAGGGTGCTGACTTTTAATGTGTCTGCTAAACTTGAAATCCGTATGAAACAGGATTTATTCAATCACATTATAAGAAAAAAATACGATAGAGTCTCCGAGATACATACAGGTGAATTGCTCAACAGAATTACAAGTGATGTTTCCGTTGTAGTTAGTTCTATAATTTCTATTATTCCAAACATTGTTTATTTTTTGGTAAAGTTGGTCGGCGTTTTTATAGTGCTTTTTTCGATTGACAAAACATTTTGCCTTGTGTTCGTTTTCGGCGGAGCGCTTATGTTTGCCGTTGTATTGCTCTTTAAGTCTAAAATGAAATCTTTGCATAAGGCAGTTCAGGAGTCTGACGGCAAAACTCGCTCTTTTTTTCAGGAGATATTTTCAAGTCTGCTCGTTGTAAAAACTTTCGGAGCTGAAAACAAGGTAGCCGAAAATGCAATGAATCTTCAGCAAAATAATTTTAGAATTAAGAGAGTAAGAAACTATATTTCAATATTTGCTACCACAGGATTTTCGTTTGTTTTTGCCCTTGGCTATATGTATGCTCTCATATGGGGTGCGTTCGCTATCAGCGATCACACAATTACATACGGTGTGCTTACTTCTATGCTTGCCCTTGTATCCCAAATTCAAGGCCCTGTTCGTGGAATCAGCAGTATTTTGCCGTCTTATTATTCTGCGCTTGCGTCTGCCGAACGACTTATGGATATTGAAAACCTTGAGAACGAAGAGATAATCAACAAGTCTGATATTGATGTGCTCAAGCTGTATAGTCAAACCGAGAAAATCGTGTTTGATAATATCACTTTTAGCTATGGCAGGGAAGATGTGTTAAAAAATACAAGCCTTGAGTTAAATAAAGGTGACTTCGTTTTGCTTGCAGGCATTTCGGGAATTGGCAAAAGTACGCTTACAAAGCTGTTGCTTAATGTTATTACGCCCGATAACGGAGAAATTTACCTTTCGCTTGCAAATGGTGGTAAGGTGTATATAGATAAAAATGTGCGCAGTATGTTTTCATATGTGCCGCAGGGAAACTTTCTGCTTTCGGGCACTATCAGAGATAACATAGCTTTTACTGCTAATTCTCCCGATGATGAAAAAATCATTAAAGCCGCCAAGATAGCGTGTGCTTATGATTTTATAGAAAAATTGCCCCAAAAATTCGATACTGTTGTGGGAGAGAACGGCAAGGGACTTTCTGAGGGACAAATTCAGAGAATTGCAATCGCAAGGGCAGTTTACTGCGACTCGCCGATTATAATTTTTGATGAGGCAACCTCGGCACTTGATGCTGATACCGAAGTGCAACTTCTCAAAAACTTAAAAACGCTCAAGAATAAAACCTGTATTCTCATTTCACACAAAATGGCAGCTAAGGAAATTTGCAACAAAGAAATTGTGATTGATAATAAAAAAATAATTTCTTACGATATTTAGCCTTAGTACAAGCAAAATAAATCCTCTGACCGAATACTTATAATCAGGAGTATTTTTGATTATAGATTTTGTCAGAGGTGATTTTTTGTTTGAATTAATAAACTTTTTCGGTCAGTATATTTGCTTTTTTATTCTGCATATTTGCGGTAACGGTTCTTTTCCTAAACCGCTTTCAGAAAAAGAAGAACACGAATATCTCGTGCGCAGTGCTAACGGTGATATTGAGGCGAGAAATACTCTTGTTGAGCACAATTTAAGGCTTGTAGCTCACATAATAAAAAAATATTACGGAAATCAAAGCGAGCAGGACGATTTGGTGTCAATCGGCACTATCGGACTTATTAAGGCTATAAATACTTATGATCTAAGTAAAAAAATTAAGCTGTCAAGCTATGCCTCTCGCTGTATTGAAAATGAAATTCTTATGCATTTTCGCAACGCAAAAAAGACTGCACAGGACATTTCACTTAACGAAACCATTGACAGCGACAAAGACGGAAATCCGCTAACTTTGCTTGATATTATGTCTGTTGACGATAATATTCTTGAACAGCTTGATTTTCAACTGAACAGAAAAAAGCTCGGACAATTTATTAACGAGGAGCTTAGCCCAAGGGAAAAGATGATAATTGTAATGCGGTACGGCCTGGATGGAAACAAACCACAAACTCAAAAGAAAATTGCGCAAAAGCTGAATATATCTCGCTCGTATGTGAGCAGAATTGAAACCAAGGCACTAAAACTTTTGCGCAACAGATTTGATAACAGTTCTAATCTTTAGTATAAAAAAGGCGGTCAACAGACCGTCTTTTTCTTATGAGTTTATACTGTTTATAAGGTTTTGCATTTCAGCTTTTGAAGTTACATTGTGTGCTTTGTCAAGTAACTCCTGCTTTTCAGATTTATCCATCTGGGCAAATCTTTGCATTGCACTTTCATTTTTAGCAAGTGCATTCACAAAGCCTAACGGCATATCTTTATACATTTTCATCACCTGCTTTATCTTTTGCATTAATATCAAAAATTATACAGCAAATACAGTAAAACAGGTTATGGTTCGATTAAGTATTTTCACCGGTATTAAAAAAAGGACAGGCGATAAAGCCTGTCCGTAATTTTATCAGTGGCAATGACAATCGTCACAATCTCCGATTTCACCGATGATTGGAATAGGGTCAATACCGTTCTTTTTATAGTAATCTGCGAGAGCAGCCTTAATAGCCTGCTCGGCAAGAACAGAGCAGTGAACCTTTACCGGCGGAAGTCCGTCAAGAGCCTCCATAACTGCTTTGTTAGTTAGCTTTAAAGCCTCATCAATAGTTTTGCCCTTGATAAGCTCAGTAGCCATACTGCTTGTAGCAATAGCTGCACCGCAGCCAAAAGTTTTGAACTTAACATCTACAATTCTGTTGTCCTCAACTTTTATATACATTTTCATAATGTCGCCACATTTTGAGTTGCCAACCTCACCGATACCGTCTGCATCGGGAATTTCGCCAACATTTCTTGGATTGGCAAAGTGGTCCATTACCTTTTCAGAATAAGCCATATCTTAAACCTCCTGTTTTATAATTGAAATTACTTCTCCAAAGCCTCTTGTTTTTTGATTTTTTCCCAAAGAGGTGACATATTTCTAAGGTAGGTTACAATCTGCGGAATAACCTCGAGCATATAGTCAACATCTTCGTCAGTAAGCTCCGCTGAGAAAGAAAGACGCATACTTCCATGTGCAATTTCGTGGGGAAGACCGATAGCGAGAAGAACATGGCTCGGGTCAAGGCTGCCTGAAGTACAAGCAGAGCCCGAAGACGCTGAAATTCCGTTCATATCAAGTCTTAAAAGCAAGCTTTCGCCCTCAATGCCCTCAAAGCACATATTTACATTACCCGGTAAGCGGTGAACTCTGTCGCCGTTTACTCTTGAGCGCTCAATCTTGAGGAGTCCGTCAATAAGTCTGTCACGCAATTTTTCGAGATGCTCTCGTCTTTCGTCCATTGTGTCAACAGCCTCTTGGAGAGCTGCGTCAAGACCTACTACTCCTGCAACATTTTCAGTGCCGGCTCTTTTATTTCTTTCCTGAGCACCGCCGTCAATTAAATTCTCTATTCTGATACCTCGTCTGATATAGAGAAGTCCGATACCCTTAGGACCATGCAATTTATGAGCAGTCATTGAAAGCATATCAATATTCTGCTCCTGAACATTTATTTTTACATAACCTGCAGCCTGAACAGCGTCAGTATGGAATATTACTTTGTGTTTTCTGCAAATTGCGCCGATTTCGGTAATTGGCTGGATAGTACCGATTTCGTTGTTTGCATACATAATAGATACAATAGCTGTATCTTCTCTGATTGCGTTTTCTACATCTTCGGGATGAACAATACCGTTTTCGTACACATCGAGGTAAGTAACCTCAAAGCCCTCCTTCTCAAGTGTTTGGCAGGTGTGAAGAATAGCGTGGTGTTCAAATTTTGAAGTAATAATGTGCTTTTTGCCTTTTGCCTTAAGAGCTCTGCATACGCCCTTTAAAGCCCAGTTGTCAGATTCACTGCCGCCTGAGGTAAAGTATATCTCATTTGCGTTAGCCGCACCAAGGTTTTTTGCAATATTTTCTCTTGAATTTTCAAGAATTTCCTTGGCTTTACCGCCGATTCTGTAAAGACTTGACGGATTTCCGTAGTACTCGGTGAGTACAGGCATCATTTTTTCAAGTACAGTAGGCGATATAGCTGTTGTAGCGGAGTTGTCTGCATAAATATATCTCATACTTGATAATCTCCAATCTATATCTATATAAAATCGGTCATTAGGATTTAGAAAACTTGTGAGCCTCGGCAACCGCAAGTCGATCGCAGCGCTCATTTTCAGGGTGACCTGCATGACCTTTAACCCATACAACATCAACATTGTGGATATCGCAAAGGGAAAGGAGCTTGTCCCAAAGCTCAGGGTTAAGAGCTTTTTCCTTTTTGTTGCGCATCCAGCCGTTTGCTTTCCACTTTTTTGCCCAACCGAGCTTTAATGCGTTGCAAACATATTGAGAATCACTATACAGAGTTACATTGCAAGGCTCTTTAAGTAGAGAAAGCGCACCAATTACGGCACTAATTTCCATACGGTTGTTTGTAGTGACAGCTTCTCCGCCCGAAATTTCTTTTTCGTGCTCATTATATCTCAAAATCGCACCCCAGCCACCGGGCCCCGGATTGCCGCTGCAAGCACCATCTGTAAAAATTTCAACTTGTTTCATTTGCAATTCTCCTTAGCTGATGTTCAACCTATATTATAATACGCAAAATCACCAAATGCAACCATATTTTATGTTTATTTTTTTAATTTAAGTATATTATTAGCTTAATTTATTAAATAATTATCCTGAATTTTGAATTGTTGTATATTTATGCTTTTATTCTTATATTTTTGCGCATACTAAAATAGTAGGATATGGAATGTTTACTGAAATGTAATATTAAAATTGTCATTTAATTCTTATACATGCTTGACATTCCTCTTGGATTTGCGGTAAAATAAAGAGAATTACAATTAGGAATTAATCTGTATGGAATACAGATATAAAATATTTATATACAGTATATTATTAATATTTCATTTTCTGATATGACCGTTTTGTATCAGACATTCGCTTTATGAATTTTCAGGCTTTTATATTTACATACAAAAGGAAGTTTTTTGCCTGTATTGTGTGAAATGTTAATTTTAATAAATTTTTTAATATGGAGGTAGATTTGTGAGTACAGAATACAAGTACGATAATCGAAGGAAAAATAACAGTTACAGTAAGTACTCAAAGGGTAAAAAGAATTATGGCGGATCTTACTACAAGCCGTCACAAGGCAGAGGGGAGTCTGATTCGTTTAAGAGCGGCAAGAGTGCTAAGAATTTTAAAAATTACCGCAAAAAGCCATATCAAAAACAGTCAAGGCCTGTTAAAAACAAGCCGTCGGTAAAAATTGCTTTTCTCGGCGGTCTTAATGAAATCGGCAAGAATATCACTATGATTGAATGTGGGAACGATATTATTCTTGTTGACTGCGGTATGGCATTTCCGGACGGTGATATGCTCGGCGTTGACCTCGTTATTCCGGATTTCACTTATATTGAGCAGAATCAGGATAAAATCAGAGGTATAGTGCTTACTCATGGTCACGAAGACCATATTGGCGGACTTCCGTTTTTGCTCGGCAGGGTTAATATTCCTATATACGGAACTTCTCTTACACTCGGTCTTGTAGGCAACAAGCTCAAGGAGCATAGCCTATATAATGAGTCGAGCCTTAACAGAGTGAACGCAGGTGAAACAATTAAACTCGGCTGTATGAGCGTTGAGTTTATTCATGTAAACCACTCTATTCCCGATGCGGTAGCTTTTGCTATTCGTACTCCGGCAGGTACTATTGTGCATACAGGCGACTTTAAAATCGACTGCACACCTATTACAGGAGATATGATAGATTTGTCTGCTTTTGCTCGTGTAGGTGACGAGGGTGTTTTGGCTCTCCTTGCTGAAAGTACAAACGCAGAGCGCCCGGGATATACTCAGACCGAGCGAACAGTATCCGACAGCTTTGACAACCTTTTCAGAAGAGCAGAGCGCGACAGAATTATTATTGCAACCTTTGCGTCTAATGTAAACAGAGTACAGCAGATTATTAATTGTGCTGAAAAGTACGGCAGAAAGGTAGCTTTTTCGGGCAGAAGTATGGTCAACTATATGGCTGTTGCGAGTGAACTCGGCTATCTTAGCGTGCCTGAAAATATTTTAATTGACCTTGATATGCTCGACAGATACCCAAGAGAGCAGATTGTGCTTGTTACAACAGGCAGTCAGGGTGAACCGATGAGTGCATTGTCGAGAATGGCATATTCCGACCACCGCAAGGTTATGGTTGGCGAGGGCGATTTTATTATAATTTCAGCTAATCCTATTCCGGGCAATGAGAAAACAGTCGGTAATGTTGTTGACGAATTGCTTAAAAAGGGATGTAAGGTTGTTTACGAATCAATGTATGAGGTTCATGTATCGGGCCATGCTTGTCAGGAAGAGCTTAAGATTATTCACAAGCTCGTTAAGCCTAAGTATTTTATTCCTGTTCATGGTGAGCAAAAGCATTTGAGAAAACACGCTGATCTCGCTATGTTCCTCGGAATGGAGCGAAAGAATATTTATATTGGTGATGTGGGCAGCTGCATAGAAATCAACGAAAACTATATGAAAGAGTTGCCGTCAGTACCGGCAGGCAAGGTATTTGTTGATGGTCTTGGTGTAGGCGATGTAGGAAGTATTGTACTTCGTGACAGAAAGCACCTCGGACAGGACGGACTTATTATCATTGTTGCCTCTCTTGATGTTTACGACGGTCATGTAATCAGCGGCCCTGATATTGTATCAAGAGGCTTTGTATATGTTCGTGAGAGCGAGGGCTTGCTTGACGAGGTAAAACAGGTTGCAGGCAACATTCTTGAAGAATGTGCAGAAAACAACATTCACGAGTGGGGCATTATCAAAAACAGAATTAAAGATGATGTTTCTAAGCTCATTTCTCAGAAAACACGCAGAAACCCAATGATTCTTCCGATTTTGCAGGAAGTTTAAACTAAAACTAAGAAAGGAAGGGCTTGAATTGAGAAAGAAAAAATATTCAACATTGCCGTCATTTATAATATTTTCGGTTGCAATGCTTGCTATGTCTTTTGCTTCATATGGCTATGACCCTATGCTTTGCTATATTGAAATTGCCGTTTCAGCTGTTACCGCAGGCATAGTCGTAATTTCAACCCTTCGCTTTCAAAATTATATATCAAACACCGTACACAGTACCGTTGAAAAAATTAACGGGTTTAATCCCGAATTTCTTGATAAATATAAAATTCCCGTTGCTGTGCTTGGCGCTGACGGAGAAATTATTTGGAGCAATACGAGATTTAGAAAACAGTTTTGCAACGGCAAAAACCCCGAGGGCGATATGATTTCGCCTTACATAGGGGATAAAAAAATTACGGCAATCGCTGACCACGATACTTTTGAAACCGCTTGCAACGGCAACGAGTTTGTCGGCTTTGCTATCTCCACACAAGAGGGCTATGTCTGTTATTTTGTGGAGAATACATATTATAAGCAGATTATGCGTGAATACCACGCTACACGCCCTTGTGTTGCTATAATTACATTTGACAACAGTGATGACTTTTCAAATGAATCGGATGAAATTTATTCCGAAGTTTCGCTTAATGTTCAGTCGTTTTTGCAAAGATGGGCAAACGAATATAACGCACTGTTCAAAATTATAGGCAGTAATCGTTATATGATTATTTTTAAGGAAACCGATGTTGACAAGCTCGTTGAGCAAAAATTCCCGATCCTTCAGGAAATTCACTCCATAAAAGCAGGTCAGCATTCAGCTACCGTATCAATCGGTTTGTGCCGAGGTATAAATTCGCTTAAAGACAGCGAAACCAATGCAAGAAAAGCGCTTGAAATGGCACTTGGCAGAGGTGGAGATCAGGTTGCAATTATAAGCAATAATGTCTATGAATTTTTCGGCGGCACCTCGGCTACCTCAGAAAAAGTCAGTAAGGTTCGCATGCGTGTTATCGCAAATGCCATTACCCGTACAATCAACGACTGCGACAAGGTGCTTATAATGGGTCACAGATTTTCTGACCTCGACTGCGTGGGCGCAGCTATCGGTATGCAGTCGGTTATGGAAAATTCTTTTAATTTGTATTCTAAAATCGTAATTGATAAAACAAAGACCATGGCTGAAAAGCTCATTGACTATGCCGAGAAAAATATCGGCGGTGATATTTTTATTACTCCCGAAGAGGCAATGACGCAAATAACACCGAAAACTTTGCTTATTATTGTGGATACTCACCTTAGAAATTCACTTGAAAGTCCGCAAATTTACGATCAGTGCAAAAAGGTAATTGTCATAGACCACCACCGCAGAGCGGTGAATTACATAGATAATGCCATTGTATTTTGTCATGAGCCGTTTGCATCTTCGGCTTGTGAAATGTGCAGTGAAATTATAAGCTGTATTGATGACAAGGCGGTAGGCTATGCTCAGGCTGACGCACTCCTTGCAGGAATTATGCTTGATACCAAGAATTTTGTATTAAAAACAGGCGTAAGAACCTTTGAGGCGGCGGCATATTTGAGAAGACGAGGAGCAACTACTATTAATGTTAAGCAGATGTTCTCAGATTCCATTGAAACCTACCGAGAAAAAGTAAACATTGTGTGTGATGCTAAGATATACAAGGAATGCGCCATTTCAGTGGCAAAAGGCGCTGACGGCGATGTAAGACTTGCATCGGCTCAGGCGGCAGACGAATTGCTGACACTTGAAAATGTAAAGGCATCTTTTGTAATTTACGAAAGCAGCGGCAAGATATGTATTTCTGCTCGCAGCTTTGGCGCAGTAAATGTGCAGATAATTATGGAAAAACTCGGCGGAGGCGGACACCAAACAATGTCTGCTACTCAGCTTAGTGATATAAATAAAGAACAGGCGCTCAAGATGCTTATTGATGTTATAGACACAAATCTTGAGGACGCAAGTTGCAAATAACAGAAAGGAACGATATTATGAAAGTTATACTTTTGCAGGATGTTAAGGCACTCGGTAAAAAAGGTGACCTTGTAAACGCCTCAGACGGTTATGCAAGAAATTTTCTTTTTCCAAAGAACCTTGCTCGAGAGGCAAATGCACAAGCTATGAATGAATATAAAAACGCAGAAAACTCAAAGAATTTTAAAATTGCTACCGAGAAAAAGCAGGCTGAGGGTTACAAGGCTCAGCTTGAGGGCAAAACCTTTGAGATGAAAGCAAAAGCAGGTCAGGGCGGCAGACTTTTTGGCAGTATTACTGCAAAACAGGTTGCCGAGGAGATTAAAAAGCAGTATAATATAAATATCGACAAGCGCAAGGTTGTGCTTGAAAGCGATATTAAAGAGTTTGGCTCTTATAAAGCTGATGTAAAACTTTATACAGGCATTGTTGCCAATATTACAGTTAAGGTTTCTGAGGCTTAATTTTTATTACAGTAAATTAAAGGAGAGGTGACAGATGGCGGATAATCAGATTTCAAGCAGCTATGATGGACTTCATATGCCGTACAGTCCAGAGGCTGAACAAGCATTGCTGGGTGCAATTATTCTTGAAAGCGATGTATTTGACAAAGTAATTGAATACATTAAGTCGCCCGATTATTTTTATGTATCTCTCCATAAGCTGATTTTCAAGACAATGACCGAAATGGTCAACTTTGGCGGCAAAATCGACTTTGTTACCTTGCTTGAAAAGCTAAAGCAGACAGGCTCTTTTGATGAAACCACAGGTAAGACATACCTTTATGACCTTGCAAACAACTGCCCGTCCATTTCAAATGCAGAGGCTTATGCCGAGGTTATAAGAGATAAGTATAACACACGCAGACTCATTACCGCAGCCAGAGAGATTATTGATGACGCAACGGCAGGTACTGAGGATACCTCGGTTATAATTGACTCTGCCGAGCAGAAAATTTTTGATATAAGACAGGGCAACGAGAAAAAAGGTCTTGAAAGGATAAATTCTGTTATTATGCAGACTTTCGACCGACTTGACGCTCTGAACAGCGCTACCGATGACAGTATGAAACCTGTATCGACAGGTATCGGTGACCTTGACAGAGTTATTACAGGTCTTAACCGAAGTGACCTTATACTTCTTGCCGCCCGTCCGGGTATGGGTAAAACAAGTTTTGCGCTTAATATCGCCCGTTATGTAGCCTGTACGGCAAAAAAGACTGTTGCCTTTTTCTCTTTGGAAATGTCAAAGGAACAGCTCGCAAGCCGTTTGCTTTCATCCGAGGCACTTATTGAGGGCACAAAGCTGAGAACAGGCAAGCTCAACGATGAGGAATGGGGCAGACTTATTCCTGCAAGCGATATTCTCGGAAAATCTGAACTTTATCTTGATGATTCTCCGGGTATTACAATAACCGAAATGAAGTCAAAGCTCAGAAGAATGAGAAATCTTGACCTTGTTATCATAGACTACTTACAGCTTATGGGCAGTGGCAGACGAATTGATAACAGAGTACAGGAAATCTCGGAGATTACAAGAAATTTAAAAATTCTTGCTAAGGAAATGAATGTTCCTGTTGTCACACTTTCACAGCTTTCTCGTGCGAGTGAGCAGAGAACAGACCACAGACCGCAGCTTTCCGACCTTCGAGATTCAGGTTCTATCGAGCAGGATGCCGATATTGTACTCTTTCTTTATCGTGAGGGTTATTACGATAAAAATGAGGACGATTCTCCGCAGGGCGCAGATCAGAATTCGGGTGAGTGTATAGTTGCTAAAAACCGTCATGGTGAGGCTCGTACAGTAAAAATGCATTGGCAGGGCGAATTTATGAGATTTACAGGTACGGAGGACAGAAGTGAGTAATCCTTTTTTAACCGCTGTAAACAAGTACAATTTGCTTGAAAATAATGATACTGTTGCGGTTGCGCTTTCGGGCGGCGCAGATTCGGTTTCTCTGCTGCATATGCTTTATTCTGTAAAGCAGAAATATAATCTTACCTTGTATGCAATCCATATAAACCATATGATACGAGGTGCAGAGGCAGACAGGGACGAAGAATTTTGCAGAAAATACTGCGAAAAACTCTCGGTTAAGCTGTTTGTAAAAAGAATAGATGTGCCAAGCATTGCTAAGGATGAAAAAATCAGTACGGAGCTTTGTGGAAGGAATGTCAGATATAAGGCTTTTGACGAGCTTTCCAAAGAGCTTGGCTGTAAAATCGCAACGGCTCATACATTGTCGGATAATGCGGAAACCTTTATGATTAATCTTATAAGAGGTACTTCGCTCAACGGACTTTGTGCTATTCCTGAAAAACGAGATTACATAATCAGACCGCTGATTTTATGTGACAGAGCGTACATTGAAAGTTATTGCAAAGCAAATTCGCTTGATTTTGTAACCGACAGCACAAATCTTACCGATGATTACACACGAAATAAAATCCGTCACAATGTTATTACTGAACTTAAAAAAATCAATCCGAGTTTTGAAACCTCGTTAAAGCGCCTTTGCGATGATGCCAAAAATCTTGCCGAATATATGGACAAGCAAACGGCTGCCGCAATGAGTGATTGCAAGCGTGAATACGGATACAGTACTCAAAAGATTTGCGAGCTTGATAAAATAATCAGGCAGAATGTAATTAAAGAAATTTGTCTTGAGAGCACAAGCTGTATTCCTGAGCATATTCACATTGAACTTATAGAGAAAATACTCGCAAAAGGCGGAAGTGTGGATTTGTTTGGAAATTTCAGAGCGGTTGCCAAGCAGGGAATACTCAGAATTGAAAAGACCGATAATAATAATGCTGATGAAGAATTATTGTTTTCAAATATAATTGATAAGGAATTTATCTTTAATAACATAAAATATTTTGTTAAAGAAATAAAAAATACAGATATAACCGTTGAAAATCAAATTTATCTTTCTGATGAAGAAATCAATGCCGCCGTTTTGCGTACTCGCAGGCAGGGCGACAAGATATATTTTGAAGAAAGAAACCTTACTAAGCCTTTACGCAAGGCTATGAATGAATTTAAAATCCCGTCTGAGCTGAGAGATGAAATTCCTCTCGTGGCAGTGAACAGTAATGTTAAGTGGTGCAAGGGGATAAAATCCGTTCAGACTTCTTATAGTGCAGAAAAAAGAAAATTTTTAATATGTGAGCAAGGGAGGATTTTTTGTGCATAAGGACATAGAAAAAGTACTTTACAGCGAAAAAGATATTGAAAATATTGTGAAATCGCTTGCAAAAGAAATTGAAAAGGATTATAATGGCAAAGACTTTATAATGGTTGGTTTGCTTAAGGGCTGCGTATCGTTTATGGTTGATTTAATGAGAGAAATTAACCTTGATTTCGGTATTGATTTTCTTGCAGTTTCAAGCTATGGCAATTCAACGGTAAGCTCAGGCAGAGTAAATATTCAGAAAGATATTTCAACCTCTGTTGACGGCAAGCACATTCTTATTGTAGAGGATATTGTGGATTCGGGCAGAACACTTGCTTTTATTTCTCAGTATCTTTATGCTAAAAATGCTGCGTCTGTAAAGATTTGTACTCTCTTTAACAAGCCTGAAAGACGAGTTGCCAATATTGATGTTGCCTATGTTGGCTCGGTTATTCCTGACGCTTTCATTGTTGGCTACGGTCTTGACTATGCCGAAAAATACAGAAACCTCCCTTATGTCGGCGTACTTAAGGAATCTGTTTATTCACACGATACATAAAATTACGCTTTTAAATTCATACTATAAAAAGGAGTGATTCCTATTGGACAAAAAACTGCGTAACATAATTATTTATATTGCTGTTGCGGTAATGATTGTGCTCGGTATTGCGTTTTTGTGGAGTCAGAACTCACCTGACAATTACACAACCTCGCAGCTTGTCAATCTCTTTAAAGAGGACAAGGTATCAAGCTACAAAATCAACTACGGTACAGGTGCGGTAGAAATTACACTTAAAGACGGTGTAAAACTCAAGCCTGTAAAGGATATCGCTACATCAGACAGCATTGTTCAAGATAATTCTAATGCAGACGGTAAGATTGACACTACAAATCCTAACGATAGAAACAACTCTAACAATACTAAAAATGTTGTTATAAGAGGTACTCTTGCCGATGTAGAAAGATTTATTGACGATGTTTCTGTTTATACTGCCTCAGCAGATGAAGCTGTTTCTTACGATTATATAAGGAGCAGTGACAACACTCTTCTCTATGAATTTTTGCCTATACTTGTAATGGGAGTTCTCCTTATTGCCGTATGGATATTCATTATGAAGAAAATGGGCGGCGGTCTTGGCGGAAAGGAAATGAATTTCGGTAAGGCTAAAATCAAAAATACAAACGATGAAAAGCGCAAGACTACATTTGATGATGTTGCGGGCGCTGACGAAGAAAAGGAAGAGCTTCAAGAAATCGTAGAGTTTTTGAAAGCTCCTGAAAAGTACAATAAACTCGGTGCAAGAATACCTAAGGGTGTACTTCTTGTAGGCCCTCCAGGTACAGGTAAAACCTTGCTTGCAAGAGCTGTTGCCGGTGAGGCAGGAGTTCCGTTCTTCTCAATTTCCGGTTCTGACTTCGTAGAAATGTTTGTCGGTGTTGGTGCGTCAAGAGTTCGTGACCTCTTTGAGCAGGCTAAAAAGAACTCACCTTGTATTATCTTTATTGATGAGATTGACGCCGTAGGTCGTCAGAGAGGTGCAGGCCTCGGTGGCGGTCACGATGAGCGTGAGCAAACTCTTAACCAGTTGCTTGTAGAAATGGACGGTTTTGGTGCAAACGAGGGCGTTATCCTTATTGCCGCTACTAACCGACCCGATGTTCTCGATCCGGCTCTTATGCGTCCGGGCAGATTTGACAGACAGGTAATTGTAAGCTATCCTGATATCAACGGCAGAGAGGCTATTCTTAAAGTACACGCTCGCAAAAAGCCGCTTGCTCCAGATGTTAAACTCAAGACCATTGCTAAAACAACAGCAGGATTTACAGGTGCAGACCTTGAAAACCTCCTTAACGAGGCAGCTTTGCTCGCCGCAAGGAAGAATAAAAAGGCTATCACTATGGACGAAATCGAGGAGGCTACAATCAAGGTTGTAGTCGGTGCAGAGAAAAAGACAAGAGTTATGAGCGACAAGGAAAAGAAACTTACCGCTTATCACGAGGCAGGTCACGCAATCTGTTTCCATGAGCTTGCTACTCAAGACCCTGTTCACGAAATTTCAATTATTCCGAGAGGTATGGCAGGCGGTTACACAATGCCGTTGCCGTCTGAAGATAAGTCTTACAACTCACGCACAGAAATGCTTGAAGACATCGTAGTATGCCTTGGCGGTAGAGTTGCGGAGGCAATTATTCTTGACGATATTTCAACCGGTGCATCTAACGATATCGAAAAAGCTACAAAAACAGCTCGTGATATGGTTACAAAGTACGGTATGACTAAGGAACTCGGCTGTATTTGCTACGGCAAAGACAACAGCGCCGTATTCCTCGGCAGAGATATGGGTCATACTCAGGATTACTCAGAGAAAACAGCCGCTAAGATTGACGAGCTTATTCTTGAGATTGTCAACAACGCTTACGACAGAGCAGAAACCATTTTGAAAGATAATATTGATAAGCTCCACGAGGTTGCGGCTTACCTTATCAAGCACGAAAAAATGGGCGGCGATGACTTTGAGGCTGTTATGAACGGCACATATGTTGAGCCTGTTGAGGCAGAAGAAACCGAGTCGGATGATGATAAAAGTTCAACCGCCGAAAATAGCGAAGATAACTAATAATTAATCTTATAGCCTCTCTTTTGAGAGGCTATATTTGCTAATATAGGGAAAAGGGGAAAGAGATGGAACACGACAAAATTATAGTCAGAGGTGCTAAAGAGCATAATCTGAAGAATGTCAATGTTGAAATTCCGAGAAACAAGCTTGTTGTAATCACCGGTCTTTCGGGTTCGGGCAAAAGCTCACTCGCTTTTGACACCATTTACGCCGAGGGACAAAGACGATATGTTGAAAGCCTTTCTTCTTATGCAAGAATGTTTTTAGGACAGATGGATAAGCCAAATGTAGAAAGCATTGAGGGTTTGTCACCTGCTATTTCTATTGACCAGAAAACCACATCAAAAAATCCACGCTCTACTGTGGGCACTGTTACCGAAATTTACGATTACCTGCGTTTGCTTTACGCAAGAGTAGGTGTTCCGCATTGCCCTGTTTGCGGTCGAGAAATACGCCAGCAGACAGTTGATCAAATTGTAGACAAAATTATGTCCTATGACGAGGGTACTAAAATTCAGATTTTAGCCCCTGTTGTGCGTGGCAGAAAAGGCGAGCATGTAAAAATACTCGAAGGTGCAAGAAAGTCGGGTTTTGCGAGAGTAAGAGCAGACGGAATTGTGTATGATTTGTCAGAAAAAATTCCGCTTGAGAAAAATAAAAAACATAATATAGAAGTAATTGTTGACCGACTTGTAGTAAAGCCTGAAATTACTTCAAGACTTTCTGACAGCATAGAAACCGCCTCAAAGCTCTCAAACGGCATTATTCTTGTGAATATTGTCGGCGGAGAAGATGTAATGTTTTCTCAAAAGTATTCTTGCCCCGACCATGGCGTGAGCATTGAAGATTTAACGCCGAGAATGTTCTCATTTAATAATCCTTTCGGTGCTTGTCCAAAATGTACGGGACTTGGTGTTTTCCTCAAAATTGACGAAAACAAAATAATTCCCGATATGAGCAAAAGTGTTCGTCAAGGCGGCATAAAGGGAAGTGGCTGGGCAATGGAGGGCAGCTCTATTGCGGCTATGTACTTTGAGGCTCTCGCTGAAAAATACAATTTCTCGCTTGATGCACCGCTCAGCGACCTTTCGCCTGAGGTTATTAATATATTGCTTTACGGTACAGGTGATGAAACCATAACAATACACCGCAAGTCGGTTTACGGCAGCGGAAGTTATGAGCATAAATTTGAGGGAATTATAAATAATCTTGAGCGCAGATATAAGGATACTTCGAGTAATTGGATAAAGGAAGAAATCCAAACATATATGTCGGAAATTCATTGCGATGAATGTCACGGCGACAGGCTTTCAAAAGAGAGTCTTGCGGTGACTGTCGGCGGAATAAACATTGCCGATTTCTGTAAAAAATCCGTTGTGTCCGCACTTGAGTTTCTCGATACAATCGAATTCACCGAAAAAGAAAAGATAATTTCCGCTGAAATTATAAAAGAAATCCGAGAGCGACTTAGCTTTTTACAGCGTGTAGGCTTAGGCTATCTCACACTCGCTCGCTCGGCAGGTACACTCAGCGGCGGTGAAAGTCAGCGTATAAGACTTGCCACTCAGATTGGCAGCAGTCTTATGGGCGTGCTTTATATTCTTGACGAGCCGAGCATAGGACTTCATCAGCGAGATAATGAAAAACTTTTGAGTACGCTTAAAAGACTTCGTGACCTTGGCAATACGGTTATAGTTGTTGAGCATGATGAAGATACTATGTACGCTGCCGACTGCATTGTTGATGTCGGCCCGGGCGCAGGTGTGCATGGCGGTGAGATTGTTTGCGTAGGCAATGTTGATGAAATAAAGGCTTGCGAAAAGTCGATTACAGGTCAGTATCTCAGCCATAAAAGAGTTATTCCCGTACCCGAAAAGCGCAGAGAAGGCAACGGAAAGTTTATTGAAATTCTCGGAGCTGCTGAAAACAACCTAAAAAATATCAATGTAAAAATTCCGCTCGGCAAACTTGTTTGCGTAACGGGTGTTTCTGGTTCGGGCAAAAGCTCGCTTATTAATGAGATTTTATACAAAACCCTCGCTCGTGACCTTAATAAAGCAAAAATAATTCCGGGTAAGAATAAAGGCATAAAAGGCATTGAAAATCTCGACAAGGTTATCGACATTAACCAAAGTCCGATTGGCAGAACTCCACGCTCAAACCCCGCAACATATACGGGCGTATTTACCGATATAAGGGCGCTTTTTGCCACCACTCAAGACGCAAAAATGAAAGGCTTTTCGCAAAGCAGATTTTCGTTTAATGTAAAGGGCGGCAGATGTGAGGCTTGTCAGGGCGACGGCATTATTAAAATTGAAATGCATTTTCTTTCCGATGTTTATGTGCCTTGCGAGGTGTGCAAGGGTAAGCGCTACAACCGAGAAACCCTTGAGGTAAAGTATAAGGGCAAGTCGATTAATGATGTGCTTGAGATGACCGCCGAAGAGGGAATGGAGTTTTTTGCGAACATTCCGAAAATTTACCGAAAGCTCAAAACGCTTTGTGATGTAGGACTTGGATATATAAAAATCGGTCAGCCTGCAACCACACTTTCGGGTGGCGAGGCTCAGCGAGTAAAACTTGCTACCGAGCTTGCAAAGCGCCCAACGGGCAAGACTGTATATATTCTTGATGAGCCTACAACGGGACTTCATATCGCCGATGTGCATCGCCTTATTGATGTGCTGCAAAAACTTGTTGATACAGGCAATACCGTTGTGGTTATTGAGCATAATCTCGACCTTATCAAGACAGCCGACCATATAATCGACCTCGGCCCTGAGGGTGGAGATATGGGTGGTACAATAATCGCAGAGGGCACTCCCGAAGAGGTTGCTAAAAATGAAAAATCATTTACAGGTCAGTATTTAAAGCCTTTTTTTAATCAGAAATAATAGAACAGCAGGCAATGTGGGTTTGACCCGACCCCCAAAAGTTAGACCTAAAAAATCTAGCTTTGGAGGTCGGTATTTTTATGTCAAAATACAGTTATGAATTCAAGAAGAAGGT
>ERZ773237.84-NODE-84-length-106390-cov-9.879964_pt1 | contig 106390 bp, 106 predicted proteins | sample MGYA00580990_ERZ773237 | MGnify/ENA primary metagenome ERZ773237 (study PRJEB29015, sample SAMEA2737749) | human gut metagenome | biome: human gut; feature: human-associated habitat; material: faeces | place: China | collected 2012 ...
TCGTCCGTTGTGTCGTGTTAATTTCAGATAGACATCCCTCTTTTCCTGTATTTTTGTGTACGGCCACTCATGCTCTCATGCTATTAGATCACAAGAGTAATACAATTCTTCCAAGCAAAGGGTCATGCATTTCAAGATCAAGTCTTGAAATCTCTTCTCTCGGAATCGAGAGGTAGTCCTTTCAGAAAAGGATTTATGTGGTTGTCATACTGCAAAGAAAGTGACCTATCGCTCCTTCCCTCAGTGGGAGATCATGGCGTTTGTCTCTTTCCGCTTAGAAGAGTTTGCTTTCGCTCTGCAAGAAAAGTATAACAGAGAAACTTGGAATCGAACAGGAACTGAGAGTTCCTAATTTTCGGTGAAAGTAGGAAGCATCGTTCCCATTTCTTGTTGCATCCCTATTCTTTCTTTGCGGAAAATCATTAAGATGCTGCATCTCTGCAATTATCATAGCACCTGAAATTGCAAAAGTCGTGGGCTTCGCAGGCCTATTATTGGCCCCTAGGTGAACCCGTTTTGATTACTTTTTCCTGATTTTGGTATAAGGTTTAGCGGAGGCTTCTTTCATTTCAACAGCTTGCCGGGAGAGTGCGCAGCAGCGGAGCTGCTGGATCTGCCGCCATTTTGCGCCAGATAATACCCAGTAGGATATGACGCACAGCATCATATCACTGGGCAAGGCGTTCCCCCTTGACTCCCTTCAAAGAGCTGGTCTCGCCTGTCGGCTCGGTCGGTGCTTCAAAAGGCCAGTGGCCTTTTGAGGTCGCCGCAGGCGACCCGCACCTCTCTGCACTCTTGCTCCGGGCAAGCTGTCCTGGAATGGACAGCTCGTCCGGCTCCGATGTAACGAGAACTGACAAATTCGTCCGTTTTCGTAATCGTATAGCACAAAAAAGGCAGCCATCTGCACCCATGCAGACAGCCGCCTTTGGTTTTATGCTGTATTCTATTGGTCAGTCTCTGAAGATCTTATCCAGTTCCCTTTCCATGGTGCCCGCCTTGGCAAATTCCAGCGTATCGGCCTGACGGATATGGTGTGCGGTGATGCCGTGATCCTTTGCAAAGCCCAGAATGTAGCTGATGGCAATGCGGTAGATGATCTCTGTCGGCGCAAGCCCATAGACCTGCTTGGCAAAGATATGTTCCAGCCGGGCGTTATCGTCCGGGAAGGCTTGCCGCATCTTCTCGCTGCGGTAAAGGCGCTTGACGATTTCCGTAATGTACAGGCCGGACTTCATGTAGGGGTCCAGGAAGGTCTTGCCGGGGTCATCGAAGCAGCCGGGGTTTTCCTGTTCCAGCAGGTCCACCATCTTTTTCACCACCCACTTGGGGGTAAAGATCTGGTTGGTTTTCTGGGGTGGAATATAGTCGAAGATGTCCTCGGTGCGGCTCTCGTCAAAGTAGTCCGCCAGCTTGACCTTCAGACTCAGGAATTCCTTCACTGAATCGTCAAACACCACCGGGTCGAACAGGTGGCCTGCAAAGTGCTCCTCCTGTCCGGTGACTTGGTTGATGTACGGCCCGCCGTCCCGCAAAAAGCGGAACTGCTCCAGCGTGATGCTGGTGACCTCCTGAAAGACCTTGTCCGGGATGATCCGGTCAAAGTTTGCCAGTGTCACTGTCTCGTCGCCGTAGGCCATAAGGAAGGACGGGATGGTGCGGGAGAAGCCCCGCAAATGGTCACGGATGGTGTCCTCGTATCCCTTTTTCTCCTGCTCCTTCTGGTTGGTCTCCACGGTGCGCACAATGGTCTGCTGCATTTCCTGCGCCGTCTGCTGGATGGTGGATTGCAACGTCTCCATGAGGGCGGCAGTGCTCTGTTGCTGCTTTGCGTCAAACTCCCGGTTCACCTGCTGGCGCTGCTGGGCAGTGGTGCAGCTTTGCAGCTGCTGGGTGCGCTGGGTCTCCAGCTGGCTCTGGTCGATGCGGTAGTTGTCCACCACCTTGTTCACCGCCACGTCCATTTTGGCCTTGGCGGTGCTCTCAAACCGCTTCTGGTCGGACAGCTTCAGGTCCCGACCATACTCCTGCTTTGCCTGCTCCACCATAGGAGCGATGATCTCCTTGGTGATGCTCTTTTTCAGGGGTTCCAGATGCTCTTCTTTGGCAGGAGCCGGAGCATCTGTCAGGTCTTGCAGGGCGGTGTCCAGCGTCGGGGTGCTTTCGTAGATCTTCGCCCCGAACACATCCGCTGCCTTGCCGATGACGTAGCCCTCGTCCAAATCCACCTCACCCTTGTCGTTCAGGGAGAGGTCTGCGCCGGTGTCCGGGGTGATCTGGATGGGCTTTGCCTTGGCTTCGCTGATGGGCTGGAAGTTTTGCAGAATGTCCAGCACCTCCTGCGGCGCACTGAACACGTTGGAAATGTTCTGGAACAAGAAGTTGCTCTGGAAACCCATCCGCACCACTTCCTTGGACTTGATCTTCCGGGGGATGCTGAGGACTTTTTCTGCATCCAGCGGGATCATCTCCCCTTCCTCGTCCTCGCCGATGACCGGGAAGAAGTTGAGCAGATTCTGGATGTGCGCCTTGCGTTCCTCGGTGTCGCCCTTGCCGCTGGCGGTGTCCTGCGAAAGGTCGTTGGCGAACTGCTCGTAGATCAGCAGGGTGCGGGCGGGGTCAAAGTCGAACACATAGGCGTTCTCTTTGCGGCGGAAGGTGCCGTTTTCGTGGAAAAGACAGGGGTTCTGGGCACGGAACGCCGCCTGCATATACAGCGCCGGGCTTTTCAGGTTGGAGAGCATCAACACCGCCGACCACTCCGGGATGGTGACACCGGTGGTCAACTGCCCCACCGACAGGGTGATGGTCTTTTCGTGGTGGGCGATGGCGGCTTTTACCCGGTCAAAGCTCTTCTGGTTCTCGTCCGTGTCGTCCAGCTTGCCGTCACCGGCGGCTAGGATCACCTCATAGTCCCGGAATACCGGGTGTGCCTGCAGCTTTTTCGCCAGCGCTCTGGCACTGTCCACCCGGTTCAGCAGCCAGAAGGTGTGCTTCAACTCGGCACGCAGTTCCGGGGTGGAAAACGGAAATTTGTTCTGGGTGGTCATGGCATCCAGAAAACGGTCCACCTCGGCGTCGTGCTCAAAGTTGCCGCTGGGCTTCACCTTAAAGAACTCGTTCAGATCAAAGGCAAATTCCTGCGTTTCGCCGTCGATCTCCACCCCCTGCTGAATTTCGTCCCGGATGATCTCGGACATCTGGTAGGTGTAGAGGTTGAGCATGGGGAGGTTTGCGTAGGGATTCTGCTGCCCCAGTGCGCCCTGCCAGTTCCGCTTGGCGGCCTGCTCGTCGGCGTAGGTCCAGTTGAAGATGGCATCCCCGGCAAACTTGTCGTTCGCCAGCGCCTTGAAGGGCGTGCCGGACAGGTGCAGCGTGAAGCGGCGGCGGATGTGGTCAAAGGCAAGGTCGGTCTTGTAGGTGTCCACGCCCTCGTGGGCTTCGTCGATGACCAGCACATCCCAGTTCAACTCGGTCAGGTGGCGCAGCTTGTCGTACTCGCCGCCGAAATATTTCGAGCCTTTCATGTCCTGCAGGCTGACGAACTCAATGCGCTTATACAGTTTCTCGCCCTGTGCGGCGGCATCCAGATAGCCTTGCTCGTCCAGCACATGGGGCTGCCCGGCAAGGGCATCCACATGGCTGACAAACAGGTAGCCGGACTCCCTGCCCAGAAAGCGCACATAGTCGCTGTACCAGCTATTGGCAATGGCAGGGCGGTTGGTGACGATGAGCACCGTCTGTGCATCGACCTGCTTACAGAAGTCGTAGACGGAAAGGGTCTTGCCAAAGCGGGGCTTGGCGTTCCAGAGGTATTCCCCGCCGGGGTGGCTCTGGTAATAGATTTTGGTGTCGTGGACAGCCCTTGCCTGCTCCTCCCGCAGGGTGTAGGCGATGGCGGCATCCAGCTGCACCCGGCCCCGGTTCATGCGGAAATCCTGAAAATACCGCCGGGACTGCTGACCATCCAGATGGAACCACTCGTTTTTGCAGTCGTTCTCCACGTTCAGCTTGCGGAGGTAGGCGTGGAAATCGTGGTCGGTGAACACCTCGCCGCTGCCGTCATCGTAGACGGCATTGCCCCGCCACTCCTCATGGTACAGCACATCGGCGGTGTGGGTCTGCTGTTTCAGGCGTTTGTCCACCGACTGCTCGGTGTAGCCGATCTTCGTCCAGCCGTTGTGCCGGGCAATTTCCGGGGTGGTATAGGCGTAGATCATGGGCACCACCTGCCGGGCAGTGCGCAGGGTTATGCCAGCCATTATGCCATCTCCTTTACATGGGTCTCGATAAATTCGATCTCGTCAGCGGTCAGGTCATATTTGCGGTAAAGCTGCCGGTCGATTTCCGCCACCGACTTGCTCCAATCAATGTCGGAATGAGCGGTAAAGTCCTGAAGGGGAACGTATTTCCATTTGGATGGCGTTAAGTCTTGCGTGATTTTCACAACACCAAGCATCGCCCTCATAAACCTCGATTTAATGTATTTTAAGAGGTTATCGCATTCCTCCGCAGTGTCAAATAATCCGATGCTTACAAATGATTCTGTTGCACCCACTCCCGGTTCACTGATTTCCGGGAGAGTCAAAACCTCTCCGAATGCTCCCGTACCATTTGCTTTCGGCATAAACAACTTATACTTATCAAGATTTGCAACATTATTCACATAATCTCTGCGAATAAATTTATATGTTCTCTCGTTGTTTTGCCGACCAAATATCCTAATATAGTCATGTCCATCATCCGGCTTTTCATCCTGATATACATCCGACAACCGATCAAAAGCATTTGATTTCAAATCATACGCATGACCTTTACTAAGTCTTGAAGCTGCATCTGGATAATCCTCATGCAGCCTATCTGTGTAATGATACGCAAAACTTGTAATTACTATCTTTTCTATCGAAACAAACGATTTATGATTTTTCACTCTATGAAGAATGTCGTTCAATTCATTATACGGAGTAAAAGAACCGATAGCCCCAAACTCTGCATTACCATCACGATATGTAATTGCAACGCCGCCTTTTATGTCGGTGTTTGAAAACACCTTACTGCTATCCGGTTCATAGTACAACACTTTCAGATGCACGTCATTCAGCATTTTTTCGTTCCAGACCTTTGCGGTTTTACCCGCATTGAACAAAAACCGTGCAGGAGTAATTAGTTCTACTTTGTCCGATATTTGATAGGACGCATCCATGAAATCATTATAAATCGGTTTATCCGATGTGTTTTGCAAGGTTTCCTGATACGGTGGGTTTCCGATGACATAATCAAACTTCATGCTGGTACTCCCTTCCTGAATGGTTTCAAAGTTCTGGGCGGTTCCATGACTGCCCTTGCGCCAGTTTTTCACTTTACAGGATACCGTGGGCGGCTGCGGCTCTGCCGCCCCGAACATGGAAAAGAGATCAAGCTGTTCTGTCTCCGGCTGTGGCTTGCCGCCGGGCACAGACAGGTGCAGGCCGTCCATTTGCCACAGATTCCAGCTGATGATGTTGGCGATGGGTTGCAGCTCCTCTTTTGTGGGTTTGCGCTGCCAGCGTGCTTGCAGATGCTCTGCATAGGTCAGCAGAAGGTTGACCCGTGCCAACAAAAGGTTATCGCCCTGATACTCATAGCCGTAGGTAGACTGCACCGCATGGGTGGCATATTTACGCCACTCGTCCTCTGTGGCGGCATTCTCGTTTACCACCCGCAGCTTGCGGTCCAGAATGCCAATGCGCCGGGCTACCGGGATCATCTCACCGGTGGCGGCATCGTACCGGGACGCCAGAAAGGGGGCTTCGCCGCAGGTCACCTCCAAGCGGCGGCTCTGCACATACTGCACCCATGCCGGGGTCTTGCCCCCGCAAGCCGGGAACTGCACCGGCGTTTCCACCGTCTGCCAGCCTTGGGGCAGCTCCACCGTGAACTGCCCGGCGGTCTCTCCTGCCCCCAGCCCACCGAACCAGTCGGCGTCCAGTGCGTTGTTCATCTTGTTGCAGACCCATGCCGGGCTGAACACTTCGCCCTTTTTGCGAGTGCGCTGCTGCTGGGTGTCGGTCTGCTTCATCATCCGGGGCAGCACCACCTCGTAGTGGGTCAGCCCGAGCTGCTGGGTGGTGATCTGAGATCTATCCGTCACCGGCTCGTACATTACCGTTTGCAGTTCCTCCGGCGGGTCGGTGGCCCAGATGATGTTTTTACCGGCGGATTTATCTTTTAGTAGCGTATCCAGCACCGCCTGCACTTCCGGTGCGTGAAAGTCGATCAATTGTTCCAACGGGGATTCCCTCGCTTTGCCTTAGCGTTGCGGCGGAAGTGATAATATTCTTAGCACTTTCAGTCCATACTAACAAGTATCTTATCACTTTCAAGCCAAATTAACAAGATTCTCGGCGTTTTTTACCAAAAGTGATATGAAACACCTATACTTATGGCAAAGAAAGGCGGGAAAAAGATGATTGGAGCACGATTAGCCGACCTGCGAGATTGGAATAACCAAACGCAGGAAGAACTCGCCAAAGCCCTTAATGTTGCAACCTCTACCATCCGCAGTTGGGAGCATGAAAAGAGTTCCCCAAACCACGAGATGTTGATTGCCATTTGCAGGTACTATGGCACCTCCGCCGACTACCTGCTGGGTCTGACCGACATCGACCCCTCGGACGAAGCCCGCAAACAGCGCCAGCGCCTGACCGAAGAAGAACAGAACGAGATGCACCGCTACGAAGAATATTTGCTCTGGAAACGCAAAAAATAAGCCGCCCAGCGAGACCGTAAGGTCGCTGGGCGGCTTATTTGCCCTCTTGACAAATACGTAAAATACGTATACAATAAAACTGTAATCCTGAAAGAAAGGAGGGGCACCCGCCATGCCGATGACTCCCAAGCAAATGATTCGCTTGCTGGAGCAGAACGGCTTTGTTTTAGTCAGTGCAAATGGGTCACACTACAAGTACCATAACCCAACTACCAACAAAACCACTGTCGTTCCATTTCACGCAAAGGATCTGAAGCCCGGTACCGAGAAAAACATTCTCAAATTAGCCGGACTCAAAAAGTAAGAATATGATGATTGTAGACTTCATATTCTGAAACTGCGAAGCACTGCATAGACTATTCTACAATTTCCAACCAATAATGTAGGCCTGTTAAATGAAGGTACATTGATTGTTTGTTGAATTATAAAAGGTGAGGTCACATTATGAATGCTATTTTCTATCCTGCAATTTTTCACCCGGAAGAAACCGGGTACTCTGTTGAGATTCCCGATATTGAGGGTTGCTTCACCCAAGGCGATACCATGGACGAAGCCGTCCGCATGGCACAGGATGCCATCGGCCTTATGCTGGAAGATTGCAAAGTCTGCCCGGAGCCTTCTGTCCCTTCTGCACTCCATGTTGACCCGGAAGATTTCGTAGTGATGGTGCCTTTCGATATGGAAGAGTACGAAAAGCGGTACAGACCCGTAAAGAAAACCCTTTCCATTCCCGGCTGGCTCAACGATGCCGCCGAATCGGCACACATCAACTTTTCCGGCGTCCTTCAAGATGCGCTGAAAGAGAAACTCCATCTGGCGTAAGTATAGCTATAAGTACAGCAACAGCCGCCCAGCAGTTGACCGTTATGGTCATGCTGGGCGGCTGGTTATATATTCAAAAAAACACCTCTACATTTGCCGTCTGGAACCCGGTCATATGTAGAGGTGTCGCTTAATTAACCTTTAGGCGGATACGGGTCATGCCCATGAGAATCGCGCTCACGAATCCTACCGTTTTCTCCATGAATGAAAAGTTCAGATTCCTGGTTACGCGCAATGTCACGAGCGATGTCAATGGCTTCCTTCTGTGTTTCAGTACGAACTGTTGCACGAGAGTTTCCCGCTCCTTTGACCTGCCAGCCACCATCCGGGTGAGGAGTTACGTGCTGATTTTTTCCCATCACTAGCCCTCCTTACACACGCGGCAGATTCAGAAGATTGTCACGGCTCGTTCCATTCGCCTCAGAGCGAACATACTTTTCGCCGTAAGCACTCAGTGCCGGAATGACGTACGGATAGGGAGCGATGGCAACTTGAATCGTCCGCGGGTTCTGATTCAAGTAATCATACACTTCGCTTTTCTTCGCAAAGCGATAAAAAGGATAGCCCTCAATGTAAATCGAATCGATTTCCTGAAGGTTGTTGGATGTTCTGCATCCGGGTTTCATTTGAATCTTCGTTGCGTACATACTGTACTCCTTTGACTGCATACGCAGTCCTCACAGGTGATTTTTCGGATATACGCAGCAGACAATAGAAAAAAGGCTGGTTTTTATGGGTCACTTTTCGTGACTTTTCCATATTGAACCAAGCCTCTATATATGATATAATATAACACGTGCTAAGTGCCTTTAGAATTATATCTTACTTAGAGGTTTAGTTCTATATGGCTCAGTCTACAGCGTAATCTTGATGGGTTCCAGCCATCATGGTTACGCTGTTTTCTTTTGTCTGAGGTACTTTTTATTATAGCACATTTTTTGGCAGAATTCAACACCGAGTGCTAGTCGGTTGTTTCAACTTCCTTTAGAAGCTCATGAAGCGATTCGCCCTCTTCATCTTCTTCCTCTCGCAACTGAATCATCATTTCAAGACGCCGACCAATTTTCTGGTTGATTTGATATGCTGTTTTCAACTTATCCAATTTCCCCTGATCGGCGGTTGCCATCATCATCTTAGTTGCAAGTGTATATGTGCTAAGTGCTTGAGAAAATGTTAACGACTCAAACAGTTTGCCGAAAGCTTCCTCCTTAGAAAGGTGCTCTCCCTCTGCATTTCCCGATTCAGCGGCATCTGCAGATTCTTTGACGATCTTCTTCGCATCCTCATCGAGAGGTTTCTCATAAAAATACTCTGGCCCTATGCCGTAGTATAGTGATAACTTTTCTCGATTAGCAGAGGATGCAATAGAGTTCCCAGCTTCCCAGTTGGCAACCGTCACACGATTCACGGCAATTGCTTTTGCGACCTGCTCCTGTGTTGCTCCGTAGATTTCGCGGATCTGACGGAGATTATTGATCTCAGCCATGGTCTCGCCCTCACTTTCCAAGTGTTATTCTACCACATTCTTTGCAAAAAGTCAAGTGCATTCGTAGCCAATTTGTAGTATTTTGTAGCTTTTATTTGTTTTTTGTAAAGATCAATCGTAGTGTCACCGCATCTTAGCGATATATTTCCGCAATCCATCCTCCGTCCGAATATTATACTTCTCATCCACCTTTTTGAAGTACGCCTTCATCGCATCCAGCGAAATCTCCGCATGAGAAGTTTCGTCCAGCAGAAAGCCCTTCCGGGCATCCAGCCAAGGCGTTTCTTTGTGGGTGATGCTTTCCAGAACCTTTCCCGCTGTACATACCAAAGGTATCCAGCACACGGTCTACCACCTCTTTGGCCTCCGGGGTAAGTGGCAGCGCACTCTCCTTCAACGGAACAAAGCGGTCATCGTCAATGGGGTTGTACTTAAAATCCCGGAACAGATTATAGACATTGCGATACACCGGGCCATGCACCCACGCTTCACAGGGGGCATCAAACAGCGGTTTGTCGTAAATCGCTGCATAGTTGCCCTGAATATAATACAGCAACAATAAAGCCGCTGACAGTCTGCCGCTCGCAGAATCCATCAGTGGGTTTCATGAGTCTTCAAATCCCCTAGACAAAAAAATCGGCACCCGCTTTTCAGCGAGTGCCGATTTTGTTACCCTATAGTGCGCTTTGATTTTTGGCGTAAGTGGCGTAAGTTTGGCGTAAATCCGCTTTTGCGCGCTCCAAAAATCAAGCATTCATGCGGTTCTTAGGCAGTTATTAGTACATGCCGCCCATGTCACCGCCTGCAGCAGCGGGTGCAGCAGGGGGTTCCGGCAGATCAGCGACCAGGCTTTCGGTGGTCAGCACCATCTCAGCGACGGAGGCTGCGTTCTCCAGAGCGGAACGGGTGACCTTGGTGGGGTCAACGATGCCAGCAGCGATCATATCGTCCACAAAGACCTCGTTCTGAGCATCAAAGCCGTAGTTGGGCTTGTTGGCAGAGATGATCTTGTCGATGATGACACTGCCTTCCAGACCGGCATTCTTAGCGATCTGGCGCAGAGGAGCTTCCAGAGCCTTCAGAACGATCTTGGCACCGGTGCGCTCGTCGCCTTCCAGCGTGTCGCACAGCTCACGCACAGCGGGGATCGCATTGATAGGAGCAGTGCCGCCGCCGGCAACAACACCTTCCTGAACAGCAGCCTTGGTTGCGTTCAGAGCATCCTCGATGCGCAGCTTCTTGTCCTTCATCTCAACTTCGGTAGCAGCGCCGACCTTGATGACGGCCACGCCGCCAGCCAGCTTTGCCAGACGCTCCTGCAGCTTTTCACGGTCGAAATCGCTGGTAGCGGCCTCGATCTGGCTGCGGATCTGAGCGATGCGGGCTGCGATGGCATCCTTATCGCCTGCACCGCCAACGATGGTGGTGTTCTCCTTGGAGACCTTCACCTGACGGGCATGGCCCAGCATCTGGACGGTAGCATCCTTCAGCTCATAGCCCAGATCGGAGGAGATCACGGTGCCGCCGGTCAGGGTTGCGATATCCTGCAGCATTTCCTTGCGGCGGTCGCCAAAGCCGGGAGCCTTGACAGCGCAGACGTTCAGGGTGCCGCGCAGGCGGTTGACGATCAGAGTGGACAGAGCCTCGCCCTCGATATCCTCAGCCACGATCAGCAGCTTCATACCATTCTGCATGACCTGCTCCAGCAGGGGAACCAGATCCTGAATCACGCTGATCTTCTTATCGGTGATCAGGATAGCGGCATTGTCCAGATCAGCCACCATCTTGTCGGTATCGGTGACCATATACGGGGTGAGGTAGCCGCGGTCGAACTGCATGCCTTCCACGATCTCGTTGTAGGTCTCAGCGGTGGTCTTGTTCTCCTCAATGGTGATAACGCCATCGGAGGTGACCTTCTCCATAGCCTCGGCGATCAGACGGCCGATCTCGGGGTCGCCTGCAGAAATAGTGCCGACGCGGGCGATATCGTTGCTGTCCTTCACCTTCTGGCTGTGAGCCTTGATGGTCTCAACAGCCTTGGCAACAGCCTTGCTCATGCCGCGGCGGATATCCATGGGGTTTGCACCGGCGGTGACATTCTTCATGCCCTCGGTGACCATAGCCTGTGCCAGAACGGTCGCGGTGGTGGTGCCGTCGCCTGCGGCGTCGTTGGTCTTGGTAGCGACCTCACGCACCAGCTGTGCGCCCATGTTCTCGAACTCGTCCTTCAGCTCGATCTCCTTGGCAATGGTCACGCCATCGTTGGTGATGACCGGTGCACCGAACTTTTTGCTCAGCACCACATTGCGGCCCTTGGGGCCCAGGGTGATCTTAACGGTGTTTGCCAGGGTATCGATACCGGCACACAGTGCCTTGCGGGCATCCTCGCCCTGCTTGATCTGCTTAGCCATAATCAAATCGCTCCTTTAAAGCTCAATTTTCAAATATCAGAGGGGAAACCGCTCAGTCCTCAACGACTGCCAGGATATCGCCCTGACGGACGATGGTGCACTCTTCGCCGTCTACTTTGACCTCGGTACCGGAGTACTTGCTGGTGAGGACCTTGTCGCCGACCTTCACAGTCATCTTGACTTCCTTGCCGTCCACAACGCCGCCGGGGCCGACAGCGATGACCTCAGCCACCTGGGGCTTTTCCTTAGCACTGCCGGTCAGGATCAGACCGCCCTTGGTGGTCTCCTCAACCTCAACAGCCTTAATGACAACACGGTCTGCAAGAGGAATGATCTTCATAGTTCTTGCCCTCCTATAGTAAAAATATAATTTAAAACTTTGATGTGTCCAAAGGGCCTCATGTCGGCCCTTTGGCTCTTTAGCACTCCATTTCTCTGAGTGCTAAGTGTATTGTACTCATCTTGACCCAAAAAATCAAGACCTTTTTTGCAATTCTTTATTAACAATTTGTGACGATTCATTCATTCAACGTATCATCAGCAAAACTCGGTTCAAAACCTTCCGGGCCTCCTTTCTTTTTTCTGCAAAAAAAGGTCGGAAGCCCCGTTTTAAGGCTTCCGGCCCTTTGGCTGCTCAGGAGATCCTGAAGGCTGATTTTTTCGCGTCTGGTCAGGTTACACTCTGTTCGGTCCTCTGCGCTGCAAAGCGCTCAAAAGCAGGCTTTGGCAGAAGGATGCGCCCTGCCAGCGGCTGTACCTGTACAGTGATCTGCTCCTTGGGTGCGCATTCGCCGTCTGCCGTGGCAACGATCGGCCCGCGGCCATCCGCAGCGCGCAGGCTCACCTGCTTTGCGCGGCGGTAAATGAAATACGGCTCTGCAGCCCTGACGAGCTGACCGTTCTGGAAGTGCTTGCCGCTCTTGTACATTCCCAGCAGCTTTGCAATGGTCACGCGGCTCACCTTGCGGATGATATATACATCCAGCCAGCCATCGTCGGGCTGTGCTTCCGGCGCTGCACAGAAACCGCCGCCATAGGTGCGGCCATTGCAGATGGCACACATCAGGCAGTCCACATCCAGCGTTTCACCATCGATGGTGTACTCCACCCTGCGGCCGATGTGTCCGCACAGCTGTTCCACAATGGAAAGCACATAGGCCATCTCGCCGCCGCACAGCGGGATGCGCCGGAACTTCGGGATGCCGTAGGCAACCTGCGCATCCAGACCGGCAGCGCAGATAGTGGCCGAAAGGCCAAGGCTGGTCTGCATCAGATCGATGCTCACCGGCCCACCGGCCAGCTGGGCATCCAGATCCAGAAACTCTTCCTTTGTACCAAAGGTGCGCAGAAAATCGTTGCCGCTGCCAAAGGGCAGACAGCCCACGGCTGCATTTGCATAGCCATAGATCCCGGTGAGCGCTTCGTTGAAGGTGCCGTCGCCGCCGGCAGTGAAGACCCGCAGTTCTTCCCCGCTCTGCCGGGCCTGCTGCGCAGCGGCATTGGCCAGCTCCCGGGCATGACCGGCGTGATTTGTGACCTGAATGGTATATTCTTCCGGCGCAAGCCCTGCACGCGCGGCGGCAGCATTGATCTGCTGCGGCAGCGTACGGGTGCAATCGGCCTTACCGGCAGTTGGGTTCAAAAGGAATAATGTGCGCATGGACTTCCTCCTGCAATTCTGTTGCTTCTATGATAACAGAAAACCAAAAGGATGCAAGAGCCAATCTCACAATGTCCCTGCCCCGTACGCACAAAAAAGGAGCGGATGTCTCCGCTCCCCCCTGCAGACAAAAAAATACCGCCCCGGGTCTTGTAACTCAGGGCGGTCCTTTTGAGCTTCAGATGCTTTACAGTGTTGCGGTTTCGTCCTCCCGCAGGACGATAGCACCATCCGCCGAGCAGTCCGCTGTCCAGTGCTGGCCCACGCAGGCCGTGCCGGATGCGATCTGATCCGCAAGTGCCTGCTCCACTGCCCTGTCCACTGCGCGGCGCAGTTCTCTGGCCCCGTAAGCAGAGCGGGCCTTTGCTGCCAGCGCCTGCCCTACCCGCGGTGTGTGATGCAGCTGGTAGCCGCTGCGGGCGGCACGCTGCTCCAGCTGGCACAGCATTTTTTCGGCAATGGCGCACAGGCTGTCGTCGGCCAGCGGACGGAATACGATCATCTCGTCCAGACGGCCTGCCAGCTCTGGCCGGAACCACTTTTTTGCCTCCTCAATGGCCTGCGCAGACTGCTTTTCAAACACGGCTTCGCTGCCCGCCGCAAAGCCCAGCGGCGTGCTCTGACCCGCCAAAAAACGTGCGCCGAGGTTTGAGGTGAGCAGTACGATGGTGTTGCGGAAATCCGCCTTGCGGCCCATGGCATCGGTCAGCTGGCCATCTTCCAGTATCTGCAAAAGGATGTTTTGAATGTCCGGGTGTGCCTTTTCGATCTCGTCAAACAGCACCACACTGTAAGGGCGGCGGCGCACTGCTTCGGTCAGCTGTCCGCCCTCGTCATGGCCCAGATAGCCCGGCGGCGCACCCAGCAGCCGGGCAGCGGTGTGCTGCTCCTGATACTCCGACATATCAAATTTGAGCAGGGCTTTTTCGCTGCCGAACCAGCTGACCGCCAGCGCCCGGGCAAGAGCCGTTTTGCCAACTCCCGTAGGGCCAAGAAACAGCATGGCACCCATGGGCCGGCCCGGCTCGCCAAGACCGGTGCGGCTGCGCCGGATGGCACCTGCCACCGCAGCCACAGCCCGGCTCTGGCCCACGATCTCGGCGTTGAGACGTTCTTCCAGCTTGTCCAGTCGTTCCCGCTCCTGCTCCCCTACCCGCTCCACTGGCACACCGCTGGCCTGCGCCACCACATGGGCGATATCGTCCGGCATCAGCGTGGGCTTTGACTGCTTTGCCTGCTCGGCCCGGATGCGTGCCGCCGCACAGGCTTCGTCCACAAGGTCGATGGCCTTATCCGGCAGAAAGCGCCCCGGCAGATATCGCACCGAAAGCTCCACCGCAGCCTGCAGCGCTTCCGGCGGAAGGCAGACATTGTGGTAGCACTCATAGCGCGGCGCAAGCCCATTGAGGATATCCAGCGCCTGCGCAGGCGTAGGCTCCTCTACCTGCACCTTGCCGAAACGGCGTTCCAGTGCGGCATCCTTCTGGATGTGGGTGCGGAACTCTTCGGTAGTGGTAGCGCCGATAATTTGTATCTCGCCCCGGGCCAGCACCGGTTTTAAGATGCTGGCTGCATCGATGGCACCCTCCGCTGCACCGGCACCCACGATGGTGTGGAACTCGTCCACGAACAGGATGGAGTTGCCGTCCCGCACCAGCTCTTCCAGCAGGTTCTTGAACCGCTCCTCAAAGTCACCGCGGTATTTGGTGCCCGCCACAAGGCTGGCCATATCCAGTGCCAGCAGACGGCGGCCCTTGAGCGCACGGGGCACACGATCCGTGGCAATGCGCTGGGCCAGCCCTTCGGCAAGGGCGGTCTTGCCCACGCCCGGCTCCCCCACAAGGCAGGGGTTGTTCTTCTGACGGCGGCATAAGATCTCCACCATGCGGTCCAGCTCTGCTTCCCGGCAGAACACCGGGTCCAGTTCCCGTTCCGCAGCACGGCGGGTCAGATCCCGGCAGTACTTGTCACTGGCGCGGCTGCCGCGCGGCGCACTGACCGTGGTCCGCATCTGATACGGCAGTACGAACTGCCCGGACAGCTGGCGGCACTCCCGCACGGCATCTGTGAGCTGCACGCCCATGGATGCCAGCAGGATGCCTGCTGTGCAGCCGTCATCCTCCAGCATGGCGCAGAGCAGATGTTCCGGCTCGGCCCGGTTCAGGTGCGCGTTCTGTGCCCCGATGATGGCGTAATCCATGGTGCGCTTGAGGTCCGGCGCAAGAGCGTAGCGATCCAGATGCAAAGCCGGTGCGCGGCGGCTCTCGGCCAGCTGACGGCGCACCTCCGGTTCCCGGATCTGCTTGCCCTCCAGAAACCGTGCTGCCGCCCCGTGATCCTGCTGCAGGATCGCCAGCAGCAGGTGGCCGGTATCGGCTTTTTCGCAGCCAAGGTTCCCGGCAAGCTCCACCGCACTGCGCAGCAGCTGATCCGACTCGTGCGAAAAGCCCTTGTACCCGCCAAAGCCAAGTTTTTCCCAAATACTCATTTGCCCGCTCCTTGCTGATGAAATTCGTTTTCACAAGAAGTATAGCCCCGAAGCACAGAAAAAAAACATCTCTTTCTGTCGGGATGGGAAAACAAAAAGGAGATACCCGCAGGCATCTCCCCCTTCGCTGTTTGATTTTTTCAGTCCATTTCGGCCAGAGCCTTTTTCAGGTTCTTGGCGATCTGATCCGGGCAGCTGGTATTGCGGAAACCGCAGAGCGTGCCCTCCATGCGGTCGATCACATCTTCGGCCTTCATGCCCTTGACCAGACGGCAGATGCCCTTCAGGTTGCCGTTGCAGCCGCCAATGACCTCCATGGACGCAATGGTGTGGTCATCGTTCAGCACAAAGTTGGTCTGCTTGGAACAGGTGCCGCTGTTCGGGAAGCTGAATTCCTTGCTCATAGTTCAAAATCCTCTCTTTTTGACAGAAATCCCGACGAAGATCGTCTGCTTCTATTATAGAGCAGCGTGCCGGAATGTCAATGTGACCGGGTCACACATCAATACCGCGGCGCTTGTGGGCCAGCTCCAGAATGCGGGCCACCTGATCGTCCGCCGTGGTACAGGTACCCACCGGGTGCGGCACCTTATGGTTTGCACCGTGGAAGTCCGTACCGCCGGTATGGATCAGCCCATACTGCTCACACAGAGCAGCACACTCGGCCCTGTCCTCCGGGCTGTTGCGGGGGTGCTCCACCTCAATGCCGTCGATGATGCCCTCTTTGGCCAGCTGACGCACCAGCGGCATGCTCTTGTAAACGGTCGGGTGTGCAAATACCAGCACCGCACCGGCAGCTTTCGCCGTGGCGATCACTTCCTGCACCGAGGGATATTTTACCTGATGCAGCACCACACCGCGCGGCTCCCAGCCAAAGAGATAACTGTACAGCTTGCCGTACACAGCATCGCACAGCCCCAGCTGGTGCAGCGCTTCCATAATGCCGCTTTTGAACAGCACACCGCTGTCCTTTGCGTATTCCAGCGCCTGTTCCGTGCGGAACTGCGGGTACAGCGCTTCGATCTCCTTTGCGCTTTGCAGGCCGCACTCGTTGCGGCGCTGTCGCAGGATGTCGCAGTGCTCCTTCAGTTCCCGGCTTTCCGGGTCCGGGAAGTAGCACAGCAGGTGCACGCGATGCTTATGCTCATGGTCATAGCCGGTCAGCTCGGTGGCCGGGAGCAGGCGCACGCCGTCCTGCACAGGGTGCTCATAGCAGTAGTTTACGCTGAGCAGGGTGTCGTGGTCGGAAATGGCCATGGTGTCCAGCCCCGCCCTCGCCGCCATGAGCGGCAGGCGGTGGATGGGCACAGAGCCATCGGAACAGGTGGAATGGTTGTGAAGATCGCCGGGCATGGAAAATGAACCTCCCAAGAAAGCCAGAGAAAGGCTTCCCCAAAAGAGGAAGCCTTCTATCCTATCAGTGCTTATAGAAATTGATCAGGCAGCCGTCGGCCAGGATCTTGCGCTCGTCGGCGGTCAGCGGGGCCATGTACAGGCTGAACTCCTTTGCGGTGTCGCCCAGCACATAGGCCTTGATGTCCTGCAGGTCGCCCTTGAGGGCCTCGCGGACATTCGGGATAAAGACATAGTCGCCCAGACCGAAGGGCGTTGCGCCCACCAGCTGCAGCGGCAGCATGCCCCAGTTGATGAGGTTGGAGCGGTAGCGCTTGGTGGCGTACTCGGTAACGATGTTGGCACCGGCCCCCAGCACACGCTGGCAGCTGGCCGCCTGCTCACGGGCAGAACCATCGCCGGGCTTGACGGCAAAGATGGTGGATGCGATCTGCACATCGTTCCAAGTCAGGTTTTCGCAGCCGGGCACCTTGTGCAGCTGGGCCAGCACCTCGGCGCTGCCCTCGCCTGCACGGCGGGCCTTTTCTTCGGCCTGCACGGCCTTGGCACGGCCCACATACTCCGGGTCCTTGCGGCTGAGGGTGAACTCGGCCAAGCCCAGAGGATTGGAACGGTAAGACGAAGTCTCACCGGAGGGGATCAGCTCGTCGGTGGTGGTGACAGGGTCGGTGATGTAAGATGCCACCTTCAGCAGCAGGTTATCGCCCAGCGGTGCAATTTCGGGCCAGTCCTTGATGTTGGGGCCAAGCTTGAGCAGGGCATCGTAATCGCCCTTGCCAAAGCCCTGATACACGCGGGTATCGTAGCTGGAAGGATCGTACTGATACTCCGGCACGGTGGGATCATAGTCGATATCGGTAGCCGGGGTCAGAATGCCGCCGTTGGCCGTGGTGGCCGCAATGCTGCGGGCATCCATCAGTGCCACACCGGAAAGCTGGCCGTTGCCGGGCTTGGAGCCTTCGCGGCTGGGGAAGTTGCGGGTGGTATGGCGGATAGACAGCGCGCCGTTGGCGGGCACGTCGCCCGCGCCGAAGCAAGGGCCGCAGAACGCAGTGCGGACGGTGGCACCGCTGGCCATCAGGTCGTGGATGACTCCGGTGCGCACCAGTTCCATCATGATGGGCTGGCTGCCGGGATACACGCTCAGGGCGTAGTCACCGCAGCCGCCGGTGTGGCCTTTGAGGATGGAGGCAGCTTCATAAATGCTGTCGTACAGACCGCCTGCGCAGCCTGCGATCACGCCCTGATCCACACGCAGTTTACCGTTCTCGATCTTGCTGCACAGGTCAAGGCTGACATCCTTACGGCCGATCAGCTTCTGCACATCCTGCTCGCAGGCATGGAGAATATCCTCAAGGTTTGCGTTCAGCTCTTCAATGGTAAATGCATTGGAGGGATGCATGGGCAGTGCGATCATGGGGCGGATGGCAGAAAGGTCTACCTCTACCACACCGTCGTAATAAGCAAGGTCGGCCGGAGCCAGCTTCTTATAGTCGGCGGCACGGCCATGCACCGCAAGGAATTTCTGCGTCGTTTCGTCGGTTTCCCAGATGGAGGACAGGCAGGTGGTCTCGGTGGTCATGGCATCGATGGCGTTGCGGGTATCCTGACGCAGGGACGCAACGCCGGGGCCGACAAACTCCATCACCTTGTTCTTGACATAGCCGCTCTTGAACAGCTTGCCCACCAGCGCAATGGCCACATCGTGCGGGCCGCAGCCTGCAGGCAGAGAGCCGGTGAGATAAATTGCAACAACACCCGGACGGGCCACATCGTAGGTGCGGCCCAGCAGCTGCTTTGCCAGCTCGCCGCCGCCCTCACCAATGGCCATGGTGCCCAGAGCACCGTAGCGGGTGTGGGAGTCCGAGCCAAGGATCATCTTGCCGCAGCCCGCAAACTTTTCGCGCATGTACTGGTGGATGACCGCCAGATGCGGGGGCACAAAAATGCCGCCGTATTTTTTGGCGGCGGACAGGCCGAAGCGGTGGTCGTCCTCATTGATAGTGCCGCCCACGGCGCAAAGGCTGTTGTGGCAGTTGGTGAGCACATACGGAATAGGGAATTTCTCCAGACCGGACGCACGGGCCGTCTGGATGATGCCCACAAAGGTGATGTCATGGCTGGCCATGGCATCGAACTTGATCTTCAGGTTTTCGGCATCGCCGCTGGTGTTGTGGGCCTGCAGAATGCTGTAGGCCATGGTGCCGGTCTTTGCGTTCTCGATGGCTGCGGCATCAAAGCCCTTTGCTGCCAGTGCGGCGCTTGCTTCGCCGTCTGCAGGCACCCATTCACCGCGGGCATAGTATGCGCCGCCGGTGCTGCACTTGATCATATCCAACATCTCAATTCGCCTCTCTTTTTGTATTTCCCGCCCGCCCTATCTTGCGGGCACTGCCCCAGCAGAGCGGTACGCTGCCCGCTCTGCCCTCTTCTGCCGCGCTGCCAAAGCACGCGGCTACGGCCCGGAAAACCGTATCTGAAGGTTATTATACCATGAAACTACGGAAAGAAAAAGCACTTTTTACAAATGAATCGTGAATGGAGGATGAAGAGACGGGCTCCGTGCTTTTTCTTGACAAAGAAGCCATTCTATTGTATTATTATTAGCGTTGTATGCCGCTGTGGTGAAATTGGCAGACACGAGGGACTTAAAATCCCTTTCTGGAGACAGAGTACGGGTTCGACCCCCGTCGGCGGCATAAAAAGACCCCCCAAGCTTACGCTTGAGGGGCTTTTTATTTTGCTTATTTTACACCTTGCCGCCGTGCAGCTCTGCATACATCTTGGAACGGCACTCGGCCACAGCCGGGGTCATGTTCACATAGTGCTTATGCGGGCACTCCAGACGCAGTTCGCTCTCCCAGGTCTCCTCGGTGAGCTGCTTTGCAATGTAGGCCTTCTTCTCTGCGATCGAAGGCAGCTCAATGGCCAGCTGACCATTCAGCACATGCGGCACCAGCAGCTTTTTGACCTTGGTGGGGGTAATGGTGACGGTGCGCTCGATGGCATCGGAGTCCAGATTGACCATCGTGACGGGCTTGCCCGCCTCGATGACTTCATCATCCATGGCGATCAGGTCACACTGGGCCTGACCATTTTCATCGTAGAGACGCCACGGCATCTTCTTGCCCGGAATGATGGCCTTGCTGGCGGAATCCGAGCACTTCATCTTGGGAGTGTAGCTGCCGTCCGGCTGCTTGACCGCCACCAGCTTGTACACACCGCCGAACACGGGGTCGGAAGCAGAGGTGATCAGGTTTTCGCCCACGCCGTAGGAGTCAAAATGAGCGTGCTCATACAGCTCCATGTTGGCGATCTTCTTTTCGTCCAGACCATTGGAAGCCACCAGCTTGATGTAAGGCTTACCGGCCGCATCCAGTGCCTTGCGCAGGCGCTTGGAGCCGCGGGCCAGGTCGCCGGAGTCGATACGGGCGCTCTTGACGCGGCGGTTCGGGTCGTTGGGGTATTTCTCGATGAGGTAATCGTCCAGTTTAATGAGGTTGGGCAGACCGCTCTCCATGATATTATAGGTGTCCAGCAGCAGACTGACCGAATCCGGGTAGGTATCGGCAAAGGCCTTGAAGGCATCAAACTCCGTGGGGAAGAACTCGATGAAGCTGTGCGCTACGGTGCCCACAGCCTTAACCTCCGCGCCGAACTTCATCTCGGCCAAACAGTTGGCAGTGCCCACGCAGCCGCCCAGAACAGCAGCATATGCACCATCGTTGCCAGCGCTTTCGCCCTGCGCACGGCGGGTGCCGAATTCCATCACGCTGCGGGGCGTGTGGGTGTTCAGGCCGGTGACGCGGGTAGCCTTGGTGGCGATCAGACTGTGGAAGTTCATGGTCTGCAGCAGGTAGGTCTCGATCAGAATTGCGCCCACGAGGTCGCACTCGATGCGCACCATCTGCACATGCGGGTATGCCACCGTGCCCTCGGGCAGAGCGTACATGTCGCCCTTCCACTGATAGGTGCGCAGATACTCGCAGAATTCCTCACTCATGCCCTTGGTGCGCAGCCACCAGATATCCTGTGCATTGAAGTGGTAGTTCAGCAGGAAGCGGGTCAGCTTGCGCTGGCCGGCGCTGATGGAGTAGCCCTGAGCATCCGGGTTCTTGCGGAAGAACATATCAAACACCAGCGTGGTGTCCTTGAATCCGTGCAGGAACAGGCAGTTTGCCATTGTAAATTCATAAAAATCCACGACCATTGCGGGGTTGTCGTAGTCCTCATCTGGAATATAAGGCACAACCTTGATTTCGTCCATGAATAGTATCCTCTCTTCTTTACACCCGGCAAAGGCTCCTTGCTGTCCCCTGCCGTTCTGACCTGTGGGAAGGTTTGCGCGCCTGCCTGTCTTGACAGTGCGTTTCTATCATGATATCACCAAACGCAGAGCGGTGCAAGCATTTTTGAAAAATCCTGGTCGATTTCCGGTAAGAAAAAGCCGCCCATACACAAACAGCATGGGCGGCTTTCAGAACAAACGTGTTAACCGTTGATGATATTGGGGGTAGCATTCTTCAGCACAACGTCGTGGCTGCCGCCCTCAACGATGGAGGTAGAGGAAACCACGGTCAGCTTTGCTTTCTGCTGCAGCTCCGGGATGGACAGAGCGCCGCAGTTGCACATGGTGCTCTTGACCTTGTACAGAGTGGTCTGCACACCGTCAGCCAGAGGGCCGGCATAGGGCACGTAGCTGTCCACGCCTTCCTCAAAGCTCAGCTTGCTGGAACCGCCCAGATCGTAGCGCTGCCAGTTGCGGGCACGGTTGGAGCCTTCGCCCCAATACTCCTTCATATACTGGCCGTTGATGCGCACCTTATTCGTGGGGCTTTCGTCAAAGCGGGCAAAGTAGCGGCCCAGCATCACAAAATCCGCACCCATGGCCAGTGCCAGCGTGATGTGGTAATCGTGGACGATGCCGCCGTCGGAGCAGATGGGCACGTAGATGCCGGTCTCCTTATAGTACTCATCGCGGGCCTTTGCCACCTCGATGACAGCGGTAGCCTGACCACGGCCAATGCCCTTGGTCTCGCGGGTGATGCAGATAGAACCGCCGCCAATGCCGATCTTCACGAAGTCTGCACCAGCCTCGGCCAGGAAGCGGAAACCCTCGGCATCCACAACGTTGCCTGCGCCTACCTTGACGGTATCGCCGTAGTGCTCACGGATCCAGCCGATGGTGCGGCTCTGCCACTCGGAGTAACCCTCGGAAGAGTCGATGCACAGCACATCCACACCGGCATCCACCAGTGCGGGCACGCGCTCAGCGTAATCGCGGGTGTTGATGCCTGCGCCCACCACATAGCTCTTGTTCTTATCCAGCAGTTCGTTGGCGTTCTTCTTGTGGGAGTCGTAGTCCTTGCGGAACACCATATACTTCAGGTTGCCCTCGGCATCCACCAGAGGCAGGGTGTTGATCTTGTTATCCCAGATGATGTTGTTGCAGTCGTGCAGGGAGGTGTTCTCCGGTGCAGTGACCAGCTTTTCAATGGGAGTCATGAAGGTGGTGACAGGGGCATCATCCGGGGTGTGGTTGATGCGGTAGTCACGAGATGCAACAATGCCCAGCAGCTTGCCGCTCGGAGTGCCATCGGCAGTGATGGCAATGGTGGAGTGGCCGGTGCGCGCCTTCAGCTCCAGCACATCGTGCAGGGTGGCAGTGGGGGCCAGGTTGGAATCGGACACGACATAACCGGCCTTGAAGCTCTTGACGCGGCGCACCATGGCGGCCTCGTTCTCAATGCTCTGAGAGCCGTAGATGAAGGACACGCCGCCCTGACGGGCCAGTGCAATGGCCAGCTTATCGCCAGAGACCGCCTGCATGATGGCGCTGATCATGGGAATATTCATCTGCAGGGGGCACTCCTCCTCGCCCTTGCGGTACTTGACCAGCGGGGTCTTGAGGCTGACAGCCGTGGGGATATTCTCTGCAGAGGAATAGCCGGGGATCAGCAGATATTCACCGAAAGTGCGGGAAGGTTCTTTATAGAAATAAGCCATGTTCAAACTCCTTTTCTCTTAACGCATCAACATCAATCGGATTCATGTTTGCAACCTATAAATTGATTGTATATACTGTACCACAAAGCCAGCCGGAATACAAACCCCCGCCGCGCCAAACTTTGTAAATGTCCTTTGCAGAAAAACAGGCAAATTGCCCACCAAAATGGCGTAAGGTCATACTTTCCCGCATGAGAAGCCGGTTTTTGCGTAATTTATGGATGCAAAAAAGCTCGTCCAGAACGGACGAGCTTTTTTGCACACGAAGCGGGATACCGCCTGTGCGGCACATGGATCACGACTGTGAAGGAGAACAGCCGGAGGAGGAGAACCTGTGCCCGATATCCCAAAAAACAAGAAGAAAAAGATTTCACACTCAGCAGGGCTTGTGCCCTTGCTGTAACCATATTGTAACTCTTTTGAAACCATTTTGCAATAGGGTTTTGTAATTTTTCTGTAATTTCTTTTGTTAACTTTTTGTAGACACATATAAAACCCCTGCCAGAAAATTTCCGGCAAGGGCTTTGCAGATCATTATTTATTTTCTTAATAGCACTTTTTGCAAGCAGTGAAGCCTTCCGCTTTTGCTTTCGATAATGTAACCTTTTCCGGGTCTTTCATATTGCTGCAGGTAGACTTGCTGTGATATTTTTTGCCGCCGTGCGTTGGGACCCAGACCATCTGCTCCGTCTTTTTGCCGGCAGAAATGGTCTGAACGGCTGCAGTGGACGGCTTGCAGGCCGCAGTCTGTACACTGGCGGCAGATGCCGCCGGGCACAGCAGACTGAAGCACAGTACCAGAACGGCCGCAAGGATTCGGAGATGTTTTTTCATTTGTTTTATCCTCCTTTGGACAATCAGAAGATCCTTCTAATAAAAGAGTACTCCCTGTTCCTCAGAGGATGCAATTCTCAAAATGCGCCGTTTTTTTTCTGCACGGGTGACGTTTTTTTTGCATTACTCACTTATTTTCAGCTAAAAGCGGCGCAGCGGTTCTCTTGAGAAATCAACGATTTACACGTTTGTCTTTCCCACCTCCAGATAGCACTCAAAGCTGGTCTGGCCGTTGTGCTTTCCGACCACATACCAGCCATCCGCCGAAGGAGCATAAAACACCTCTGCCGTTTCTCCCATCGGGATCTCGCGGTGGTAGTTGATAGAAGCAAAGGTCACGGGGCCTTTGCGCATCACTTCCAGCGGCAGCGCATCGCAGACAAGGTCCAGATAGAATGCGTTGTTCAAATGGCCGTTCAGATCGCACTGGGAATAATGCGCCGTCCACTCCCCTGCGCTGGTCAGACCATCCTTGCACTTGTGCAGCTGCAAAGGCAGCTCGCCCTCCACCGTATCGTTCCAGAAATTCTCCACCGTCCAGCCCGGCTCCCGCAGAATACGGCCCTCGGCAAGGCTTGCCACGATCCAGCGGCAGTCCACCATAGCCACCTCTTTGCCCTCGGCATCGGTCAGGGTGGTGATGCGTTTGACGGAACCATGTTTGCTGACCTGCGCCCGGGAGGTAAGGGTCAGCGTTTCGGCACGCTGGGGCACACGGTCAAATTTCAGGGCCTGCTTGCCCACCAGAAAGGTCACACCGCGATCTTTGAAGAACTGGTCATCCATACCAAAGGCGCGGGCGTGGTCTGTCGAAATCTGCTCCACATAGCGCAGCAGGGCGCTGGGCTTGAGCAGGCTGCGGAAGTCGGCATCTGCGTTCATGACTGTCATGGTCTCGGTGTAAAAGAACTGTTCCATGGTTTTTCCTTTCTATAAAAAGAGACCACTGCACGTTGTTCTGTGCAGCAGCCTCCTTTGCGTTTAATACTGATTGCGGTTGCGCCTGCGGACCTTGCGCCAGATGTTGAAGCAGGCCAGCGCTACCATGGCTGCCAGCAGCGCAAGGAACAGCAGACTGCTGCCACCCTCGTCGTAACTCTTCATTTCGCTCCACTTCACGTCCAGCTCGCTGTTCACATCGTCGCTCAGGGAAGTGAACACCTTTTCCTTGGCGGCTTTCTCTTCGGACGGATAAGCGATCTCGCTCTCCTTCAGATCCTCGTCCAGCACCTCCCACACATCCTGCATGGGGGTGGTGTAGCCGATGTACTCGGCGTTTGCCTTGCCGATATCCGTCTCGCACATGAAATTGATGAACATTTCCGCAGCTTCCTGATGCTCACTGGCAGCAGGAATGGCCATGCAGTCCACAGACAGCACGCTGCCCTCCTCCGGGAACACCCATGCAAGGTCGGGGTTGTCGTCGATCATGGTGATGGCATCGCCGGAGTAGTACACACCGACGGCTGCCTCGCCGCCGATCATCTTATCAAAGATCTCATCCATGACGTAGGCCTGCACCAGCGGTTTCTGAGCCTTCAGCTCTTCCACCACCTCATCCACCTCTTCGGTGGACTGCGGGTTGATATCGTGGCCGCTCTTAAAAGCAGCAATGGCGTAGGCATCGCGGCTGTTGTTGAACATCAGGATATTGCCTGCGTACTGCTCGTCCCACAGGTCGGCCCAGCTGGTGGGCGCTTTGTCCACCATGGTGGTGTTATAAATGATGCCGGTGGTGCAGAGCATATAGGGCACGGTGTAGGCATTCTGCGGATCGTAATCCGGATCCACGTATTCCTGATTGATCTTTTTGAAGTTCGGGATATTGTCGTAGTTCAGAGGCTTGAGCATCCCCTCGGCGATCATTTTTGCCACCATGTAATCCGACGGAATGACCACATCGTAGTTGGCTGCGCCGGACTTGAGCTTTGCGTACATGGACTCGTTGGAGTCGAAGGTGGTGTAGTTCACCTTGATGCCGGTGAGCTTTTCAAAGGCCGCCACCACGTCCACGCTGTCGTCCGAGCCGTTGGAGATGTACTCGCCCCAGTTATAGACATTGATGGCCACGTTCTGGCCCTTGAAGCGGGTCCAGTCGTAATCGTCCGACACCGAGACATCCTCGGTGACTTCGATGGTGCCGGCGGCAAAGGCGGGCATTGCACAGCAGACCGCCATTGCCAGCGCCAGCAGCAACACAGCAAAACGTTTCATCACACGCCCTCCCCTCTCAGCGCCTTCTGGTCGCGGCGGTAGCTGCGGCTCTCCATTGCATTGGAAATCAGAATGATGCACAGAATGACCACGAACATGATGGTGGACAGCGCATAGATCTCCGGGCTGACCTTTTTACGGGTCATGGAGTAGATGGCGATGGGCAGTGTTTCCACCGTGCCGCAGTTGAAATAGGAGATCATGAAGTCGTCGATGGAATAGGTCAGGCAGATGAGGAATGCCGACAGGATGGCCGGGCTGATCTCCGGCAGGATGACCTTGAAGAAGGCCTGCTTGGGGTCGCAGCCAAGGTCGAGCGCTGCCTCATACAGCTTGATATCCAATTGCTTGAGCTTGGGCGTGACGTTGAAGATGACATACGGCACATTGAACGCGATATGCGCAATGAGCAGCGTCGGGAAGCCCATGATGGTATCCGGCAGCCAGGAGACACCCCCGGCAAAGCGCTGGTAGGCCACGAACAGCAGCATGAGCGAGATGCCGGTGATGATCTCCGGGTTGACCACCGGGATATAGGTGATGTTGGTGACGACAAGGCGGCTCCCGCGGCCCATGGACGCAATGCCCAGACTTGCCGCTGTACCCAGCACAGTGGCAATGACCGCAGAGATCAGAGCCACTTCCAGCGAGACCAGCAGCGCATGCAGGATGGAGGAGTTGTGCAGCAGGCTGGAGTACCACTTGAGGGTAAAGCCGGTGAAGAGCGAATAGCCCTTGGACTGGTTGAAGCTGAATACGATCATGTATGCAATGGGCAGGTACATGAAGCAGAAAAACAGCACGATATAGACGCGCTGCATCAGGCGCAGATGTTTCGTTTTCATCAGGACACGCCCTCCATTTCATCTTCGTCAAAGCTGGACGTGAAGCTCATGCACAGCAGAACGATGATCATCAGCACAAGGCTCATGGCAGAACCCACGTTCAGGTTGTAGCTGTTGCCCAGAAACTGCATCTCGATCAGATCGCCAATGAGCAGGTTGGAGCCGCCGCCCAGCATACGGCTGATAACAAAGGTGGACACCGCCGGGACGAACACCATGGTGATGCCGGTGCTGATGCCGGGCACGCTCATGGGGATGAGCACCCGGAGAAGGGTCTTGGTGGTGGAAGCGCCCAGATCCTGCGCAGCTTCCACCAGGCTCTGGTCGATCTTGGTCATGCTGGTGTACAGCGGCAAGATCATATAGGGCACATAGTTATACACCATGCCCAGCACCACCGCGCCGGAGGTGTTGAGCATATTGAAGGGGCCAAGGCCGAACACGCCCAGAACGGCGTTCACCGGGCCGTTGATGCTGAGCAGTCCCATCCATGCATAGGTGCGCAGCAGGAAGTTCATCCACATGGGCAGCATGACCAGCATGAGCATGATGTGCTGCTTGTTCACCCGCAGGCGGGAAAGAAAATAGCCCACCGGGAACGCAATGACCAGACAAATGACCGTGGCAATGAGGGCCAGCAGCAGGCTGCGGGCAAACACCGAGCCGTAGCCGCTGATGGAGGTGAGGTTATCCAGCGTGAAAGCTCCGTTTGCATCCGTAAATGCATAGTACACCACGATGATCAAAGGCACCACTGTGAACAGCGTCATCCATACAAAGTACGGATAGGCCAGCTTTTTATCGTAAATCTTCATCATTGCGGCTCACCCCTCTGAACGCGCCATAATGTGGATCTCGTTGGGGCCGATGCGCATACCAATGGTCTCACCGGGGGTGCAGGCGCGGGTGGAATGGATCAGCCATTCGCGGCCCTCGCACTCCACATGCATCTCAAAGTGGACACCCTTGAAGATGACATCGTTCACAACGCCGACAAGCTGGCCTTCCACAGGAGAGACCACCTCGATATCCTCGGGACGCACCACTACCTGCACGCTCTGCTCACGGGCAAAGCCGCGGTCCACACAGGGGAAGTCCACGCCGGAGAAGGACACCAGAAAATCCCGGTGCATCACGCCGTCCACGATGTTGGAATCGCCAATGAAGTCTGCAACAAAGGCATTCTTCGGCTCATTGTAAATATCCTCCGGCGTGCCGATCTGCTGCACCTTGCCGCCGTTCATGACCACGACGGTATCGGACATGGTAAGGGCTTCCTCCTGATCGTGGGTAACATAAATAAAGGTAATGTTCATTTCGCGCTGCAGGCGCTTCAGCTCCAGCTGCATCTCCTTGCGCAGCTTGAGGTCCAGTGCGCCAAGGGGTTCATCCAGCAGAAGGATCTCCGGCTCGTTCACCAGACTGCGGGCGATGGCCACGCGCTGCTGCTGGCCGCCGGACATCTGGCTGATGCTGCGGCGCTCGAAGCCTTTCAGGCCAACAACTTCCAACATGTTGCGCACCTTGCGGCGGATGGTCTCTTCGTCCATCTTTTTGAGCCGCAGACCGAAGGCCACGTTCTCGAACACGTTCAGGTGCGGGAACAGTGCGTATTTCTGAAAAACGGTGTTCACCGGGCGCTTATAGGGCGGCACGCCGGTAATGTCCTCACCTTTCAGCAGCACTTTGCCGGAATTGGGTTCCAGAAAACCTGCGATCAGACGCAGGGTGGTGGTTTTGCCGCAGCCGGAAGGGCCCAGCAGCGTCACGAACTCTTTGTCATGGATGTCGAGGTTCAGCCCATCCAGAATGCGCTGACCGTCAAATTCCACTACGATATCCCGCAGTGAAACGATCACCGAGTTGTCCATTTTTTACTTTATCCTCCTTGTAACTCAGATACGAAAAAAGACAGGGCCATGCCCCATCCCTCGTACCAGGGCGACCCAGCCCCGCACAACATCCATGACGACCGGAGAACCTGCAAAAGCAGGCTCTTATATTGCGCAGTTATTCTGCCCTGTCTCGTCTATCTTAATCAATCTTTGCTGAAATGTCAATCACTCTGCCAATGTTTGCCGAAGCTTTACACGCCGCAACAAAAAAACATGCGCCGCAGCGGGCTTTCCGCATACGGCGCACAAAGGTTTTTATTCAGCTTTTAAGGCAGCGGCCGTTATCAGAAGGGCCTGCACAGTGTCAAGGTCAACCGCATAGACGGAACTGTCCCCCTCCACCATCATCCAGCAGCCGTCTGCATTTTCGGCGTAGTGGAGGGTCACGGTCCCATCGGCAGAGGCGGCCCGCACCGTTGCAAGCGGTGCAGCAAAGCCATAGGCCGAAGGGTCGGCATCCGTGATTTGTGCGGTCACATAGCCTGCCAGAGCGGAGAGGATGCTCTGCACCTTGCTGTCGTCCAGATCGGCAGAGGGTTCATCGGCCAGCCGCCACACGGTCTGATAGGTGGTGGAATCGGCCGCACTTTCCGAGGAATCGCTCTCCGCTTCCGCAGGCTCAGAGACTGCATTCAGTGCAAGGGTGCCGCTGCCCGTCGTAATGGAAACACTTTCCAGCGCGGAGGCTGTCAGTCCCGCCGGGTTGAACGCGCCAAAAAGGTCCGCTTTGGTCAGCTCAAAGCAGGCCGCCTTGTTGCCAGAAACGGTGTACACGGCATCGTCCCCTGCCTTCTGCACGTACAGATCTCCTGTGACCGGGTTCTCGGTGCCAAAGGCAAAGGTGTTCGTCTCGTCTGCCGCCGTCACCGTGACCGTAACAGCCGGATCGGCAAGGCCGTAGTCCTCGCCGGGCTGAGCCGTGAGCTGACGTTTGGCGTTCAGGGATGCCAGCGCCGTGACCATGGTATTGCAGGCAGACGCATCCAGATGATAGTCCGGGTCATCCGCCAGCGTCCAGCTGCCGGAATCGTAATTTAGGGTAAGCGTTTCGCCGCCATAGGCATACCGGATGCTGGTCACATCGCCTGCCGCAAAGGAAGAGAGCAGGATGCTGCCCTCTGCGGCGGCGCTGGAAGCAGCTTCTTCTGCGGCATTGCTGCGGCTGACAAACCACAGCAGCCCGCCCAGCACAAGCACCAGCACCAGAAGCACCGCAAGGGTGCGCTGTTTTGTTTTCATGGCAGTGCCCCCTTACCTGCGGCGGCGCAGCAGCACCTCCACAGCACCTGCAATGAGCACTGCTGCGGGCAGCACGAATACGAACACCATGCCCAGCGTCATGGATGCGGAAGCCGGGACCGTGATGGGTGCAGCTTCCAGTGCTTTGGTGTCGATGAGCAGGCTCTGCCCTACCAGCGAAGCGGCACAGCCCTGCAGGAAGGTCAGGTTGCCCGGGATGGACTGGTACACCTGCTCGTTGTCCATGTTGGGGCAGCCGATCCAGATCACCTCAGCACCGGTTGATTCATTGCGCGCCCATACGGCCAGCGAGAACGGGCCGTCGGTATCGCCGGCTTCCTTTGCGGAAGAAGAGCTGGCATCAAAGTCCTGCTTGCTGTAGGCATCCTCGGTGGTATACAGCAGCGGTTCCGCCGTCACATCGTCTGTCTCGGTAATGGTGATGCCCTGTGCCACCGAGAGCATCACATGGGTGCTCTGATTCACGCCGTCCAACGCGGTGCTTTCGTCGGCGGCCGCGTAGTCCGGGAACAGCGAGTACGGGTAGCCGTACAGCGCGTGGCCCGCATCGCCCTCCACCACAAGGCCCGGCTCACGCGCAAGGCCGAACTGTGCCATCACTGCATCCAGATCGGGCGTTTCGGTATAGCCGCTGGTGGTCAGCAGCACCTTGCCGCCGTTTTCCAGATAGGCCTGCAGCTGCGCGATTTCATCCACAAGGCCGTCAGCTGCAAAATCCGAAGCGGGGTCGCTGATGATGAGCAGATCACAGTCCTCCGGGATGGTGCCGGTGAGCAGATCCAGCGGCTGGGCATCGATATTCTGCGCCTTGAGCGCCTCGGTCAGTGAGGAGGTAAGCGCCTGCTCGCCGTGGTTGGTGGTGTAGTAGGCATGACTTTCTGCTGCGGCAGTCAGCTTGTAGATGGCAGAGCTGATCTGCTTTTCGCCGCCAAAGGTCACGTTGGCAGCGCCGGTGGTGTAGTAATCGGAGTAATCGTACTCGTAAAGTTCGGCGGCGTTCAGCACTTCGCTGTTCTCACCGCTGACCACGATCAGACTGCCGGTGGATGCATTCTCTGCGCCGTACTGCGCTGCAAAGGTCGGGTAAAGCGCCGGGTCCTTCTGCTCCCAGTGGAAGTGACCGCTCTCGTCGGCGTAGTGATCCAGCAACTTGGTGATAATGGCATCCTCGCTGCCGGTCTCACAGAGATAATAAACGGTCACGTCCTGATCCAGGCTCTGCATCAGCTGCCTGGAGCTGTCGCCCAGCGTGTACATTTTGGCGGCAGAGAGGTCGAACTCGGTGTATCTTTTCGGGATGGCCCCCACCAGCAGATTGATCAGCACGGCCAACACGATGGCTGCTGCCAGAATGGCCGTGGAGTACAGCCCATTGCGGAACACCTTGCCGTTTGCGGAGGAAGAAAATTTGAAATTTTTCATGTTGTTCCCCTCCCCTCAGTTCCAGCGGCGCTTTTCCAGCCCCTGCGCCGTGAAGAACAAAAACAGCATGGTCACGGTCAGGTAGTACACCAGTGTCGGGATGGAAAAGCTGTTGTTGACAAACTCTTCAAACGGCGTGAACAGGCACAGCCCGCTGAGCACCGCGCTGAACGCTTCGGTCAGCCAGCTGCTCTGCAGCAGGAACAGTGCCGTCAGCACCACACAGCAGCCCGCAAAGGTCAGGCAGCCCAGCGTAAAGCTGCGGGTACGCAGGCCTGCCACCACACTGAGCACTGCCGCAATGGCGGTGAACAGGGCCAGCGCCACTGCGCTGCCTGCGGTGAACATGCTGCGCAGGCTGGGCATCATGTAGGCCAGCAGCAGTGCGGCAACACCTGCCACCGCAGCAATGATCTGATTCTCGGTCAGGCTGGAAAGAAACACGCCAATGGCAATGGCGGCGCAGCCCATGAGATAATAGCACAGCAGAGCGGCCAGGTTTGCCAGCGTGGCCGTGCCGGTGGCACCCAGTGCGGCCAGTACAAGGATCATGACCACATCGGCAAGGCACGGCAGTGCAAAGATGACGCACAGGGCAAAGAATTTGCCCAGCACGATCTCCCACACAGACACCGGGCTGGTAAGCAGCAGCTGATCGGTGCGGGTGCGGCGTTCCTCTGCAAAGGAGCGCATGGTGAGCACCGGGATATACAAAAGCAGCACAAACGTGGTGCGGTAAAGCGTGTAATAGCCAAAATCCGTCAGGCCGTAGCCCAGATTCAGGGCAACAAAATAGATGGCCGTTGCCGCCAGCATAAAGGCGGTGAGCACGTAGCCGATCATGCCATGAAAGCTGCTGCGGACTTCGCGTTTGAAAATGGCGGTCATTCCGTTTTCTCCTCCCCTTCATCCGATGGTGTTTCAGACTCGTTTTCGGTCAGTGCAAGGAACACTTCCTCCAGCGTCCTGTTTTCCGCTGCCAGCGCCAGCACCGTGCATCCGGCCTGCGAAAGGGCGCGGGACACCTCGGCGCGGCGGTCAGAAGCATCGGCACTTTCTGCAGTAAAGGTCACCTGTCCGTCGGCCTCGGATTCGATCTCCACCTTGCGGATGCCCGGAATGGAGCCGACTGTTTTCAGCACGGTCTTCCCCCCGCCCAGAACGGTAGCGCGCAGACGGCTGCCGGGGTTCAGCTTTTCGGCCAGCTGTTCCGGCGCACCCACCGCCACCAAATGCCCCTTGGACAGGATCAGTACCTGACTGCACACCGCCTGCACCTCGCTGAGGATGTGGCTGGACAAAATGACCGTATGGGTCTTGCCCAGTTCCTGAATGAGTCTGCGGATCTCGATGACCTGTGCAGGGTCAAGGCCTACGGTAGGCTCGTCCAGAATGATGAGCTGCGGCGCGCCCAGCAGCGCCTGCGCAATGCCCACGCGCTGGCGGTAGCCCTTGGACAGACTGCGGATGAGCCGGGGCAGCACCTCTTCCAGCCCGGTGCGGCGGGCAGCTTTGCGCACCTGTTCTTTGCGGTCGGCCTTCTTTTTGATGCCTTTCAGCTCTGCAGCAAAATCCAGATATTCCTGCACCGTCATTTCCGGGTAGAGCGGCGGCTGCTCGGGCAGATAGCCCACACAGGCCTTGGCCTGCCGGGCCTGCTCCGGCAGGCTGAAGCCCGCCACCTTCACTTCACCGGAGGTGGGGGCAAGGTAGCCGGTGAGGATATTCATGATCGTGGACTTGCCCGCGCCGTTGGGGCCGAGCAGGCCGAAGATCTGGCCGTCGCCCACCGTAAAGGACAAATCTTCAATGGCAGGGTGCGTGCCATACTTTTTGCTCAGATGCGATACTTCGATCACAGCAAACGCTCCTTTTTCATCTAGTTCAATGCTGGTATATTTTAGACTGAAAATGTGTAAAAATTAAGACAATCCTGTGGCGGGATGCAAAAAGAATTCTTAAGAATGATTAAGGCCGCCCTTTCATATGCCAAAAAGGCAGCAAAAAAAGCACCGTCTCCCAAAGGAAACGGTGCTCAGAAAACCATAATTACTTACGGCCGAAACGCTTGTTGAAGCGCTCAACACGTCCGCCGGTGTCAACCAGCTTCTGCTTGCCAGTGTAGAAAGGATGGCACTTGGAGCAAACTTCGACGTGGATCTCAGGCTTGGTGGAACGAGTCTTGATGACGTTGCCGCATGCGCAGGTGATGGTGCAGTCAACGTAGTTCGGATGGATACCCTGTTTCATTCTTTTCACCTCATTTCTGGTTCTGACTTATTGGGGCCATATTATAAATGTATGTGCCCATCACAACCTTCAATATCGGCTACCCCGTCGAGCGGCCTTGGAAACGATTGCCTTACTATTATAGCACGATTCCGACAGAATGCAAGAGGAAAAATAAAGTTTTTAGCATACAAAAAGTCCCCTGCACTTTCATGCAGAGGACTTTAACGGTTTTACCTTACGCCGTCAGGCCATCAGTGGATGAACACAGGACCCAGCGGGTTGGTGATGGGGCTGACGTAGCCGCCCAGCAGCTTGGGGATCGCCAGGCTGATGTCGGGGATGAAGGTCAGCAGCAGCAGTGCAACGAACATGCACAGGTAGAACGGCAGGGTCGCCTTGACGACCTTTTCCATCGGGCGCTTTGCAACGGCAGAGCCGATGAACAGCACAGCGCCGACAGGAGGAGTCAGCAGGCCAATGCCGCAGTTCAGAACCACGATGATACCGAACTGGATGGGATCGATGCCGATGGAGGTTGCGATGGGCAGCAGGATGGGAGTAGCGATCAGGATGATGGGAGCCATATCCATGATGCAGCCCAGAACCAAGATGATCAGGTCGATCAGCAGAGCGATGATGTAGGGGTTATCGGTGACGCTGGTGATGGCATTTGCAGCCAGATCCGGCACATGCAGCATGGTCAGGCAGTTGCCGAAGACTGCAGAGGTGGCGATCAGGATCAGCACGATGGACAGAGTGTTCACGCACTCATCCAGTGCATGCCAGACACCCTTCCAGTCCAGACCCTTGTAGACGAACACCGACACGAACAGAGAGTAGATAACTGCAATAGCTGCAGACTCGGTAGCGGTGAACACACCGCCAACAACGCCGAACACAACGATAATAACAGCGGCCAGTGCCCAGATGGAAGTGCCCAGCTGCTTAACGAAGCCCTTGATGCTGAACGGAGAGCCCTTGGGGTAATTCTCCTTGACCGAGATGATGTAGGAACCGATCATCAGGACGATGGCCAGCAGAGCACCGGGCAGATAACCTGCCAGGAACAGGCTGCCGACCGAGATGCCGCCGGCAGTGGTGGCATAAATGACCATGTTGTGGCTCGGAGGAACCAGCAGACCCTCGCAGGAGGAGGTGATGGTAACAGCAGTGGAGAAGTCGGCATCGTAGCCCTGATCGACCATCATGGGGATCATGATGGAGCCGATGGAAGCGGTATCTGCAGATGCAGAACCGGAAATACCGCCGAAGAAGTAGGAAGCAACGATGTTGACCATTGCCATGCCGCCGCGCATCCAGCCCACGCAGGCATCAGCCAGAGCGATCAGCTTTTCAGAAATGCCGCCGGAGCCCATGAGTACGCCCATGGTGATGAAGAACGGCACGGCCATCAGGCTGAAGGAAGAGATGCCCTTGACCATCAGACGGCAGACATCGGTCAGTGCCTGACCCTGCACCATCATGCACAGCACGCTGGAAAGACCAACGGCGTATGCAATGGGGAAACGCAGGAAGATCATTACAAAGAAGCTGACAAGAAGGACAATGATTGCCAGTGTCTGAACTGTCATATTACACTTCCTCCTTTACAAAAATGCTCTTGATGTGGTTGTACAGTGCCTCGATCTCGAAGATGATCATGGCAACACCGGCCAGCGGCACCGGGAAGTACATCCAGAAGCGGCTCAGCCAGGGCATGGACACGTAGAAGCCGCGGCCGCCCAGAGTGGTGGCATAGTTCCAGCCGACCACCATCATGATGACACCCAGAATGCACACGGCAAGATCGGCCAGAATATCCAGCACCTTGACGGCGATTTTGGGCAGATACACGTCAAACGCAGTCATGCGGATATGAGCACCGCGGCGGATGGCCAGAGCAGCACTCAGCACGGCCATGTAGCTCATACAGGTCAGCACAACCTCTTCCGACCATGCCGGGTCCGGGATGAACGAGACGTAACGACCGATGACCGACATGGTAGTGATGAGGATATCTGCGATCAGCAGCAGCTTGCAGATAAACAGAACCACTTTGTAGGTGATGTCGTACGCCGGCTTGATCTTATCCAAAGTGGTAAAGATTTTCGGCATATGAATTCCTCCATATAAAAAGCCCGGCAGGTCTGCGGGCGTATCCCGTAGTCCCCCGCCGGGCTATATACTATCTCAGAACAGGAAAGGCTTTTTCAATTATGCCTTCATGTCCAGCAGCTGCTGATACAGCTCAGCCTGATCGGAGGTGTTCTCGCTGATGACCTTCTGGCAAGCTTCCTGCCAAGGTGCCTTATCGGGAACATCCACGACATTGCAGCCGGAGCTCTTCAGCTCATCCAGAACCTTGTTCTCAGCGGTCTCGGACAGGTCTGCATTGAAGGCCTGCGTATCAGCACCGGCCTCCATGATGGCAGCCTGCTGGTTCTCGGTCAGCTTGCCCCATGCGTTATCAGTGATAACAGCCTGAACAGCGCCCAGAGTGTGGCCGTCCAGGATCAGGTTGTTGGCAACCTCGGGGAATGCATTGGACTTGTAGTTTGCGATGGGCTGCTCAGCACCATCCACAACGCCGGTCTGCAGTGCGCTGTACAGCTCACCGAAGGAAACGACGGTGGGGTTAGCGCCCAGACCCTCGACCAGACCGTTCATGACGGGGTCGTTGGACACGCGCAGCTTCAGGCCCTTGAAATCATCAATGCCGGAAACAGGGTTGACCGTGAAGAAGTGACGGAAGCCCTCTTCGCCGTAGAAGACACCACGAACGGGCAGGCCCAGCTCCTGGGGCTCGTTCAGGAACTCAGGTGCCAGCTCGCTGTTGGCGAAGTTCCAGAAGTGTGCGCGGTTCTCGAAGGTGAAGGGGATGGACAGCAGCTTGGACTTGTTGCAGCCGTAGCTGGTCAGTGCAAAAGCGGAGATACGGCTCATATCGATGGAGGTAGAACCGCCCAGAATTGCGTCCAGAACGTCGTTCTCAGAACCCAGAACGCCGGAAGCCTGCACGTCGATGACGACGGAACCGCCGGTCAGCTCCTCGACCTTCTCCTTGAAGTGAGTAGCGGTCTGGCCAACGATGGTATCCAGCGGGTTGACCTCGGCGTAGACCAGAGTCACCTTGGGATCGTTTGCAGCAGCAGTAGCATCACCAGCAGCAGAAGCTGCGGTGGAAGAAGCTGCGGTAGAGGTGGAAGCAGCAGCAGAATTGCTGGAGCCGCCACATGCGGTCAGAGCCAGAGCAGCGGCGGAAACACCGGCTGCTGCCAGAAAGCTGCGACGAGTGATCTTTTTCATAATAAATCGTCCTCCTTAAATCTCCCGAACGGCCCGGTCTGCACAGGACCCGCATACCGTTCATTTACTGTACACACTTTAGCAAATTTTTTTAAACGAAACAAGGGCTTTCAAAAAATGTCCTGCTTTTTGAAAGAATGTCAGAATTTCTTTTGTGAAAAATGCCAAGTGCTTTACTTTTTGTTTGTGCACCTTCGCCTAACAGATGGATACATTTCTGTATTCCAGATAGAAGCAAAGCGCTGGATGCCCTTCCCTTTGGGGTTCAGAGCACACAGCGCTTTGCCGGTTCTTTATTCTGTTTTCCTGATTTCTTTGCCCATCTTTTCCGGGCTTTGCTGTGGGGCTTATGCCTGCCGGATGCGGGCGATCAATTCGCCCTGCTGGGCGAACCGATCATACATCGGCTGCACAGCAGCACGGAACCTTGCCTTTTCTTCTTCGTCCAGCTCTGTCACCTCAATGCCTGCTGCACGCAGATCACTTTCCGATTCCGCCTCCTGCTGCGCCCAGAGCCTGCGCTCCACCTTGGCGCTCTCCCGGGCACACAGGCGGATGATCTCCGGGTAGCGCTCGTCCAGTGCGGCCAGTTTTTCCATCACAGCAGGGCTTGCAAGCTGCACCTCCGGCACGCGGGTGTGCTCATCCTTTAAAAAGTAAGGTGCCACCTCGTAGTGACCCATGGCTTCGTAGCTGGGCCAGTTGTTCTCTGCGCCATCGATCTCACCGTTGTGCAGGGCGGCATATACCTTGCTGTACACTACCTTTACCGGCTTTGCGCCGAGGTCGGTGATCATTTCGCTCATCATGTCCGATTCCTGCACGCGGATGGTCAAGCCCTGCAGATCCGCAAGGCCTGTCACCTTCTGCCGGGTGTAGATGCTGCGCACACCGGCATCAAACCAGGAAAGGCCCGTCAGCTCCAGCGACTCCAGCGTGGAGAGGAACTCGTCGCCGATGGTCCCATCCAGCACGCGCCACATCTGGTCAGCGTCGGTGTAAAGGTACGGCAGCTGCAAAACGCTCAGCGCCGGTTCATACTCAGCCAGCTGGCTGAGGGACACGCGGGAGAAGTCAATGCCGCCAAACTGCATCTGCTGGATCACGCTCTGCTCCGCGCCCAGCTCTCCCCCGCTGTACACCAGCACTTTCACGCGGCCATCGGTGCGCTGGGCCACAAGATCCGCAAAGGCCAGCGCTGCCTGCGTAGTAGGATAATCCTCCGGCTGGTTCTCCGCATAGCGCAGGATCAGTTCCGCCCCCTGTTGCTCCTGCACCGGCTGATGGCCGCAGCCCGCCACCGGCAGTGCCAGCACCGCCGCGCCGAACAGGGCGGTGAGCATCTGGCGGCGGGTCACAGGCGGGCCTCCCGTGCAGCCTTGGCCGCTTCCCTGCGGTACTGGGTAGGCGTCATGCCGGTGCGTTTTTTAAAGGTGCGGGCAAAATAGCTGGAATCCTCGTAGCCCACCATGGAAGCCACCTCTGCTGCCGAACGGAACGGGTCGGTGAGCAGCTCCTTGGCAGCGTTGATACGCAGCTCGGTCAGGCAGTCCAGAAAGTTCATCTTCTGGTACTTCTTGAACTGTGCCGAGAGATACGCCGGGCTGATATGCAGGATCTCGCTCACACTGTCCAGCGAGAGGTCGAACATATAGTTATCCTCCATATACTTGCGCACATGGGCCATGACCAGTGCATTGCGGTCGTTCTCCCCTGCTTCGGCGGCATCATCCTCCGGATCAGCTTCCGGCTCCGGTTCCACCGGAGCCAGCTCTGCAAGGCGGCGGCCCGCCTCGATCTGACGGATGGCCTTGCGGATGGAAGCTTCCACTTCGTCCGGGTTCACCGGCTTGAGCAGATAATCGCAGGCACCCAGATGCATGGCCTCGTGGGCGTACTGGAACAGACTGTAGGCCGTAACAAAGATCACCTTGCACTCCGGGCGCTGTTCCAGCACGGCGCGGGCTGCATCCAGACCGTTCATACCGGGCATCTCAATGTCCATCAGGATCAGGTCTGCGCCCCACAACACCGCCGTATCCGCTGCCTTGCGGCCGTTCTCGGCAGTCTCGATGGTCACTTCGTGCTCAAAGCGGCGGGCCACGATGTCCGCCAGCGTTTCCCGTTCCAGTGCTTCATCATCCGCGATCAACAGACGAATCATTCCTCAAACTCCTCCTCATTCTCCACCAATGGCAGATACAGCACCACCGCCGTACCGCGTCCCGGATGGGACCGTATCACAAAGCGGCTGTTCCGATCCAGCAGACGCAGGCGGGCCGCAACATTATAAATGCCGATATGCTCCCAGCGCTCACCGGGCTGGCTGAGCGCCCCGCGCAGCTGTCGTAATTGATCCAGCTGGATGCCCACGCCGTTATCCACCACGCGGATGCACAGCAGTCCCTTCTCCCGCAGAGGGTTCACGCGGATGCGCACCACACCGCCCTCCTCTTTGGGGCAGATGCCGTGCTTGAAGGCATTTTCCACGATGGGCTGTAAAATAAAGGACGGTACCATGGTCTCGGTAAGATCCAGCGAATCGGAAATGCGCCACTCCATACGCACCCGCTCACCAAAGCGGACATGGTAGATGGAGTAATATTCATCCACGATGCGCACCTCACGGGAGAGCGGCACCTGTTCATCGTTGCTCATCAGGCTGTAGCGCAGCAGGTGCGAAAGTGCCATGATGAGCGCCTGCGTACGGTAGGCCGTCTCGGTGCCGGCGGTCTGCTGGATCACATTCAGGGTGTTGAACAGAAAGTGCGGGTCGATCTGGCTGCGCAGCTGCTGCAGCCGGCTGCGCTCCATGCGGTTCTGCAGCTCCAGTGCTTCGGTCTTCTGGCGGTGCAGCTCCCGCTCGATCTCGTTTTTCTCCTGCAGGGTGGTCACCTGCTGGGCCATGGAGTGCTTCATGATGTTGAAGGACTCGGCCAGCTGAGCGATCTCCGGCTGCTTGGGCAGCGGGATGTCCGGGGTGTCGAACTCACTTTTGCCAATGGCGCGGGAGGCTGCGATCATCTGCTGCACCGGCGTGAGCAGACGCATGACCATCAAACCGGTAACGCAGCCCAGCGCCACGCACAGCGCCACCACCACCGTCTGCAGCATGGTGATGCGCTCGTTCAGGGCCGAGATGGTGGTGTAGGTGGTCTGGGAATCCTGAATGGCGGTTTCCAGCAATTGCAGGGTGTACTGGCTCAGGTAATCGCCGCAGGGCACCACCTTTGCATAATACAGCTGGGAAGCTGCGGCATCGTTGCCGCTGAGCAGGTCGTTTTCCAGCTCATCCAGCAGGCCGGTGTAGGTCTGATAGACCGTATCCACTGCGCTGTAGAGCACCCGCTGTTCATCGCTGACGCTTTCCAGACTGTTCAGGCTGGTACCGATGCGCCAGAGCCATGCGTTGCAGGTGGAAGATGCCGACTGCAGCCGGTCAATGATCTCCTCCGGCTCGCTGTTCTCCCAGCGGTAGTTCTCCAGCACGGAAATAGAGCTTTCCACACCGCCCTGAAAGCGGCTGATGGCGTTGAAGCAGCCCATCTGCGCGTCCTGTACTGCCTGCACTGCTCTGGACTGGTAGCCATTGAGCGTGAGCTGCATGGCAAAGGCCGCAAAAAATGCTGCCAGACACAAGCCCATGCGCTGCTTGAGGGTGATCTGCCGCTTGCGGTGCTGCAAAGCCTGCCGCCTCCTTTCGTTTGGTAACGATTTATTGTACCACGCTTTGGGCCGGATTGGCAAGGTTTGCATGTTTTTCTCTTGCCTAAACCGCGCAATTGTGGTACGATGCCTGTAAATACAAAGGAGGCGACTTTATGTCCCAGACCATCTCCGTTTCCACCACCATGGGTGAACAGGGCTTCCGCGATTTTGCCGTGTTCGATGCATTCCATCACCGCAAAGCATGGCTGCGTCCCGCTGTTTTTGCCGCCATCATGCTGGCTTTTGCCGCCGTCTGCCTTTCGCAGCTGGGCAAGCGCCCGGGTGCCGGGCTGCTGGCTGCTGTGCTTGCCATTGTGGGCATCGGCCTGCCGGTGAGCTACTTTTACTCGTTCTTCCGCAGCGTTTCCCGGCAGATCAAACAGATGCACCTGCCGCGGGCCTTCTACCGTGTGGAGCTGGCCGACACCGGCATTGCTGTGTGGATGTATGGCCAGCAGGACAAGCCCGAACCCACCAGCCGCCACGCATGGGACAGCTTTTACTGCGCCTACCGCACGGACAATGCGGTGTACCTCTACGTAGAAAAAGAGAAAGCTTACTTACTGAACGACCGCATGGAAGTGGTGTGGAAGTTTTTGGCCGGCATCCTGCCCAAAGAAAAGCTGCACGACTGCAGAAAAGGTTAATCCCAAAAAATATGCACACGCAAAAAAGAACTGCTGACATTTCGTTCAGCAGTTCTTTTTTGTATATAAAAAACCCACGCTGCGGCAAAGCAAAGCGCAGCGCGGGTACGAAGATATCTTAAATTATTGCGTCAGCAGATCAACGGGCCAGCGTATACTTGTGCAGGGTCTTGCGCACAGCGCCGGGGCCTGCAAACAGTTCCTTGGCCATGGACTCGATCTTCTCGCCCAGACCAACGGCATACAGATCCACACCGAACACGTCAACACGGCTGTACAGCTTCTTCAGGCAGCTGAAGTCCTGCTCGCCTTCCTTGACCTCCAGCGGAGCAACGATGGCCTGCAGTTCAGCCAGCAGCGGATCGGTGGAAGGCTCAAAGGCCTGACCATTGTCATCGATGCCCTTCAGGTAGCGGGCATAGCCTGCCAGCACCAGCGGGATCAGGATCAGGTTGCTCTTATCCAGACCGCGTGCCTCGTATGCCTTGATGGTCTCGCCAAAGCGGATAGCCAGCTTCTGAGAGGTATCGGTTGCGATACGCTGGGGAGCATCGGGCATGAAGGGGTTGGGCAGACGGCGGTTGATGACAGCGCCGATGAACTCATAGGGGTTCAGCACGCCGGGATCAACGACCACAGGCATGGCCTCGATATAGCCGATCTTCTGGATGAAAGCACGCAGATCCTCGTCTGCCATCTCGGCAGAGATGAGGGTGTAGCCCAGCATGCAGCCATAGATGGACATGGCAGTGTGCAGGGGGTTCAGGCAGGTGCAGACCTTCATCTTCTCGATCTTGTCAACGGTCTCGCGGTCGCAGTACAGCACACCGCCCAGCTCCAGCGGAGGACGGCCATTGGTGTAATGATCCTCGATGCACAGGTACTGGGTCTCCTCGGCGTTGACGAAGGGTGCAGTGAAGGTGTGCTTCTCGGTGACGATGGTGTAGTTGTCCTCAAAGCCGTCGTCAGCCAGCATCTTCTGCACCTTGGCGTCTGGGCGCGGGGTGATCTTGTCGATCATGCTCCAGGGGAAGGTGATCTTGGTCTCGTCCTGCACATAGGCCAGGAACTCGGCGGGCACCAGACCCTGCTCCACCCACTTTGCGGCGTAGGCGTGGACAGCATTCTTGACCTTATCGCCGTTGTGAGAGCAGTTGTCCATGCTCTGAACGGTCAGGGGCAGCTTGCCGGCCTTGAAGCGCTCGTACAGCAGAGCAGTGACCTTGCCCATAGCCAGCACGGGGGTCAGGCCGCGCTCCAGATCAGCAGGAGCAACGCCGTAGCCCTTCTCAGTGATGGTGAAGGAGATCATCTGCAGACTGGGGTTCTGGAAGATCTCCACCAGACGTGCCCAGTCCTCGCCGAAGGAGTAGTCGGCCTTCAGGCTCTCGGTGACGGAGGCGATGACCTTCTTTTCGATGTCGCCGGTGGACTTCAGGCAGACCAGCAGGCTCAGGTTGTCGTAGGGCTGATAAGCCTTGTCGATGATCTCGTAGTCGAAGCTCTCGGCCACGATGACGCCGCGGTCATACTTGCCGCTGTTCAGGGCGTCGTTCAGGATGGCAGCCGGGAATGCGCGGAAGATGTTGCCGGCACCGAAGTGGACCCAGGTGGGTTCTGCGTGGGTCTTGGCCTTGACGGCCTCGACGTCGAACTTGGGCAGCTCATAGCCCTTTTCTGCCCACTCGGCGGACAGATTGCCGTTTTTGATCTCAGACAGCTTCATATTTATCAGCCCTTCTTTTTCTCTTCATCCAGACGATCCAGCAGATCCCAGACACCCAGCATGTACTGAACGCCCAGAGCACGGTCATATTTGCCGTAACCGGGGCGGCAGCTGCCGGGGCCTTCCTCCCACAGCTGACGGCCGTGGTCGGGACGGATGTAGCCTTCAAAGCCGCAGTCATGGTAAGCACGCAGCACCTCGATGATGCCGGTCTCGCCGCAGCAGTCGCGGTGAGCAGCCTCGGAGAAGTCGCCGTTGGGGAAGTGGTGGATGTTGCGGATGTGACCAAAGGCAATGCGGTCGCAGTGCTTGCGCACGATCTCGGCACAGTTGTTGTTGGGGTTTGCGTTCAGGCTGCCGGTGCACAGGGTCAGGCAGTTGTACGGATCATCCACCATGCTCAGGAAGCGGTCGATGCTCTCAGCATCCACCAGCAGACGGGGCAGGCCGAAGATATCCCAAGGGGGATCATCCTGATGGATAGCCATTTTGATGCCGCACTCATGGCAGGTGGGCATCAGTGCTTCCAGGAAGTACTTCAGGTTTTCCCACAGCTTTTCCTTGGTCACAGGGGCGTAAGCCTTGAACAGCTCGTCCAGCTTTGCCATGCGCTCCGGCTCCCAGCCGGGGAAGGTCATGTTATACTTCTCAGTGAAGGACATGATGTACTCAGCCATAGCCTTGTAATCGCCCTTGATCTTGTCCTTCTCATAGAACAGTGCAGTGGAGCCGTCGCCCACGGGGTGGAACAGATCAGTACGGGTCCAGTCGAACACCGGCATGAAGTTGTAGCAGATGACCTTGACACCGAACTTGGACAGATTGCGGATGCACTGCTTGTAGTTCTCGATGTACTTGTCGCGGGTGGGCAGGCCGATCTTGATGTCATCGTGGACATTGACCGACTCGACCACGTCCATGTCAAAGCCGTAGGCGTGGATCTGATCGGCTACCTTCTGGATCTCGTCGATCTCCCAGATCTCGCCGGGCATCTTGTCGTGCAACGCCCAGACGATGCTGGTCACGCCGGGGATCTGCTTGATGTCGCTCAGGCTGATGGGATCGTTGCCCTCGCCATACCAGCGCCAACCCATTTTCATAGGCATAGGAAAATCCTCCTGTTTTATATTTTCTGCTTTGCATTTTCCGCGCAGCCGTGTGCCGCGCTCTTGTACTTATATTCTAGTATATCAGTTGCGTTTTTTCAATGGTCGCTTTGCCGGTTTTTAATGTTTCTTCTTGTATACTTTAGACAAAAAGAACAAAAATCCGTCGGACATCACCCGCCCGACGGATTTTTACACGATTCAAAATGCCGGTTTCAGCGTTTCAGCTTCTGCCGGATGGACGGAGCCAGCACATCCTTGAAATATTCAAAGGTGTCCAATTCCAGAATGGCAGAGCCTGTCAGATAAATGCCCAGACCAACCACCACCTGAATGATCACCGTCAGCAGATCCGGCAGGTGCAGGAAAATGATCAGATACATGCACAGGCCCGCGCCCGCTGCCAGCAGCAGGGTCGGCAGGATATCACGCATCTGTTCCAGATAGCCATAGCCGATCAGCTTTTTGTTGAGCTGTGCATCCAGGATCTGGGTCACAATATTCGTGATCAGCATACCATATGCAATGGCCTCGACGCTGACACGGAATGTTGCCAGCAGAAAAAGGATGCACACCCCTTCGTTCAAAAGCTGACATTTCAGGTAAAGATCGCTGCGGCCCACCGCCTTGGCTGCATTCAGGTTTGCCGTGATGATCGGCCAGCACACATACCCCAGACAGAACACCCTGAGGAACAGCACACAGGGCAGCCACTTCTCGGTGAGGATCAGGCGCACCAGCGGTTCGGCACAGAACGCAGTGCTCATCATCACCGGCGCAATAATATAGGTACAGGTCTTGATGGAGCGGCGGGTCATGTTCTTGACCTGCGCACGGTCATCCTGCAGTGAGGACATGACCGGGAACAAAACGCTCTCAATGGAAGTATCCACGCTTGACGCGATATTATAAGTCAGGTTATCGCCCTGATTGTAATACGCCAGATCCGCCGAGGTGTACATCTTGCCGATGATCAGGCTGCGCAGGTTGTTGTAGATGACGCTGCTCAGCGACGAGGCCAGCAGCTTCCAGCCATAAGAGAGCAGCCCTTTCAGGTGCTGCCACGAAAACTCCATCTTAGGCCGCCAGGAGGACAGCTTCCACAACACCAGCGTGTCCACCGTGATATTAGATACCTGCTGCACCACCAGCGCCCAGACTCCAAAGCCCATGTAGGCAAGGCCCAGGCCCAGGACCGTGGATACGATCGCGCCCGCAAAGGCGGAATAGAAAAAATACTGGAACTTCATGTTCCGGGTCACATGCGCCTGCTGGATCGTTTTGATGCCGCAGACCGCCACTGTCAGGCTGATGCCGCGAAAGATCGGGGTCATGCTGGGGTCATTGTAGAAAGCAGCCAGATACGGTGCCGCCACGAACATTCCCCCATACAGCACAAAGCTGATCACAATGCTGAAAAAGAACGCCGACGAGTAATCCAGCTCGTCCACTTCCTTCTTCTGCACCAGCGCGGTGCCAATGCCGCAGTCCAGCAGGACATACATGATATTGTTGAACACCGTCACCAGTGCCACCTTGCCGTAATCATCGGGTGTAAGGATGCGCGCCAGAAGGATGGACACCACCGCTGAGATCAGCTGCACACCGCACCGCTCTGCAAAGCGCCAGAAAAAACCGTTTACAATAACATTTTCTTTTTTCTCGTTCATTCCTGCGTCCACTCAAATTCCTTTCAAAAAACCGGTCGGTCTGCACCCTGCGCAGAAATGCATTTCCGCCGTATCCTTATCATCTTCTTCCCTGCTGCCAAAACAACTGAGCAGAGATAGTTAGTTTTATAATATCACACCCATCCATGCATTTCAACCAACATATTCTTAAGAAATGACGGCCCAAAAATTTCATTTAAAAAGAGAAAAAGCGCTTGACTATCTGCCGGGAACGTGGTAATATATTCAAGCAGTCCGCATCACGGTCTTTCACCTCAGAGATTTCAGGGCTGCGAAAACAATACGGTATGCGAGGGTGGCGGAACTGGCAGACGCGCACGTTTGAGGTGCGTGTGGTTTATCCTTGGGGGTTCGAGTCCCCTCCCTCGCACCAAAAGATACCCGCGAAGTTACGTTGAAAATTCGTAGCTTCGCGGGTTTTTCGTTTTTGGCAGTGGTCAGATACTGCCAGATACTGCCCAATACTGCCTGATTTTGCGGGGGCATTGTAGTGAGACTGTAGTGTAAAAAATTGCCCCGGGAGGCCAGCTTTCACCGTGCTCCCCGGGGCGACTTGTAGGGAAATTAAAGATTTTTGCTCACATAGGCATCCAGCTGAGCGGTGTACCGGGCATTTTCCTTCTCCCGCAGATGCTGGTAGATGCGCCGGGTGGTCATGATGTCCGAGTGACCCAGGAGCTGCTGCGCCACCATATCCGGCACGCCCGCGTAGAAAAGATTCGTGGCGAACAGGTGCCGGAACTGGTGGGCCGTGACCAACGGTTTGTACACGACCCTCTCCACGATCCGCTCCGGACGGTTCTGGTATGCGGGCATCTTCGTTGTGCGGGTGTAGCTCTCATACAGCCCCAGCTCTCGGCAGTACAACATCCATTGATGGCTGTACTGACACTGAGTGAGCGGCTTGCTTGTGCCGGACAGAACATAGTCCTCCGGCTGGTGCGCAGCCTTCCCCGCTTCCAGCATGGGCCGCAGCGGTGTCAGCACAGGGATGCTACGGTAAGCCTTCTCCGTTTTCAGCAGTTCCCGGTAGGGCTGATTATGGTCCCACGGCATGGCCTGTACCGGCGTGATCTTGCCCGCGTCCAGATCCACGTCCTTCCACTGCAAGCCGTTTGCCTCGCCCATGCGCAGCCCGGTGTACTCAAACAGCCACGCCCAGAAGCCGCAGCCCTCCGGGTGGGCGTTGATCAGATCGCGCTGTTCCTCGGTGGGCTCCACCCTGCGGCCATCTTTCAGCCCGGCGGGCAGCCTCGCCAGCAGCACAGGATTACCGGTGCCGTGGAAGTTCGCACACCAATAGGTGAAGATGCAGGACAGCACGCTTTTTGCGTTTTTGATGGAATGCTTGCTTTTGCCTTCCATCTTCAGGTGCGCCAGATACCCGCCCACCGCCTGAGCATCGATGTCGTTCATCACGGTATCGCCAAAATAGGCTCTGGCAGGAGCAAAGTGCTTCTTGTAGGCGTTCACCGTACCCCGCCGCACCGGCTTTTCCGGGCCCCGGATATACTCTTCATACGCCACCGACACCGCCCGGAACGTGTAGCGCTTTTCCTTCGGGTCCATGCATTCCAGCTTATACGCCAGCACCGCGTCCTGATATTTGTGCTCCGCTTCGGCCTTGGTCTTGCCGTAAAACACCCGGGACTTCGGCAGACCCACCGAACGGTGGATGCAGACACCGCCGTCCGGGCGCTTTGCGGGCTGCTTCTTTGATTCAGCCATAAAAATAACACCTCCATAAGGGTACACTTTGACAAGCCTGCCCAGAGGTGCTACAATACAGATGTCTGGTCTGTGCTTCCCACCTCTGGGCAAGCCGATCTATTCCAAACGCTCTCGGTGTTGGCGCACCGGGGGCGTTTTTGCATTTTCAGGTTCACCCACCACATGCAAACCTGCGCAACGCACGCATATGGCGGCAACAAAAGTCTAGTTGACTGCAACAAAAAGGGACATACAAACTTTGTAGTCACGAAAAAGTGAGTGTTCATGCGGGCTTTTGGGCAAAACATACAGAGGCATACTCAAACTCTTATCCTGACCCTGAACAGAAGAAAAGAAGAGTATACGCACGTGAGAACGCGCTTGATGCCCGCACGCGTAGGGTTTATAGGGATTTCTGTAGTCAAAGTTACACGTATGCAAGCGGGAGGTCAGCCGATCCAGTGCATCCAGCCTACGGCCTTACCCTCGATCTGCACGTCGTTCATTTCCTCACGGCGACGAATGATCGATTCAAAGGCGGGATTCTCGGGCCGCAGCTCAATGTAATCGTTGTGCAGGTACACTCGCTTGAGTGTAGCTTCTTCCCCTATTCGCACAGCAGCGATCTCGCCATTCTCCACCTCAGGCTGAATGCGGATATACACCACGTCCCCGTCGTGGATGCCCGCACCGATCATGCTTTCACCCTGGCATTTCAGGGCAAAGTCACAGCGCATATCCACCGGGGCGTTTACGTCGCCCTCCCGGTTCTGGATGGCCGTGATGGGGTCGCCGCAGGCGATGGCACCGATCAACGGCACCTTCCTCATCTTCGGCAGCGGCATGAAGCCCGGAGGGATGGTGGGCTTTTTATCGAGCTGCACCGATACTTTGGGCGCGCTTCTTTCCGCAGGGACGTCGTACCCCATCAGCCAGGCCTCCGACACGTTCAGAGCGCGGGCGAGCTCATACACAGCGTCCTGCTTTCCTTCCCAGTCGCCCTTCAGGTAGTGAGAGATGCTGTATTTAGAGATTCCAGAGCGGGTAGCCAGTTCGATCTGCTTCATCCCGCGCAGATCCAGTCCTTCCCGTAGGCGCTGCGCAAAGGTCGCGGTCTTCTTCGCCATAATGGTGGCTCCTTTCTTTACGTTCTGGTGTAAGTATAATATATCGGTTGCGAAAAATCAATACCAATTGCGAACTAAATTGTGAAATCTCTATTTTTGTGTTGACATTTCGCAATTGCCGCGTTATACTTTGGCCGTGGTTGCGAAACCGCAACACTACAGATAGGAGGTGAAAACTATGCCCACCATGGATTACACCCTGCTGCGCGGGCGCATCCGCGATTGCGGAATGACCCAGAAGGATTTAGCGGAAAAAGCTGGGATCAGCGAAGGGCAGTTCTGCCAGAAGCTGGCCGGGAATTTTGCATTCCGTCAGGACGAGATCGACCGAATTTGTGCCTTGCTGAGCATTTCGGCCGCAGACATTGGCCGCTACTTCTTTTTACCGAAAAAGTTGTGATTTAACAACATTCAAGGAGTAACCACGCATGAAACGCCCAGACGCTTGGCACGACGCGTATCGCGCCATCTATTCCACCACCGGATGCATCCGGCTGACCGTCGCACAGGCCGCTGCCCAGATGGGCACCAGTCCCAAGCGGGTCACGCAGCAGTATCCGTATGGTTGGAGCGGTCAGGGCCGGGGCAAGACCATCCGGCTGGACACCCTGCTGGATCAGGAATTCAAACTTTACTGAGGAGGAATCACAATGAGACTGAAACCCGGAGTTTTGCAGTGGGCAGCGGTCGCCTGCTTCTGCGTCGGCCTGATCTACGCCCTCGGCCTTGAGGGCAGTGCACAGATCGGCCAGCCCATCACAGACGGCGAGTTCATCACCGCGATGGTACTGATCCTGACCTCCATCGCGCTGGGCCGTCTGAGCTTTGCGCTTGAGAACCGGCAGCAGCGCAGCCGCTATGGCAAGATCAACCGCACCCACGCCCGCAACACCGAATACCCTGCCCTGCCGGAGCACAGCAGCCGCAGGGACGCATGAGAGGAGGACACACGATGTTTAACGACAAACGCCGGGGCGACATTTGGTGGGCGCAGGACACCACCCACAAACGGGAGGGCACCTGCCTGATCCGGGGTGACCGACCGGTGGTGATCGTCAGCAGCGACGAAGTCAACTGCAACACACGCATCGTTACAGTGGTTCCCCTGACCTCCAGCCCGGCGCAGCTGGCCCGCGGCGACGGCACCTACGATCAGGTTCTTTTAATCGGCTACGGCGCACCGAGCATGGCCCTGACCCGGCAGGTGCACGCAGTGGACACTGACGATCTGACTGAGTATCGGGGCCATTTGACGGATGCCGATATGCTCCGGCTGGACGCGGCCCTCCGCCGTGCGCTGGGGGTATGAAGTGGTACACGGCCTACCTCCACCGAACAGAGGAGATTCTCGCCTGCGGCACCGCGCAGCAGGTGGCCGAGGCTTTAGGGATGAAGATGGGCAGCTTTTACACGGCCGTCTCCCGGAGCCGGGCATGGAAAAACCGCAGATATGACTTCGTGATCGAAGAGATCAGCGAGGACGAATTTAAAAAGGAGTATATAAGCGCCTGACCGAAGCCATCACCCGGAAGCGGGCCGACCGCATGGCCCTGCTGAACGGTGCCGACCTGCCCCTGCCTGAGCTGAGTGTGGAGGACGGCGCCCTTACCTATAAAGGCAAGCACTGGCGGGATATGTCCGGCAGCGACCAGCTGCGGGTGGCCGCTGCCATCGTCCGCCGCCTGAACCCGGACTGCGGGTTTGTGCTGCTGGACAAGCTGGAACAGATGGACATGACCACCCTGCAGGAGTTCTCCGCATGGCTGGAAGCAGAACACCTGCAGGCCATTGCCACCCGGGTCTCTACCGGCAGCGAGTGCCAGATCATCATTGAGGACGGCATGGTGAAGGATGCCGAAACCTCCCTGCCGCCCGTCACCGAAAAGCCCAGCAGAAAAGCTGGACGAAAGGAGCGTTCTAAATGAGCAAATATGCAGTTACCACCGGCATCCAGAATTCGCCGGTCAAGACCGTGCTGTACGGCCCGGAAGGCATCGGCAAAAGCACCTTTGCATCCCATTTCCCGAATCCTGTTTTCATCGACACCGAGGGCGGCACCAAGCGGCTGAACGTCAAGCGCCTGCCCCAACCCACCAGCTGGGCCATGCTGTTGGATGAGGTGGCCGAGGTACGCAAGGGCAGTATCCCCTGCGGCACGCTGGTCATTGATACCGCCGACTGGGCTGAACGCCTGTGCATTCAGGCCGTGTGTGCCAAAGCCAAGGTGAACGGCATCGAGGATTTCGGCTACGGCAAGGGCTACACCTATGTTAAGGAAGAGTTCGGCAAGCTGCTGGACGCGCTGGAAGAGGTGCTGCAGGCCGGGCACAACGTGGTGGTGCTGGCCCATGCCGCTATTACCAAATTTGAGCAGCCGGATGCCGTGGGCAACTACGACCGCTGGAGCATGAAAACTTCCAAACAGGTGGCCCCGCTGCTGCGCGAGTGGTGCGATATGCTGCTGTTTGCCAACTACAAGACCGTTGTGGAAAAGGTGGGCGACGGCAAGAACGCCAAGAGCAAGGCTAGCGGCGGCAGGCGTGTACTGTACACCGCGCATCACCCCTGCTGGGATGCCAAAAACCGCTTTGACCTGCCGGAGGAAGTACCCTTTGACTATGCCAGCATTGCCGCCTGCATCCCCGGCGCAATGTCTGCACAGGCACCGAAACCGGAACCGCAGCCGTGTTCCCAGCCGGAAGCCGACATCCTGCCCAGCCCGCAGCAGGAAGCAAAGCCGGTGGCTCAGCCGCAGCCCGCACCGCTGCAGGAAAGCTCCGAGAAAAATGTTCTGCTCAGTCTGGGCGTGCCGGAAAAGCTGGCCGCTCTGATGAGCGCCAACAAGGTCAGCTGTGAAGAACTGCAGGGCGTTGTGGGCAAACGGGGCTATTTCCCGGAGGATATGCCCATCAAGGACTACCCCGCTGACTTTGTAGAGGGCTGTCTGATCGCCGCATGGCCGCAGGTGTTCCAGATGGTGCTGGATAACCGTGATATCCCGTTTTAACAGGCTCCCTCACGGAGGGAGCTGGCACGTGTAAGCGTGACTGAAGGAGTTTTATAATAAAGGAGTAATTACTTATGAACGAAATGAACACCACCGACCGCGCCCTGAGCTGGGACGACGAATTTACCAACGAGCAGCAGGAGTTCGTGCTCCTGCCCGAGGGCGAGTATGCCTTTGAGGTCACCGGCATGGAGCGTGCCCGCTTTGAGGGCAGCGCAAAGCTCCCGCCCTGCTCCATGGCAAAGCTGACCCTGAAGATCTTCGGCGGGGCCAAGGGTGATACCACCGTCACCCACCGCCTGTACCTGCACACTAAAACGCAGGGCCTGCTGGGGGCTTTCTTTGAGAGCATCGGTCAGTGCAAGCGGGGCGAGACCTTCCGCCCCCGCTGGAACGAGGTCGTGGGTGCCAAAGGCATCTGCAAGCTGGGCATCCGGGAGTACACCAAGCAGAGCGGCCCTCATGCAGGTGAGACCGGCCAGAGCAATGAGGTGCAGCGCTTTCTGCCGCCGCCCGAACCCAAAGCTGCACCCACTCAGGGCTGGACACAGGGGGCGTTCTAAATGGCCGAGACACAAACCCTGCGCCCCTACCAGCAGCAGGCCCGTGAACGCATCCACGCCGAGTGGGAGAACGGCCACACCCGCACCCTGTTGGTGTTGCCTACCGGCACCGGCAAGACCATCGTGTTTGCATCGGTAGCTGCCGATCAGGTGCGCGCCGGTGACCGGGTGCTCATTCTGGCGCATCGCGGTGAGCTGCTGGAACAGGCAGCGGACAAGCTGCAGCGCTCCACCGGCCTTGTCAGCGCGGTGGAAAAGGCAGATGCCACCTGTCTGAATACATGGTTCCGTGTGGTGGTGGGCAGCGTGCAGACCCTGCAGCGCACCGCCCGGCTGGAACGCTTTCCGCATGATTACTTTGGCACTATCATCATTGACGAGGCCCACCACGCCATCACCGACGGATACCGCCGCATCCTCGACTACTTCGGCAGCGCCAGGGTGCTGGGCGTGACCGCCACGCCGGATCGCGGCGACATGCGCAATCTGGGCGAGGTGTTCGACAGCCTTGCCTTTGAGTATAAGCTGACCGATGCCATCAAAGAGGGTTATCTGTGCAGGATCATGGCCCAGACCATTCCGCTGAAGCTGGATATTTCTTCTGTCACCATGAGCGGCGGGGACTACGCCGTGGGAGACCTCGGCACTGCGCTTGACCCCTATCTGGAACAGATCGCCGCCGAGATGGCCCAGCGCTGCAAAGGCCGCAAAACGGTGGTGTTCCTGCCCCTCATCAAGACCAGCCAGAAGTTCCGCGACCTGCTGAACTCCCATAGATTCCGTGCCGCCGAGGTCAACGGCCAGAGCGCCGACCGCAAGGAAGTGCTGGCGGATTTCGATGCAGGCAAATACAACGTGCTGTGCAACTCCATGCTGCTCACCGAGGGTTGGGACTGCCCCAGCGTGGACTGCGTGGTGGTGCTGCGGCCCACCAAGGTGCGCAGCCTGTACAGCCAGATGGTAGGGCGCGGCACCCGGCTTTCCCCGGGCAAGACCGACCTGCTGCTCCTCGACTTTTTGTGGATGACCGACAAGCACGAGCTGTGCCGCCCGGCTGATCTGGTTTGTGAGGACCGCGCCGTGGCCCGGCAGATGACCGAAAATCTGGCCCAGACCGGATGCCCGGAGGACATCGAGAAAGCAGCCGTGCAGGCCAGCGAGGACGTGGTGGCCCAGCGGGAAGAAACACTTGCAAAACAGCTGGAAGAACAGCGCCGCAAAAAAGCCCGTCTCGTGGACCCGCTGCAGTACGAGATGAGTATTCAGGCCGAGGACCTTGCCGGATATGTGCCGGCCTTTGGCTGGGAAGCAGGCCCGCCCAGCGCTGAACAGACTGCTGCTCTTGAGAAAATGGGCATCCTGCCGGACGCTGTAGAATCTGCTGGTAAGGCTTCCCTGCTGCTGGACCGGTTGAACAAACGCCGCGCTGAAGGCTTGACCACACCCAAGCAGATCCGCGTGCTGGAACGTTACGGTTTCCAGAGCGTGGGCACGTGGAGCTTCAATGCAGCCAAACACATGATCGACCGCATTGCGGTGCAGGGCTGGCGCGGTGTGCCCAAGGGCGTGAATCCCAGAACCTATATCCCGCCTGCGGAACCGCCCGCTGCGCCGGACAGTCCTTTTAACTTTGGATGGTAACGCGAATGGAACATGGAAATGAACTCAAGGAAGCATTGGACTTCGTATCCCCGTCCGCCCTGACCTATGACGAATGGCTCATGGTGGGCATGGCCCTGAAGGATTCCGGCCTGCCCGTTACCCTCTGGGAACAGTGGAGCACCCGCGATGCGGGCCGCTATCACAAGGGCGAGTGCGTCAAGAAATGGGAAAGCTTTCACGGCGGCGGGGCCAGCCCCGTCACCGCAAGCAGCATCTTCCAGCTGGCCTACTCCCACGGATGGAGCGGCCCGGCGGGCCACGCTCTGGACTGGAACGATGATATTTCTGCCGGCACCGGCGCACAAACCGAGGGCCGTCTGGTAGACCCACGCTGGATGGAAGCCCATGAGCTGGCCCTGCCCGAAGAGTGGCACCCCGCCGACCAGCTCAAGCGCTACCTGCAAGCCCTGTTTGAGCCGGACGAATATGTGGCCTATGTGACCGAAAGTTTTATGGCCGCCGACCGCCGCCGACCTGCAAAAGGCAGCTGGACCCGCACCGCAGGGCAGCTCATCACCGAGCTGGATGCCTGCGGCGGTGACCTCGGCAAGGTGGTGGGCGACTGTGATCCTGAAGTAGGTGCATGGATCTGCTTCAACCCTGTGGACGGCACCGGACGCAAGGATGCCAATATTACTGCCTACCGCTATGCCCTCGTGGAGTGCGACAACATGGAGCTGGGCAAGCAGCAGGCTATCATCAAGCAGCTGGAACTGCCCTGTGCGGCGCTGGTGTACTCCGGCGGCAAGAGCGTCCACGCCATCGTGAAGGTGGATGCCCCGGACTACGCCGAGTACCGCAAGCGCGTGGATTATCTCTATGCCGCCTGCCAGAAAAACGGCCTGACCATCGACCAGCAGAACCGCAACCCTTCCCGCCTTTCCCGGATGCCCGGCATCCCGCGCGGTGACAAACGGCAGGTGCTGCTGGAAACGAACATCGGGAAATCCTGCTGGGATGAGTGGAGGGACTGGCTGGAAGCGGAAACCGACGAGCTGCCCGAGACCGAGAGTCTGGCCGACGACTGGGAGAGCCTGCCCCCGCTGGCCGATGCCCTCATCACCGGGGTGCTGCGCAAGGGCCACAAAATGCTGCTGGCAGGCCCCAGCAAGGCGGGCAAGAGCTTTGCCCTCATCGAGCTGTGCATCGCCATCGCCGAAGGCAGGCCGTGGCTGGGCCGGTTCTCCTGCGCACAGGGCAAGGTACTGTACATCAATCTGGAGCTGGACCGGGCCTCCTGCCTGCACCGCTTCAAGGACGTGTACACCGCCCTCGGCCTGCCCCCGCAGAACCTGCGAAACATCGACATCTGGAATCTGCGCGGCGCGTCCGTGCCCATGGACAAGCTGGCCCCAAAGCTCATCCGCCGGGCCCAGAAAAAAGGCTACACCGCCGTGATCCTCGACCCCATTTATAAGGTCATCACCGGCGACGAGAACTCTGCCGACCAGATGGCAAAGTTCTGCAACCAGTTCGACCTTGTGTGCCGTGCGCTGGACTGCGCCGTAATCTACTGCCATCACCACAGCAAAGGTGCGCAGGGCGGCAAGCGCAGCATGGACCGTGCATCCGGCTCCGGCGTGTTCGCCCGCGACCCGGATGCCATGCTGGACATGACCGAGCTGGTGCCCACCGATGCCATCCGGGAACAGCTGCATAACAAAGCCGCCTGCCGCGTGATCAAGGCCATGCTGGACAAACGCGGACATGCGGATGCCTACGGCTTGGATGATACCCTCAGCCGCCACCGGATGCTGACCATCGCAAAGGAAAAACTGGGCCTTGCAGATCTGCGGGCCATCGATGCTGAGGTCGCGGCCGCTGAGAAAAAGGCCGACGGCATGACCGCATGGCGCATCGAAGGCACCCTGCGCGAGTTTGCCCGCTTCGACCCGGTGAACCTCTGGTTCGACTACCCCGTGCACAAGCCGGACAGCGGCCTTCTGGAAGACCTGCAGCCGGACAGCGATTTCAAAACGCTGGGCAGCCGCGGTGCCGCCAAGCGCTGGGGCGATAAAGGCAAGGTGACCAAGGACAAAAAGGCCGAACTGGACACCGCCTTTGAAGCCTGCATGATGGATGGCGAAGTTACCGTCTATGCGCTGGCTGAATACATGGATCTGAAGCCCCGCACCATCAAGACGCGGCTGAAAGACGACGGACGTTTCTGGATCGACGGCGAAAAAGTCGGTCGCAAGGAACCCGGCAGCGCAGGCTAAACAAGCTGTAATAAGTTCAATTACAAGCTGTTGTAAAAATGCAGAAATAGCCGCTATTTTGCACGACACGAAAAACTGCAATTTTGCAGTTATAGCCGCTATGACTGCAGATTTTGCAGTGCAAAATGAAGATCATTGACGAGAACGGTGCAGCCATTGAAAACCCTGACCTGACGCTTGGGTATCTGGTGGACGACACCGAGCCAGTGGAGCACCCCGCCGTGGAAGGCGTGGAGGAAGTGAGCCACTACGAGACCGTAACGGAGTATCCCGGCGGCGGCAGGGATGTACGGAAGGTCATTGATGTGCCGGGCGTACCGGCAAGACCCGCGTGGACCGAGCAGCTGCCCATCCAGAGGTACATCCGCTACACCGCCGAAGAGCTGGCCGCGCAGGAAGAAGCGCGCAAAAAGGCCGAAGCCCGGGAGAAGCTGCCGGACACGGTGGCGGCACTGCAAAAAGAAAACGAGATGTTGAAACAGTGCTTGCTTGAAATGAGCGAGATTGTTTATGCATAAAATCACACAAGCATTAGAAAGGTTGGTACGTATGATGGCGATGTTGTGGGCACAGGAAATCATGTCTGCTGAGACTATGGAGGAGGCAAAGGCTCTGTATGAGCGCTGCCCCCGCCTGCTGAAGGAGAAGGTCAAGGCAATTCTCATCAAGAGCGGCTTTGAGGAAATCACGCAGTAAGGACGCTGAGGGCAAGGCAGATCAGTAGCTGGAAGAGAACGTGAAAATCGGGGCCTGACCCCGTGAAAGGACGTGATACATATGGCGATCAAACAGTATAGCCTGAAGAAGGACGGCGCAGCGCAGCTCTCCCCCGCGTTCCGCGTGCGGGAGTTCCGCTGCCGCGACGGCACCGACACCATCCTCATTGACGAGGGCCTTGTGGTGCTGCTGCAGTGCATCCGGGAGCACTTCGGCAAGCCCGTGACCATCACCAGCGGCTACCGCACCGCCAGCCACAACGCAAAGGTGGGCGGCTCCAGATCCAGCCAGCACCTGCTGGGCCGGGCCGCGGACATTCAGGTGCAGGATACCGACCCGCTGGCTGTGGCCGCCTACGTAGAGAGCCTGATGCCCGGCTGGGGCGGCGTGGGCCGCTACCCGGTCAAGGCAGGCCGGGCAAAGGGCTGGGTGCACGTAGACACCCGCCCGAACAAGAGCCGGTGGACACTGTGAGGGGGTGAGACCAGTGGAAAGCATCATCTCAGCCATCCTTGCCGGTGCGGTGACCCTGATCGGCGTGCTGATCGCCAACAGCCGCAGTCAGGCCGTGACCGACACCAAGCTGGAAGAGCTGACCCGGGAGGTGCGGGAGCACAACAATTTTGCCCGCCGCGTCCCCATTTTGGAAGAGCAGATGAAGGTGGCCAACCACCGCATCGCTGATTTAGAAGCAGACGAACACGAAAGAGAAAGGAACTGACTATGAACGCACACACCTACAACGCCCCCACCATCTCCGCAGGCACCATTGCCCGCACCGCCTGCCTGCTGCTGGCCCTGACCAATCAGGTGCTGTCCGCACTGGGCAAACCCGTGCTGCCCATCGAGAGCCAGACCGTGGAGCAGCTGGTCACCGCTGGCATCACCACCGTTGCCGCGCTGGTCGCGTGGTGGAAGAACAACAGCTTCACCCCCGCAGCCCTTCAGGCAGACCAGACATACGACAAGCTGAAGGCACAGGGAAAGTAAGCCGCCCTGCCCAAAATAGCCATACATAGCAGCAGCCCCGGGGAGCCTGACGGTTCCTCGGGGCTGTTTTTGTTTGGCGTGTTTCGACGCTTTACGACGTATATCGACGTAATTGGTAAATTTTAAGTATTTTTCGGTTAGAGTTGACGCATAGAAAGGATGTGTCAACTATGATCGTTTCCGAATTGTCCACTCAGGTCAATGATTTGCTGCGCCCGATGGGCATCACACGCAATCTGAGCGCCTACAGTATCCTGTGCCAGTGTCTTGAGCTGGTCTGTGAGCAGGAAGACCGCCTGCAGGCCGTGGAGAAAGATATCTATACCCCTATCGCCGACCGCAGAAGATGTGAGCCAAAAGCGATTCAAAGCGCTGTCCGCCGGGCAGCTAAAGGTGCATGGCTCACAAACCCGGAGTATGTGCAGCAGCTGGCAGGCTATCCGCTGACCGGTGCGCCCAGCGCGGTGCAGTTCATTGAAATGCTGTATAATGCGCTGGTGAGAGCAGTCTGAAAACTTAATAGTGTTACCAAAAGTGTTACCATGATAAGAAAAAACACGCTGGTTCTGTACGAACCATCGCGTTTTTTCTCTTATGCGGGTAGTGGGGGTCGAACCCACACGCCTTGCGGCACAGGAACCTAAATCCTGCGCGTCTGCCAATTCCACCATACCCGCGTATTCTTCTATTCTGCAGCTGCGGCCAAACCGCCTTAATATAGTATCAGTTCCGGCGGCAAAAGTCAATCACTGCATTGATATTTCCGCCCTTCACAGCGCATACTATCGCCGGACGATCGTATCATTTTCCATGGCGGAAAGGGGCTTTTTGCCGATGCGCAGATCAAAACTACGCCGCGCTGGCAGCATTGCGGCAGCTTATCTTCTGGTAGCCGCGCTGGCGGTGCTGGGCTGGCTGTGGCACAGCCTGCCTGCTGAAATTTTGCTGGAACCCGGCCAGACCCTTACCCTGCCCCGTTTTGCCTATGTGCAGCCGCTGCGCACCGCTGGCTCCCGCAACGCGGCCAGCACGCAGGCTGCGGGCAGCTATCAGGCCACTTTGTCCATTGGCGGGTGGCTGCCCGTCAAGACTGTGCGCGCTCTGGTGGAAACACGTCCGGTGGTAACCGTGTGCGGTACGCCTTTCGGCGTTAAGATGTTCTCCGAGGGTGCGCTCATTGTGGGCTTTTCCGACCTGAACACCCCGGACGGCACCGCAAACCCCGCCAAGAAGGCCGGGCTGCGGCTGGGCGACCGGGTAGTGCGCATGGACGACACCCTGACCGAGACGAACGATGCCGTGCACGATGCTCTGGAAACGGCCGCAGGCGCACCGGTGCAGGTGGTCTATATCCGCAATGGTGAGCAATTCCAGACCCGGCTGACCCCCGTGTGGGACAGCACCGCCGGGCAGTGGCGCGCCGGGATGTGGGTGCGGGATTCTTCCGCCGGGGTAGGCACCATGACCTTTGTGGACAATGCCGCCGGGGTGTTTGCCGGGCTTGGCCACCCCATCAGCGACAGCGACACCGGTGAGAGCGTGGCCCTGCGCAGCGGCGAGATCGTCCCCTGCCAGATCGTGGGGTGTACCAGCGGCACCGTGGGCAGCCCCGGTGAGCTGAAGGGCCGCTTTCTGAGCACCCATGCGCTTGGCAGCATCTGCATTAACAGCAAGACCGGGGTCTATGGCAGAACACGGGCTGCATTTTCCGGCCCGGAGCTGGAGATGGCTTTTGCGCAGGAGGTGGTGCCGGGCGATGCCGAGATCTGGACGACTGTGGACGGCGAGGTGCCCAAGGCATACCGCATCCGCATTGAAAAGGTAAACGACGCAGACCCCCACCGCAACATGATCCTGCGCGTGACCGACCGGCAGCTGCTTGCCAAAACCGGCGGCATCGTGCAGGGCATGAGCGGCAGTCCCATCCTGCAGAACGGCAGACTGGTGGGTGCAGTGACCCATGTGCTGGTAAACGACCCCACGCGGGGCTACGGCATTTTTGCTCAGACCATGCTCAAGCAGGCCCGCGCTGTTGAAAAAGCAGACGATGCTGCGCAGCCATAAAGCCGATCTGCAAAAAAATTTGCGCATTTCGATTTTCTTTGCCAAAATTTACCAATATAAGCCGTTGAAAGTTCTGGAAAATTATGGTAAAATCCATGGTGTTAAGGGAACTGCACACATTGGAGGAAACAACCATGGACAAAGTTAGATTTTTGATGTCGGATACTGGTGCCCCGTTCACTGCCGCCTGCCGCGAAGCGCTGGAGCAGAAGGGCGTGGACGTGACCGTTGTGGAAAAGGACGGCAACAAGGTTCTGCAGAAAATGCTCACCGTGCGCCCGCAGGTGGTCCTGCTGGATGCTTTTATGCCCGGTCTGGATGCCCTTGCGGTAAAGCAGCGCTACAATGCCGCCGGTGAGCGGCACACCTCCTTCTTCGTGACCGGTGCCTTCCAGAGCGAAGAGATGGTACAGGAGCTGCTGGACGAAGGCTTTGCCTACTACTTTGTAAAGCCCTTTGATGAGACCGTGCTTGCCGCACGGGTGCTCAAGGCGGCACTTGGCCCGGAAAAGCACATCCTGCACACCAGTGTGGACAGCGATGAGCTGACCGTTACCGAGATCCTGCATCAGATCGGCGTCCCCGCCCACATCAAGGGCTACCAGTTCCTGCGGGATGCCATCCTGCTCACCATGAACGAGCCGGAGTATATCAACGCTGTGACCAAGCGCCTGTACCCGGAAATCGCCAAGAAAAACGGCACCACCGCCAGCCGGGTGGAGCGCGCCATCCGCCACGCCATCGAGGTGGCATGGGACCGGGGAGACGTGGACACCCTCAACAGCTACTTCGGCTACACCATCCATAACCTGCGCGGAAAACCAACCAACAGCGAGTTCATTGCAATGATAGCTGATAAGATGCGGCTGGATAAGCGGCAGCGGGTGGGGTGAGAGAGAAACGGTAAAGCGTCTGAAAATATTCCATAATATTCCAACAATGGGAGCTGTACCAATAAATAAAGCGAAAAACGTTGTGGAAATATGGAACCAGACCAATAAATAGCTTGAATCTAAGGCAATAAATCTCCTGTATTTATTGGGTCATAGTCCCGGCAAATACAGGAGGTTATTTTTATGCTTATCCGGGATGTGGAGATGTTCATTGAACACTGTGAAAACAAAGGGCTTGCAACAAAGACGATTGGAAGTTATGAACAAACATTGCGCCTTTTGATGCTCTACCTTGATGAACAGGGCATCACACAGACAGAAAAAATCACGCACACGGTCATTCAGAACTACGTTAAGCAGATAAAGGAACGGGGCAAGTACACTGTCACAAGTAACCCGAACAGCGGGAACTATCAGGAGCGGCGGTTGGATTTCGGCAAGAAAGTGTCAGATGTGACTATCAACAACTACCTGCGGAACATGAGCGCTTTCTTTGGCTGGTGTGTGGAAGAGGATTTGATTCTCCGTTCGCCTGTCAAACGTGGCGATTACATCAAGGTAGAACGCCGCCCGCTTGAGTTCGTGTCGGATGAGGACTTCCGTAAACTGCTGCGGAACATGAACACGGCCAGCTTTAGCGAGTACCGGGATTCTATCATCATTCAGCTCTTGTTAGATACTGGCATGAGAGTCAACGAATGTCTATTGACTCAAGTAACGGACATGAATTTGCAAAAGCGGTACATCTATCTCCCGGCGGAAAATACCAAAGGAAAGAAAGGCCGTTATGTATTCTTCTCTGACAAAATGGCAACGCAGCTGCAACGGTGGATAAAGTATAAGGACAGATACCGGGACAGTGATTTTCTGTTCTGTACAAACAAAGGTAAATTTCTTGAGGTGAATAATTTTGAAGCCAATGTTCGCAAGTATGCCCAGCGGATAGGACTAAAGGACATTCACCCGCATGTTTTCCGAAACAACTTTGCAAAGCGCTTTCTTATGAGCGGCGGCGACATCTACACCTTGAGCCGCTTGCTAGGGCACAGCAGCGTTACCGTAACAGAGCAGGCCTATTTGGATGTGAACCAAGACGACCTTGCAGAGATGTACCGCAAGCACAGCCCGCTTAGTAAGATAATCTAAATAGAAGAGCCGCAGACAGGAATCACTTCCCCAGCTGCGGCTCTTTTAATGTAAATAATCGTATTACGGTTCGATTTTGATTTTGTCTTTGGCATATTCCAGCGCAAGACCAATAAGCTCATTTCGAGAGCGGTTTGTTTTCTGCGCCAAATCGTCGTAAAAGTCTACGATGGATTTATCAACCCGAATTGTGAACATAACAGGCTCAGTGCGCTTTGTTATCTTGAGTTCGTCCATAATTATCACCCTGTTTCTATTATGATGCACAGAATGATAGAAAGAAATGTTATAATTATGTTTACAATTAAACACAAAATGATATAATGAAAGCGAAGGCTAGCAAAAGTCGTATAAAGGAATTTTCTTTCCTACTGCGGTTCACTTTGCTGACAAATAACTTTTTTAAAATTGGAGATTGAGAAAGGAAAATTAGAGATGCGTCTGAAAATAGGTTCATTACTTAGTATGATGTTTCTGACTATGGCAATAATGACAGGCTGCACAGGAGCAGCAGCAAAAACGGCGCAAGAAGTATTTGATGCGTACAATAACGGCGATGCAAAAAAAGCCCGGCAAATTTATTCGGAAGAAATACAGGGCAATGAAGAAAATGAAAAAGCTTTCGATGAAAAACTGAATCAGGCGATAGAAAGTATAATAGATAACTATAATGAAGAATCCATAGATATAGGCTCTGCACAAGAACAGATAAGTCATTATGTGGACGTATTTGGAGAGAGCACATGCTCGATGGATGGTTATGAAAACCTGAAAGTGATACAATCTTCAAAAGCATCCTATGAAAAAGCTAAAAAATCGGATGAAAAGGAAGAGTACGCAAAAGCATACACTCTGTACGAAAGGGTTTCAGAAAAAGATTCCAACTATGAAGATGCGCAAACTCGGCTGGGTGAACTTTCAGAAATTCTTGCAGAACAAGCCAAACAAGGAAAAGCGGATACTGAACAGTATATGCAAAAGCATGAGTCAACAATTAAATCAATGCAGCGGTACTATACTTCACCAAAAACTTCCGATAAGTCTACAGGGAATAGTTCTTCTGAAACAGTAACGCAAGAATACAAAAATGCGCTGACAAAAGGTTTACAGTATGCCAACCAGCTGCACATGTCAAAGAAAGCAATTTATGACCAATTGACATCTTCTTATGGTGAAGGATTTCCAGCGGATGCAGCACAGTATGCTATTGATAATATGACAGGCGTAGACTGGAACGCAAACGCTCTTGCAAAAGCACAGGAGTATTACACGGGAATGTCTATGTCTAAAAGCGCAGTCTATGACCAGCTTACTTCTGAATACGGTGAGCAGTTTACAACGTCCGAAGCTCAGTATGCCATTGACCACTTGAATTAAACTTAGGAGACACAGTATAGAATTTGTTCTGACGGATGCGATGAAGGATTCTATTATTAATCTGTACAATCTTTTTGTTGCTGCTGGTGGAACGCGTTCTAGCAATATAAAATGCTTGGATACTGTACGCGAAGGAAAAATGGAAGTAAGAAAAATTAACTGATACAAAGAACTACAAAATGGGGCTGTTGTACATATAAGTTGTACAACGGCTCTTTTCATTTTGAATTTAACTATCAAATCTGATTTTTGGCTAATTACTTCCCTTCAGCTATTGAATTATAGCGTTAGATTTGATATAATTAAGCTGTAAAAATTGTGGTTCGTCAGTTGATAGATTATAGAGGTAAAGGCTTATGACATACGGCTACTGTAGAATCAGCACCAAACAGCAGAGCATTGAGCGGCAAATCAGAAATATTAAGGCAGCATATCCCGATGCTGAGATTGTAGAGGAAGCCTTTACCGGAACGAAGATAGAGCGCCCGGCCTTTGATGATATGATTGAATCTGCCAAGGAAAAGAAGGACGGCGGCGAAGATGTGACGATTGTATTTGATAGCGTCAGCAGAATGAGCCGTAACGCAGAGGATGGATATAATCTGTACCAAGACCTTTATAGTAGAGGTATCAATCTGGTTTTCCTGAAAGAGCACCACATTGACACAGATACCTATAAAGGAGCTATGCGCAATCAGCTTGCAATGACAGGCGAAGATACAGACCTCATCTTTCAAGGCATCAACGCTTATCTGTTGAGATTGGCAGCAAAGCAAATTAAACTTGCTTTTGAACAGGCGCAAAAAGAGGTTGACGACCTACATCAGCGCACAAAAGAGGGCATTCAGACTGCTAAATTGAACGGAAAGCAGATTGGACAGAAGCAAGGTGCAAAGCTCACAACGCAAAAATCTGTTACCGCTAAAAAGTTCATCCTCAAGAACAGTAGGACATTTAACGGAAGTCTGGATGATAAAGAGTGCATCGGGTATTTGAAGATTGCGCCGAATACATTCTATAAATACAAGAAAGAACTTAGAGCAGAACAGCAGTAACCAGAAAAGGACGCTTCTCACATCGGGGAGCGTCCTTTTCTTTTGGTTAAATTTAAAAGAAAACAGAATTTACAAATATTGGAAACTGGTTTTCTGGATTGCCGGTGTAGCCCTTTGCCGCACATCATAGCATGAGGCGATAACCACACCATTTTTACGGGTATCTGATGCTGGATGGCGTTTCTGGAACAATTGTGACGTAATACCGTTGAATCCTGCGGACGAAAGCGCGAATAACTATTTTAATAGCATTTTGCACAATTAGATTTTTAAAATAATTATTTTCTTTGTGCAAAATGCTTGACTCGAAGAGATTTTTGTGTATAATAGCTCATGCAGCCGGGAGCAAGACTTCCGATGCACAGAGAGCGCAATCTGTTTGTTCGTTAAGTTGAGAAAGTGTCTGGTTGGATGAAAGATATAAAATTCTGATTTTGTGGATGACCGAAACCCGACCAGACTACAAAGCGTGAAATAAGAAAGGATGAATAAATTATAAGCGCTATGAACTATCTGAGCATCCCGGATTATAAAGAATGGACACCGGGGCTATACCTTGTTGATGCCGGATGCAATGCAGGCAAATCAACTTTTGTTATCAAAGAACTGTACCCCTTTGTTAGGGAACAGCATAAAAGAATCTTGATGTTCTCTAATCGTCTAGCATTGAAGGGACAGCAGGAGCTTCTAACACAGGACACAGATATTATGCTGATGACCTATCAAAAGCTGGAGTTTAACCAGCGTCAACAGGGTATAGAAGTTATTTCTACATATCAGCCCGAAGATTTAATGCCGCTTGTGGAACAGTTTGATTATCTAGTGCTGGATGAAGCACACTATCTGTTTCAAGATGCGTCTTTCAATTTAGCAACTGAAACGATTGTGAAGATGGTAGACCACTATCGGGATTCAAAGATTGTGCTTATGCTGTCTGCAACTCCACAGCTCTTGCAGGAGTACTACGGTGCAAAGATTGATAAAACCTATACAGTTGAGCGTGATTATAGTCATATAAAGAAGTTATATGCTTATAGTGACCGCGAAGCAGTCTATAAAATCATCAATGATGTGCCGAAAGATGAGAAGATTATTTTCTTTGGAGATAGCAAGAAAAGGCTAAAGAATCTTCACATTTTGTATGAGGATAGTTCTTATCTGGAAGGTCAAAACAAGGAGACCAATCCAGTATTTAGGCAAATTGTTACGAATGAACGCTTTGATTGTAGAATATTGTTTACAACAAAAGTTCTTGATAATGGAATCAATTTAAAAGATAACTCAATCAAGCATATCATCATTGATTTGAGCGATTTAACAGAATTTATTCAGTGTTTGGGTAGAAGACGTATTTTAAACACTGATGAAGGCATAACGGTTTATTTCTATTCTGGAATTGACAGTATTTCAGGCAGATACGGTGATTTGAAAAAAGCAATGCAAGTTGCAGAAGAATATTATATGGTGAAAGATTATAACTTTGAGTCATTCAGTAACAAGTATCGTTTTGCACCCAAGATGCCAAAATTCTTTGATAACTCTATGCACATCGTATATCCGGCATATTTTAAATCACGTCACGATTTTCGGTTCTATCGTAGTATCGTAAAGAAAGAAATCTCTATGATTGATGAAGTAGAGAAATTGCTTAAAATTCCTTGTTTGCTCTACGAAAAAGTGTCTAAGGATTATAGGTTAACACAGTATCTTGAATCAAATATTGGAAAGAAATTTTTCAAACCAGATAGAGAAGTTTTAATTGAGGTATTTGATTTAAAGAAGGACGGTCATCTATTAAAATCCAGAAAGATGTTAAATCAATATTTAAAAGAATATGGTTTTAAATATCACATCAACGATGGAAAAGAGAAAAGAAAGGCATATTGGGTGATAGAAAAAAGTAGCTTGATGTAAAAAATAAACGTGACCCTATATAAAGGGGAACGTATAAAAGATGTATAATATATAGAAATGGAGTGTTTACATGATTATCAATAATCCCCCCTATGAAAAGATGATTGAACACAATGGTAAAGAAGTAACGGTTCATCTTTGGAAAAATGAAGAAATCGGACAGCTTGAAGATTATCCTATGTATCACATTACATCCGAAGGACGTGTTTTTAGCTGGCGCAAAGGTAAATTCTTAAAGTACCGCTTTTTAAATCAGAAAGAAACGAAAGACGGTAACAAAAAGTATTATGTTCGCTATCTACTGAAAAATGCAACTACAGGTCAAAAAGATGAAATGCTGGCACACGTTCTAGTTTGGAAACTTTTTGGAGACTATCCTATTCCTGAAGATGGCGTTGTTCACCATATCAGTGGAGACAGCTTGGATAATAGGCTCATCAATTTACAGGCATTGACCAAAGAAGAACATGATAAGATTGCTGGTGGTTTTCAGCTTGGTGTAGAAAGAAAGGTGGTAGATAGCGGCACTTTTGCTAGAGGTAGTCACGATTTTCCCTTTACAAAGATGAAATACTTTGAAAGAAGAGACGATGCAGCAAAGTATCTGAATATGGATATGAAAGAGTTTGAAACTTTCTTAAAGCGTGAGCCTGAAGAAATTTTTTGTGAAGATATTAAGGCGTGGCACGCTCCTGATGGACGTATTGTGTTGAAGTTCAAGAAGAAGTACTCTAAAAAGGAAGACTTGATTTATTATGAGATTTAAGAAAAAGTACCTGATTTTACATAATAACGCATTAACAATCGACACCACACAGTATGATTGACTTAAATTTAAAGATATAGAGGTACAATATGGATTGTTTAAAAGAACTTTCTCACCTGCAAGCTGAAAATCAAAAATATGATGATGTTATAGAAAAAGCCTCTAAAGAATTGGGCGAAGCTCTGTTAATCATTGTAGAAGAAAATCAACTCGATGACGGCATTTGTGGTTTTGCAGAGCCTTGCATAGAAGATTTATGTGATGCAAGCTATGCCAAAGGCTATAATGACTGCTTAATTGAAATGGCAAAGCACGGAGTAGCTAATGAACCTATTGTCTATCCCAACAACTAAATCATTATGATAAGAAAGCCTGTCAGACCGCAAATAAACGCAACTGACAGGCTTTTCTGTTTGATGGATTATCCTCTTGTTAAATTGAAGATAATGCCACGGCGGGGCTGTATATTTGGATTTGAGCGACTGTAACAAGACTCCGCCGGGGCAGACTGCTCCAATACAATATGTAAAGAACATTGCTTTTGCAGCCGAAATGCGGTATACTGGTGTCACAATAAATTGTTCGAGACTATACCAACAAATAATAAGATTTTGACTTAGATTTATTGCCCTACGCCCTACTCTGATACCGTGCCTGCCCATATCAAGGGCTACCAGTTCCTGCGGGATGCCATCCTGCTCACCATGAACGAGCCGGAGTATATCAACGCTGTGACCAAGCGCCTGTACCCGGAAATCGCCAAGAAAAACGGCACCACCGCCAGCCGGGTGGAGCGCGCCATCCGCCACGCCATCGAAGTGGCATGGGACCGGGGAGACGTGGATACCCTCAACAGCTACTTCGGCTACACCATCCACAACCTGCGCGGAAAACCCACCAACAGCGAGTTCATTGCAATGATCGCCGATAAGATGCGGCTGGATAAGCGGCAGAGAGTGGGCTGATTTTTTCATAGAATCCGCCGTCGTTCATATTCTGATAAGAGCAAACCAAACAGACAAAGGAGGTTTTGCTCTTGAAGCTTGCAGAATATCTCGCACGGCGCAGGCGGGCCAGAGTTGCGGCCGTGATGCTGTTCGCCCTCATTATGGGGTTTGTATCTGCTGCGCCGCCGGTCGTCACCGGATGTCAGGCGCAGGATCTTACCCCGGCACCGGACACTTCGATGCTCTCCCCCGCCGTTTCGGCTCTGGCACAGGAGCAGCAGGAGCCTGCTGCCCAGCCGCTGCCGGAAAAGTGGGTCTGCCTGACCTTTGACGACGGCCCCAGCAAAACCACACCGGATGTGCTCAGCGCGCTGAACGCGGCCGGAGTGCACGCCACATTTTTTGTGGTGGCTACCGGTTATAACGAGAAGTATCTGCCCCTGCTCACCGAAGCGGTCAGCGCCGGGCACCAGATCGCGCTGCACTCTGCTTCCCACGAGTACAGCGATATCTACCGCAGCAGCGACGCTTATTGGGAGGACATTGCCCTTTTAAAGGAGCGCATTGCGCCCTATGTGGATGCCGAGAGCATCCGGTATCTACGGTTTCCGGGCGGCAGCACCAACACCGTCAGCCGGCGCTACGGCGGCAAAGGCCTGATGAAGCAGCTGAAAGCCGAAGTAGAGCAGAAAGGCTGGCATTGGGTGGACTGGAACGTGTGCGCCGAGGATGCCGTGGGCGGGCACCCAAGCGCGGGCACCATCTACCGCAATGTGGTGCACGAGACCGGGCAGCAGACGAACTGCATCGTATTGATGCACGATTCTTCCTCCACACACACCACCGCCGAAGTACTGCCGGACATTATCCGGTGGTATGCAGACAACGGTTACACTTTTTTGACCGTTGCTGAGGCTCTGCCGCTGAGCTGAGCAGACCAGCCCGGTTACAGCCGGTGTTCAAAGCATCGGCCCAGCAGGACCCCCGCTGCTGCCAGTGCCGCCAGCCAGAGCCAGTCTGTCCCTCCGGTCGCTATCCAGCCTGCCGTCAGGATGGCGGCAAAGGTGCATGCCGCAGGCAGAAGGACCCGCAGGACCCGCAGCTGCCGTTCCCGGCGGGACGGCAGTCCAGTGTTCAGCTGTTCCGGATGGACGGCGTCGCAGCAGACCTCGTCACGGTACTTGCCCGGGTTGCGGTAGGCTTTGTACGAGATCCCGTCCAACGAAAACTCCGGGTACATTCCCTCTTTTTCAAGGCTGAACTGCATCCCGTTGGCCTTTGCGTAGGTCTGCAGGGCCGCTGTGAACTCCTGCGGGGTGTTGATGCTGCCCTCCGGAATAAAGGAAAAATGCCTCTGGTGCTGCACCTGTGCCAGCGTGCGGTAATCCTGCAGCCAGCCAGAACAGAACGCACCCTGTACGGCAGGCTTTTCCATCCGGGTCAGGCAGGCATCCACATCCAGCGTTTCTGCCTGCGGCCGCTGCCGGGCAAGGTCGGCACAAAACTGCATGGCTGCCGCCAGATGCGCGGCCTGCTGCTCCAGCACGGTCTGCTGGGCTTGCAGCGCCTGCTGCAGGGGCTGTTCCCCGCGCAGCACCGCCTTGATGGTGGGCAGCGGCACATCCAGCATGCGCAGCATTCGGATGAGCTTGAGGGTGCGGACATCCCCGGCGGTGTAATCGCGGTAGTCATTGCCCTGTCTGCGTGCCGGTGTAAGAAGCCCTTCTTTTTCGTAAAAGCGGATGTTCGGGGCGGACACGCCGCTTTGCTCTGAAGCCTGTTTGATGTTCATTTGCTTCACCTCCGCCCTTACATTACACCTTAAAGACACTTGAAGGTCAAGCATTTTTTTGAAAAAAGCCCCGGAATGCGCGCGGCTGCGGGCGATCCGGGGCTAAATCTTTATTCCGCGTTCTGGCAGAACAGCGAGAAGGTACGGTAGGCCATGTACAGGTCGGTCTTATGGATGACCTCGAAGGGCGAGTGCATGGACAGCACCGGCACGCCGATGTCCAGCACCGGGATGCCGCGGTTGGCCACGTACTTGGCAATGGTGCCGCCGCCGCCCAGATCCAGACGGCCCAGCTCACCGATCTGCCATGCCACGCCGTTGGCATCCAGCAGGCGGGTGATATCCCCTACCAGCTCAGCGGAAGCATCGCTGGCAGAGCTCTTGCCGCGGCTGCCGGTGTACTTGAAGAAGGCCACGCCGCGGCCTGCGTAAGTACCGTTCTGCGGCTCGAAGGCATTTGCCCAGGAGGGGTCGTAGGCGGCGGTCACATCGGCGGAGAGACACACGCTGTTCTGGAAGGCAAGGATGTCGTCCTGACCGGCGGCGCGGCACAGCAGCTGCATAAAGTGGAATACATACATGCTCTGCATGCCGGTCACACCGTCGGAGCCGATCTCTTCCTTATCGGTCAGCACGCAGACGGTGGTGTACACAGGATCTTTCGTCTCGATCTCGGCCATAAGGGCGGGGTATGCGTCCACCCGGTCATCGTGACCGTAGCCGCCCACCATGGAGCGGTCAAAGCCCACGTCCCGGGCCTTATGGGCGGGTACCACCTCGATCTCAGCGCGGGTGAAGTCCCGCTCGGTGATGCCGTACTTTTCGTGCAGCAGCATCAGGGTGTTCAGCTTGACGGCCTCCTTGATGTCGGCATCCTCCACAGCGTCGGAGCCGATGAGCACGTTCAGCTCTTCGGCCTTGATGCCCTCGCTGAGCTTGCGGTCGTTCTGCTCGGCACCCAGATGGGGCAGCAGGTCGGTGATGCAGAACACGGGGTCATTCTCGTCCTCACCCACTGCAAAGGACACGCTGGAGCCATCGGCACGGGTGAACATGCCGTGGATGGCCAGCGGCATGGTGCCCCACTGGTACTTGCGGATGCCGCCGTAATAGTGGGTCTTGAAGTAGCTGAGGTGGTTTGCTTCGTACAGCGGGTTCGGGCGCAGGTCCAGACGGGGGCTGTCGATGTGGGCGATCACCAGACGGAAGCCCTCCTCAAAAGATTTCCGGCCGATGGTAGCGGCCACCACCGCCTTGTGCTCCTGCACAAAGTAGATCTTCTGGCCGGGGGCATAGGTCTTTTTCGGCTCAAACTTTTCGTAACCGGCCTCCAGCAGCAGCTTTTCGCTGGCGGCGGCAGCTTCGCGCTCGGTCTTGGCAGCGTTCAGGAAGGCTTTGTAGCCTTCGGCAAAGGCTGCAGCCTTCTTCTTCACGTCGGCGCTCTTGTCGGCGGCGTACTCCGGCTTGTAAAGCAGCTGTTCGGCAGCCTGCTTTGCGGTAAGTTTCTCGCTCATGTTCCTTATCTCCTCTCAGCTTTCTGCATAGATACGCTGATACCGCGCATAGCAGGAAGTGATCTTTTTTACGTAGTGGTTCATCTGGTTATAGGGAAAGCCCTGCAGCGTTTCGCCGTCTGCGGAGTGCTCTTCCATCTGTAAAAGAGCATCTACCGTGCCCCACCCGCTGTGATAAGCGGCAGCGGCAGTGGCAACATCGCCGTTGTAGCGCTCCATGCACAGGTGCAGGTAATAGCATCCGAACCGGATGCTGGTCTCCGGGTCGTAGAGATTTGCAAAAAGCAGTCCTTCGTCCGGTGCGATCTTGCTGCGCAGCCAGATAAAGGTCTCCTCGGTCATCTGCATCAGACCCCGGGCATCCACAGTGGAGGTGGCCTGCGGGTCAAAGCCGCTTTCGGTGCGGATGAAGGCATCCACCAGAAGCGGGTCAAGGCCGTAAGTCTCCGCCCACTGGTCCACCAGCGCTTCGTACTTGCGGGGATATAAAAGCCGTTCTGCCCTGCCCCACAAGTTGGGCACCAGCACAAACAGCAGGATCAGCGCCATGCCCAGCAGGAACAGCCTGCGGCTGCGCATTTTTTTGCGGCGGCGTGCCTTCTGGGCGCGGAGAGCGCGGCGGATGCGGGCCGTCTCCGGGTCGTACTGCGGTGCAGGATCTTGTTCGTTATATCGTTTGTTCAAAGCTCTTTTCCCGCACCTCCTTCTGCCAGAAGCTTTGTGCAGAGCTGCTCTGCCGCAGCCTGCAAATGTGCAAGGCTGGAATCGTTGCGCAGCACATAGTCTGCCTGCGCGGTGAGGGTGCTTTCCGGTGTCTGGGCGTTCAGGCGGCGGGCGGCCATCTCGGCCGAGATGCCGTCCCGGGCCACGATGCGGGCCACACTGGTCTCAAACGGTGCCGTGACCACGCACAGGCGGTCACACTCGGCCTGCGCCGCAGTCCCCACGATGACCGCGCCATCCAGCACGAACAGCGGTGCTCCGCCATCCAGCGCCGCCTGCTTTGCCGCACGGATGCGGCGCACGATCTCCGGGTGGGTCAGGCTGTCCAGCGCCGCCTTGCCTTCCGGGGTGGCAAAGGCGCGGTCAGCCAGCAGGCGGCGGTCCAATGTGCCGTCTGCTTTTAAAATGTCTGCGCCGAACCGCTGGGCCAGCCGGGGCAGCAGCGGCGAGCCGGGCAGTAAAATCTCGCGGCTGATCTGGTCGGCATCGGCCAGCGGCACGCCGTGGGCCGAAAACACCGCCGTGACCGTGGATTTGCCGCAGCCGCTGCGGCCCGTGATGCCAAGCGCGATCATAGCTTGATCACCCGGAAGGCCGCAGCGCGGATCAGGCGGTTGTACACCGCCATGGAAAGGCCGTCCTTCTGCGGGCAGCGGGCATAGACCACGGCATCGCCCTGCTCATCCAGCGCGCGCAGGCAGCGGAAGATGTGCTTTGCCTGATCGGCACCGTCGCCCTCGCGGCCATACTCCACGCAGGGCACACCCAGCTTTTCCGCCTCGCCGGTAAAGCACAGGCAGCTGGGATTCTGCTCGGCGTGGGCATCCACATAGGCTTTGAACTGCTCAAAGGTGCCGTCCAGCAAGGTCACATCCGCCTTGGGGGCGTAGTGCTTGTACTTCATGCCGGGGCTGCGCACCACAGCACCCTCCGGCAGCTTTTCGAGGATGGCTTTGGACACTTCCACCTCTTCGCCGAGGGCACGCTCGAGGTCTTCCAGCGTGATATGGCCCGGGCGGAACAGGGTGGGCTTTTCGCCCACCACCGACACCACAGTGCTTTCTACGCCCACGTCGCACTCGCCGCCGTCCAAAATCAGCGGCAGGCGGCCGTCCATATCGGTGAACACATCCTGCGCGTTGGTGGGGCTGGGCTTGCCGGAAAGATTGGCGCTGGGGGCGGCAAAGGCGCAGCCGCTCTTTTCAATGACGGCGCGGGCCACCGGGTGGCTGGGCATCCGGATGCCCACGGTGTCCAGACCGGCACAGCACTCCGCTGCCACCTCCGGGCCGCGGGGCATGATGATGGTGAGCGGGCCGGGGCAGAACGCAGCCATCAGCAGCTGGGCGCGCTCCGGCACCTCGCTGACAAGGCCGGGCAGCATTTCCGGTCCGGTGACGTGGACGATCAGGGGATTGTCCTGCGGGCGGCCCTTGGCCACAAAGATCTTCTTCACAGCCTCGCCGTTGCGGGCATCGGCAGCAATGCCGTAAACCGTCTCGGTGGGCAGGGCCACCAGCTCACCGTTCTGCAGCAGGGCAGCGGCTTTTTCAATGCTCTTTTCGTCCGATGCGGGCAAAATTTCAGTTTTCATTTCCATACGGATCATCGTTCTTTCTATCTGTAAAGTATTTATGCTTTTCAGCATTTATCGACAGGATATCGTTTTATTTTCAAAGCCACATTTCAGCTCTGCTCGTTGAGCTTTTGCAGCTTTTCGGCCTGTTCGCGGGTGGCCAGTGCGTCGATCAGCTCGTCCAGATTGCCGTCCATGATCTTGGAAAGATTGTGCACGGTCAGGCCGATGCGGTGGTCGGTGCAGCGGTCCTGCGGGAAGTTATAGGTACGGATCTTCTCGCTGCGGTCGCCGGTGCCCACCTGCCCCTGACGGCTGGCGTTGATGGCATCCTGCTGCTGTTTCTGCTTCTGGGCCAGCAGGCGGCTGCGCAGGATCTCCAGCGCCTTGTCCTTGTTCTGGAACTGGCTGCGCTCGTTCTGGCATTCTACCACCATGCCGGTGGGGAGATGTGTCACACGGATGGCGCTGGAGGTTTTGTTGATGTGCTGACCGCCCGCGCCGGAGGAGCGGAAGGTGTCGATGCGCAGGTCCTTCATGTCCAGCGCAAAGTCCACCTCTTCGGCCTGCGGCATCACAGCTACCGTGGCCGTGGAGGTGTGGATGCGGCCCTGCGTCTCGGTCTCCGGCACGCGCTGCACACGGTGCACACCGCTCTCGTACTTGAGGCGGTTGTAGGCCCCGGCACCGTCCACCGAAAAGATGGCTTCCTTCACGCCGCCAAGCTCCGTCTCGTTGAGGTTGAGCATTTCCAGCTGCCAGCCCCTGCTTTGCACATACATGGTGTACATGCGCAGCAGGCTGTGGGCAAACAGGGCAGCTTCCTCCCCTCCTGCGCCGCCGCGGATCTCCACAATGACATTTTTGCCATCGTTCACATCCTTGGGCAGCAGCAAAATTTTGAGATTATTTTCCAGCTTTTCCACATCTTGACTTTTTTCGCTGATTTCCTGCTGTATCATCTGCTTGAAGTCCGGGTCAAGTGCGCCCGGTTCTTCCAGCAGAGCTTTGGCCTGTGCCAGATGATCCTGTGCGGTCTGCCACGCGCGGTAGGCCTGCACCACAGGTTCTGCATCGTGGTACTCCCGCATCAGCCTGCGGAAAAGCGCAGGGTCTGCGGCGGTATCCGGCTGGTTCAGGCGGATGGAAAGCTCTTCAAAGCGGTGGCAGACAGCATCCATCTGGGTAAACATGTTCGGCATAATTCCGGCAGTTCTCCTTACAAACTCAGATTCATGTTCGTGCAGCCGAACGGTTCCGGAGCCTTTCCGCCCCGGATGCGTGCTGCGCCGGGCGCTAGGCCTGCCCGGGTTTTACCACCTTTTTGATGTTCTTTTCAATTTTAGCACGCGGCAGCATCACCTCGCGCCCACAGCCGGTACACCGGATCTTAAAATCCATGCCGACGCGCAGTACCTCGAAGCTGGACGCTCCGCAGGGGTGCTTTTTGCGGGTGAGGATGGTATCGCCTACAGCAATGTCCATAGCTCTGCTTCTCCCTTCTGCCTGCCCAAAACAGCAGGCGGTGTGTGCGCAAAGCCCGGCGTGCCGGTTTGCTGCGCATACAGATATAGTATAATGCAAAGCCGCACAAAATGCAAATATCCGCCCATGCGGATGCATAAGTTTTAACAGAAAGGCCGCTGCCGTTCCAAGCACGGCCTAAAAAGCAGAGAAAGAGGAATGAAAGATGATGCAAGCTTACCGTACCGAAGGCAACTACCGTTCTGCTGCGCGCCTGTCCCCCGCTGAACTGCGCGCCGCCATGGCAAACCGCGAGATCCTGCAGGCCACTGCTCTGGCCTTTGATACCCAGCGCCAGCTGCGGTTCGAGATCGGCGGGGTGAGAGCCGTGATGCCCTTTGCCCAGTGCGCCGATGGTGCCGCAAACGGCACCGTGCGGGACATTGCGGTGCTGACGAGGGTGGGCCGTCCCACCTGCTTTGTGATCGAGGCGCTGGACACCGACGAGAACGGTCAGCCCTTCTACCGGCTCTCCCGCGCGCTGGCGCAGCAGATGTGCAAGGCCGACTATCTGGACACCCTGCAGCCCGGCGATATCCTGCCCTGCACCGTGACCCATATCGAGCCGTTTGGCGCGTTCTGTGATGTGGGCTGCGGCATCAGTGCCCTGCTGCCCATCGACTGCATGTCGGTGAGCCGCATCTCCTCCCCCGCCGACCGGGTGAGCGTGGGCCAGCAGATCTTGTGCGCCGTCAAGAACCGGGATGTACAGGGCCGCTTTGTGCTGACCATCCGGGAACTGCTGGGCACATGGGAGGAAAATGCGGCCGGGTTCACCGTGGGTGAGACCGTGGTGGGCATCGTGCGCAGCGTGGAGGAATACGGCACCTTTATCGAGATCGCGCCCAACCTCGCGGGCCTTGCCGAGAGCTGCACCGACCTTGTGCCCGGGCAGGCGGTGAGCGTCTACATCAAGAACATCCTGCCGGAAAAAATGAAGATCAAGCTGGTGATCGTAAACCACGCCCTGAGCCAGCGCCACCGGTTCGAGCTGAAGTATTTCATCACCGAGGGCCATCTGGACCACTGGGTGTATTCCACGCCGGAAAGCCCCAAGCGCATTGAGACAGATTTTGCCGCTGCGGCTTGCAATCCGGCGTGAAAGCCTTTATACTATAAAAGAAAAGGAATGCAAGGGGGATGTATGGAACGATGGCCGCCAATGATGCTTTTACTGCCGGTGTACGTCCCGGCGGGTTGACCAGCAGCACCGAGATCCGGCTGCTGCTGTGCTATCTGGTCAAAAATGCCGGACCCATTGCCCGGCAGGAGATCGAAAACGCCCTGATGGAAGAAGCGCTGGTGAACTATTTCGAGATCGGCTCGTGTCTGGACGATATCACCAAGCAGCAGCTCGTCACCCTGACAAAGGGCAGCTACACCATCACCGAGAAGGGCCGCAAAGTGGCGCAGGAGCTTGCCTACGACCTGCCCCGCAGTGTGCGGGAGCGTGCTGTGGCCGCTGTGCTGCGCTGCCAGACATGGGCCCGCAAGGAAGCCAAGTACAGTGCCAGCATTACCGAAAAAGAAGACGGCCACTGCACCATCCGCTGCACGGTGAAAGGGCTGGACAGTGAGCTGTTCTGTCTGGATCTCGGCACACCGGACCGGCTGACCGCCGAGCTGGTAAAAAAGCAGTTCATCCTCAAGGGCAACGAGATCTACCAAATGCTCATCAATAAGCTGACCGAAGAAGAAAAGTGAACAAATAAAGAGGGAGGCACCCGCGCGGCGCTTCCCTCTTCTGTTTTGTAGCGGTCAGATCAGAATGCAGATGAGCCCGGTGCAGCCCTCATTGATGACCCGTTCCAGCGTTTCCTGCAGGCGGGTGCGGGCCTCCTGCGGCATGTGCAGCAGCTTGTTCTGCAGCCCTTCGTTCACCAGCTCGTGCAGGCTCTTGCCAAAGATGTTGGATTCCCACAGCTTTTCCGGGTCGTCCTCAAAGCCGGCCAGCAGGCTGCGGGCAAGGTCCTCGCTCTGCTTTTCGGTGCCCACGATGGGGCTGATCTCGGTGTGGATGGTGGCCTTCATCATCTGGATGGAGGGCGCGCAGGCTTCCAGCCGCACGCCGTAGTTCGTGCCCTGCCGCACGATCTGGGGCTGTTCCAGTTTCAGCTCGCTGACCGTGGGCATCACGATGCCGTAGCCGGTAGCTTCCACCTGCTCAAGGGCGCTGCGCACCTTCTCGTACTCCCGTTTGGCCTTTGCCAGCTCCATGATGCAGGGCATCAGGCCTGCTTCGTCGCCAATGGCAAGGCCGGTCTGCTCGCTCAGCACCTGATAGAAAATTTCCGGCTTCAGCTCCACCGTGATGCGCACACTGCCGTTTGCAAGGTCGATGCCGCTGATGGCCGAGCGCTGCACCGCGTCACATTCCAGCGCAGGTGCGTCTGTTCCGGAGGGTACATCCTTCATGCGGGAGACCTTTGCCGCCAGCTGCATGGCCGCATCGTACACCTGCGTTTGCAGCCAGTGGCCGTTTTCCAGCATCGTGACCCAGCGCGGCAGGGCAAAATCCAGCTCCTGCACCGGGAACTCGTACAGCACCTGCCGCAGGATGCTGCCCAGTGCCTCCGCGTCCAGATCCACGCAGCTCACCGGCAGCACGGTGTGGTCGTAGTCCCGTGCCATGCCCTCGGCCAGCTGCTTCGTCTCCGGCGCATCCGGGTGGGTGCTGTTGAGCAGGATGATGTAGGGCTTGCCCAGCGCATCCAGTTCTTCCACGATGCGCTTCTCGGTTCTGGCATAGCCCTCCCGCGGGATGTCGCTCACAGAGCCGTCGGTGGTGACCACGATGCCGATGGTGGAATGTTCGCAGATCACCTTGCGGGTGCCGGTCTCGGCGGCAAGGTCGAAGGGCACCTCGTGGTCGAACCACGGGCTTTTGACCATGCGGGGCTTGTCGTTCTCCTCGTGGCCCATAGCCCCCTCCACCATGTAACCCACGCAGTCGATGAGCCGCACCCGGCACTCGCCGCCGCCCTCCAACTGCAGGGGCACGGCTGCTTCCGGGATGAATTTTGGTTCCGTGGTCATGATGGTGCGGCCCGCTGCCGACTGGGGCAGCTCGTCCCGGGCACGCTCCCGCGCAGCCGCCGGGCCGATGGCGGGCAGCACCAGCTGTTCCATGAAACGCTTGATAAAGGTGGATTTGCCGCTGCGCACCGGGCCAACCACCCCAATGTAGATATCTCCGCCGGTGCGTGCGCCGATCTCGCGGCAGATGCTCTTCTGTTCCTGATTTGCCAAATTGCTCTCCCCTTCCCGTTTGCGCTGTGCACCGGACAGGATTCCGGTCCGCTTGTTGTAATCGTATGAAACAGGGCGGGGCATTATGCCGGAACGATTTTGAATGCCCTCCGCCTTGCTCTGGGCATATTCAGCGGAAAATTTATTTTATAATTGCAATTCAGGAAAATCTGCGGATTTTCCTGAATTGCTTTTTCACAGATGGGGTCGTAGAGGAAAACAGCATTTACAGCGCCGCTTTCTGCGAAAGCGCGGCGCTGTGGAGGGGCTACCTGTTTGCTTTCAGCATGCTGAACCCTCTCAGGCTCACATTCGTTCGCCAGCTCCCCCGAAGGGGGAGCTTTTTGCAGTAACGGCGCAGTTTCCAGATAAAATGCAAGCCTTGCGGATGCGTCAGAAGCTCCCCCTTTCGGGGGAGCTGGCAAATCCGAAGGATTTGACTGAGAGGGTGAGTCCACCATTCTAAACCATCCAACAAAAAGAGAGCTGCCGTGCAAAATGCACAGCAGCTCTCGGTATGATCTCTATAAAATTACGGGGTCAGACGGTTGGGGCCGCGGAACAGGAACTCGGCATCCTTGATGGTCAGGCCGCACAGCAGCATGGTCAGGCGGTCGATGCCCAGACCGAAACCGCCGTGGGGCGGGCAGCCGTACTGGAAGAACTCCAGATAGAACTTGACATCATCGGCCAGACCCTTTTCCTCGGCCTGCTTCTTCAGCACCTCGTAGCGGTGCTCGCGCTGGGCACCGGTGGTGATCTCAACACCACGCCAGATCAGGTCGTAGCCCTGGGGCACACCGTTCTCGTCCCGCATGTGGTAGAACGCACGCTTCTCGGCGGAATAATCGGTGATGAAGAGGAACTCGTGGCCGTAATGCTTCTTCACCCACTCATAGCTCAGGCGCTCGGCCTCGGTGGTCAGGTCGCCCTTCTCGCTCTCATCGACGGTGTAGCCGAACTCTTCTTCCAGACCCTTGTACAGGTCTGCCAGCTTGACCACCGGGAACGGAGTGGTGGGAACGATCACTTCCTGCCCGAACATCTCCTTGATCTGGTCGCCGTAGTTGTCCTTGACGGCCTGCAGACCGGCAGTCAGCAGCTCCTCTTCCATCTTCATCACGTCTTTATAGGAAGTGATGTAGCTGAACTCCAGATCGAAGCCGGAGAACTCGGTGGAATGCTTGTTGGTGTAGCTCTTCTCGGCGCGGAACACAGGGCCGGTCTCGAAGATGCGCTCAAAGCCTGCAGCCATGGCCATCTGCTTGTAGAACTGAGGGCTTTGTGCCAGATAGGCGTTGCGGTCAAAGTAGTCCACCTTGAACACCTCAGAGCCGCTCTCGCTGGCAGCAGCGATCAGCTTGGGGGTGTGGATCTCGATGAAGTTACGGTCCAGCAGGAACTTGCGCATGGCGTTCACAAAGCAGCTCTGTGCCTTGAACATGAGCTGGTTCTCGTCGGTGCGCAGGTCGATCCAGCGGTAATCAATGCGCTGGTCGATGCTGGAGCGCTCCACAGCCTTCTTTTTCTTGGTGGCTGCGATCTCCTTGCGGACGATGGGCAGAGCGTTGGCGATGCTCTCGATCTCGATGCTCTCGGGGATCATCTCCACGCCGCCCATCTTGACGTAGTCGTTCTCCACCACCTTGCCGGTGACGGTGATGACGGAATCCGGGGTGAGCTGATCGATGGTATCCACCAGATCGGGGTGATCTTCCTTTTCCACCGTGATCTGCAGTTTGCCGGTAATATCCTTCAGCACGATGAAGGCCATATACTTGCTGTTGCGCAGGTTCTCGATAAAGCCCTGCACCTTGACCGTGCCGCCGATGGCCTTTTGAGCCTCGTTGATATAGGTGCGTTCCATAATACAGGAATCCTCCTTTGACGTCTTGTGTACTGTTTTATTATACGCTTTTCCGGGGATAAATCAAGAGATATGGCGATTTAGAATGGCCTCCGCTGCGCTCTGGCCATCTTCTGCGGAAGAATTATTTTTATTTTGTGTTTGTCGCGGCCTGCGGGCCGCTCCAAGCACCTTTTCACAAATCAGGACAAATCAGCAAAAAATGCAGTTTCTGGTCACAGCCCCTCCGTGAAAAAACAGTTCTGGAAAATCCGCAGATTTTCCAGAACTGCAAACATAAAATCTTTTTCCGCTGAAAATATTTGGGTTTCGGCCACTGGCCGCGGTCGTCGCCGTTGCAAAGCGAACGCGGCGGCTATTTTTAATGGTTCTCTTTGCCTGTTTCTTCGTGCAGAGTGCCGGTGCCGCCCTCCACCACGCCGTCGTGCTTAAGCACCGCGGCAATGGTGCCAAAGAAGCATTTCACATCCAGCCCAAAGCTCAGATGCTCCACATACCAGCCGTCCAGTTTGGCCTTCTCCGCGATCTCCAGTTCATCGCGGCCATGGATCTGTGCCCAGCCGGTCAGGCCCGGGCGCACATCGTTTGCATGGTACTTGTCGCGTTCTGCCAGCAAATCATACTGGTTCCACAAAGCAGGCCGCGGGCCGATGACCGCCATATCACCTACAAAGATGTTCCACAGCTGGGGCAGCTCGTCCAGACTGGTCTTGCGCAGGAAATGACCCATGCGGGTGATATACTGGTCCGGGTCGTGCAGCAGATGGGTGGGCATATCGTGGGGCGTGTCGATGCGCATGGTGCGGAACTTTAAAATGTAAAAGTGCTTTTTGCCAATGCCCACACGCTTCTGTTTGAAGAACACCGGGCCGGGCGAGTCCAGCTTGATGGCGACGGCCAGAATGAGAAAAAGCCAGGACAGGCAGATCATGCCGCACAGCGACAGCACCACCGCCAGCAGGCGCTTGATTCCATTGCGATACATGGGTTTCCTCCATTTTCCGATTCAAAGTAACGGTTCCAGTATAACAGTATGGGCCGGAATTTGCAATTGCATCCGCCGCCTGCCGCCGATATTTTTATGCTTTGGCTGCGTTCTGCCGGTTTTGTGGCAAAAAAGTGCCGGTTTTGTCTCTTGTTTTGCAGCGCGGCCCGGGGTAAGATAAAGAAAATGAGAAGTCCACTCCCCCAGTCTCGCTTTCGCTCGACAGCCCCCTCGGAGATGGGGCCTTTGGCAAAACCTCTCACTTTGAGAGAGGTGGCACGCCGAAAGGCGTGACGGAGAGGGCAAGGATGCTACAAGGAGGTCCCCTATGATCCAGCGTTTCCGTTTTGGCCTGCCCCTGCCCACCGACAGTGTGGTGCAGGAGATCCCAGTTTCCGCCGGGCCGGTGCCCTTCCTCACAGCCGAAGAAGACGGCTGGGCCTACCGGATGGCTCCGGATGCCATCGTGTACGGTCTGGGCGAAATGCCCCGCGGCATCAACAAGCGCGGCTGGCACTACGTGACCAACAACACCGATGAAGCCCGCCACAGCGAGGATAAGCTTTCCTACTATGGTGCGCACAATTTTCTGCTCATTGACGGCGGCGCAGGCCGTGAATGCTTTGGTGTGTTCATCGATTTCCCGGGCAAAGTGCGTTACGATATCGGCTACACCGAATACGATGCCCTGCGCTTTGCCACCGAAGAGCCGGATCATGAGCTTTACATCATTACCGGCGACGACCTGAACGATATCAGCCGCCAGTTCCGGCAGCTCATCGGCCGCAGCTATATCCCGCCCAAGTGGGCCTTTGGTCTGGCACAGAGCCGCTTTGGCTACAAGACCGCTGAGGACGTGCGGGAGGTGGCCCGCCAGTACAAAGAGAACGATCTGCCGCTGGATATGATCTGCATGGACATCGATTACATGCAGGACTACGCGGATTTCACCGTAAATAAACAGCGCTTCCCGGACCTTGCCGCCCTGAGCGCCGAACTGAAAGCACAGGGCATCCGGCTGGTGCCCATCATCGATGCGGGTGTGCGCATCGACCCGGAAAACCCCGTCTGTGCCGAGGGCCTTGCAAACGGTTCCTTCTGTACCAAAGCCGACGGCACCCCCTTTGTGGCGGCGGTGTGGCCCGGCAAGGCTTATTTTCCGGACTTCCTGCGCCCGGAGGTGCGGGAGTGGTTCGGCCGGCAGTACAAGGCACTGACCGACTGCGGCATCGAGGGCTTCTGGAACGATATGAACGAGCCTGCGCTGTTTTACTCACCCGAGCGGCTCAAGGCTTTCTTTGAGAGCATGGACGAACTGAGCCGGAAGGACAACATCGTGCAGGATGAATTCTTTGGCAAGGTGGTGGGCGGTGCGCTGGGCCTGATGAACGCCCCGGAGGACTACGCCAGCTTCTACCACGATGTGGACGGCCAGCGGGTGCGCCATGACAGGGTGCACAACCTCTACGGCGGCAATATGACCCGTGCGGCAGGCGAAGCCTTTGCCCGCCTGCGGCCCGGCAGACGCACGCTGCTCTACAGCCGTTCCAGCTTCATCGGCAGCCACCGCTACGGCGGCATCTGGCTGGGTGACAACGCTTCCACATGGGCACAGCTTCTGGCCAATATCCAGATGATGCCCAACGTGCAGCTGTGCGGCTTTCTTTATACCGGTGCCGACCTGTGCGGTTTTTCCTACGATACTACGCCTGATCTGGCTCTGCGCTGGCTGGAGTTCGGCCTGTTCACGCCGCTGATGCGCAACCACGCCACCGACGGCTCCCGGATGCAGGAATACTACCGCTTTGCGGATATGCTGCCTGCCCTGCGGAAGATGCTCCGGCTGCGGTATGCCCTGCTGCCCTACCTTTATAGTACCTTCATGAAGGCGGCATTGGAAAATACCAGTTACTTCCGGCCCTTGGGCTTTGATTTTCCCGCTGACCCGGATGCCCGCGAGGTGCAGGACCAGCTGCTGCTGGGCGAGGGTGTGATGGTAGCGCCTGTTTACACCCAGAACGCCAGCGGACGGCATGTCTACCTGCCGGAAGCAATGAAGCTCTACCGCATCCGCAGCGTGGACGACTACGACACCGAGCTTCTGCCCGCCGGGCACCACTACGTCCGCTGCGCACTGGACGAAGTGCTGCTGTTCATCCGCCCGGGCCATGCGGTGCCGGTGGCAAGACCCGCCAGCTGCACCGCCCAGCTGGACGACACCGCCCTGACCCTGTGGGCCTGCCCGGACGAAAATGGCAGCGCCCGCTGCCGGATGTACACCGATGACGGCGAGACGAGCGATTTTGCCGCACCGGAGCACTGGAAGACGTTGGAAGCGTAAGCTTATTTTATCAGAAGACCGCTGCCCGACAGGACGGCGGTTTTTTTGTAGGATCTCACTTTTATCAGCTGCAAATTTTACGTTGAATTTCACAGCAGCATTTGTTATACTACAAATGAAGGGAGTTGATCTTATGCCGAACATCAAACCTATTTCTGACCTGCGGAATTACAACGAAGTCCTTCGCGATGTGGAAGCAGGATCGCCGGTTTTTCTTACCAAAAACGGCCGTGGAAAGTATGCCATTCTGGACATGGAAGATTATGAGAAAACGCAGGCTACCATCCGACTTATGAATGAAATTGCAAAAGGACGGTGCTCTGGTGAGACGGAAAAGCTTTACACTCCGGAAGAAATGAGGGCGCATTTCCGCGCAAAAGCCAATGGAAAATAACCTCATTTATACAACTCGTTCCCGTCAGGACCTGGACGACATCTGGGATTATATCTCGTTCGACTTGCAAAATCTGCCTTCTGCAGAGCGCATTCTGAACCGCATCATGGATGCTGCTGAACAATTAAAGCTGTTCCCGGAAAGCGGTGCATTGCTTTCTTCCGTAGCTCCGCTGGATCATGAACTTTATTTGGATGAGCGCTTTCTCGTCAGCGGAAAGTATCTGATTTTTTATCATGCTTTTCGGAACGATATTTATATTGACCGCGTCCTCTACGGCGGGCGGGATTATCTGCGGGTTTTGTTCCGGGACGCTTTGCAGGAAGAATAAACTCTTCTGCCGTGCTTCAAGAAATGTTTTTGATCGTTTTATAAGCGGCACCGCCGGGAATTTGCATTTTTTCGGCGGTGCCACTTGTATTTTTCTGCGCCGCGCGTTATAATATGCCTTCGGTTCCCTTTATTTACGAAAAATTTACATTTCAGATGCTGTCCTCCTAAGCAGTGTGCAATGCTTCGGAAAACGGCTTCTCCGCGTAAACGATAAAAAGGAGGTATTCATTCCATGGCACAGTCAAGCCGCACCGCTGACCTTACCAGCGGCCCGATGCTGCAAAAGATCATCCTGTTTTCCATCCCGCTGGCAGCTTCCAGCATTCTGCAGCTGCTGTTCAACGCTGCGGACGTAGTGGTCGTGGGCCGCTTTGCGGGCAGCACCGCACTGGCGGCCGTCGGCTCCAACGGCTCCCTCATCAACCTGCTGGTGAACCTGTTCGTAGGGCTTTCGCTGGGTGCAAACGTGGTGGCGGCCCGCTGCTTTGGTGCAAAAGATGACCACGGCGTGCAGGACACGGTGCAGACCTCGGTGACGCTGGGCCTTGTCAGCGGCGTGCTGCTGGCTGTGGTGGGGTTCTTTGCAGCCCGGGGGCTGCTGGAGCTGATGAGCTGCCCGGAGGATGTGATCGACCTTTCTGCGCTGTACCTTAAAATTTATTTCATCGGGATGCCCATGACCATGCTGTACAACTTCAGCAGTGCGCTGCTGCGCGCCGTGGGCGACACCAAGCGCCCGCTGTACTGTCTGGCAGCAGCCGGCATCATCAACGTGGTGCTGAACCTTGTGTTCGTCATTGGCTTTTCCATGAGCGTGGCAGGCGTGGCGCTGGCTACCATCATCAGTCAGACCGTTTCCGCCTGCATGGTGACGCGGATGCTGATGAAGGAAGAGGGCGCTCTGCATCTGGATCTGCATCATCTGGGCTTCCACATGGGTGCCTTGAAGCAGATTTTGCTCATCGGCCTGCCTGCCGGTCTGCAGAGCACCGTGTTCAGCCTGTCCAACGTGGTCATCCAGTCGGCCATCAACTCCTTTGGTTCCACGGTGGTGGCAGGCAGTTCGGCCTCCGCCAATCTGGAGGGCTTCGTCTATACCGCCATGAACGCCTTTTCGCAGGCTGCCGTCACCTTTACCAGCCAGAACATGGGCGCGCGCAAGTACCAGAACCTGAACCGCGTTGTCCTCAACTGCCTGCTGTGCGCCATCGTGACCGGCGTGGTGCTGGGCGGCGGTGCGGTGCTGGCAGGCACCCAGCTGCTGCACTTCTACTCCTCGGATGCGGCGGTGATCGCCGCCGGATACGAACGCCTGCGGGTGATCTGCGGCACCTACCTGCTGTGCGGCATCATGGATACGCTGGCCAGCAGCCTGCGCGGCCTTGGCTACAGCGTGCTGCCCATGGTGGTGAGCCTTGTGGGCAGCTGCCTGCTGCGGCTGGTGTGGATCGCCACCATCTTCCAGCTGAACCGCACACCGTTCATGCTGTACATCAGCTACCCCATCAGCTGGGTGCTGACGGCTGCCGTGCACCTGGCCTGCCTGCTGGTGGTGCGGCACAAGATGCGCCAGAGAGGTCAGACACTACAGGCGGTGTAAAGAGAAGCCCTGCGCCCTTGACAATCCCTGAAAAAAGCACTATACTACAAACAGAAAAGGCGCTGTCCGCAATGGTCAGCTCCTTGCCCGTTTAGTCAAGAAAAGATTGACCGCACGAGTTGGTAGCTGGGCGGTCAGTCTTTTTTGCTATCATCGGCTTTGTGCTTGGAAAACATTGTCATGACCTCAACGGCCAGACGGATCACGTCCACGATCAGACCCAACAGTGTGAGAATGAAGGTGAGCAGTGCGAGGGTTTCCAACAGAGTCACCGGATATCCCTCCCTTCGCCTTCAAGGCTCCGGGAAGTTTCATTTTGCAAAAAAGTTCCACTCCCGGAACCTCTGCTTCGTTCTATGTAGAAAGAGCAGCGATAACGGGCAGGAAGCATGACCACCTGCGCTTGCAGACAGCACCTTAACGCCACCCTTCGGGGTGGCGTTTTTAGTTTAACATACTTTTTGACGATTTACAACTTTTTACAGCTCTTTTGCCAGCAGGTAGCGGTCGTGGCCGCCGTACATTTCCCGCCGGGAGACGATGGCAAAACCGGACGCAAGGGCGTTGTGCAGGCTGTACTGGTTCTGCGGGCTGACGGTAGCACCGATATGGGTGATTTTTTTCGGGAAAAGCGGCAGCGCTGCTTCCAGCATGAGCCGTTGCAGGCCGTTGCCGCGAAAGTCTGCGTGGACGATGGCGCTGTCCGCATTGGCCCAGTGCTCCCACTCGGTGCGCGGCACATCCATGAAGGCCGCATAGTTGTGTGCGCTGCGCCCGCAGAAGCGCACGATGAGATACCCGCCAAGGCGGCTGCCCTGCCATGCGCCGATGCACAGGTCATTGCGGACATAGGCCGTGATGTTTTCCAGCGTGTCCGGCACGAACTGCTCCGGGTCCGGCATGGCGGCGCGCACCTCGTTTTGCAAGGCGTACACCGCCGGGGCCTGCTCCGGCGTGCAGCGGCGCAGCTGCATGGACACCGGCGGCTGCACCGGCTGGCCGCAGATCTTGTGCAGAAAAACTTCCATCTTGCGTTTCCCTCCAAAATAAAATCATACTTTTTCGCTGTTTCCAGTATAAATGCCGCTTTTATAAATGTCAATTTATGTTATAATAAAGTATAAAGGGGTTTGCGGCGTATGGCGTGGTCACAAAGGTGCCGTGCGGCGCAGGCTTCAAGTCCCGGCGGGGAGCATCCCCTGCCCGTGAACGGAGGAACCGAACCATGAAGGAATCTGCACTTACCTCTTCCAACCGATTGGGCGGTGCTGTGATCAGCGACCGCATCGTTGCCAGTCTGCTGGAAGAGCTGCGCACCGGGCGCTATGCCCGGGCCGACCGTCTGCCCGCCGAGGTAGATCTTGCCGCTGAGCTGGGCGTGAGCCGCACCGTCATCCGCGATGCTTTGAGCGAGATGGAGCGCGCAGGCTATGTGGAGCGCGTGCGCGGCATTGGCACGGTGGTGAACCGTACAGTGCTGAACCTGCGCAGCCGGCTGGACCAGAAGCTGGAATACTACCCGCTGATCCGCAGCTTTGGCAGCTACCCCCACGCCGACGGCATTCAGGTATTTCCCATCCGTGCCGGTGAAGAGCTGGCCCGCGATCTGGAAATTGAGCCGGGCGACGACGTGATCTGCATTAAAAAGCGCATTCTGGCCGATACCACCCCGGTGATCTACTCCATCGACTACCTGCCCAGAGCACTGTTCGGTGCCAGAGACTACACCCGCATCGACCTGACCGGCGGCGTGTTCGATATTCTGGAACGGGAGTGCCACCAGCAGATCTCCTCCAACGTCGCCCACCTGAAGGCAAGCTGCGGCGACGATGCCATCCGCTCCGCCATGCGCCTTGCTCCGGGCGAGGCCATGCTGCTGCTGGACGAAGTGTGTTTCAATCGTTTGTGCCGCCCGGTGATGCGTTCACTGAGCTACTACACAAACTTCTTTGATTTTTCCATTTTACGCAAGCTGCTCTAAACCAAAAAACTGACGGAGGTATGCACCCATGCGACATCTGATCGACCCGTTGGATTTTACCCAGCAGGAAATTTCCACTCTGCTCGACCTGGCCGACCGCATCCATGACGACCCGGCCGCGTATCAGGAGGTGGCCCGGCATAAAAAGCTGGCTACCCTGTTCTACGAGCCTTCCACCCGCACCCGCCTCTCCTTTGAGGCAGCCATGCTGAACCTTGGCGGCCATGTGCTGGGCTTCCCCAGTGAGAACGTGTCCAGCGCAAGCAAGGGCGAAAGCGTTGCCGACACCATCCGCGTGGTGTCCTGCTATGCGGACATCGTGGCCATGCGCCACCCCAAAGAGGGCGCACCGCTGCGCGCTTCCCGCTACTCCCGCATCCCGGTGATCAACGCGGGCGACGGCGGCCACCAGCACCCCACCCAGACCCTGACGGACCTCATGACCATCCGCCGCCGCATGGGACGGCTGGATGACCTGACCATCGGCCTGTGCGGCGACCTGAAATTCGGCCGCACCGTGCACTCCCTCATCAAGACCATGGCCCGCTGCAAGAACATCCGGTTCGTGCTTATCAGCCCGGAAGAGCTGCGCGTGCCGGACTACATCGTAAAGGACGTGCTGGAGGCCAACGGCATCCCCTACCAGGAGACCCGCAGTCTGGAGGAATCCATGTCGGAGCTGGACATCCTGTACATGACCCGCGTGCAGAAGGAGCGCTTCTTCAACGAGGAGGACTACATCCGCCTGAAGAACAGCTACATCCTCACCAAGGAAAAGATGAGCCTTGCAAAGCCGGATATGGCTGTGCTGCATCCCCTGCCCCGCGTCAACGAGATCGCACTGGACGTGGACGACGATCCCCGCGCCGCCTACTTTGAGCAGGTGCAGAACGGCGTGTATGTGCGTATGGCACTGATCATGACCCTGCTGGGCCTGCGCGACCCCAAGGCACCTAAGGAGGAAAACTGATATGCTGAACATCGATGAAATTCAGAACGGAATCGTGATCGACCACATCAAGGCAGGCACCGCCATTGGCCTGATGGACCTGCTGGGCATTGCGGGCAACCGCACCGCCAGCGTGGCGCTGATCCAGAATGCACGCAGCAGCAAGACCGCCAGCGGCCGCAAGGACATCATCAAGGTGGAGGGCGATGCTTCCTGGCTGAACCTGGATGTGCTGGCCTACCTTGACCCGGGCATCAGCGTGACCATCATTGAAAACGGCAAGGCCGTGCGCAAGGAAAAGCCGATGCCCCCCAAGCGCCTTGTGAACATTGTAAAATGCCGCAACCCCCGCTGCATCTCCTCCATTGAGGAAGAGTGCGACCAGATCTTTGAGCTGAGCTCCAACGGCAAATACCGCTGCATCTACTGCGAGCAGGAGCTGCAGGTAAAGCCGGAATAACGACACAGAAAAAGAGCTGCTGTACCAGGCAATTTTGCCGTACAGCAGCTCTTTTTTTGCAATAAAAAATCTGACGGAACTCTCACCGACGCAAATGCCCTGTGCGGCAGATGCTCCATTCCCACAAGCAGCACCTGCCGGACAGAAATGCGACGTACCGAGTGACTTTATCAGCAGCAAACCCCAAAGTTCGCCGTTGAAAGCCCCGCCAGATGAGCTGTGCAGCGCATGAGGACTGCACAGCGAAGAGCAAAGGGAAAACAGAGCAGCTTAACACGCACCGCTGCCCGGATCACTGCACAGGGGGCAAAGCTTCACCAGGTCTTCCTTTGGCCGCAAATCCGCCCTGCCCCGGCAGGAGGTCACCTTTACTGGCCTTAGTATAGCATTGTTGCGTGCCTGTTGCACAGAACATGTCATAAATTGTCGGTGCTCATGTCATGAACTGCGCACGGGATGGCGCAGGTAAACCGGAACCACCGGTCGCGGCAGCTCACGGTGTACTCGGCACCGTACTTGCGCAGCACGTCCTGCACGTTGGCAAGGCCCATGCCGTGGCCGCTCTCCTTTTTGGTGGTGCCGGGCAGCTTGCCCTCCTCCAGCAGCAGGTCTTCCTGCACGCGGTTGCGCACCGAGATCAGATATTCTTCCGGCGTTTTGCGGATGCGCACATGCACCTCCGGCGGCAGGGCCTGCGCTGCGGCGCGGGTGGCGTTGTCCAGAAGGTTGGAGAGCACGATGACCATATCCATGCTGTCGAAGGGCATCCGCTTGAGATCGCACAGGTCAAAGTAAATGTTCACGCCAACTTTTGCCGCTTCTTCGTATTTTTTGCTCAGAATGGAATCCAGCAGCGGGTTGTGGGTATCCATGATGGTGGTGCCCGCCGCCACCGTTTTGCTCACGCTGGCAATGTAGGCCTGTGCGCCTTTCAGATCTCCCTGGTCCAGCAGGGCGGTAAGGGCTGTCATGTGGTTGGTGAACTCGTGGGTCAGGCGGCGCTGTTCCGTGTAGGAATCCAGCAGGGCTTCGGCACGCTGCTGTTCCAGCTGAGCACGGTAGCGGGAGTTCTGCCGCTGCACCACCTGATCGTTGAACATCTGCACGATGGCGATATGCACCAGCACCGCCACGCTCATGCCAAAGGTGAGCAGCATGGTCATCCGGGTAGCGGGCTGCTGGGTCCCTGTGACCATCAGCACGATGTTCAGCACCACAGCCACCCCGGGGAAAAAGGACATCACCAGCGCCTGCAGCGGCTGCAGAGCACACTTCTGGTTCCAGCTGTACAGGGAATGCGCAACTGCTGCACCCACGATAAGGTTCGCGGCGCACAGCGCAATCAGGCAGCCGGGGTGCTGCCATGCTTCGCCGGTGCGCACTCCTGTGAACCAGGAGTAGGTATAGTTGACCGTGTTCTCCACCAGCAGGCACATGGTGCCGTTGATCAGGCAGGCGGTGAGCTTATCGGCAAAGGTTCCGCCAAACAGCTGCGCCGTAACAAAAAGGTACAGCACATTGAGCAGGACGCTCTGCACATTGAAAAATGACATTTCTGCTGCGAGTGACAGGCCCAGCTGCCCCATACACAGCAGCTCTGCCCACAGAACCGGCCAGCGCAGTTTTCCCCTGCCCAGATAGGCCCACTCCACCAGAATAAAGGCGTTCCCCTGGACCAGACACACCAGATGCCCCAGCATCATTTCCGCAAATGCATCACTCATCCACATACTGCCCCTTCCATTCCAGATATGCGTTCTGGATGGCCGCATAGCCTGCGCGGCTTACGCTCAGCTCCACCCCGTTTTTCAGCAGGGCGCGGTAGCTGCGGATGCTGCGCACATATTTCATGTTCACCACATCGCTGCGGCTCACCTGCAAAAAGCCGTTCTCGTAGAGCATGGGCGGCAGGTCGGCGATCTTGCCGTAGTAGGTGCAGATGGGCTGGCGGGCAATATCGCCGTAGACGTTGATCTGGCGCAGGTCGCTTTCCAGATAATAGATCTGATCCAGCGGAATTTCTGTTTCGGTGCGGTTGTGGTGCACCGTCAGGGTCTTGCGCTGGTCGGTCAGGGCGGCAAGCAGGTCGTCCAGACACTTGGGCAGGGTGCGCGCAATGTCCCGCTTGAGCAGGTAGCGGTAGGCGTTCACCGTGTAGCCTTCCAGCGCAAATTCCAGATAGGCCGAAACATACACCAGCATCAGGCCGGGGCACTTCTGCTTGAGCTGACGGCCCAGCACCATGCCGTTTGCACCGGGCATGTCCACGTCCAGAAACGCCAGCTGATACAGCTCCAGCCCCGGCGTTGCAAGCACCTCGGCTGCGCTGGTGCAGACGGCGGTGTGCACCTGCACGCTGCGGGCGGTAAAGTAGACGGTGACATATTCTGCCATGCGCGCGCCGAACGCCGCATCGTCGTCACAGATCAGGATATGCATGGAAGGTTCCTTTCTGCCGCAAAAGGCCCCTCTTATTGATGGAATAGGAGGAGCCTGTCGTTAACCTGCTTGCCCTCTCAGTCAAACCCTTTCGGGTTTGCCAGCTCCCCCAAAGTGGGAGCCCTTGGCAGTCCATGCAAAGTGCATCTTTCCGTCCGGTCTTCTCCCTTTGGGTGAGTTGTCACCGAAGATTACAGAGAGGTAGAAGTTATTTATTTACGCAAAAAATTTATCGTAGAGGCCAAAGGCAAAGATGAACAGCACGATCACCGGCAGCACGCAGGTCAGGTAACCGCGCATCCAGTCGTGCATCTTGAGGCCCTTGCCGGTGTTGACTTCCTTTTTATAGTTGTCCCAGCCCCAGCCGTACTTGGTAACGCAGAACAGCAGGTACACCAAGCTGCCCAGCGGCAGGAACAGGTTGCTCACGAGGAAGTCCTCCAGATCCAGCACAGCGCCGCCGAACACGGCAAAGCCGTCCCATGCCCACACGTTGTAGCCCAGCACGCAGGGCAGCGAAAGCAGCGTGATGAGCACGAAGTTCACCAGACTGGATTTCTTGCGGCTGCAGCCGGTGAGCTCCATGCCGCAGCAGATGATGTTCTCGAACACGGCCAGCACGGTGGAAAGCGCTGCAAAGGCCATGAACAGGAAGAACAGGGAGCCCCACAACCGGCCCATGGCCATGTTGGCAAAGATGTTGGGCAGGGTAATGAAGATCAGGCTGGGGCCGCTGGTCTGGTCCACACCGTAGGTGAAGCAGGCCGGGAAGATGATGAGACCGGCGGTGATGGCCACGAAGGTATCCAGCACCACGATGCGGGCGGACTCGCCCAGCAGGGAGTGCTCCTTGCCGATGTAGCTGCCAAAGATGGACATTGCGCCAATGCCAAGGCTCAGGGTGAAGAAGGCCTGATTCATGGCGGACACCAGCGTGTTGACCACGCCCACCTCTTTCATGCGCCCGAAGTCGGGCACGAGGAAGAAGCTCAGGCCTTCCTTTGCGCCGGGCATGAACAGGCTGTTGACGGCCAGCACCACCATGATCACCAGCAGGGCGATCATCATGACCTTGGTCACGCGCTCAAGGCCGTTCTGCAGACCCTTGGCGCACACAAAGATGCCCAGTGCCACCACGAACACCATCCAGAAGGTCATCACACCGGGGTCTGCCAGCATTTCGGTAAACTTGCCAGCCACCTGATCGGCGTTCAGGCCTGCCAGCTTACCGGTGGCGGTCATGTAGAAATAGTGCAGCATCCAGCCTGCCACGGTGGTGTAGAACATCATGAGCAGATAGCAGCCAATGAGGGTGAGGTAGCCGTGGATGTGCCACTTCTGGCCCGGCTTTTCCAGTGCCTGATAGGCCCGCACCGGGCTTTTGCGGGAAGCGCGGCCCACCGCAAACTCCATGGTCATGATGGGCAGGCCCAGAATGATGAGGAAGATCAGGTAGAACAGCACGAACGCGCCGCCGCCGCCCTGACCGGCAATATAAGGGAACTTCCACACGTTGCCAATGCCGATGGCACAGCCCGCTGAAAGCAGAATGAAGCCCAGACGGGACTTCAGTTTTTCTCTTTCCATGATTCCAAACTCCTTGTTTTCCGTTCTGCTCTGCCCTGCCCTTTGCTGGGCCGGGCGAAGCGTTGCTTTTGTATTATAGCACAAATTTGGTCGAAGAACAGGGGCGCTTCAGTGAGATGAACTTTTGTTGTCAAAAGTATTCTTTGTCTTTCCCGCGTGCACAGCCCGTCCTGCCGCAGGGCCGTACCGCAATTTTCGTTGCAGATGCGTCTGTTTTCGGTGTATTTGCGGTGGGCTGCAATTTTTCTCACCTGAAAGGTGAAGAGCTGACAGTTATTCACTTATATAAAAATACCTTGCATAACAGCCGAGAACCATCTCTTGACAAACCAGCAAAAAGAAACTATACTACAAATAGAGAAGGTGCTGTCCGCAATGGTCAGCTTCCTCCGGCTAATTGGTCAATAAGAAGAATGACCGCTCACCGTTTGGAGACTGGGGCGGTCATTTCTTATTGTTATGGATCTCTTTGAAGATTGCCCATGCGATCTGAAATGTAATTCCAACTGTACCGCCAACAATGACGAACAGCTGCAGAACATCGTTCAACACCATGATGCATCCCCCCTTCCGCGTTTGCGAACGGGGGAACAAACAATAAGCTTTTACGTCCCCCGGACGCTTGCCGGAGGGAAGCATGACCACCTGTGCTTGCAGATAGCACCTAATCACCGCCTTTTCGGGCGGCATCTTTATGATATCATAAAAAATAACATTTTACAATAAAGAAAGCACCCGCTGCACAGGTGCTTTCTTTTCGTTTATATAGGTATATAGGCTTACTTGCGCTTTTTGGGGGCAGTACCCTTGCCCACCGGGCCGCGGGGGCGGCGCTCGGCAGCCTTGGACTGCACTGCGGCGCTGCGGGTCTGGGCGCGGCCCTTGGCGGCAGCGGCACGCAGACCGTTGATCTCTGCCTTGGTCAGCTCACGGTAGGTGCCGGGCTTGAGCATTCCCAGCTTTACCACGCCCTCGGCATTGCGCTTCAGGCGCACCACCTCAAGGCCCACGGTCTCGCACATGCGGCGGATCTCGCGGTTTTTGCCCTCTTTCAGGGTCATTTCCATCACGGTGCGGCCCGGCTCGTCGGTGACAACATTGATGGCGCAGGGCATGGTCTTGGTGCCGTCGTCCAGCACAACGCCGCTGCTCAGCTTCAGGATCTGGCTTTCATCGGCGCGGGGCTGCACGGTGACGCGGTACAGCTTGGAGATGCCGCCCGACGGATGGGTGACGGCCTGCGCAAACGCGCCGTCGTTGGTCATGAGCAGCAGGCCCTCGCTGTCCTTATCCAGACGGCCCACCGGGTACAGGCGGGCGGGGATATCGCTCACCAGCTCCATCACGGTCTTGCGGCCCAGCTCGTCGCTGGCGGTGGTCACATAGCCGCGGGGCTTGTACAGGGCCAGATAGTACATCTGCTGATCCTTGCGGATATAGATGCGCTCGTCGTCCACGTGCAGCACGTCGCGGTTGGGGTCCATCTTGTCGCCCACCTTGACGGGGTGGCCGTTGACCTTGACGCGGCCCTCGGCAATGATCTGCTCTGCCGCACGGCGGGAGCACAGACCCTGTTCAGCCATGATCTTTTGAATACGTTCTTCTGCCATAATTAAACTCCTTGTGCGCCTCCCGGCGCTCAAAACGCGCACCTCTCCCCTGTTTTGGGGTGCGGGTGCGCCTGTATCAAAACTGTGAGTTGGAAGCTCACAGTTACGGCGATAGTAGTTAGCAGGCCAGCAGGGAGCTTTCTCCGCGAACAGCGACGGGTTGCGGCACCCAGCAGCCGCTTCGCTATCGCTTGCGTCTTGCTGGCCGCGGCCCCAACAGCAACTCCCTGTTTCCGCCGCTGGCGGCGGTCGTTGCCGTTGCAGGACTCCAGTCCCGCCCCAACGCTTGCGCGCCGGGGCCCCACCCCCCAGGACATTCGCTGGAGAAACTCCCTGCCGTCCTGCCGGGATCGGCACCGGATACTCCGGCAAGATGCGCGAAGCCATGTCTAAAGTGCAGGCTGCGACTAAAATCGACAGAAAAGCCTGCCGGGAAGTGCGAGGGCTACACCACGCTGGTGGTCTGGCGAGCGCAGGCGGGACGGAGTGTCCGGTGCCAAGCCCTCCACTTACTGCTCAGCAGGAGCAGCAGGCTTTTCCTTCTTTTCGTCCTTCTTGATGAGGGCGGCGACCTTGTCCACCAGCTCCGGCAGCATGGTCAGGGCACGGTTGATGGTGTCGGCATTGTCCGACAGCTGGATGGTGCGCACGCAGCCGTCCTTTACCACGAGGAAGGCCACCGGCTGGATGTTCACACCCGCACCGGAGCCGCCGCCGAACAGGTCCTTGTTGGCGGCGTTCTTGCCGTCAAAGTCGGTGCCGCCGGAGGCAAAGCCAAAGCTCACCTTGGAAACCGGCAGGATGGTGGTGCCGTCCTCGGTGATGATGGGCTTGCCAATGATGGTGTTGGAGTCCACCATCTGGTGGATCTTCTCCATGGTAACGTTCATCAGGCCCTGAATGGGATGCTCAGCCATAAAACAGCTCTCCTTTATCGGTTTGATTCGGGCAAAGGCCCGTTGTCTGCAGATCCGGATACACGTATAGTGTACCACATTATAGGAAGATGTCCAATACTTTTTTGCGCCAGAACTCGTACAGCACCCGCACCGCCGCAACAACGATGAACAGTGCCTGTGCGCTCACCCGGCAGGACACCCGGTCCTCCACGGTGGGCTGCCCGCTGCCAAAGTCCGGCAGGATGCGCAGCTCATCGAACTGCAGCCAGAGAAAGCGGTCCAGCACGCCCAGCACCGGGTACAGCCACGCCTGCAGCTTGCCGTAGCTGCGGGCAGCGGCGGCGGGGTCCTCCCCGCGCACGCCAAGGCGCACCTGTATTTTTGTGATGCGCAGCGCACCGAACACAGCTTTGGTCAAAGTGCCCGCACCTTTGAGCATGGTGCAGAGGATCTCCAGCGTGATCTTTGCTTTTTTGCGCGGCTGGGCGGGCTTGTTCGCCTTGGCGGCAGCGGCGGCGGCCTTTTTGCGGGCCTTCTCCTCTGCCTTTTTCCGCTTGCGCTCGGCCCGCCATGCGGCAAACTTTGCCTTGACCTTGCCAAAGCCCCTGGGCGGCTCCGGGTTTTCCGGTGCAGGCGGCGGCTCCGGCTTCGGGTACTGGAACACCGGGAAGGTGATGCCCAGTGCGCCGGCTCTTACGGTGAGCACGCCGTGCTCCCAGCACAGGTCTGCGCAGAAGGGACACAGCAGCAACAGCACCAGTAAGATCAGCACCACCAGCAGCAGAATGCCGATCACCCGGAGGATGAACAGCAGCACTGCGCCCAGCGCGGCGAGGAATGCTCCCATGCGTTACCCCTCACTTTCCGTCGGTGATGCGTTCGTTTCCGTTTCCTGCCCGTGCACCGGCGGCAGGTCGGCCAGAGAAGAAAGGCCGAACACCCGCAAAAAGGTGTCGGTGGTGCGGAAGCTCACCGGCCTGCCCGGCAGGTCAAGGCGTCCGGCTTCCTCAATGAGGCCCTTTTCCAGCAGGCCCGACACGCTGGACGAGGAATCCACGCCGCGCACCTGCTCGATGAAGGCGCGGGACACCGGCTGGTTGTAGGCGATCACGGTCAGGGTCTCCATGGCGGCGGGGCCAAGGGGCACTGCGCGGCGGCTGTCCAGCAGGCGGCGGATGCAGTCGGCCCACTCGGTCTTGGTGGCAAGCTGCCAGCGGGTGTTCAGGTGCAGCAGGCACAGGCCGCTGTCCTCCCGGGCGTAGCGCTCCCGCAGGGCTTCCAGCGCGGCTTCCACGCTGAGCTGCGGCAGCTGCACCGCCTGGGCCAGCTTGTCGGCACCAATGGGGTCGCCGCTGGCAAACAGCATGGCTTCCACGGCTGCACGGATCTGTTTCTGGTTCATTCCTTCTCCTTATCATGTTGGATGCGGCCCCGCTGCATGGTCAGCCGGCCCTCGTCGTCCAGCTTTACACGGCCGCCGCGCACCAGCTCCAGCAAGGCCAGAAAGGTGGCCACGTTGGTGCTGCGGGTCTGCTGGCGGCTGAACAGCTGGCTCATTTTTGCCGCTGTACCGGCAATCAGGTGCCGCAGAATGTACACCACCCGGCTCGTCACCGACACCATGGGCGCTGTGACCAGCGGCTCGAACTGCTGCTGGGTAGGCTCCCGGCGCAGCTTGGTGCGGCCGGAAAGAACGGCCCAGTAATCCGCCAGCACCTGCGGCGCATGGTGCAGGTCGTAGGTGTTATCGAACTCCATCTCCATGGGCGGACGCACAAAAACCGGCGCAGCTTCGGCCTTTTGGCGCAAAAGCGCAGCCATGCGGCGGCACTGGTCGTACTCGATCAGCTGGCCGGTGAACTCCTGCTTCATGCGCTCGCCCTCTTCGCTGCGGGGCAAAAGCAGGTAGCTTTTCATCTCCACCAGCCGCGCGGCCATCTCGATGAAGGCACTGGCGGCTTCCGGGTCCGGGTCGGCCCGCGCCACCGTGGCGGTGTACTGGTCGATCAGCTCCAGAATGGGGATGTTGTGCAGGTCCATCTTATGTTTGGCCACAAGCGCCAGCAATAATTCCAGCGGGCCGTCAAAATCTTCCAGATGGAAGGTCAGTTCTTCTGCCACGCTCACACCACCGTCCCAAGGCCGGCATAGTAGATGGAATACGCGATCTTATCAATATAGCCGGTGCCCTTGCCCAGCAGCTCCCACACGATGTTGTTCAGGTAGTACAGGGGGGTATCCAGTGCGCCGAACCACACTGCCGCCAGCAGGGCGATCATGATATAGCGCTCGTACTTCATCAGGCCAAAGTAGATGCGCCGGGGCAGCAGCACCAGCAGGATGCGGCTGCCGTCCAGCGGCGGCACCGGGATCAAGTTGAACACGGCAAGGCTCACGTTCATCAGCACAAGGTACTGCAGGAACATGGCAATGTAGATGGTGGCATCGTTCACCGGTGCCCAGTAGTATATGAGCTTCCACACCACCATGCCCACATAGGCAAGGAGGATGTTTGCCGCAGGGCCAGCCAGCGCGGTGAGGGCCATGCCCCACTTGGGGTTTTTGAAATTGCGGGGGTCGGTGGAGACGGGCTTTGCCCAGCCCACGCCCGCAAACACCATGCACAGCGTGCCCAGCAGGTCAAAGTGGGCAAGGGGGTTCAGCGAAAGCCGCCCCTGCCGCTTTGCGGTGTCGTCGCCCAGCAGCCACGCTGCCAGCGCGTGGCCGCACTCGTGGAAGGGGATGGCCACCAGCGCCACCAGCGCGCGGATGAGATAATAGATGCCCTGAGAGGTCATTCGATATTCCTGCCTTTTTTCAGTATACCATATATAATACTATTTTTTGAGGTTTTAGACAAGGGGTGTCCAGACGATTTAAAATGATCTCCGCTTCGCTCTGATCATTTCAGCGGAATTTTATTTTTAATTCGTGATTTGTCTACGAGTTGCGGCACCCAGCATTCGTTTCGTGCCTTGAACGGCACTCACGTCTTGCTGGCCGCTGCCCCAACAGCTTCTCCCTGTTTCCGCCACTGGCGGCGGTCGTCGCCGTTGCAGCCTGCGGGCTGCTCCAAATCACATTTTCACACAAGGGGTCGTAACAAAAAACAGCATCTGAGTGCATCGGGGCAGTTTTCCAAAAAAACGCAAGATTTTTTGAAAAAAGGCTTGCATTTTGCCCGGTAATCTGCTACAATAGTCAAGCTGATTATTTTGATTCCTTACTTCACTGCAGGAGGTGCAAGTACCATGGCTAAATGTGAATGCTGCGGCAAGGGTGTTGCCTTTGGTATCAAGGTTTCTCACTCTCATCGTCGTTCCAACCGTACCTGGAAGCCGAATGTCCGTCGTGTCAAGGCGGTCGTTGAGGGTTCTCCCAAGTACGTCTACGCATGCTCCCGTTGCCTGCGCGCTGGCAAAGTTACCCGCGCTGTCTAATTTGGTGTATGTGGCCGGTCACTTTGTCGAGTGGCCGGCTTTTTTTGTTGCTGTAAGGAGGCAAAACACATGGCTCTGCCCAACGATCCCATCATGCTGCTGAGCGTGGTGAACCTGAAGCTGCGTGATTTTTACAAAAACCTCGATGCTCTGTGCGAAGATCTGGATGCCGACAAGGCAGATCTGTGCGCAAAGCTCAAAGCCGTGGGCTACGAGTACGATGCCCAGCGCAACCAGTTCGTGTGATATTTCCAGAGAAAGCTTTCTTTTGATCGCCAACGACCGGCACCAACGTGCAGCGACTGCGCCCGGGCCGGTGAATATAGAAACAAGGAGTGCTTGATTTATGATCCAGGGTACCTATTACAAAGAGTGGAGCAGCGTGCTGAACCGCGAGATGGAGTTCAAGGTATACGGCAGCGCCGGTGTGCCGGTGCTGGCCCTGCCTGCCCGCGGCGGCCGCTTTTATGATTGGGAGAACAACGGCATGCCCGATGCCATTGCCCCGCTGCTGAACGAGGGCAAGGTGCAGCTGTTCTGCGCCGACAGCATTGACGGCGAGGCCGTACTGAACGGCGACATCCCGGTACGCCGCCGCGCCGAGATGGAGGAAAAGTACTTCGTCTACCTTACCGCCGAGCTGGCTCCCCGGGTGCTGGCCCTGAACGGTGCCGCAAAGGATGCCAAGCTGTGGTGTGTGGGCATCGACCTTGGCGCTGTGCACGCCGTCAACTGCCGCCTGCGCCGTCCCAAGCTCTTTGCCGGTGCCATCGGCCTTTCCGGCATCTACGATCTGGCCCGCTTCTGGGGCAGTGAAGCCGACGATCTGGTGCTGCGCTGCTCTCCCCTGCAGTATCTGGCCGAGAACGGCATCGCCGACAAGCTGGCTCTGGCCAAGGCCGAGGAGAACAGCCTGATGCTCTGCGCCGGTCAGGGTGCCTACGAGGACGATGCCAAAGCCGACACGCAGGCGCTGGCCGATGTGCTGGCCGCACAGGGCCTGCCCGCCCACCTCGAGGTCTGGGGCGGCGATGTCTCCCACGAGTGGTACTGGTGGGGCAAGATGCTGGGCCTGTTTGTGCCGCGGATTCTGGAGAAGTAAAAGTGATTTGATAGAGGGAAGGCATTTGCAGTGCCTTCCCTCTTTTTGTTTGTATTTTTCAATTCCCTACTTGATTTATCGGGTTTGCTGTGCTATACTCATGCTGTAAGACACATACCCCCTATGGGTAAAGGAGATATTTTATGGACAACGAGAAAAAGCCCTGCTGCTGTTGCGGCACGCCCGCCCAGCCCGAAGCTGCCACGGCTCCGGCCGTTGACGCATCCGCTGTGCCCACCGAAAGCGTCACCCCCTCCTGCTGCCGCCACAAGGACCGCACCCCTGAGGAACACAAGGCCCTGCTGAACCGGCTCAGCCGCATCGAGGGGCAGGTGCGCGGCATCCGCGGCATGCTGGAAAAGGATGCCTACTGCGTGGACATCCTTGTGCAGGTGGCGGCGGCGAACTCGGCGCTGAACAGCTTTTCCAAAGAGCTGCTGGCCCAGCACATCTCCACCTGCGTGGCGGACGACCTGCGTGCAGGCAGCGAGGCAAAGCTGGACGAGCTGGTGAATCTGCTGCCCAAGCTCATGAAATAAGAAGCCCTTTCCCGTGCATACTCAACGTAGGAGTGATATTTTATGGAACAATACAACGTTACCGGCATGAGCTGCGCAGCCTGCTCCGCCCGGGTGGAAAAGGCCGTGAGCAAGGTGCCCGGCGTTGCCAGCTGCTCGGTGAGCCTGCTGACCAACTCCATGGGCGTGGAGGGCACCGCCAGCTCTGCCGAGATCATCAAGGCCGTGCAGGATGCCGGTTACGGTGCCAGCCCCAAGCGTGCGGGCGCGGCGGCTGCCAGCTCCACCAGCGCCGACCTTGACGCGCTGGCCGACCACGAGACCCCCAAGCTCAAGCGGCGGCTCATTGCGTCGCTGGGCTTTCTGCTGGTGCTGATGTACTTCTCCATGGGGCACATGATGTGGGGCTGGCCCCTGCCCCGCTGGTTCGACGGCAACCACATCGCCATGGGCCTTGTGCAGCTGCTGTTGGCGGGCATCGTCATGGTCATCAACCAGAAGTTCTTCATCAACGGCTTCAAGGGCCTCCTCCACGGCTCGCCCAACATGGACACGCTGGTGGCCATGGGTTCCATGGCAAGCTTTGTGTGGAGCACCTACGCCCTGTTCGCCATGACCCGCGCGCAGGTGGACGGCAACAGTGAGCTGGTCATGCATTATATGATGGAGTTCTACTTTGAGTCCGCCGCCATGATCTTGACCCTCATCACGGTGGGCAAGATGCTGGAGGCCCGCTCCAAGGGCAAGACCACCGACGCGCTCAAGAGCCTGATGAAGCTTGCCCCCAAGACCGCCACCCTGCTGCGGGACGGTGCCGAAGTGACCGTGCCCATCGAGCAGGTGCAGAAGGGGGATATTTTTGTGGTGCGCCCGGGCGAGAACATCCCCGTGGACGGCATCGTGCTGGAAGGCACCAGCGCCGTGAACGAGAGCACCCTGACCGGCGAGAGCATCCCCGTGGATAAGGCTGCGGGCGACAAGGTGAGCGCTGCCACCACCAACCAGTCCGGTTTCCTGCAGTGCCGGGCCACCCGCGTGGGCGAGGACACCACCCTTGCCCAGATCATCCGGATGGTCAGCGATGCCGCCGCCACCAAGGCTCCCATTGCAAAAATCGCCGATACGGTGTCCGGTTTCTTCGTGCCTGCGGTCATTACCATTGCGGTGGTCACCACCATCGTGTGGCTGCTGCTGGGCCGGGAGCTGGGCTATGCGCTGGCCCGCGGCATCTCCGTGCTGGTCATCAGCTGCCCCTGTGCGCTGGGTCTGGCAACGCCGGTGGCCATCATGGTGGGCAACGGTCTGGGTGCAAAGAACGGCATCCTGTTCAAGACCGCCGCTTCGCTGGAAGCTGCAGGCCGCACCCAGATCGTGGCGCTGGATAAGACCGGCACCATCACCAGCGGTGAACCAAAAGTGACCGACATTCTGCCCGCCGAGGGCGTTTCCGAGGCGGAGCTGCTCACCCTTGCCGCCGCACTGGAGCGCAAGAGCGAGCACCCGCTGGCAAAGGCCGTGCTGGCCTGCACCGACGCGCAGAAGCTCACCGCCCCCGAGGTATCCGGCTTTGCCGCCCTGCCGGGCAACGGTCTGGCCGCAAAGCTGGACGGCGTGGAGATCTTTGGCGGCAATGCGTCCTTTATCGGCACCAAAGTCACCGTGCCTGCACAGCTGCAGGAGAAGGCCGCAGCCCTCTCCGCACAGGGCAAAACGCCCCTGTTCTTCGGCGGAGCAGGCCGTCTGTTGGGCATCATCGCGGTGGCCGATACTATCAAGGAGGACAGCCCCCGCGCCATCCGGGAGCTGCAGGCCATGGGCATCCGCGTGGTCATGCTCACCGGTGACAACCAGCGCACCGCTGCTGCCATTGGCAGGCAGGCCGGTGTGGACGAGGTGATCGCAGGCGTGCTGCCCGACGGCAAGGAAGCGGTCATTCGCCAGCTGCAGGCATCCGGCAAGGTGGCCATGGTGGGCGACGGCATCAACGATGCCCCGGCCCTGACCCGTGCCGACACCGGCATCGCCATCGGCGCAGGCACCGACGTTGCCATCGACGCGGCGGACGTGGTGCTGATGAACTCCAAGCTGTCGGACGTGCCCGCCGCCGTCCGCCTGAGCCGCGCTGCCCTGCGCAACATCCACGAAAACCTGTTCTGGGCGTTCATCTACAACATCATCGGCATCCCGCTGGCCGCAGGCGTGTTCATCCCCTTCGGCCTGACGCTGAACCCCATGTTCGGTGCTGCTGCCATGAGCCTTTCCAGCTTCTGCGTGGTAAGCAACGCCCTGCGCCTGAACCTGTTCGACGTGCACAGCACAAAGCACGATCGTGCGGCAAAAAATGCTGCTTCCCTGCCCGCTGTCTCCGCACAGCCCGCAGCGGTTGCAAATAAAGAGAGTACCAAGGAGGATACTGCTATGAAAAAGACCCTGAAGGTGGAAGGCATGATGTGCGGCCACTGCGAAGCCCGCGTGAAGAAGGCTCTGGAAGCCCTGCCCGAGGTGGACGAGGCCGTGGTGAGCCACGAGGCCGGCACCGCCATCGTCACCCTGAACGCTGAGGTCGCCGACGACGTGCTGAAGAAGGCCGTTGAGGATCAGGACTACCCTGTGACCGGCATCCAGTAAACCGCCGCTGAATACTCCCCATCAAATGGAAAGGCCGCTGCATGTGAACGCAGCGGCCTTTTTATCGTGTTTACAGGCTTTTAAAATTGATTCAGAATATCATGGTGTCCGATGTCCAACAGCAGAATGATCGTATCACCGTCGTACTGCCAGATGACCCGCACGTCCATGTTTACGCTGAACTCGAACAAGTCTACCGTGCCTTGAATACGCTTTGTGCGCAGCGACGGATACAGCGGGTCCATTTCCAGAATTTCCAGCTTCTTTTTCAGCTGCGCCCGCTCCGCTGCGTTCAAACGCTTCAGGTTCTTTATGAATCGTTTGGTGTAGGTGATCTTGTAATTCATTCGTCCGCACCGTCCAGCGCTTCAAACAGTGCGTCCACAGTGTCGAACACCGGCTGCTCCCCTGCCGCAATTTTGGCCTTTGCTTCGTTGATCTCGCTGCGCAGCTCGTCCAGATACTTTTTGGGGTAAACGGCTACCGGCATCAGCTCGATCACGCCATCCTTCTCCACGATCTCCAGCTTGTCGCCCTCACGCAGGCCCATCTTCATTACAATATCCTTTGGAATGGTGATCTGGGATTTTGTCCTCAATTCCGTCAGCATCCTTCATCCTCCTTTGTGCGATTTTCTTACTTTCTCACTTTTATTATACTCTGCTTTTTTCAAAAAGCAACCATGCACCATAAAATTTTACAAAGCGTCGTTTCTGTGGGTTCTTATTGTATTTCGTCAGAAAGTATGTTAAACTAAAAATGCCGCCTGAAAAGGCGGTGATTAGGTGCTGTCTGCAAGCGCAGGTGGTCATGCTTCCCTCCGGCAAGCGTCCGGGGGACGTAAAAGCTTATTGTTTGTTCCCCCGTTCGCAAACGCGGAAGGGGGGATGCATCATGGTGTTGAACGATGTTCTGCAGCTGTTCGTCATTGTTGGCGGTACAGTTGGGATTACATTTCAGATTGCATGGGCAATCTTCAAAGAGATCCATAACAATAAGAAATGACCGCCCCTGTCTCCAAACGGTAAGCGGTCATTCTTATTGATCTAACCGGAAGGAGCTGACCATTGCGGACAGCACCTTTTCTATTTATAGTATAGTTATTTTTTGCCGTTTTGTCAAGAGAAGGTGCCCGCCTTCTCTTTTTCTTTTCCCATTTTCCGGTGCATTTTCGCCCCGGAAGCTGTGGCTTTTTGCGCAAAAACTATTTGTTGACACGTTGTTTTTTCAGAGTTATACTTATAGCAACAACATTTGGTTTTGCTTCCAGTTATAAACCACAGCGAAAGGAGAAATGTATTTTGGGAGTATCCATTCAGGACCGCACAGACTTTCTGAACATGCTGGATGCCTGCAGGACCGAGCAGCAGCTGTTCAGCCGCCTGACCTTTGCGGTAATGTTCCACCAGACCGACCCGGATGCGCGGGAAGACCTGCTGGACGATGTGCGCGGCGCAGCCTGCAACATGCAGCTGCCCGCCGTCAATTACAAGATCGATCAATGGCTCAACACCTGCAAGCAGGCGTGGCAGGCCGACCCCGCAGCCTTTATGGCAGCCGTGAACGCGGACGCAAAGCAGCGCAAGCTTGCGCTGGAGGGCAGCGCGGCGCAGCCCGGCCTGCTGGCCGATGTGCCCATGCAGAGCGTGGCGTGGCTGGTGCCGCAGCTGCTGCCGCTGGGCGAAGTGTCGCTGCTGGGTGCCGACGGCGGCACTGGCAAGGGCATCTGGCAGGCACAGCTCATTGCCTATGTGACGGCGGGCAAGACCTCCGGCTTTTTTCCGCTGCCGCCGCAGCAGACCGGCAAGGTGCTGCTGCTTGCGGGCGAGGACGACCCCGGCAAGGTGCTCAAGGCCCGTCTGCTGGCGGCCGGGGCCGACATGAACCGGGTGCTGGTGCTGACCGCCGACGACTACTTTGGCAAGACCGGCCAGCCCCTCACCCTCAAGGATCAGGCACTGGCGGATTTTGCCGCCAAGGCCGGGCCGCTGCTGCTCATCGTGGACCCGCTGCAGAGCTTTCTGCCCGCCGATGTGGAGATGGCAAGCCGCAACCAGATGCGCAGTGCCCTGCTGCCGCTGCGCGCCATTGCCGCAAAGCAGGGCTGCGCGGTGCTCATCGTGATGCACTCCAACAAAAAGCAGGGCGTTTCCGGCCGCGCACGTCTGGCCGACAGCTCGGATATCTGGGACATGGCCCGCAGCGTGCTGATGATGGGCCGCGCCAAGAACGACGGCAAAATTTATCTCAGCCACGAGAAAAACAGCTACGCCCGCCCCCAGCAGACGGTGCTGCTGCACATCGACGATGTGGAGGTGGAGGGCGTAAGGACTGCACGGGCCGTGTTTGACGGCTACACCGACAAGAAGGATGCCGACTTCATTGAAGAGCGGCGGGTGCGCACGGCGGAGACCCGGCAGGACACCCGCAGCGCCATCCTGAACGTTCTGTCCGAGAGCCGCCTCGGGTCGATGCCCAGCAACGAGCTGCGCGCCGCCGTCCTGCGGGAGATCGGGTGCAGCGACAGTACCTACAACCGTGTGTACAGTGACCTCACGAAGTCCAGCCAAATCGCAAAGCAAGCGATACGTGGAAAAGATGGCAGGAATCGCTGGTATACCTGCTACTGTGGAGAAACATCTGACAAAGTTCCATTTTAAATACTGATCTACGTTATAAATTTGATGTTTGTCAGCTTGACAAAGTTCGGATATTTGACAAAGTTGGAACTTTCTCAGAACAATGGAACTTTCTCACCTTGACAAAGTTACTTTTCAATCGTTGTATCGTTTAAAAGTTCAAACTTGCTCAGATAACGCTCCTACAGTAGCACCTGATAAAGTTCCCTGAAACCAAGGGCTG
>ERZ773237.85-NODE-85-length-106324-cov-43.680076_pt1 | contig 106324 bp, 102 predicted proteins | sample MGYA00580990_ERZ773237 | MGnify/ENA primary metagenome ERZ773237 (study PRJEB29015, sample SAMEA2737749) | human gut metagenome | biome: human gut; feature: human-associated habitat; material: faeces | place: China | collected 2012 ...
GGGTAATAAAATAGCCGTCCAATAAGAACGGCTGGAAATAGAAAAGGAACGTCATGTTAGGCGTTCCATAGTCTATAAGTTATTCAATTTTTTCTTGTTTCAATACTGATGTGTTGTACCATATCTTTGCATATCTAGGAAAACTTGCGTATCAAGGCTCATTCGTTAGTAGTAAATAAGTAGTAAATTGATGTGTTTGTTTCCTTGAAAATGCTGATAGATACTGTGTTTTAGCGGATAATCAGATTTTTATTGTGTTTTTGTTAATAAAAGTTTAATTTTCGGCGATGGCTTTAAGCTCGGCAATGGCTTTTGCGCTGTCTTCGGCTTTGAAAACTGCTGTGCCTGCAACACATACATCAACGCCTGCGTCTGCCGCCTGCTTGATTGTTGAGGTGCTGATTCCGCCGTCTGCCTCAATGAGAACATCAAGACCACGATTTGCGCACTCGGCTTTTATTTCCTGTACCTTTGGCAGCATATCTGCCATAAAGCTCTGACCGCCAAATCCCGGCTCAACTGTCATAACGAGCACCATAAACAATTTGTCGAGGTAAGGGAAAACTGCGCTTGCCGGAGTGTTCGGTTTGATTACAAGACCGGGTTTTACACCGTTTTCTGTGATTTTATCAATGGTTTTGCTGATGTCGGAGTCGCTTTCTACATGGAAAGTGATAATGTCTGCGCCTGCTTTTGCAAAATCATCTATGTATTTGAGCGGTTCGGAAATCATAAGGTGCACATCAAAAGGCTTTTCTGTGTAACTTCTTACCGCTTTAATTACAGGTGCGCCGAATGTGAGGTTCGGCACAAAGTGGGCGTCCATAACATCAAGGTGCATATAGTCGGCACCGCATTTATCCATTTTTTCAATTTCTTCTCCCATTTTTGCAAAGTCGCAAGAGAGGAGTGAAGGAGCAATTTTCATTTTGCAAACTTCCTTTCATCAGGTTTTGTGTATAAGTGGAGCAACGAGTGTGGCAACGCCCCAGAACAGTGAATATATAAGTACCTCAAGTGTGCCGAGTACGCCAACTCCTGCGTACAATGCAAGGGTGGCTGTGAGCAGTACACCGAGCACAACCGATATAAGCTGAATTACGATTGAAAGCGAAATGTTGCGCTTTATGTGCACACTTCCCGATACAGCCTTTAAGAAAGCCGAGGTCTTGCCGTTTGTGATAAGGTAGGCTCTTGAGGTTTCTTCAAAGGTTGACTTGCACTCCTTGAGCACTGTGCCGAGTCCTGTCGGGAGCACCTTTACTGTGCGGTAAAATACATTGTAAAGACTGCATATAAGGTCGTTTGTTATGTTGCAGTCTGTGGAGTGCACAAGTATGCTTATGCCGTTTGCCTCGGCTCTGTGCAGCTCAGGCATAAGAATTGAGTCGGCTATGTAGTGGGTGACAAACATTGCAATAAGTCTGCCGGCACGAGCAACATATGTTACCTGCTTGCCGCTCTGAATGTACTTGTCCTCGTACTCAATGCTCGGAGTTTCAACGCTGTATTTTGTCATAAGCTCACGATTGCCCACGAGTATTCTCTCGCCGTTTACCCAGCCTACAAGTCCAAGCTCGTCCTCATAGAGAACGCTCTCAACCTCGGGCAGGTCGCCGTCGGTTTCATCTACAACCTTTTCAAATACCTTGGCTATCGGGTTTTTTGCCTCTTTTAAAATTGCAATTCCGCACAAAAGCGACTCATCTATGTTGTAGTCCTCAAAGGTTTTTATGCCGTCAAGGAATACCGAATCGGCAGGGAAAAGCTCGTTTGCATCTATCATAACTGCGGTGCTGTCGCAAAACTGCTTTACTGACGGATAACCCGAAAGCATTGCTCCTGTGGGCAACAGCTTTTTGCAAAGGTCATACATTGGAATGTTTACCGCAAGCAGAGTTGAAACAGGGATACATACCGCACATACAAGTGCAAATGCATTTACAGCACCCGAAAACGAACCGAAGAATATGCCGTAAAGCAGGGCAACAACAACGGCGATAACGGCTGTGGCAGGCGCTAACTTTGAGGCGAGGTCTTCGCTTGGGTCGGGCGCATAAGAGATTTTTAAGAAGTTTGACGGAAAACCTGTGCGGTGCTGATAAGCAATGATTGGTCGCTCAACGGCTGTGCCGCTCATCATTTGTGCTGCAACTGATTCGTTGTTGTATATCTTTGCGGCATATCGCTGGCCGTCGGCAGCGGTGAACTTAAAGTTTTCTTTAACTCTGAGCACCATAAGCAATTTGCCCAAGTTGTTTGCAAAGAACGCTGCCAAAACTATTACCGTATAGTAGTTTATGTCAAATGAGGTTACTCCGTACAGGCAGAAGAAAGATACTACCGTCTGCACCACCGAGGCAACCGCCGCAAGCGCTACGGCTGTGTCGGAATTTCCTTTGAAATGTGCAAGGGGCGTTAATCCGCTCATAATTGCCACTCGGTTTACAAAGGTTGAAAAACCTATGAGCAAAAAGTTTATTACCGCATAGGCAACAGGCGCAAAAAATACTGCGTTGCATATTGCCTGCGGAAAAAGCCTTACAAGCACTGTGATTATTATGGATACAAGCGCAAGTCCGCCTGTGAGCATTGTTCTGCCAAAGAGCTTTTTTATGTTGAGGTTAATTTCCTGCATTATGCTCTTTTCGTCATCTTCGCCCATATAGTCATCTACAACTTCGGTTTCCTTTACGGGCGTATCGTCATCGTTTGAGGTATCCTTTGAGAAAAATCCCACAAGGTTTGCCATTATCTTTTCCGACGCCGAGTGAAAATCAAGCGGTTCGGGTTCGTCATCTTCTTCTACAATTACGGTTCGCTGGGTGTCGGGCTTAATTACATGAGCTATGACCGACGGATTTTTTGACTTTATGTATTCCTCGTACTCATAGCCGACAACCTCCGAGAACTTGCCTGCCTTTACATTGAGGGTGTTTTCCTCGCCCTCTTTGCGGTAAACAGGCACTTTGGCTATTACCTTTTTGTGCTGTTTAACATCGGGTTCTTCGGTTTTGAAAAGCTCGTCAAACTGCCCCTGCGGTTCGTTTGGCGCTTTCGGCGGTTTGGTGTCATCGTCCGTAATGTCTATATCAATGGTATGTATGCTTTTTATATGGGTTTCGTTATCGTTGAACTGGTCTACATCGTCCAGAATATCCTGTGAAAATGTAGTACCCTCGGAATATTCGGGCGTGAGGGTTACGATTTCGTCCTCATCGTCCTCGGTTTCTGTGTTTTCGGTATCTTTAGCCGACGCACTGCTTTCAGTTTGAGTTTCTGTGCTTTCGGTTTCTTTGGCTTTCTCTTCTTTTTCTTCCTTTGCACTGTCGGCGGTTTTGTCTGCCGCAGCGTCTTGCTGTGACGGGTAGTCATCATCTGTGCCCTCAAGCACAAGCTCGGCTTGCAGGGTGGTGGCTGTTTTGTCACCTGAAATTTCGTTTTCGTTTACAGCCTTTTCTTTGTCCACATCAAGCGGATTGCTGTTTTCAAGCCTTGGCTTTTTATCGGCATTGCTGAAAATTTCGGCAACAGGCTGTTTTGCTCTGTATTTCTGAGCAGTAAGCTCCATTTTTTCCTGATCCAAGAGGTACTTTGATTCCTCTAAGATTTCATCAACCTCTCTGTCACGATCAATAAGCTTGCTGTCATCGTTGTTAAGATTATTCGGCAAATCTATCACTCCTTTAACAAAAAGCGTTTATCTGTCTTTCATTGCGCTATACATTATAATTCCTGCCGCAACAGATGCGTTGAGGGAATTTATTTGTCCTTTCATCGGCAAGGATACAATAACATCGCATTTCTCACGCACAAGTCGGGAAATACCCTTACCCTCGTTGCCGATTACGATTGCGCACGCACCCGAAAAATTGCATTTCTGATAATCTGTGCCATTCATATCTGCACCGTACACCCACACACCCTTGCTCTTAAGGTCATCTATGAGTGCGGCAATGTTTGTTACTCTTGCCACACGCATATATTCTATTGCGCCTGCCGAGGCTTTGCCCACTGTGTAGGAAAGACCTGCACTGCGCCTTTTTGGAATAATTACGCCATGAACACCTGCACATTCGGCGGTACGGATAATTGCGCCGAGGTTGTGCGGATCTTCGATTTCGTCAAGAATTACGATAAACGGCGGCTCGTCCTTTTCAGCGGCATATGCCAGAATATCGTCTACTGTGGAGTATTCTCTGACAGCGGCAAAGGCTACAATGCCCTGATGATTTTCGTTTCCGCTTACATAGTCGAGCTTTGTGCGGTCAACCTCTTTTACCAATATGCCCTTGTCTTTGGCTTTGGCAAGTATGCCCACAACAGCGCCGCTTTTTTCGCCCCTTGCCACAAGAATTTTGTCAATTGGTCTGCCGCTGCGGATTGCCTCGCTTACAGGGTTTCTGCCTGCTATTACATCAGACTTTACTTCTGTATCGTTGTTTCTGTTATTCATATAAAGCTTTCCTCGCTTTGTACTAATCTTTTTTTGAGTATCTGAGAGCATAAGTATGTCATTATACTTTCAGATACTCTTTCAATTATAACACATAATAAAATGTTTAGGAATAGTTTAGCGAAAAAAAGCTGTCGAGATATACTGCGCCTTTGTCAAAATTTTCGGGAATTATGCCGTAGAGTCCTGTGGCTCTGTCCATAAAAAGGTAATTGTGCATAGGGAACGGTGTGAGCGAGCAGTACATTACCACGAACAGCAAAAGCATAAAAAACGCAGGGTAAAACAGCACCTCACAGTTTGTATTGCCAACTGTAAGACGGTAAGAGATAAACAGCGCAAGGGTACAGCATATCAGCGCAGCGGTAAATTCGGGCAAAAAATGAGCCTGCGCACCTGTGAGCGAATACAAAAGACAGAGTGCGGCATAAGACAGGCAAAAGCTCCATAGCGAAACCGCCTTTGCGACAACAAACTTGCGAAACGGCACTTTTACGCACAAAAGCTCAATGCCCGCCCACAAAAGGTACGGCAAAAGCAAGGTTTTTTCTACTTCCCATATGCTGTCGTTTACCGAGCCGAACATTACGCCTATGAGGGTGTGTCCGCTCAGTTCAAGGAGATTTTGCATAAAGACAGACATTATAACTATAAACAAAATTCCTGCTATTTCAAAATACATCAGCTTTTTCTGCATATAATCACCTCGTAAGAAAAATATATGCAAAAAAAGCCTTGCTAATGAATTATCGGGGATTGCGTATTCTCAAAATTTTGCGAAAAAATTCTTTGCCGTTAAACGGAATGAGTGGGTAGAGGTAGCTTTTGTTTGAAAGCGTGCGGTTGGTGCATAGCAATACAAGATTTATTACAAATGCAATTATAAATCCCCATACATTAAATATATAGGTCAGCACAAGCAGGAGAATACGGCAAAATTTAAGCGAATAGCCAAGCTCAAAATTCGGCTGTGTAAAGTTTGCCACTGTGACGAGCGCCATATACAGGATTGCCTCCATTGACACCCAGCCGGAGTCAACGGCAAATTCCGACAAGGCTATTGCGCCTATGATGCTAAGCGGTGTGGTAAGGCTGTTTGGCGTGTTGAGTGCGGCAAGGCGCAGTCCGTCTATGCCAACCTCCATAAGAATAAGCTGCCAAAATACGGGGATATTCTGCGGCTCGCTCAGCAAGACAAAGCGGAAAAAATCGGGACAGTAGTCGGGATTTTGTATGGCGAGCAGCCACAAGGGGGTTATCAGCACTGTGATTATTGTGATAAAGTATCGTGCGAGTTTTAGGTATGTGCCTGTGACAGGCGGAAAGTAGTAATCGTCCGCCTCCTCAAGCACATCAAAAATAGAGGTTGGCAAAAGCAGGGCAGACGGTGCGTTATCGACGAGAATAACTATATTTCCGTCAAGAATTGCCGATGCCGTGGTGTCGGGGCGCTCCGTGTGCTTTACCTTTGGAAAAGGGTTGTACCACAAATTTTTGTAGAGCGCCTCGACAAGGCTTTGCTGATTCATAGTGAGTGACGGCACATTAATTGCGTTTAGGCGCTTGTCAAGGTTTGCGAGGAGCTTTTTGTCTGCCTTGTTTTCCATATATATAACGGCAACATCTGTGTGCGACTGTGTGCCTACCGAGTAGGCTTTTACCGTAAGGTTTGTGTCACGGATTCGCCTGCGGATAAGCGCTGTGTTGTTTATGAGGGTTTCCACAAAGCCGTCACGACTGCCACGCAAAACCTTGTCGTTGTCGGGCTCGCTTGTACTTCGCTGTGGGTATGTTCGGGTGTCAAGCAGGATAACCTCGGTAAAGCCCTCTACAATAAGGGCGGAAATTCCGCTCAGCACATCTGTGCATACTTTTTTAAGCTCTGCGGATACCTCCACCTCCACATACGGAACGGCTGACTGCGAAAAATAAAGTGCGGATTTAAAATTTTCGTCCTTTACATTTTTATAAAAAAACTCAAGTATTTTTTCGGTAATATCGTCCTTTAAAAGTCCGTCAATAAAGAACATAGTTGCTCGGCGGTTTGCAATTACCAGCTCACGCTTTACAAGGTCAAAGCTCTGTTCACTGCGAAGTGCATCGGAGAGGACTTGCAGGTTTGTGTTGTAATCGGTTGTAAACATATTTCCTCCATATTTATTAAAATGATTGTTCAAGGATTAGCTTTTAACATTTTATTGAAAATATGTTAAAAGATCGGAGAAATATATCGCTTGAATTTAATGCTTTTAAATTAAGGTCAGCTTTTATGCCGACCGATTTTTAATTTATGGCGGAAAGCTAAGCTCGATTTGTTTTTATATTGAAAATAAAATTATTGATTTTTAAGACTAATTTTTGCGGAAAAGGCGGGATTTTAAAAAAATTTTAAATTATTTCTTGAAAAATTAGCCTAATTAGCGCAATTTTTGAAGTTTTTGTATGTATAGGTGAAAGGCAGTTTTAAATTTGCTTTTCAAACGGAGGTGTTTATGGAAAGAAACTCAAAAGGACTGACAGCCAAAGAAAAAACCTTTTGCAACTGCTTTGTAAGCTGTGGCAGTGCAGACGAGGCGGCATACAATGCAGGCTTTGTTAAAAATCCGAAAAGGAGCGGCGAGGAGCTTTTGTGCAGAGATGATATTGCCAATGAAATAAAAAGGCTCGGCAAGTGCCGCACAAGCTCATTGTCGGAAATTGCAACTGTGGGTTACAGACGGCTTGCATTCGGCAAAATCTCGGACGCTGTGTCGCTTTTATATATGGAAAATCCGTCAAGGGAACAGCTTGAGCATATGGACTTGTTTTTGGTGTCGGAAATAAAAAGACCAAAGGACGGTTCAATGGAAATTAAATTTTTTGACAGGCTCAAGGCGCTTGAAAAGCTGACGGGAGACAGTGAAAAAGAGGACAGGGCAACACCGTTTTATGACGCAATCGCAAAGGGCGCAGAGGCGCTGAGAAGTGACAATGATGAGGGTTGATACTTTTTCAAAGCAGCAGCTAAAGGTGCTTTCGTGGTGGTGCAGGGAGAGTGTTTACAGGAACAAAGACGCAATTATATGTGACGGCGCTGTGCGGTCGGGCAAAACTTTCTGTATGAGCATTTCGTTTTTTGCGTGGAGCTTTTACCGCTTTGCAAATTCGGATTTTGCTCTTTGCGGAAAGACTATTCGTTCTCTGCGCAGAAATATGGTAACGCCGATTATCCCTGTGCTTAAAAGCCTCGGCTTTGGGTGCAGTGAGCAAATTTCAAAAAATTTACTTATCGTGCGCTATGGTGACATTGAAAACAGGTTTTACCTTTTCGGCGGCAAGGACGAGTCCTCGGCGTCGCTTATTCAGGGTATGACATTGTGCGGTGTGTTGTTTGACGAGGTGGCGCTTATGCCCCGTTCGTTTGTGGAGCAGGCGCTTGCGAGGTGCTCTGTGAGCGGCTCAAAGTTTTGGTTTAACTGCAATCCCGAGTATCCACGCCATTGGTTTTACACCGAGTGGATACAAAAGGCAAAGAGCAAAAATGCGCTGTACCTGCACTTTACAATGGAGGACAATCCATCGCTTTCAAAGGAGGTGCGCCAAAGGTACGAGGGGTTGTATTCGGGTGTGTTTTATCAGCGGTTTGTGCTTGGCAGATGGGTTGCTGTGCATGGCGCAGTGTATCCGTTTATGGACGATGAAAAAATGTACTGCGAGGTGCCCGATTTTAGCTTTGACGATTTTGCGGTTTCTTGCGATTACGGCACTGTGAATCCTGCATCGTTTGGTTTGTGGGGTGAGAAAAACGGAGTGTGGTACAGAATAAAGGAGTATTACTTTGACTCTCGCAAGGAGGGGTTTCAGCGGACAGACGAGGAGCATTACGCAAAACTTGAGGAGCTTGTGGGGAACAGAAAAATAAGCAAGGTAGTGGTTGATCCCTCTGCCGCAAGTTTTATTGAGGTGATTCGCAGACATAAGAAATTTAATGTTATTCCTGCCGAAAACAATGTTGTAAACGGCATAAGACTTGTAAGTCAGGCGCTAAAGGACGGCAGAATAAAAATATGTTACCCATGCAAGGACGCAAGGCGAGAATTTTCGCTTTACAGGTGGGATACAAAAAACGGCGCAGATGTGCCGATAAAGGAGAATGACCATTCTATGGACGATATAAGATATTTTACGGCATCAATATCGGCAGGCAAAAGGAGCTTTTCGGTATTTGCACTTAAACGATAGGAGGTGGAGGCTTAGTTGTTTTCACGCAGGAAAAAAGAAAACAGGGGTGCGGCTGTGCAAACCGCACCGAGAAAAATAAATTCGTCACTTGCTATGCTTTCGGATGTAAGCTCTACGGCGGTGGAGCGTGAGTTATACCGTAATTTGAGAAAATCCGTGCCTGTGATTGATGCGGCAATTTGCAAGCTGATACGCTTGCTCGGCACTTTTAAGGTAAAGGCTAAAAACAGCCGCTGTCAGCGAATTATTGATGACTTTATGCGCAATGTGCACACAAACGGAACGGGTATGGGCATTAACGGCTTTGTGTTTTCGTATATGGAGTCACTGCTTACATATGGCGAGGCTGTGGGCGAAATGGTGCTTTCTCGTGACGGAAAGAGGATTGCCGCCCTTTACAATGCAAGCGTTGAAGATGTTGAGATAAGGGAAGGCAGTTCTCCGCTTGACCTTGTGATTTGCACTAAGGGTGACGGAGTGCTCACACCTGTGAAGTATTCACAGCTTGTGTTTGCCACCCTTTTAAATCCCGAACCGGGTACGGTAAGAGGCAGTTCGCTTTTAAAGGGATTGCCGTTTGTAAGCTCTGTGCTTTTGAAAATTTTTGAGTCAATTAAAACCAACTGGGAAAGGGTAGGCAATGTGCGATTTGCCGTTACCTGCAAGCCGTCTGACAACGCAGTATTTACCGAGGACAGCGCAAGGATGATTGCCGATGAATGGAGCAAGGCTATGCGAAGTGAAAGCGTGTGCGACTTTGTGTCGGTGGGTGATGTGTCGGTAAAGGTGATTGGTGCGGAAAATCAAATTCCCGACTGCGATGTGCCTATAAAGCATTTGCTTGAGCAAATTGTGGCAAAGCTCGGCTTACCGCCGTTCTTACTCGGATTTTCGTGGTCGAGCACCGAAAGAATGAGCGAACAGCAGGCGGATATTCTGACGAGTGAGCTTGAGTATTACAGAACTCTGCTCAATCCGATTATCACAAAGATTATAAGAGCTGTGCTAAGGCTTGAGGGTTATACCGACAGCTTTGAGGTTGAGTGGGACGATATAAATATGCAGGACGCTGTTCAGCTTTCAAATGCAAGACTTAACAATGCAAGGGCAGAACAGATTGAATTTGAAATAGGTAAGGTGAAAAATGACAGAACAGATTAAAAAGGAAATGAGCGCAGTGACCGACAACAACGCAGCTGCCGTTACCGATGATGAAATGGCACTTATCAATGCGTACTCACGCCGAACGCTTACAAAGGACGAGGTTTATGTATTTGGAGTGGTGCTTTGCGACAATGACATTGACAGAGATAACGAGCGCTTTACTGTGGAATCGCTTTTTGAGCTTGAAAAGCTCTTTGTGGGCAAGACGGGTATTTTTGACCACTCGCCTACCGCCAAAAATCAGACGGCAAGAATTTTTGCCTGCTCGGTAGAAAGCGTTGGCGGCAGAAAAACCGCAAACGGAGATGACTACTTCAGGCTTACCGCAAGGGCATATATTCCGAAAACCAAAGGAAATGAGGAGATTATACAGGCGATTGACAGTGGTATTTTAAAGGAAGTGAGCATCGGCTGTGCGGCAGGTGAAGTAAGGTGCGGCATATGCGGTGAAAATATAAATCACTGCGCACATATTAAGGGTGAAACCTACGGCGGCAAGCTGTGCTGTGGTGAGCTTACAAATATTTATGACGCTTACGAGTGGAGCTTTGTGGCTGTGCCTGCGCAGAGAAACGCAGGAGTTACAAAAAATTTTAAGGGAAAGGAAATGAAGATGGAGGAAATTTTAAAGAGCATTTACACCAAAAGGGAAATTAACCTCAGCGGTGATGACTGCAAAAAACTTTGCTCATACATAGACGAGCTTAAAAAAAGTGCGGCTGACGGAGCGTACTACCGCAACAGCCTTACCTCGGAGGTGCTCAGATTATCGGCGGTTGTTCAGCCCGATATTTCAAGAGAAACCATGGAGAGTGTGGCAAAGGGTATGAGCGTTGTTCAGCTCAAGGAATTTAAAAACGCTTTTGAAAAGAGGGCAGACAGCATTTTGCCGTCAGTTCCTCAGCTTTACAAGCAGAAGAACGATATTACAGCCGAAACAAACGGCAATTTTAAAATATAACGGAGGATTAAATAATGAATGTAAATTTTAACGGTTATGACGAAAATGTGCTTACTTTTGAGGCAAGCACCAATCTTAAAGCAGCGGGTGTTCCTGTAAAAATGACTGATGACGGCAAGGTAGCGGCTTGCACAAGCGGCGATGTATTCTGCGGTATTTGCCTTTCATTGAGAGATGGTTATGCAACGGTTCAGCTTAAGGGCTATGTTACCATGCCCGCCAAATCAAAAATCACAGTGGGTTACAAGAAACTTGCTGCGGGCGAGGGTTCTGCAGTGGCATCATCAACAACAGGCAGAGAATATCTTGTGTTAAATTCAACAGCTGACTCGGTTGGCTTTATTCTTTAAGGAGGTAATTAATTATGGCAAATTTTGAAAACTTAACTATTGAAAAGGGTATGTATCAGGCAAAGGGAAAAACACTTACAGATGTGCTCGAAACACTTGACCCGTCGGAAAATTACAAGGGTACTCCGCTCGGCGGACTTGACGCTTTTTCAAGACAGCTCAAGCGCTTTGACATTAAGGTGAGCGGTGCAGGCAGTGACTGCGTTGAAAAGTTCTTTCAGTCATCTGATTCCTCGGCGCTTTTCCCTGAATATGTAAGTCGTGCGGTAAGACAGGGTATGGAGAGAGCAGACATTCTCCCTCAGCTTGTGGCAACCGTTACAAATATTGACGGTATGGATTACAGAAGCATTGAGTCGGATATGACAGACGATGACAAAACCTTAAAGCCTGTCGGCGAGGGAGCTGTTATTCCGCAGACAAAAATTAAGACGAGAGAAAACCTTGTAAAGCTCCATAAGCGTGGCAGAATGTTGGTTGCATCATACGAGGCGGTGAGATTTCAGCGCATTGACTTGTTTACCGTTACATTAAGACGAATCGGCGAATACATTGCGAGAGCTCAGCTCAAGGACGCTATTGATGTGCTTGTAAACGGTGACGGCAACGCAAACCCTGCCGAAAATATTGCGTGCTCGGCAAGTGGTTCACTTACATATGGCGACCTCTTAAAGTTGTGGTCGCAGCTTTCGCCTTATGAGCTTAACACCATTATTGCGCCGACCGAGGCGATGCAGAAGCTGCTTTCTATGAGCGAGATGAAAGACGCTAACGCAGGTCTTGATTTTCAGGCGAGCGGTAGAATGATTACCCCTTTGGGCGCATCTTTACTCCACGCACCCGAAATGACAGGCAAAAAGATTATTGGCCTTGATAAAAACTGCGCACTCGAAATGGTGCAGGCAGGTACTGTCAATACCGACTATGACAAGCTCATTGACCGTCAGCTTGAGCGTGCCGCAATCACCTGCACCGCAGGCTTTTCTAAGATTTTTGCGGAGTCTGTAAAGACATTGTCTTACTGATGAGGTGGTAATTTGAATACTGGCAGTATTGTAGAAAAGTTTGAACTGCTTTCGGGAACAGAAAGCGGCGACTCGCTTAAATGGCGGAGCATTATTGATGACGCCTGTGCCTATGTGTATTCAAGAATTACCAAAAAGCAATTAACCTATAACGATGAGCGCAGACTTGAGCTTTTGTGTGCTGTGTATGCTTACAGACTGTATGCAATGTGCGGCAAAAGCGAGGCTACTTCCTTTAAGGCAGGAGATGTTACTGTGACATCTCCTGCCAACGAGGCAGAAAGAGCTGAAAAACTGTGGCAGGACCAGCTTATAAAATGCTCGGATTTGGTAAGGAAAGAGGGATTTTTGCTTAGGAGAGTGGTAATTTGAAAATATACGGCAAAATAGGCAGGCTTATTGACCGATACGGTATGGACATTACGGTTGACAATGCTAAGGCAAGGGCGTTTATACAGCCGATAAGATACAACAGAAAGTATTACGGACTTACCGAGCGCAAGGTTGCAGGCGGTGTTACAAATGAAAGATTTTTGTATATCGGCAAGCCTGAAACAAGGCTTTTTTGCGACAAAAGTGTAATAGAAACCGCAGACGGTAAATATATTGTTAGGAGATGCGATATTTATCGTATGAGCGGGCGTGGCGTATATACATATGCTGTGCTTGCTCCTTGCGGTGAGGTATTGGAGGATGAATATGAATCAGATAACTACACAACTTAACCGAATTATTGCAAGGCTTAAGCTAAACGAAAAGCTGTCAAAGGTTAAGTTTATCAGAGAGCATGGCAACCATAGTGCAGAGGTAAATTTAACAGAATTTCTTGCTGTGGTTGCCGTAACCGATACTTCGCTTTCAAAAAAGTTTGTGGGGGACTATCTTTCTCCCACTGTGAAGGGCGAGCGCTTTGTGGCAAAGGTGCAGATATTTGTTTATGCCCCGTCAAGCGAAAACGGAAACGGTCTTTCTGAGGTTACCTGCGAGATTTTGCAGGGACTTAAAAAGGCAGATACCGAAAAGATAATTTATGATACTTCAGTATCGGCTATTGACTTTGACAACGATATGAACGCAATTTTCAGGAAAGTTGAATTTACCATGGAATTTTGCTTGTGCGAGGAGGTTTAGCTTTGAGGGAATTTTTAAAGGGAGAGGATATTACCGTGCTTAAAAACGGCAATATCCTCGGAGGAATAATAAGCGTGGAAACTCAGAAAAACAGCACTGTTTATGGGGTAAAACAGTATTTGAGCGACGATGTGTGCTGTTCGCATACAAAGGACGGCTACACCGTTACCATTGAAATGAATGTACCGAGCAGGGACGGATTTTTAAAGGAAAGCAGAATGAACAGCATTGAGGTGAGAAGTGAGGCAGGGAGTGAAATTTATAAAAACTGCACTGTAAAAAGCGCTTGGAGCAGGCATAGCGCAGGTGATTTTTCTATACTGAAAATGGTGCTGAGCTGTGAGAAAAGAGAGGTTACATAATGGAGTATAAAGAGAACGATTTGGTGCTTGATGTGGGACAGGCTGAAAGCATAAGCGAGGAGATTGAAAGAGAGAGCAGACGATACAGTTACGGATTTACCGAGGAAGGCGAGGCAAGGGAAAGATGACGCTTGTACCGATGAGATTTAAAAGTTATGAATGGCGATACAATCCTGAGGAGATTAGCTTTGAGTGCGAAAAGAATGTGCGAGAACTTGACTCGCCAAAGGGTACGGCATATGTGCAGAACCTCGGCAGAAAAAACAGACTGATAAAGGGCAAGGGTCAGCTTTGCGGTGAGGATTGTCACGAGCAGTTTGAAAAATTGTGGGAAGTGTTTGCAGAGGGTACGGTCGGCGTACTTGCCCTACCGTTTATAAAGCCTGTGTATGCGGTGTTTGAAAAACTGACGGTAATCGGCGAGCCTGTACCCGATATGCTTACATACAGCTTTGTGTTCAGAGAAACTATGGAGAGCGAAAGGGCGGAAATTCAGACTCGGTGCATTGTAGGGGAAAATGAGTGCCTGTGGGATATTTCATACAGAACAAGGTTGGAAGTTGAAACGCTTTTAAATCTTAACCCTTGGATTAAACAGGCGGACGAGCAGTTGCAGGAGGGCAGGGTGATAAGACTTTGCTGAGTTTTAGGATAACTACAAGGCAGGGCGAAATGCTTTTGCCGTCACCTATTGCTGTGGTGTATAACAGCGAATTTTCTGTGCCGGCCGATGATGTAACGCTTGAGATTCCGTATGTTAAAGGATGCGAGGACGGAGATTTCCTTTTAGGCTATGAAAACTCAAGCCTTGTGTTCAAGGGGCAGATTGACGAGATTGTCACTTTGAAAAGCTCAAATAAAATCACTGTAAAAATTACCGCACGAAGTATGGCAGGCATTTTGCTCGACAACGAGGCAGAGCCTTGCATTTATTTTAATGCGTCATCATCTGTGATTTTTGAAAGGCATTTAAAGCCGTTTGGCTTTGCTGATTTTGAGGGCGACAACGAGCCGTATTTTGGATATTTAAAAATCAGCAAGGGTATGAGCCAGTGGCAGGTTTTTGAAAATTACTGTGTGAATAAATACGGCAGGAGTCCGAGAATTACAGGTGACGGCAGGGTATTGCTCAACGGAATTTCAGACAAAGAGGTGCTGGGCTTTGGTAAAAACGAAAGCTATGACTACACCTCGGCAGAAAAGAAGATAAAGCGCTACAAGGTGATTTCTGAGGTAAGGCTAAAGGTTGTGCAGGGCAACAGATACGGCAGTGCAATAAAAAACAGCCTTGCAGATACAAGGCTTGTGCGCAGAAGATATGTGGACGCACTCAACGGCGGCGGCTCTGTGGGTACGGCGGACAGAATTATAAAAAAGAGCAATGAAAATGCCTTTGAGGTTGTGCTTACCTGCCCGTACAGGCTGATGTGCGAGGTCGGCAGAAAAGCCAAGCTGAGGGATGAAACATTGGGGAGCTTTGACGGACTGTATGTGCATAAGCTGAGATACACCTCGGACAGTTCGGGCGAAAAAACGGTTATTACACTTAAAAAGGAGATTTGATATGTGGATTGCGGAGAATTTAAGTAAAAATACAATCAACAAGCCAACGGCAGAGAGTGGAAATGTTGTTATGAGCGAGATAGGCAGAAACGCACTTGTGGCATCGGGTGTGCATAGCGGTTTTAATTTTGTTACACCTTACGGCATTTATTCTATTCCGCCTGTAAATGAAAAGGCGGTGGTACTTCCGCTTGCGGATATGGAGGTTTGCGTGGGAGTTATTTCTGAGATTTCTACGGTAGAGCCGGGGGAAATCTTATTGAAGTCAAAGGGCGGTGCAGAGGTGTACCTTAAAAATGACGGCTCGGTATATATTAACGGAGTAAAGGTTGGTGAATGATACGGACACACTGATTAAAAACGGGGATATTGCTGTGGACAGCGGCGGCAGATATGTACATATTTCGGGTGACGAGGAGATTTTGCAAAAGGCATATATAAGCATTTGCACAAGGCTTGGCGGCTTTGTGTATAACAGAGAGCTTGGCTGTGAGCTTTGCACAGCAGACTTTGCCGATGAGAATTTTGCGGAAAAGTTAAATTTGATTATGGCGCAGGCACTTGCGGATTATCCAAAGGTAAAGGCTGAGGTTGTGGCTGTGCGCAAGCCGAAATTCAGCATAAGATTAAGCTGTAACGGCAGTGAGAGAAGGGAGATTATTAATACCAATGATTACATATGATGAAATATACAACAAGATGAGGTCGGAGTTTGAGGTGCAGAGCCGTTTTGATTTTGACGAAAAGAGCGATGCGGATATAAGAATAAGGGTGCTTGCAGGAGAAATATTTAATGCTATGACGAGCATTGAATGGCTGAAAAGACAAATGTTTGTGGCAACGGCAACGGGAGAGTACCTCGACTATTTTGCATCGCAAAGGGGAATTGAGCGCAAAAAGGCGCAAAAGGCGCAGGGCGAAATTACATTTTTTATCAACGAGCCTGCCGAAAACAGTATTTTTATTCCAACGGGCAGTATGGTGGCTACGGCAGACGCAAAACCTGTCAGATATGTTACCACCGAGGACGCCAAAATTACGGCAGGCAATACGCTTGTGAGTGTGTCGGCTCAGGCAGATGTGGCAGGCAGAAAATCAAATATTCCGATAGGCAGTGCAAAAATTATTGTGTCTGCACCGGCGGAAATTAATTATGCGTACAACAGAGAACCGTTTGAAAACGGTTGTGATGAGGAAACCGATGACGAGCTCAGGGAGAGAATAAAGGCGAGTTTTCTTGTGCCGTCAAACGGAACGAACAAGGCATATTACGAAAAACTTGCGCTCAGTGTATCGGGAATTACCAAGGCAGGCGTGATTGCAAAGCAGAGAGGTACAGGCACTGTTGATGTGTATGTGAGCAACGGAGAAAACTCGCCTACGGCAGCGGCAGTGGCTGAGGCTCAGAAACTTATTGCAAAAAACAGAGAGCTGAATGTTGATGTAAGAGTTGCGGCGGCGCAGGCTAAAAGGGTTAATATGTCGGTTGTGGTGTATGCAAAAGGCGGATACATAAGAAACGATATTGCCGATATATGCACGCAGGTTTTTAAGGATTACTTAAATGAAATTGAGATTGGCGGTACTATGTATGTGGCAGAGGTCGGAAAAAGGCTGATGAACAGCGGTTGTATTCGTTCGTATAAATTTGCAACGAACTTTATTGACAACAGCGCAACGGCGGCGCAGGTGTTTTCGGCAGGTACGGTAAATATTGAGGTGAAATAATGAACAGCTTGGATTCAATGACAAAAAAGCTTGAAAATACTAAGATTTATGCAGTTAAGCCGGGTGGCAGAAATTATGCAGAGATAAAGGCGTTTTCTGTCGGACTTGATATGATTTTTAATGAACTTGATGGGATGCTCAGGGAATACTATATAGATACGGCGCAAAGCTACGGACTTACCGAACGAGAGAGGTTTACAGGCGCTGTAAGAGATGACCTGAGCGTTGAAAAAAGAAGAGAGCTTTTAAAAATAAGAGAGCAAACCAATGAGAAATTCTGTACTCCGGAGGCATTTAATAAGATTTTGCAGGGATACGGACTTGGCGGCTTTGAGTTAATTGAAAATCCGCATGAAAATGCCCTAACCGTAAAAATCTATGACGCATTAGATGAGCAAAACAAAGCGTGGGTTAATAAAATGATAGAAAACGACTTTCCTGCTCACCTTGCAGTTACGGTTGATTTTGCAAGCTGATTTTAAGGGCGAACGGTAAAGTGTGGTTCGGCTTACTTTAGTCAAGCGACAGAATATTAAATAACAAAAAATTTGAGCGGTAAACCACAACCCACCACTCATTAAAATACAAACAAAAAAACACTCCTATCGGTAATGGTTACTGATAGGAGTGTAATTTTTTAATCCTCATTTAATTTTCTGACCTTTTCCATATGGCGGAAGTGCTTGTAGCGGTAGAGCACATTTTCTGCCCACTCTCGGTCAATCTTTATAAAGCCTCTCAGCTTTTTGTCTTTATATGCAAATTTATCTATAATTCCCTTTGACTTGCCGTAAATTTCAAGTCTTGCGGTCTGCACATACGGCTCTTTGTCTTTGCCTGTAAAATATGTAAAGCCCATTGTGTTGGTTTCCCTGTCATACATAGACAAGTAACCCTCGTTTACTTCAATGTTGCCGAGCTTTTTGGATACCGTTTGGCTAATGGCGAGCTTTGTAAGCTCCACCGCCATATCGTCAAGTCCCGATTCAAAAATAAACAGCTTTTCCTTGAATGAGTTGAAGTTTGGCACAATTCGCTTGTTAATATTGCGCAGGTTGCTGTATTTGTTTTCAAGCTCGTCATCGCAGAGCTGAAAACGATCTATTTTTGGAATAAGGTAAACCATAAAGCGGTTTTTCATATCGTTATATAAAAGCGGATAATTCAGCTTGGCTGTGTAGCCGCAGGACGGACATCTGAACGCAAACAATTCGCCGTCAAGCGCTCGCTTTCTTATTGTTTTATCTCGTGCAGGATTTATGCTTGTGTGGATTTCTGCTTTTACAAGCTCTCCACAACCCGGACACACTATTGCCTTTATTACCTTGTCCGACATATTTCAACACCTCTTTCTAAAATATTATATCAAACAAGTACATTTTTAACAAGCAAATTCAAAAAAAATATTGATTTTATCTTTAATATCTGTCATAATAATAGTGTTATAAAAACGGATCCGCATATATGCGTTAAAGGAGATATTACTATGACTTTTTTTGATACTGTAAAGGGTACAGTCAACACAGCGGCAGATACTATTTCTAATGTTACTCAGAACATTGTTGAAAAAAACCGTACAAATGCAAAGCTCAACCGCCTTCGTCTTATTATGAAATGCGAAAGTGAGCTTATGAACAGAGCTTATATTGCGCTCGGCAAGTCTTTTTACGAAAATGTTAAAAAGGGAGAGAGTGTGTCTGAGGATCAGCAGAAAAAGCTGTTTGAGGTAATCGAAAATTCAAAGGCTAAGATTGCTAAGGCGAGAGAGTGCTACCGCCAGATTGTAGACAATTCAAACGATGTTTTTTACGGTACACCCGAAACTCAGCCAAAGCCTGAGTTTAAAAATGATGAGGTTGTTGACATTACAGTAGCTTGCTCAAACGAAAACGAATACAAAAGTTCACCTTTTGAGGCTCAGACAGAGCATAAAGAGGAAGTTGCGGCAGAACAGCCAAAAACAGCCGAAGAAGTTAAGGCTGAGGAAAAAGACTCTGTTGACAAAGAGATGGAGGCTTTAAAGGCTTATGTAAATAAGTTATCTCAGAGAGATGCCAAGGACGAGAGCCTTGACGCTGATACAGAAACTGACGATACAGAGTTGTTTTAAGCTGTTAAAGTGAGTTTTTACCGCCATTCATAGTGTACCGCCTTGCTTTTTTTGACGGTGCATGGAGAATGGCGGTTTTTGTTTGAAAAAATCTCTGTTGTCACTGTTTTGTTATAGTTTTTATGTTATAATAATAAAATGTAATAATATAAATATACTTATAAATAAGAAAGAGGCATAAATTAATTTTAAATTGATTTATGCCAAAATTCACCTTAATTTCACACTGCCGATATAATATAATCATATACAAAGGCTATGATATTTGTAAAGTCAGAAAGAAAGTATTTAAACATACGAAATGACCTTTTTGGGAATCTTTTTTTAGAGATTGTAAAAAAGTTGTCCTCTTTTGCTTGACAAATATACCATTGCGATATATAGTATATGTATTGTATGTATTAATGCTTATAATACATTTATTGTGAAAGCAAGCAGGTTTGTATAGAAAAGGAGCAACTTTTTAATGAAGAAGTTTTTCTTAATATTTGTTACTGCCGTTTTAGTAGCAAGTGTTTCGGTTTTTGCAGCATACAATATACCGGAAAATACCAATAATACTAAGTATGAAACCACCCATACAATGGCGTCAACAAGCCTTAACAGAAAGCCCGTGGAGTTTACCCCCTCGCCTACTGTTGATATGACAGGTTTTGAGCTTACCAAAAATTCACCGTCAAAACTCAATTTTAAGTGTATTGACGAATATCAGGAAGAATGTTTCCCAAACAATGCCTATCACCCAAAGGTTCTTGACCTTGGCAAAGACGGCTGGAACGGATACAGATACTGGATTTCATATACACCTTATCCCGAGGGCAACGATGAGTTTGAAAATCCGCATATTGTTGCGTCAAATGATTTGATAAACTACTCTGAAATAAAGTTTTATCGACCTGTATTGCAGAATTACAAAAAGGGAATCCGTTTTAACTCGGACAGTCAGCTTGTGTATAACAATGATTTGAATCGTCTTGAAATTATTTGGAGATATACAGACTACGATATAGATTATGCCTCACTTTTAATGAGTTATTCGTACGACGGAAACACATGGAGTGAGCCGCAGAACTTTTTTGAAACCTATGACCGTGTAAAAGAGGATATGGTAAGTCCTGCAATTCTGTATGATAAGGGTACATACAAAGTATGGTATGTAAATGCTTATAAAGTCAAGTATCGTGAGCTTAAGGATAACAAGTGGTCAAAAATCAGAGTGTGCAAACTTCCTTATGAGAACGATGCTTATTCATGGCATATTGATTTAATCAAGAACAAAGATAAGTACGAAATTCTGACTTGTGCAACAACAGATAAAAATGACAGAAAACATATGAATCTTTACTATGCAAAGTCAGATGACGGCTTGAAATTCGGCACTGCAAAAACAGTACTTAGACCTACGGGTTATGATGCCGATTGGGACGGCAACGGTCTTTACAGGTCAACCTTTATGTATTCTGACGGAATGTACTATGTGCTTTACGGCGGAAGAAACGATGCCAAGAACTTTGGTGTAGGACTTCTTTTCGGAAAGGATATGTATAATCTTTACGGTACAAATTGCGACTATGTATATGACTCTGTAAACAGTGCTCAGAAGTTTTGGAATTTTATAGATCAGTACAAAGATTTTACAGGTGAACCCGATATCAGGAAAAAGGGATTTAAAATAGTAGAATCGTAGGTGCTGACTCTGTATAGAAAGGGTACATATGAAGAAAATACTTGCAATTATTTTAGCAGTAGTAATGTCGGCGTCGGCTTTTACAGGCTGTGCAAGTTCGGCAGGCAGTAAGGACAGCGCCTCGGCAAGCGAAACCAAGCCGCAGAGTACATCCGTATCGGTGAGCAATAAGGTAAATGTAAAAAGTCAGAAATCCGATACAGAAAAGAAAAGCGGTTTTGAACCGCAGTTCAATTTTTGCAGCAACTCGGTAAGCAAGCTAAATCTTATTAATTCGGATTCGTATATAGAAAGCTATTACCCGAACAACGCATATCATCCAAAGTTGGTTGATATGGGTAAGGAATGGAACGGTTACAGATTTTGGTTGTCTTACACACCTTATCCGAGCGGCAACGATTACTACGAAAATCCGCAGATTGTCGGAACAAACGATCTTATAAATTATTCGGAGGTAAAATTTACAGAGCCGCCGCTTGCAAATTATAAAAAATCCGTACGCTATAATTCGGACAGTCATCTCGTATATAACGAAGAACTTGACCGCCTTGAGCTGTTTTGGCGATATACCGATTACGATACCGATTATATGGCGCTTTATATGAGATATTCGTATGACGGTGATAATTGGAGCGACAAACTTGTTTATTTTGAAACCTACGAAAAAGAAAAGTATGATATGGTGAGTCCTGCCATAGTCCGTGACGACGGTGCATATAAAGTATGGTATGTGTGTCATTATCAACTCTATTACAGAGAATTGAGAAACGGTGTATGGTCGCAGCCTCAACCGACAGACTTAACTTTTGAAGACGGTGCATATGTATGGCACCCTGATGTAATAAAAACAAACCGTGGATATGAATTGTTAGCCTGCGCTACAACCGATAAAAAAGACAGAAAGCATATGAATCTGTATTTTTCAGCATCGGAGGACGGACTCAGTTGGGAAACAGCAATGGAAGTAGCTTCTCCGTCAGATGATTATATCGCGTGGGACGGCGGCGGACTTTACAGACCGTCATTCATATATGCGGATAATCACTATATAGTTATGTACAGTGCAAGAAACGATTACGACGACTTCGGTATCGGACTCCTTGTCGGCAGGAATATGTTTAACCTGCATGGTACCGATTTGGATTATATAAACAATGGTCAGGCAGATGCCCCACTTTTGTGGGATTATCTGAATAAAGATTTATAATTTGTGCAATGCGACTTACGCACAAATGATTTGGAGGTGAGAAAATGGATACTGAAAAGCGTGCCGTAGTGCTTGCTTGTGTAACAATGCAGTTTGAGTGCGACCGAATTATTAAGTTTGCAAAACAGATTGCCGATGATACCGACTGCGAGCTGAGGGTGCTCTCTGTACTTGAACCTACGCACGATTACACCGAAGCAGCGTGGCAGATTGAATATCTGAATATGGTAGCAAAACAGTTTGGCGCAGATATGACAATTCTTTTTGACAAGAATGCAGATTGCGCAGCGGCTGGCTTTGCCAAAGATAACAATGTCACAAGAATAGTAACAGGACTTCACGATGGCGGTGAAGAGAGTTTCCTTGTGGGCTTTAACAGGCTTTTGCCGGAAATGCCGCTTACAATGGTAACCAAAGACAATATGGTTTATTCTATGGATGTATGCAAAGTATGTTCATAAGTAATATAAAGTCAATTAAGAAGTTTGCAAATTTTTAATATATAATTTTATTTCATTAATATAATCTCTCAATAAAAATCCGACTCAGCATAATGTTGAGCCGGATTTTTTAATTTGTGTGTAAAATAATGCATTATTTGTACATAAAAAAGTAAAGAAGTTTGGTCATCAAAAAAGTTTGAACTAAATTTTTGATATGCACCCCCAAAGTCAGACACTTTTGGAGGTGCATATTTTTATGGGAAAAACAGAAAAAATAATTGACGTCAATCTTGTAGCAACATACTTTAATAAAAACAATATTAATGATTTAATAAAAGAAGCAATAGCTTTAGAGAATAATAATCAAGTTGGTTTTTATTATTTAGACAAAAAAAGAACTCAAAGTATAATTAAGCATGAAGGGTACCAATTACCCAGTATACTTAATAACTTGAGTTCCAATATCATTATACGCAAAATTGATAGCAATGTCAACAAAAAAATTACCCAAAGTAAGCAGTTTGTAAGGTGGTTTGGTGATTGGCAGAATAGTCCGAAATCTGCAAGTAAGGTTGTGGACGGCAACGGTGAGCCTCTTGTAGTGTATCACCAGACGGGAAATGATCTTACAGTATTTGATACTAAGCATACCGGTGCAGGTGAGTTTGACAGCGAAATGCCGACAGGAATATTTATGAAGCCGACAAGCGATAATATTGGGCTTAGAGGAAACAAGCAAATGGCTTTGTATGCAAATATTCGCAATCCGCTGACTGTAAATAACATGGCGGAGCTTGTGAGGTTTTACGAAAAGAATATTGACGGATACAAAGAAGCAAGAGAAGATATAAGGTATTCGATTGATGATACGAAACAGGAAGAAGTTGATTTCAGAAAGGCTTTGACAAGAGAAGGATGGACAAGTTTTTATTCTTCTTTAAATAAATATAATCAAAGAGATAATTTACGCATTGGTGATAATAGTATTTTGATACCGGATGATAATAATGCATATAATTATAAATTGGTGTGTTATAGAACTGATAAAAATAATATTAGAGTTAAAAATGTTTACTTAATCGAAAATTATGATTATAATATACATAGTAATGAAATTAATGTACTTCAAATATTATCTGATTATGAAGGGGAAGAATATAGTGAAAAGCAAACCAGAGCAATTTTGCAAAATTATACGGGAATGTATGGAACACTATTCAAAAGATACAACAGCGTTAGTAGGAAGTTTGTTAAACTCACGCGAGAGAGTGTTTCAGATAGAAGAAATATTAAAGAAACAGCCGACGGAGCAGGAGCTTATGAAAATTCTGAGCGAGAAGTATCCGGAGGATTATCAGAAGATAAAATCTCAGACATAAGGTATGCGATTGACGATACTCTGAATGACTGAGCTTGTAAAATAAAGTGTGTAAGCTATTTTTTAACTTACACACTTTATTTTACAAGCTCAATTTGAGACAGTTGATGAATTCATCAGCGGTCTCAAGGAATACATTTATTACTACAACAACGAAAGGATTGTTTCTAAATTGAAAATGAGCCCGGTACAATACAGAACTCATTCTCTTGCAAGTTAATATTTATTTGTCTAATATTTGGGGTTCACTTCAAAAGCCGGCTAAACCCAAAATTAAATCCGCTCCGTTGGATATTAGATAAAAGCAAAATAATTATCATCTGACACAAAAACAAAAAATACAACGCAATATTATAAAACAAAATTAAATATGCGTACACAATTCGACATACCATTTTTTGGTAATGTGATATTATAATGTCACAGGGACAAACCCCTGATGCTTAAAAGACACGGGATGGTAAGGTTGACTTTTTTATTTAACAATGATAACAAAATCACTGAAATACCTATAATAAGAATACGACCTAACAAGGCTCAGCCACGAAAGCAATTTGACGATGCAGCCCTTATTTCATTATCTCAGTCCATAACAGAGAACGGTATCTTGCAGCCGCTTACTGTAAGAAGGGCAAGTCAAACCGAATACGAGCTGATTGCCGGTGAACGCCGTCTGCGTGCGTCGGTTATGGCAGGACTAAAAAAAGTCCCCTGCATAATCGTTAAGTGTTCTGACAAAGAGTCTGCGATCTTTGCTCTCCTTGAAAATCTACAGCGTAGCGACCTCGGCGTGTTCGAGGAAGCTCGCGGGATTTCAAGACTTATCCGAAGATTTGGCCTTACTCAAGAGGAGGCGGCTCAAAGGCTTGGCAAAACGCAATCTACCATTGCAAATAAGCTAAGACTTTTGCGCCTTACATACGAAGAACAGGAGCTTATTATCAGCGCAGGTCTTACGGAGCGCCATGCCAGGGCATTGCTCCGCATAGATGATGAGGGCAAAAGGCGAGAAGTCCTCAGCAAGGTAATAGCGCTTAATCTTAACACCCAGCAAACCGACACTCTTGTAAGCGAAGTTTTGAATGACTGCCCTAAGCATATTAAAAGTATGGGACAAAGCAAAGCGGTGATAAAAGATGTGAGAATTTTTGTAAACACCATCAACAAAGCGGTAGATACTATGCGTCTTGCAGGCATTGATGCTAAGGCAGTTAAAAGTGAAAACCCTAACTATATCGAATACACAATTAAAATCCCTAAAAAAAGTGCAAGCGATAATAAATCCGCTTAAATTTTCTAACAAGAGGGTGCGAAAGCATCCGTTCCACTCATACCCATTTCCTTATCTAAACCCCTTGCAAACAGCCGTACAGCGTAAAAACTGTACGGCTGTTTGCGTGTGTAAATATTTGAGTTATTAATTAAAAGTTTGGGTAAATTATGTTTTAGCTGAACTTTCGGTCGGGCAACAAAGTAAAGTAAAACCTAAAGTTTCTGTACCGAATATAAAAGTTTGGTCAACCTTTTCAAAGGTTGTGGGTGTGGGCAACGCACACAAAACAGTAAAAATGAACTTATTTTAATAAAAATAAACGGTTGAATTTATATCATAGAATAACTAAACTTTAGAGTGCGCAAGACTTTAAAACAAAAGTTAAGACTAATGAGTGGTAGAAAGTAAGAAAGTCGCATTTTAGTAGTCTTAGAGAAAAGATATTCTAAAGAATGCGAAAGAGAATGCGAAAGTTTTTGTGTGTGGCTAATTTGCCCTTGAAAAGTGGCAAATTAGTAGTTTAGTAGCGTGTCTTTTCTTTTTGTTGCTGTCGCATTGGCTATTGTTAGATTGCGTAAAAGGAAAGCATTTATGGCTCTTTCCAAACCCGCAACCCTTTAAAAAGGGTTGACCTAAATTTTGAATTTATTAAACAAAACTTTGTGTGCTAAACCATATTTAGAACATAAATATTTTTTGACATTATTATAAGTCGGTGTTAAAATTATATTAATTAATAGAAAAGGAATGATTGTATGTCTAAGGGTGATATTGCAAAGCAAAATTTTATGAACGGATACAACTGCTCACAGGCGGTTTTGCTTGCGTTTTGCGAGGATTTCGGACTTGAAAAGGAAACCGCTTTAAAAATCTCCGAACCGTTTGGCGGCGGTATGGGCAGAATGAGAGAGGTTTGCGGCACTGTTACGGGTATGTTTATGGTGCTTGGTCTTGCCATGGGAAACTCAGATGCCAAGGACGGCTCAACAAAGAAAAACATTTATAAATCGGTTCAGGAGCTTGCAGAAAAATTTAAACAGGACAACGGCTCGATTATTTGCAGAGAGCTTTTGGGTCTTCAAAAAGCCAATAAAGAAAGCTATGTGCCGTCGGAGAGAACTACCGAATACTATAAAAAGCGCCCTTGCCCCGAACTTTGCAAGTATGCGGCAGATATTCTTGAAGATTATCTCAAGGAAGAAAACATTATTTAAACAAGTACTGTTATATAAAATTTGTGATTTTGTGAATTGTCAACCAAAATTCAATTGTAGGTTGACAATTCAGCAAAACCGAGTTATAATATTGTCAACTCAATAAACCAAATAGGTTGACGATAAGGAGAAAGAACAATGTTAGAGGTAAAATCAAAGGCAACATCAAAAAGCAAAGCCGCTTTGCTTGATTTAGTATTTGTGGCACTCTTTGCCGCTGTAATGACAGTTTGTGCGCAAATTCAGATTCCGTTCGGAGAAGTTCCGTTTACACTTCAAACTCTCGGCGTATTTATTGCAGCGTCATTGCTCGGTTGGAAAAGAGGTACACTCAGTGTTATAGTTTATGTACTTCTCGGTCTTGCCGGTGTTCCTGTGTTTGCAGGTTTCAGCGGAGGTATAGGTGTACTTTTCGGACCGACAGGCGGATATATTATCGGCTTTATTTTTACAGCTTTAATTGTAGGTCTTATGACAGAAAAACTCGGCAAAAAACTTTGGGTTGAAATTGTTTCTATGATTTTGGGCCTTGCTGTTTGTTATGCATTCGGCACAGTATGGTTTATGTTCCAAATGAAAATGGGACTTGTTGAGTCGCTTTTACAGTGCGTAGTTCCTTATCTTATTGCTGACGCACTCAAAATTGCATTTGCGTCTGTATTGGTGAATCGTCTTGACAAGGTTATCAAGCTTTAATCTGCGACCGCACCATAGCCTTTGCATACAGTATTTTGTAGGCAAGGGGTACAGTGCCGAATTTGTGGAGAATATGACGGCTGTTATTGAGTATCTCAATAGTGAAAATCCGCAGGTGACATTGACCGAAACCTGTAATGATATTCTTTGCAGTAAATGCCCGAATAACAAAGCTCAGCTTTGCGCCGATAATAAAAAGGTGGCTGGCTTTGACAGAGCGTGCCTTGAGGAATACGGCTTGAAATTCGGCGATAAAATAGAGTGGCTTACACTTAAAGATATGGCAAAAAGCAGGATAATTTCACAAGGAAAACTTAGTGAAGTCTGCAAAAATTGTCAGTGGAAATGTTACGATATTTAATAAGCTTACAACATCCCCATATAAAAAATTCCCTGCTCGATTTGGGCAGGGAATTTTGTTGTTTGTGTGGGTTTTAACTTTTGTGTTGTGGTAATTATGGTTTAGCGGACTTTAAGTCGGGCAACAAAGTAAAGCAAAGGTCAAACTTTCTGCCCGAAATGAAAAGTTTGATCAACCTTTTCAAAGGTTGTAGGTGTGGGCAACGCCCATAAAACTTTATGCTACCGCAAATTTTGATAGCCAAACGGCTTGCCATTGGCGACTTGCACACAATAGCGTGAGCTTTTAAAATTTCGAAAGAAATAAAGAGAAGATATTATTATTTACTTCGTCAGCGCATAGCAATGACGGAGTTTCTTTCATTATTTCCTATATTTAAAGGCTATCGCCTGTTTTTCAAACTTAGATTTAGCACGCAAACAGCAACGCTGTTTGCGCATAAAAGTTTGCTATGAATAAAACTTTTATGGGCTCTGCCCAAACTCGCAACCCTTTAAAAAGGGTTGACCTAAATTTTATTAGCCTTAGCGGTAAGTCTTTCAATTTCCACTGCAAACACATCTGTGCGTTCAAAACCGCCTTTTATATAGCTTTCGCCCTCATTTATAAAATCGGGTGAATACTTCTTTACCAATAGTCGCAGAGCTTTTTCTTTGTCTGTAACAATTTTTGATGCAATGCCAAAAGCAACGGCGCTCTCGTATCCTGTTGTGAATTTTTCGGAAATCACATCGGATTTTGTAACAACAGTGAATGAAACCTTGCCCGAAAAGCGCATATTTTCCTGCTTGTGACCTTCATTTTTGGCGCAGTGAAAATAAATTTTTCCGTCATCGTAAACATAGTTGACAGGCACACCGTATGGGTAGCCGTCAGCACCGACAGTAGATAAAACTCCGTAACTGCCTTTCTTGAGTATTTCAACGGCTGTGCTTTCAGACTGCGCCCTGTCAGACCTGCGAATATCATAAGCTTTCATAATCAATCAACTCCGAGATTGTTCATTACCATACCTGTAATCATTTTTGGATAAAAATAAGTTGACTTTTGCGGCATTTTTTCGCCTGCGGCGGCAACATCTCGAATCTCTGTTACTCGTGTTGGGTTGAGCACAAACGAGCATTGGAACTTGCCGTTATCTACGCCCGAAATAGTCTCTGAGAAGAGTTTTGTGTATGTGAGGTTAATTTGCTTTGCCATATTTTCTTTGTCTATGCCAAAGATTTTTTCAAGAATAAGTGTGTGCAGAACCGAAACATCGAGCGACTGCGAGGCTTTACTTACATCAGGGAGCATTTGGCTCATTACATTAATATCCTTGAGAGTGAGCAAGAACCATTCGCCCTTGCCGCAGTAAAAGCCGAATGCCTTTTCGCCCTCGTCATACAGCTTTTTCAAATCCTCCTCCATGGTGTCTGTGCCCTCTTTTTCGTCAATGTAGAAAAATTCAGAGCATTTTTCAAGAACAGCCTCTTTGTCAAAATTCGGAAGATCTCTTACAAGGCGGTGGGTAGGGAATACCACAAGTCCCGGATGCTCCATATCCACAAGGTAAATCATCTGGAAATCCTGCGGATCGCCCGGCTTTGAAATGCCGTTTTCTCTGCAATAATTTCTGTAATTAAGTGCAGTTTCATATCTGTGGTGGCCGTCTGCAATGTATAGCTTTCTGTCGGCAAAATCATTAACAAGTTTTGCAATAATATCGGGATCGGTTTCAATCCAAAGTCTGTGTGTAACGCCCGTTTCGTCGGTAAACTCCATGTCTGCTTTCGACTTTGACTGTTCGTCAATGGTAGCGAGGGTGGTGTGCTTTTCGTCCATATAAAGGGCGTAAATCTGGCTGAAATTGCAGTTTGTGGCTTTCATAAGATTTAAACGATCCTCTTTAGCCTTAGAAAGAGTAAATTCATGCGGTAAAATAATGCCCTTAGAAAATTCCTCAAGCTAAACTCTCGCAATAATGCCCTTGATGCTTTTGCGTGAGTTTCCGACAGAAAATTCCTCCTCATAAATATAGATAGCAGGCTTGTCCTCAATTTTAAGAATACCATTTTCCTGCCACATTTTGAGAATGTCATTTGCGCAGGCGTATGGATTTTCGCCCTCTTTTGGGAGTTCAAGACGAATAATGTTGTATTCGTTTTCCTTTATAAAAGAAAGTCTTTCCTGCTCGCTTATAATGTCGTATGGAGGACAGCAAAGAGAAGAAATTTCGCCTGCCTTTGCTGTGTCGTATCGCATACCTTTAAACGCTTTAATAACTGCCATGGCTGTTACCTCCGATTAATTTTATTTTATCCTTAATAGGAAAACAGATTTTGTGTGTATAATTACTACATTATTATATATTGTATCACGAAAATGTAGAACTTTCAATAATTTAGTTGCAAAAAGGAGAATAATTATATACTGATTGAATAATACCGTATCAATAATTTGTGTAAAATAGCGCAAAAATATTGACAACCCCAATATCATATGATATAATATCAATTGCGTAAAAAGAATATGCGCCAATAGCTCAGTTGGTTAGAGCTACCGGCTCATAACCGGTCGGTCCGGGGTTCGAGTCCCTGTTGGCGCACCATAAAAAAGAACACCTTTCGGTGTTCTTTTTTATTATACAAGCAAAGCGACAACAGGGACTCGAAGGCGAGCGTAAAGAAAACAGTCCGGTGGACTGTTTTTAGCGAGAGCGTTGATGAAATTATAACTAAGAACAAGCCGCATAAAACGAGGTAGAAATTTAGAATAAAACAGGAATACTGTTGGCGCACCATAAAAAGAACACCTTTCGGTGTTCTTTTTTTAACCATAACATTAATAAAACAGCAAAAGGGCTGTCCCATTATGGGACAGCCCAAAATATTACGCTATATAATATCAATCAAAGATGACTGAATTACATCTCAGCAATAGCAGCCTGAGCAGCAGCAAGTCTTGCGATCGGCACACGGAATGGTGAGCATGATACATAGTCAAGACCAATCTTGTGACAGAACTCAACTGATGATGGGTCACCGCCGTGCTCACCGCAGATACCTACGTGGAGCTTGTTGTTTACTGGCTTACCAAGCTTAATAGCTGTTTCCATAAGCTTGCCAACACCTGTCTGGTCGAGCTTAGCAAATGGATCGTTCTCGAAGATCTTAGCATCATAGTAAGCGTTGAGGAACTTACCTGCGTCATCTCTTGAGAAACCAAATGTCATCTGTGTAAGGTCGTTTGTACCGAAGCAGAAGAAGTCAGCCTCTGTTGCGATCTCATCAGCTGTAAGAGCAGCTCTTGGGATCTCGATCATTGTACCAACTTCGTACTCAAGCTCGATGCCTGCAGCTGCGATTTCAGCGTCAGCTGTTTCAACAACCATCTTCTTAACATACTTAAGTTCCTTAACCTCGCATACGAGTGGAATCATAATTTCAGGCTTAACTGTCCAATCAGGATGAGCCTTCTTAACATTGATAGCAGCACGAATAACTGCCTTTGTCTGCATCTTAGCAATTTCAGGATATGTAACTGCAAGACGGCAGCCACGGTGACCCATCATTGGGTTGAACTCGTGGAGTGAAGCAATGATAGCCTTGATTGTGTCAACGCTCTTGCCCTGAGCAGCTGCGAGCTTTTCAATGTCAGCTTCCTCAGTAGGAACGAACTCGTGGAGTGGCGGATCAAGGAATCTGATTGTAACCGGGTTGCCTTCAAGTGCCTCATAAAGAGCCTCAAAGTCGCCCTGCTGGTATGGAAGAATCTTCTCAAGAGCAGCTTCTCTCTCCTCTACTGTATCAGAGCAGATCATCTCTCTGAATGCAGCGATTCTGTCCTCTTCAAAGAACATATGCTCTGTACGGCAAAGACCAATACCCTCAGCGCCAAGCTCACGAGCCTTTTTAGCGTCAGCTGGTGTATCAGCGTTTGTTCTAACCTTAAGCTTTCTGTACTTGTCAGCCCAGCTCATAATTCTGCCGAACTCGCCTGCGATAGTAGCATCAACAGTTGGAATAACACCGTCATAGATGTTACCTGTTGAACCGTCGATTGAAATGTAGTCACCCTCGTGGAACTCTTTGCCTGCGAGTGTGAACTTCTTGTTAGCCTCGTCCATGTTGATGTCGCCGCAACCTGATACGCAGCAAGTACCCATACCACGAGCAACAACGGCTGCGTGTGATGTCATACCGCCACGAACTGTGAGGATACCCTGTGAAGCCTTCATACCTGTGATGTCCTCAGGTGAAGTCTCAAGACGAACGAGAACAACCTTCTCGCCCTTTGCGTTCCAAACCTCAGCATCTTCAGCTGTGAATACAACCTTACCGCAAGCAGCACCCGGTGAAGCACCAAGACCCTTGCCGATTGGTGTAGCAGCCTTAAGAGCAGCAGCATCAAACTGTGGGTGGAGAAGTGTGTCGAGGTTACGAGGGTCGATCATAGCAACTGCCTCTGCCTCTGTTCTCATGCCCTCGTCAACGAGGTCACAAGCAATCTTAAGAGCAGCCTGAGCTGTTCTCTTACCGTTTCTTGTCTGGAGCATATAGAGCTTCTTGTTCTCAACAGTGAACTCCATATCCTGCATATCTCTGTAATGATCCTCAAGAGTCTTGCAAACAGTCTGGAACTGAGCAAATGCCTCAGGGAATGTTTCAGCCATCTGAGCGATTGGCATTGGTGTACGAACACCTGCAACTACGTCCTCGCCCTGTGCGTTTGTAAGGAACTCACCCATGAGCTTCTTCTCACCTGTAGCAGGATCTCTTGTAAATGCAACGCCTGTACCGCAATCGTCACCCATGTTACCGAATGCCATTGACTGTACGTTTACTGCAGTACCCCATGAATAAGGAATATCGTTATCACGACGATATACGTTAGCTCTTGGATTATCCCATGAACGGAATACAGCCTTGATAGCGCCCATAAGCTGCTCCTTAGGATCGTCAGGGAAGTCAACGCCGATTTTAGCCTTGTACTCTGCCTTGAACTGTGAAGCGAGCTCCTTAAGATCGTCAGCGTCAAGCTCAACGTCCTGTGTAACGCCCTTCTTAGCCTTCATTTCGTCGATAAGCTCTTCAAAGTACTTCTTACCAACTTCCATAACTACGTCTGAATACATCTGAATGAATCTTCTGTAGCAGTCCCAAGCCCAACGAGGATTGTTAGACTTCTTTGCAATAACTTCTACAACTTCTTCGTTAAGACCGAGGTTGAGGATTGTATCCATCATACCGGGCATTGATGCTCTTGCACCTGAACGAACTGAAACGAGGAGTGGGTTCTCTAAATCGCCGAACTTCTTGCCGGTGATCTCTTCCATCTTGCCGATGTACTCGTTGATCTGACCCTGAATTTCTTCGTTGATCTCTCTGCCGTCCTCATAGTACTGAGTACAAGCCTCTGTTGTAATTGTAAAGCCCTGTGGTACAGGAAGACCTAAGCTTGTCATTTCTGCAAGGTTAGCGCCCTTACCGCCAAGGAGCTCACGCATGTTAGCATTACCTTCTGAGAAAAGGTATACCCATTTGTTTGCCATTTTGGTAATCCTCCTAAAATAATAATTATACGGCTGTGGCGAAAGTTGTGTTTAAAATATCAAAATTCGCCCGCTTGTATAAGCCTACACATAATTATAACAAAGTTTGTTGAAAATAGCTATAGATTTTTTAAAATTTTTTCCTATAAAATTCAATTTTATACTTCACCAATATTGTATAAATCGTTTAAATTTAGCCATAATGTTGTTTTTTTGTAAAATACTCTTGAAATTTGTATTTTTTATGCGATAATATTAATATGCCTTGTTGTGCGTGCATATTACGGCAGGTGTGGCAAATAACAGAATAACAAGGAGATTACATATGAGTAATTGTGCGATTATTCTTGCGGGTGGCGAAGGCAAGCGCATGAAGAGCGACAAGCCAAAAACACTTTCACTCGTACTCGGTAAGCCTATGCTTGAGTGGGTTATTTCTTCCCTCAAAAAAGCAGGTATAGATGATATATGCATCGTAAAGGGCTTTAAAAAAGAATGTATTGATGAATTTGTGTCAACGCTTGATTTTAAGGTTGAAACGGTTTATCAGGCTGAGCGACTCGGCACGGGTCACGCAGTTATGATGGCAAAGGACTTCCTTGAGGCCCACAAGGGCGATAGCGTGGTAATCCTTAACGGTGACGCACCGTTTATGGACAGCAAAACTATTGAAAAGTCACTTGCACAGCACACAGCAACGCAGTCAAGCGCAACAGTAATTTCCGCAATGGTTGATGACCCGACAGGTTACGGCAGGATTGTTCGTGACGAAAACGGCGATGTAAAGTCAATCGTAGAACAGAAAGACGGCAGTGAAGAAATCCTTAAGATTAAGGAAGTAAATTCGGGCGGTTTCTGGTTTGACGCAGAAAAGCTTTTGTCTGTGCTCGGCAGAATTTCATCCGATAATAATGCAAAGGAATACTATTTGCCCGACGCATTAAAGCTTTTGCTTTCTGACGGCTGCAAGGTAGGCGCATACACAGCAGAGTGCAGCGACACAGTGCTTGGCGCTAACGATCCGGCTCAGCTTGAGGAGCTTAATAATATTGCAAAAGACAGGGGATATACCTGTTAAGTAAATAGAGAATATAACTTATAGAGTAAAAAGGAGCGATTACAATGAATTTTCACGGAAAAGACATTAAAATCTTTACCGGAAGCTCAAATGTAAATGTAGCCAAAGGAATTGCAGGCAGCCTTGGAGTTCCGCTTGGTAAGAGCGAATGTACTCAGTTTTCTGACGGTGAAATTGCTGTTTCTCTTCAGGAATCTGTAAGAGGCAGCGACTGCTTTATCGTTCAGTCAACCTGCACTCCGGTAAATGACAATTTAATGGAAATGCTCATTATGATTGATGCTATGAAGCGTGCGTCTGCTGCAAGAATTACAGCAGTTATGCCTTACTTCGGTTATGCAAGACAGGACAGAAAAGCTAAGGCAAGAGATCCGATTTCGGCTAAACTTTGTGCGGACATCATCACAACAGCAGGTGCCGACCGTGTTCTTACAATGGATCTTCACGCAAATCAGATTCAGGGCTTCTTTAATATCCCTGTTGACCACCTCTATGGTTCTCCTATTCTTGCTAACTATATGAGAGAGAAAATCGGCGGAAACTTTGATGAATACATCGTTGTTTCTCCTGACCTCGGTTCGGTTACCCGTTCAAGAAACTTTGCGTCTAAGATTGGCACAGGTCTTGCTATTATTGATAAGAGAAGACCAAAGGCAAATGTTTGCGAGGTTATGAACATTATCGGTGACGCAAGAGGCAAAAAGGTTATCCTTGTTGATGATATGATTGACACAGCAGGCACACTTTGCAACGCAGCAAACGCTATAGTTGAAAAGGGCGGTGCTACTGAAGTTTATGCTTGTGCTACACACGCAGTTCTTTCAGGTCCTGCTATCGAGAGAATTAAGAACAGCGCAATCAAAGAGGTTGTTCTTCTTGATACAATCCCTGTACCACAGGAGAAGATGATTGACAAGTTCACAATTCTTCCTACTGCTCCTACATTTGCAGAGGCTATTGCAAGAATTTACAATGACAAGCCGTTTACACCTGCATTTGGTTAATGAAATAAAAATTAAATAGCGATTATACAGGCGGGTTTTTCAATAACCCGCCATTTCGCCGTTAAAAAGGTTTTGGGTTGTAACGACAAACAAACTAAATTTATATATAAACACAAACCATAGTTTATTAGCAGTTATTCAGACTGCACGAGGTATAATAAAAAAATGAGTTTTTTTAATTTAACATTTAACAATAACGAAAATACAGAAATCGTTGATAAATTTATTGACGAATACGCTCAGTGGCACAATACGGGAAAAACTCCGGATATGGGCTCTCTTGATGTAAACTACACTCTTGAACTTCAGAAAAAAAGACTTGATGAAAATAATGTCAGAAAAGAAGTTGTGTTTGATACAAAAGAAAGCTCGTTTAAGCAGGCGATCAAATGCTTTACCGTCACCGACAGAGGCGACTACAAAAGTGATGTTGCCTGCAAAGACTATAAGGTGACAGAAACCTTTTTTGTAAATAATAAAAAGAAAAAGAAAAGAAAGAATAAACGCAACTTTTATGCTACCATCACAAGACTTTTAAATCAAAATGCAGGCGGTGCGGTTGCGTGCCCAAACTGCGGCGCTATCAGTGATGTGCAGGACTTACTTACAGGCTGTAAAAGCTGCGGAACAAGATTTATTATTGACGATTTGTTCCCTAAAGTTACCAACTTTTATGCAATCAAAGAAGTTGCAGGCGGAAAAAAAGTAGTTAAAAATTCCGCTATAGCTGTTGTTTTAATTACTATGTTTGCGTTTGCCGGCAGTATGTTTTTTATAAACTACCAAAACGGCAATCTTTTGCCCGAAAACAGTGATTTCATAATGAATATTATAATCTGCACTTTATACGGACTTATAGGCGGTGCGCTGGGCGGATATCTTTTGTGGGGCTTAGGTATGTTTATGTACCTTATATTCGGCGCAATAAAAAGCCTGTTTTTGCTCGGTCCTCATGTAAGGGCAAAAACTCAGCTGCCAAAGGTTATGCGACAGATTGACCCTAACTTTTCGTATGAGTTTTTCATAGGTAAGGTTATAAATCTTATGAAACTTATGATATTCAGCGATGACTACACCAACCTTGCGGCTTATGACGGCAAGCCTATGCAAAACACCTTTAAAGACATTGTGGACATTAGCTATGACGGTACGGTAAGGTATAATACGCTGAAAACAGACGGTAACTACTGCTATGTAGATATTACCGTATATACAACAGTAACAAAGGTTGACGGCGGCGCTCTCAAAAGTTCAAAGGAAAAATTCAGGGTTGTTGTTTGCAAAAATATACACGCAATAGCAAATGCAGGTTTTTCTATAAAGAATGTAAACTGTCGCAGTTGTGGCGGCAGCTTTGATGCCACAAGAGAGCATAATTGCCCATATTGCGGCACACCGTATCACCTTGGCAATGACGATTGGGTTGTTGTTGATTTTAAGCGAGAATAATAATTTTATATAAGGAGGGTATTTATGTTTGGTAAGAAAAAGAGTTTTGGCGGCGGAGTTGAGCTTTTAGTAGTAGGACTCGGAAATCCCGACAAAAAGTATGAAAACACCCGTCACAATGCAGGTTGGCTTGCAATAGATGCAATAGCCGATAGCCTTGACTGCAAGGTTGACAGGGTAAAATTTAAAAGCTATGTAGGCGAGTGCAATATAGCAGGCAGAAAAGCAATGCTTATGAAACCTACCACATATATGAACAACAGCGGTCAGGCAGTGGTAGAGGCGATGAATTTCTACAAAATTTCGCCTGAAAATGTGATAGTATTATTTGACGATATATCCCTTGATGTAGGCAAAATGCGTATCCGTTCAAAGGGCAGTGACGGCGGTCAGCGAGGTATGAAAAGCATTATTTACCTCAGCGGAAGTGATATGTTCCCACGCATCAAAATAGGAATCGGTGCAAAACCTACACCGGAGTGGGATTTGGCAGATTGGGTACTTTCAAGATTTTCTGATGACGAGCAGAAAAAACTCGCTCAAGTATTTGAAAATTGTTCAAAAGCCGTTGAGCTTATGGCAGACGGAAAAATCGACAGAGCAATGAATTTGTTTAATTAAGTTTTCAACATTTTTATAATAAAATGTTGAAAACTCGGGTCTCATCACACCTTTAAATTAAAAGGTTCTATGTAAGATGGGATAATATTAATAAATTATGGTTTAGTGAAATTTAATTCGGATAAGAAAGTTAAAAGTTTGTTCAACCTTTTCAAAGGTTGCAGGTGTGGACAGAGTCCGCAAATACTTTATGCTAACGCAAATTTTGACAGCCATACGGCTTGCCGTTGGCGGCTTAAACACAACGGCGAAAGCCTAAAAATGCGACAGCAACAAAGAAAATCCACGCTACTAAGCTACTAATTTGCCACTTTTCAAGGGCAAATCAGCCACACACGAAAACTTTTGTATTCTTTAGAATATCTTTCCTCTACTGATACTAAAGAGCGACTTTCTAACTTTCTGCCACTCATTAGTCTTAACTTTTGTTTTCTGCTAAAGTCTTGTTTAATCTAAAGTTTAGCCGTTCTATGGTATAATCACAACTGCTTGTTTATATTGCAAATCAGTATATTTTTATCATATTATGGGCTCTGCCCAAACCCGCAACCCTTTAAAAAGGGTTGACCTAAATTTTAAATTTATAAAAATGAACTTTGGCATTAAACCCAAATCCCCCTAACTTTTGACAAATAACAAATTAAAATAAGCAAAATAAAGCAAGATGAATTATGAAATTTTTAGTTGATGTTTTTAAAAACAGTGAGGTTTTTAACTCACTTGAAAAAGCCGTTGTGCGTGGCGGAAGTGTTTGTGCTACGGGACTTTCTGCAATTCACAAGGCACATATTATCTATTCTCTGTGCTGTCGCAAGAACACTACTGCCTTTTGTGTTGCCTCCGATGAGCGAGAGGCGCAAACCATTTGCAATGACCTTGCAAGTATGGGTATGCGTGCATATTTTTATCCCGAAAGAGATTTTAATTTCAGAGATATGCAGAGTGCATCAAGAGAATACGAACACGCAAGACTTAAAGTTCTGTTAAAGCTGATTGACGGCGAGTGCGATGTTGTAGTGAGCTGTATTGACGCCGCATCACAATTTACTGTTCCAAAGGACTTTTTGGAAGAATGTGTTTTAACGCTCAAAGAGGGACTTGAAATCAGTATAGAAAAAGCCGTTCGCACCCTCACCCTGCTTGGATACGAGCGTTTTGATGCGGTAGAGGGCAGCGGTCAGTTTTCCGTAAGGGGCGGCATACTCGATTTCTTTATGCCCGATGCCGAAAACCCTGTTCGTGCGGAATTTTGGGGCGATGAAATAACAGACCTTTCCTTTTTTGATATTGATACTCAGCGAAGAGGAGAAAAAGCAGGCGAAATTCGCCTTTCACCGTCTGCCGAAGTAATTATTGAGGACAAAACGGCACTTGCCGATAAAATAGAAAATTTTGCAAAGGGTGTGCGAGGCAAAAAAGCGCCGCAGGTTAAAGAAACCTTGCTTTCCGAGGCGGACAGCATAAGGTCGGGCGCAATGCTTTCTGATACCGACAAATATATTCCGCTTATCTATGATAAAGCCGAAACGCTTTTTGATTATTTGAGCCGAGATACACTCATTTTCACTTCTGAATACAACAACATTGCCGAGCGAGGCAGAGCAATGGATTTCAGAAACGAAGAAACCGTAAAAGCCGCCTTTGAAGACGGTGTGCTTTGCCGAGGTCTTGATAAGTATTCGCTCACCTTTTCTGAGTGTGTAGATATTTTCACCTCTCATGGCATTGTTATGCTTGAGGGATTTGTGCATGGTTCAACCACAATTCCGCTCAGAAAAATAGTATCATTTTCTACAAAACAGCTGTCTGTATGGAACGGCTCATACAAACAGCTTGAAGAGGACTTAAACGGAATGCTTACCGCCGAAAGCTGCGGCGTTGTGCTTGCAGGAACAGATAAGGCGGCAAAAAATCTTTGCGAGTCGCTCAGAAATGACGGTATTCCTGCTCAGTATGCCGACAAATTATCGGAAGTCAAGAAAAACGCTTTGTTTGTACTTCCGGGTACGCTCAGCGCAGGCTTTGAATATCCGCTTGAAAAATTCTTTGTTATTACTCAGGGTCACATTTCATATGTGCCGAAAAAGAAAGCCCGCAAAAAATCACCAAAGGACAGTCAGGCTATTTACAGTCTTGCCGAGCTTTCGCAGGGCGATTATGTAGTTCATAGCGTGCATGGAATCGGTATTTTCGGCGGTATCCGCAAGATAGACACCCATGGCATTGTAAAGGATTACATCAAGATTGAGTACGCAAAGGGCGATGTTCTCTATGTGCCTGTAACTCAGCTTGATATGGTAGCAAAATACATCGGCCCGTCAGAGAATAACCGAGTTCGACTTAACAAGCTCGGCTCGCAGGATTGGCAGAAAGCAAAGTCGAGGGTAAAAGCCTCTGTAAAGGACATAGCAAAAGAGCTTATTGCGCTTTATTCGGCAAGAATGAAAGCAAAGGGTTATGCCTTTTCGCACGATAATGAGTGGCAGCACGATTTTGAGGCTAAGTTTGAGTACGAAGAAACCCCCGACCAGCTCAGATGCTGCGAGGAGATTAAATCCGATATGCAGAAAACCTCGCCGATGGACAGACTTTTGTGCGGCGATGTAGGTTTTGGCAAAACAGAGGTTGCGCTCAGAGCGGCTTTTAAATGCGTAGCGGATTCCAAGCAGTGTGCTTTGCTTTGCCCGACAACCATTCTTGCGTGGCAGCATTACCAGACTGTGTGCAAGCGCTTTGAGGGCTACCCGATAAGAATTGAGCTTTTGTCACGATTCAGAACGGCAAAACAGCAGAAAGAAACCATTGAAAAGCTCAAACGAGGCGAGGTGGATATGGTTGTAGGCACACACCGCCTTGTGCAAAAAGATGTGGAGTTCCGTGATCTCGGACTTGCAATCATTGACGAGGAACAGCGCTTTGGCGTGGCACAAAAGGAACGCTTTAAGGAGCTTTGCAAAAATGTAGATGTTTTAACGCTTTCGGCTACACCTATTCCAAGAACTCTCAATATGGCAATGAGCGGTTTGCGAGATATGAGCGTCATTGAGGAAGCACCACGAAACCGACAGCCTGTGCAGACCTATGTTCTTGAGCACGATGACGCAGTCATAAACGAGGCTATCCGCAAGGAGCTAAGGCGAGGCGGACAGGTATTTTATCTACATAACGATGTTGCCACCATTGAATCGTGCGCATCAAGAATACTTGACGCAATACCCGAGGCGAAAATCGCAATAGGTCATGGCAAAATGAAAGAGCACGAACTCAGCGAAGTATGGCGAAAAATGCTTGAGCAGGAAGTAAATGTTCTTGTTTGCACTACTATAATAGAAACGGGTGTTGACCTGCCGAACGCAAACACACTTATCATAGAAAACGCCGACAGAATGGGACTTTCTCAGCTCCACCAGCTCAGAGGTAGAGTGGGCAGAAGTAACCGTCGAGCCTATGCGTATCTTACCTTCCGCAAAAATAAGGTGCTCACTGAAATTCAGCAAAAGCGACTTGCCGCAATTCGTGAGTATACGGAGTTTGGCAGCGGCTTTAAAATCGCTATGCGAGATCTCGAACTCAGAGGCGCAGGCAACATTATGGGCGCACAACAGCATGGACATATGGAATCTGTCGGATACGATATGTATCTTAAATTGCTCGGTGAGGCTGTAAGCGAAGAAAAGGGCGAAGCACCCGAGTCGGCAGACCTCGATTGCCTTATTGATATTTCAGTTAATGCACATATCCCCGAAAGCTATGTGGAAAGTCTTACGCTCCGCCTTGATGTGTACCGCAGAATTGCCGATATACGCAATAAAGAGGACAGCTTGGATGTAAAAGACGAGCTTAGAGATCGTTTTGGCGAAATCCCCGAATCTGTGCTCGGACTTATTGACATTGCGCTTATCAGAAATTGCGCCAATGCAATGGGCATTTATGAAATAAGGCAGACGGAAACCAATGTGCTGTTGTTTGTTAAAGAGATAAAATCGCCTAAGGTAATTGAGCTTTTGTCAAGGCTCAACGGCAGGGCAATGCTTTCGGCAGGCAACAAACCGTACATAACAATCAGATGCGGCGGCGGTTCGTCACTTGAAATGCTTAAAAAAGTATTTAAAATCTGATAGTTGGCTGAAAATTTTGCTGAAAAAGCAATAAATTTTAGAAAATATATGGACAATGCAAATTTTTTTGTGTATAATCATAAGGTACGCACCCTATCGTTTTTTTGGGGTGAAATAGAATATTTTAAGGACGGTAAATATTATGAAACCATATGCAAAGATCGGTTCATTATTGCTTGCACTGATTATTGCCGTTGCAGCGGTTGGCTGCACCCCAATCAGCCTCAATGCAGAATGGGCTTACAAAACAGATAAAGTAGAATTGCCAATCGGCGTTTACAGCTACTCACTCAAAACAGCTTACTCACAGGCTAAAAACTATGCGTCAAAGCTCGCATCTTATGACGAGGCATCTGATTCATGGCTTGACCTTGAAATCACAGACGATGACGGTGACAAGGCTGTTGCAAGAGAGTGGATTAAAAACGAGGCAGACAAAATGTGCTTAAACTACATTGCTGTTGACAACCTCGTTGAGGAGCTCGGCATTGATATGAGCGGCGCTACTGCCGACTCAGCAAAGAAATCTGCCGAGGAATATTGGACAGTAGGCCCTTACGCATCTTACGGCTACTATATGCCATACAAAGACGAGTACGAGCCTTACGGTGTATCTTTTGAGAGCTTTGAGTACTGCACAACACTTTACAACACAAAGTATTCCGCAATCTTTGACAAGATTTACGGCGAGGGCGGCTCAAAAGAAGTAAAGGACGATGAATTTATTTCATACTTTACAGAAAATTATACTGACTATAAGTACATAAAAGCAAATCTTTATAAGTCAACAACAGACGAGTCAAATAAGAGCACAGATGTAGCGCTTTCTGACGAGGACGCAAAGAAGATTACAGACGAGTTTGACGGTTACGCAAAGGAACTTAATAACGGTACTTCTTTTGACGATGTTGTAAATAAGTATAAGACAGCAAATTCAATTACAGATGACCCTGTAACAAAGGCTGTTGAAAACCTTAAAAGCAGTTCACTCGGCGATGAGCTTAAGACAGCTCTCGGCGAAATGAAAGCAAACGAGGCAAAGACCGTTAAGGTAGGTACAGGCAATACAGCAGTTTATTACCTTATCTATAAGGGTGACATCAACTCAGACATTGACAGCTATGTTTACGATTCAACACAGCGCAACAAATTGCTTGCAGATATGAAAAAAGACGAGTTTGCAAAGTATGTTGATGACCTTGCTAAAAAGACAGATTGCGAAAAGAACCAGTCTGTACTCGACCAGTACAAGCCTGAGCTTTACTTTGTAAAACCTGAAAGCTCATCAGCAAGCTCAAGTTCTTCAAGCTCAAGTTCTTCAAACTCATCTTCTTCAAAGTAAAAGTTTAAAAATCAAAATGCCACACAGCCTTTGTGTGGCATTTAGTGCAAATGTTTACACTGATTAACATAACTTCTTTAATTTTGCGAAAGGAGTCGACAGTATGAAAAGAAAAATAATTGCTTTAGTATCAATACTTGCGCTCAGCTTTTCGGCATTCGCATTTTCTGTAAATGCGGTGGGCGAAGAGGAAAGCGGCGGCGAAATCATTGAAACCGAGCCTGCGCCTGAACCTGAGCCGACGTACGAGCCTGAGCCTGAGCCCGAGCCGACATATGAGCCTGAGCCTGAACCAACATATTATCCCGAGCCGGAGCCGACTTATTATCCTGATCCAGAGCCGGAACCGACAGAGCCATATGTTGAGCCGACATACAGCTACTCAGATACAGACGATAAGCCATATTACAGCAATGATGGCAGTGAATATGTGGGTGGCGGACAGTCAACCTATACAGTGCCCGAAACCACAGCACCGCCTGCTCAGATGTACTCGGTAAGCAGAGATACTATTGATGATAAAACTCTTTCAAAGAGCGATTGGAACGATATTTCTGCAAACCTGAAAAACGCATCTTTGCAAGACAGTGACGGCGATGACTTCAGCTTTATTAAAAAGAACACAAGCAAGTCGGACAACGGTCATTGGATGTTATATGCGGGCATTGCTTGCGTAGTGCTCAGCATTGCAGGTATAGTATTCTTTATTGTGTCAACGGTAAAGAGTCGTGGCAGATATAACTTTGCCGGTGCGACAGGCAAGGCAGGCAAATCATTTAAAAGAAAATTTGATACCGCAGATGTAGAATTGCCAAAGCATACTACTCAGAAAGCAAATAAGGGCGGTACAAGATTTAAACATTAATATAATTTCAGCCGATACTGCATTTTAGCGGTATCGGCTTTTTAGTTTGTTTTTTTATTAAAAGTTGTGGTGAATTATGGTTTAGCCGACTTTCGGTCGGGCAACAAAGTAAAGGAAAAGCTAAAATTTCCGTCCGAAGTTAAAAGCTTGGTCAACCTTTTCAAAGGTTGTGGGTGTGGGCAAAGCCCACAAATGCTTTAAATTGTTGCAAATTTTTGATAGCCAAACGGCTTGCCGTTTGGCGACTGAAACATAACGGCGAAGGCCATTAAATTGCGACAGCAAAAAGGAAAGATATTCTTAAAATTAAAGCCGTCATCGCATAGCGTTGACGGCTTATTTGTTGATTATTTCTTTTTAAAAGGCTGTCGCCTATTTTTCAAACTTAGTTTTAGCACGCAAACAGCTTTGCTGTTTGCGCCCGATAATTTGAAGTAAAGGAAACTTTTTATGGGCTCTGCCCAAACCCGCAACCCTTTAAAAAGGGTTGACCTAAATTTTAAATTTATTAAATTAAAATTGCAGGTTTTCACATACTTTTATAACTCACTTTTACTTACTCAGATTTTTCTCCAATTCATCAAGGCTTGAGTTGAATTTTACAGTATCGCTGTTACTGAATGATAAATTAAGCTCAAAGCGGTCGCTTTCCTTTTTTACAGGTACCAATATATGTACGGTATCGGTAGTTTTGGGATTGATAAAATGATAAAGCGAAGCGTCATCTTCAAGATAGGTAGAGTATATGTAATCGCTCGGCGTGAGAACCAAAGCGTGGTTTATCTCGTAACTTATGCCGTCAGAGCTGTTGAGCGAATATTTGTCGGTTATTTCCCTTAATGTGCATTGCTGTTCGGTATTATTGCAAAGCTCAAGTGTAAAATCATAAAGGTTGCAGTCCTCATAATCACTTGCATTAAACTCGGCATCAACATATTTGTCTTCATAAAAGTGTTTGCGTATTTCACTTTCACTCGGCTTTGTGATTTTTGTAATTTTCGCATAGCCAAAGTCTGTTTTTGCCTCGCCAAAAAGGTCTGCCTGACTGCTTTCTCCGCCCTTTATAAATATAATCGAGCCGTATTTTCCGTCTGCCGTACTGTATTTGTAGGTAATTTTTATCGGAAGTAAGTCCTCGTAATTCTCACTGTATCTGAAAATCTTAAAAGTTTCTGTACTGTGCGGATTAATTGTCATGCTTGACGGGGAATTTCCGTCATTAATGTTAGTAAATGTGTTATTATTAATGTCGCTGTTTGAGGTAACATTAAAGTCCGAAAAGGATACTTTCTGCTCATTGTCGGACGAATTTTCAATTTTAAATGTCAATGTATATTTGCCGTATACTTCATTTGTGTCAATACTTGTGTCGAACTCATAACCCGTCAGCATAATATTGCCAAAAAAGGTTTTTGCATTTTCGTTTATATGGTAGTTGTTGTAATCGTAATTATAATCGCTTATGTTAATCACATCTGTTTTCGGTGAGTCCATAGAGTTGGCGATTGACGAGATTATTACAATTACAATACCTGCAAGAATAATTGCGACGATTATGCAGGCAAGCACAATTTTTCCTGCTTTTCCGCTTTTGTTTTTAGGAGCATTTTGTGTCGGCATTTTTGCATAGACATTTCTCATTTGAGGATTGACAAAACCGCCCTGCTGAGGTGGAATATGAGTATTGTAAAAATTACCCTGTTGTGGCGGAACAGCGGCATTAGCAAAATTATCTTGTTGAGGTGGAATAGCGGTATTATTAGTATCACCCTGTTGTGATGGAACAGGAGCATTGGCAAAATTATCCTGCTTAGGCGGAATAGAAATTGCGCCGTTTTGTGGCACCGCTGTCGGCTGAGCAGTTGCTTGGCTTCTGTTTGTATTTACTATGTAAGGATTTTGAGCCTGAGTATTTTCGGTTGGTTGTGGCTCGGCAGGAGCACCGCACATATTGCAGAACTTGCCGACAAATTCAAAACCGCAGTTTTTGCATTTCATAACTGTATTCTCCTTAAAATTTTTAAACATTATATAATGCTATAATAAATCAAATATAAACAAAAGTCAATGTAATTTTAGAATATTTTGCTGTCAATTTTACAAAATTATTGTTGAAATATTTTGCCCGCTGTTGTATAATTTTATTGAAATGTATTTTATAAAAATGCAAAATCGTTAAGTTTTTGCATTAAATAACAGAAAAAATATGAAATAACGGGAGTTTTAATTATGAGAGGATTGTATTCTTCAAAAACTAAAATTCGTCAGCAGATATTTACCGAAGTTGCTCGTTTTGCGTACGAGGGCGGTGATTATTCTAAATTTGAAAGTCTGCCTTACAAAATTATCCCGGGCGAGATTTCCACTTACAGAGAAAGCGTATTTCTTGAGAGGGCTATCGTGGGCGAAAGACTGCGCCTTGCAATGGGACTTAATCTTCTTTCGGCAGACGAGCAGGCGCCTATTTCAACAGGCGTTGAGGAGAGTATGATAGACGAAAAGGTGTACGAGCCGCCGCTTATCAATATTATAAAGTTTGCGTGCCACAGCTGTCCCGAAAAGCGTGTTTTTGTAAGCAACGGCTGTCAGGGCTGCCTTGAGCATCCTTGCACCGAGGTTTGCCCTAAGGGCGCAATTTCGATTGTGCACGGAAAATCTTTTATTGATGAAGAAAAGTGCATTAAGTGCGGCAAGTGTCAGAATGCCTGCCCGTACAATGCCATTATTAAGCAGGAGCGCCCATGTGCGGCGGCGTGCGGAATGAAAGCTATTCATAGTGACGATCATGGCAGAGCAGATATTGACTATAATAAGTGCGTAAGCTGCGGTATGTGCCTTGTAAGCTGTCCGTTCAGCGCCATTGTTGACAAAAGTCAGATTTTCCAAACCATTAAGGCTTTGCAGAGCGACACACCTGTATATGCTGCAGTTGCACCTGCCGTTGCAGGTCAGTTTGCAGGACTTCCCGCAACAAAAATCAGAAACGCATTCAAGGCGCTTGGCTTTACAGATGTAGTAGAGGTTGCTGTCGGCGCTGACCTTTGCACTGTTGAAGAGGCTAAGGACTTTATGGAAGAAGTGCCGGAAAAACAACCGTTTATGGCTACTTCGTGCTGTCCTGCGTGGAGCGTTATGGCAAAGAAAACTTTTCCTGATATTGCGCCGTATATTTCTATGGCGCTCACTCCTATGGTGCTTACAGGCAGACTTACAAAGCAGGATCATCCCGGCTGCAGGGTAGTATTTATAGGCCCTTGTGCGGCTAAAAAACTTGAGGCGAGCCGCAGAAGTATAAGAAGTGACATTGATTTTGTACTTACCTTTGAAGAGGTTGCAGGAATGTTCACCGCCAAAGAGGTGGATTTTGCGGCGCTTGAACCCGATGTAGAACCGCTTTCTTTCTCAAGTGCGGACGGCAGAGGTTTTGCCGTAAGCGGCGGTGTTGCAAAAGCTGTTGTAAATGCAATACACAGAATGAACCCCGAGCGTGAAGTAAAAATTGCAAACGCACAGGGACTTGACGAGTGTATGAAGTTGCTCAGAATGGCAAAAGCCGGCAAGTATAACGGCTATTTGCTTGAGGGTATGGCGTGTCCGGGCGGTTGTGTTGCAGGCGCAGGTACAATAAATGTTCCCGAAAAATCCGCCGCAGAAAATCTCAAGAGTAAAAAGAGCAGTTCATTTGAAACCGCCTGCGAGTCACCGTATGTAGACATTTTGCCCGAACTTGAAAACCTTTATAATGAATTTTCGCATAAAAATAAGGAATAATTTATGGCAGCGCACCAAACTTTAGATTTATAAATTTAGGTCAACCTTTTTTAAGGGTTGACCTAAATTTTGAATTTATTAAACTAAACTTTCTGCACTAAACCATAATTTATCCCAACTTTTGATAAAGAACCTTTAATTTTTAATAATAAATTTATCAAAAGCGCAGTAAAGCACATAAATCATTGCGATTGCTATGCTGAACAGCAGAATAAATACGGGTGTAAATGCGGTAATTGAGTTCAGCGATTTTTCAATGAGAAACCATGGGCGAACGATATCCCACGAATTTACTCTTGCATATCTGCCGATATAAATTGCAAATGAGCTGAGTAAAATCGTAATTGTACAAAAAGCAACACCCGTCACCTTTCCGAAACGCTTATTTATTATTTTATGAATAATTCGCATTGACATCATTCCGAACAGCAACCCGAGTATAACCGTAACCGTCAAGTTCAGCACCATAAGCCAAGCGGTCACATTCGTTCCGATTTTTTCATATTCAAGATAAGCGGAGTCTTTAAAATAGCTTGTATATTTTAAATCCGTCATCATATACGGCGAATTTGGAAAGAATAATAACCACAAAAATCCAAATATTACAGCAGGAACAGTTTTTTTCTTACTGTAATAATGTTCGCACAGCATTGCCGCAAACAGTGGAATTACAGCAAGAATATCATTCCATACAATATACCACCGATGCGGTTCTTTGGCATAAAATGTATACATAGCCGTTGAAATTATTATAAATATAAAGGAAAAATAAGCAAACTTCGCTTTGTTTCCCACAAATACAGACTTCATATTGTCACCGCCTTGCATAATAAGTTATTATATCACGCTTTCACTGCGGTATCAATAAAATTTTGCAAGCAAAGTTAAAAGTTATTGTCTTTCGGTGATTTATATGCTAAAATAATTATAATTATTTACGAAAAGAGCTGATAAGCTGTGAAAAAAGAAAACAAAGCTTTTAAAATATTCAGAGTTATAATTACCTTAATTGCCATTGTATTGTTGTTGTTGTTTGTATCGTGCGCTCCGTGGGGAATTGTCAACATCGGCAATCTTGTGGGCGGATTGCTGTGTGTATGGCTGATTTTTGTATTCGGCACACGCAATAAATACAAATCATTAAAAGAAAAACTCAAGAAAAATATATTCAGCAAAATTGTTCTGTACGGCATCAATTTTTGCTTTACAGCACTTCTTTGCTACGGTTTGATTGTTACGGGTCTAATGACATTTGCCTGCATACAACAGCCAAAACAAAATGCAACCGCAATCGTACTTGGCGCTCAAGTTACCGAGAACGGCCCGAGCATGATGCTTACAGGCAGAATCAACAGCGCCGTTAAATATTTGCAGGAAAATCCCGATGCAAAAGCTGTGCTGACAGGCGGACAGGGCAGTAACGAGCCGATAAGCGAGGCTCAGGCTATGTACGATTATATTGTCGGTGCAGGGATTTCTCCGGACAGGCTTTATATAGAGGACAAGGCGGTGAACACAGGCGAAAACATCGCTTTTTCAGAAAAAATCATTCAGGAAAACGGCTTGAATGAAAACAAGGCAATTATTACAGACGGTTTTCATCAGCTCAGAGCGGAAATAATCGTAAAGCAACAGGGTCTGAGCGGAAGTGTCGGCTCGGTAAATGCCGACACCTTTCCGCTGTTTGTCCCTACATTTGCTGTTCGTGAATGGTTTGCCCTGCCAAATCAGGTTCTATTTCGGTAGTCACAACCTCCGAAATATTTTCGTTGGGCTGATATACCGCATTTCTGCGTGAATTTACCTCATATGGATAGATTTCGCTATCCGTAACATCTACAATCGGCGAATGTTCAAAACCGTTGTTGCGTGACGGCAGTTCAATAGGGTAACGCTCGTTGCGCTTGCTTTCCTTTTTGTTCATAAAAAAATAACCACCTTTCTCAGGTGGTTATATTTTTTGCAGTTTTTTAAATTTTATGTGTTAATTATTCGGAGCGTCAAGGGTAATAGTCATACTATCATCATCTTCGCTATATGAAATAGATAAATCATAGCCGTCTTTATCCTTTGCAGAGTAGAGAGTGTCATATTCGCTTACATCTTCTGTAAAGCCAAGTTCTTTGCATTTATCTGCATATGAATTGAAATAATCTGAAGATACACCAAATGCCTCAACACCAAATGAGTCTTCATCATCAGAGAGGTATTTCTTGACTATCTTAACATCAGGTTTTGGAATTTTATTGCCAAGCTCAGTTGTTGTCCAATAATATGCATCCTCAGCGTCTTCTTCCTCAGAATATTTTTTGCTCGAAAAATCATAATATACAGTATAAATTTTTTGGTCATCACCTACATATTTTATGGTAGCGATGTCAGGTTCTACAAGATTATAGTGATTTATATTTGTTACATAAGAATAACCTTGATAATAGTAACAATTTATATTCTTAGCCATTTCACCAGAATCAACAAGTTTGTTGCTTTCGGCGTGCATAGATATATCTGTTCCTTCTAATTGCTTCATATCGTCATCACTGAATGAAAATTCTTTTTTTACATCAGAGAAGAAGGTTTCTTTTTGTTCATTGGTTACAGAATTCTTCTGTTTAAAAGTAATTTCAAAGTCACTAATCAGAAATTTAGAATTGTTGGTGTAATTAAGCAAGACATATTTCTTGCCACTTACAATTCCCTCGTCAACATTCCAGTCGATGTCTTCAATTTTAATAGTTTCTTTGCTTTGTGTCGGTTTTTCTGTTTCAGAAGCGACAGAGGCACTTTTGTCAGCATTACTTGTGCTGTTTTGTGATGTTCCTGTTTCTCCATTATTGGAACAGCCTGTAAAAATCATTGTACTTGATACCGCTGCAATAACGGTAATGAATGTGCATAAAGCCTTTTTAACGGTATTTTTCATAATTATTTCCTCCTTAATGTAAATCCGTTGCCATTATTATATAAAAACTGAAACGAAAAAGTGTATGCTGTCAGCATACACTCAAAACTTTTTAAATAAACTTTTCACATTTTAAATAGCAATTAAACCAAACGGTCTGAAAAGCACAATACTTTGCAGACCGTTTTTATATTGAAATATTAAATTCAAACTCACATACTCTCCGGACAAGAGATATTGAACATTGTGAGAACATTTTTGATTACAACCTTTACGCTTTCGCAAAGTGCAAGTCTTGCCTGAGTGAGAGCCTCGTCCTCGCCCTTAACTCTGCAAGCGTTGTAGAACTTATGGAAAAGTGTAGCAAGCTGTGTTACATAGCGTGTAATCTTTGTTGGGTCATAGTCCTTTGCGGCGCTTTCAATCTCATTTGTATAAGATGCGAGGTGGTGGATAAGCTCCTTTTCCTCCGGTGCGGTTAGAAGTGCAAGCTCCGCATTTGTGCATTTGCGTGGTGTAATACCGTCTTTTGCGAGTGCCTTAATAATACTGCAAATTCTTGCGTGTGCGTACTGAACATAATATACAGGGTTTTGGTTGTCCTGCGCAACGGCAAGATCAAGGTCAAAGTCCATCTGAGTGTTAGCCTCACGAGTGTTAAATAAAAATCTTGCGCTGTCAACAGGTACTTCTTCGAGCAAATCGCCAAGCTGAATTGCCTTGCCTGTACGCTTGCTCATTCTTACGATTTCGCCGTTCTTAACGAGTTTTACAAGCTGCATAAGCACAACATTGAGCTTGTCGCCGTCATAGCCGATAGCATCCATTGCACCCTTCATACGCATTACATGGCCATGGTGGTCTGCGCCCCATATATCAATAAGAGTTGTAAATCCTCTGTCAAATTTATTCTTGTGATAAGCAATGTCGGCGGTAAAGTAGGTCGGATTGCCGTTTTTACGAATAAGCACATCGTCCTTAAGCTCAAGGTTGTCAATGTATTCCTGAGTTTTGCCCTGCTTTAAGAGCTTTTCTGTAAGCACCTGCTTGTTTTTGTACCAAACAGCGCCGTCCTGCTCATAGGTGAGTCCCTTTTCTGTGAGCGTGTCAACAACCGCCTTTACAGCGCCGCTTTTGTGGAGTTCGCTCTCAAAGAACCACTTGTCATAGGTAATGTTGTATTTTGCCATATCACTCTGCATTTTGCTGATGTTCTTAGGAAGAGCAAAGTCTACAAGAGCCTTTTTGCGCTCCTCAGCCGATACATTTACAAGGCTGTCGCCGTTAATGTCGGCGTACTCCTGCGCAAGCTCTGTGATATCTGCGCCCTGATAGCCGTCCTCCGGGAATACAATTTCGTCACCCTTAAAAATCTGAAGATAACGGGCCTCAAGTGAACAGCCGAATTTCTCAATCTGATTTCCTGCATCGTTTACATAAAATTCACGCCATACATTGTATCCTGCCTTGTCAAGAACAGCGGCAAGACAGTCGCCGAGTGCGCCGCCTCTTGCGTTGCCCATATGCATAGGGCCTGTTGGGTTTGCCGATACAAATTCAACCATTACCTTTTCGCCCTTGCCAAAGTCGGAGCTGCCGTAGGTTTCGGGATTTTCGAGAACACTGTTTACAACAGCCGAGTAAAACTCCGAGCCGAGGAAGAAGTTGATAAATCCGGGGCCTGCTGTTTCAAATTTCTCACACATTGTACCCTCAAGGTCAAGGTGCGAGGTGATAGCCTGTGCAATTTTGAAAGGAGGCATACGAAAAGCCTTTGCGCCGGCCATTGCGGCATTTGTAGCAAAGTCGCCGTGAGATCTGTCGGCAGGGGTTTCTATAATAAAATCGGGCAAATCAGCTTGTGGAAGGTCGCCCTCTGAAATTGCCTTTTCAATGGCAGAATTTATCGCAAGTTTCAGCTTGCTGACTGCTTCAGCATAAATGTTCATTGTTTTCTACCTCTTTCTTTTTTTCAATGTCTATTTTAAATCGGTTTTCACTCACAAGGTCTGAGTTAAAGTCAAGAGTGTAGATAACCTCAAGTGAGCCACCGTTTTCATTAAGATTATTGTTGAGCGTTTTTGTAAACACACCGATAGAAAGCGTACCTGCAATCGTTTGGTACATACATTGGTGCCTTTTGCCTTTTTCAAGTATCAGCTGTGAGCTTAAAGGCCCTTTTCGTGAAATCGTAACGGTTTCGTCCTCCACCTTGACAAGGTTGTTAAAAAACTTATCGGGCAAATCCTCGTCATATTCCTTGTAATTTATAAAGAAATGACCGTTTTTCATCATATATTTACCCTCGGTAAGCACCTCTATGCGGTCGTCCTGACCGTCAACTCGCTGTTCGCCGACAATCGAAATCATATAGGGATTTTTATCTTTTTCCATAAATTCCTCCGATTATCAGTATTTCTCAATGTTTATCTGAGTTACCGTGTGCTCCATATCCTTGCCGAGGAAAAGTCCTGCGATGTTTTCAAAATCATCGGGAGTGTCGCTCACATAGAATGCCGAAGTGCCCTTTTCTGCGCTGTTGTTTAAAAGATTTTCTTCCTTGAGCACTTTTTGCGCATAAATGGCGGTTTCGTAGCCTGAATCAATAAGCTCAATGCTGTTGCCTATAACGCTTGAAATTGCCTCTGCAAGCAGCGGATAGTGAGTACAGCCCAAGATAAGCGTATCAATATCGTTTTCAACAAGCTCAAGCAGGTAGCGCTTTATTGTAAGGCGAACAATTTGGTCGTCTTTATGTATAAGTCCGTTTTCTACAAGCGGAACAAAGAGCGGACAAGCCTTTTCAAACACCTTAAAATCGGGGTTGAGCCTTTCGAGGCGAGCCTTGTAGCTGTGGCTGCTTATTGTTGCGGCTGTGCCTATTACGCCGATTCTGCCCGACTTTGTCTTTTTGGCTGTGGCAAAGGCTGTGGGATTTACAACGCCGGTGTAGGGAACAGGCAGCTCACTTTCAAGCCTTTTGCCTGCAACAGAGCTTACTGTGCCGCAAGCGGCAACAATCATTTTTACATTGTTTTCAAGTAAAAAGTGAGTATCCTGAAAAGCATATCTTGTAATGGTTTCACGGCTGCGGTTTCCGTAAGGAACTCGTCCCGTATCGCCAAAGTAAACTATATTTTCATTTGGAAGAATGTGCAGAAATTCTCTGACCGCACTCAGTCCTCCAAGCCCGGAGTCAAACACTCCTATGGCGTTAGCTGAAGACATATTAAAACCTTCTTTTCATTATTACATAAAAGTATACTTGTTAATAATAACATATTAGGGCAACGGTTTCAAGTTAAAAACCAAAAATAATGCGTGTTATTGCCCTTTTCTCTGATTGACAAGCGTGCATATTACTTGTATAATATATTGGTGAATACATTTAGAAAGGATGTATGACTTTGGAAATAAGAAATGCGTTTGACTATATTGCAGGTAAGGTTGAGGCTCAGCTTGCTCCTGCCGGATATACAAGACAAAAGGTTGCTGCCGATGACAAACAGGAAATCGTAGCACTTTTTACAAGTGAAAATGTAGCGTATTCAGTGGTCTATTATGTTGAAAAATCACATATGGTTCTCCGCACCTGTACTATGACAGAGGAAGGCCCTGACAACGAGTGGAAAACTCTTGCTACATGGATGCTTGACGAAGAGAGCACTCAGAAAGATGTTGAGAGTATCGCAAACGACTTTTTAGAGGGCGTTTCAGGCACTGTTGCCGTTAAGCGTGCAAAGCAGATTAAGCAGAAAAAGAAAAAGGATGATGACGGCAACGCAGATCCAAAATTCCTTGCTAAGCGCTTTGTAGCTGTTTTTCCTGAGCTTAAAGAGGAAATTAAGTACGAAGAGGACGGCTATTTCCCATTCAGAGGCGCAACTTTTGCAAAAGAAAAGATTGCTCCTAAGATTGTAAATTACTTAAAGTCGGCAACAAACCAGCAGGTAGAAAAACTCGTTGGCATTTTCAATTTGCAGTACAACAACGGTGATAGCGATACTCGCTCAATTATCACAATTATTTTGCTCAACTCACTTGATGACGAGCAGTTTAATACAGTCTTTGAGTATCTCAGCGATGACCTTAAAAAAGCAGGAAAGGCTGCCAGAAAATATAAGGGCAAAAAGGTTAAACCCGAAAAGCCAAAGAAAAAGAATGTTTCTAAAGCATCTACACTTAATGACTGATTATAATTAAATGCAGAAATACTGCGATTTTTTTGCGTAAAAACACTTGACTTAGTGTTTTGTATATGATAAAATAGTTATACCTCTGAAAGGGGCTTTATTTTTCTGCCCTATTGAGGGAGGCTAAAATATTCCGAAAAAACCGGGAGGTGCCGTTATGAGAGTTAAAATCACATTGGCCTGCACAGAGTGCAAACAGCGTAATTACAACACAATGAAAAACAAGAAGAACAGTCCGGACAGACTTGAAATGAACAAGTACTGCCGTTTCTGTAAGAAACACACTCCGCACAAGGAAACAAAATAATGGAGGTTTAAAATGGCTGACAAAAAGGTTGAAGCTAAAAAGGCCGATGCTAAAAAAGCAGACGCCAAAAAACCTGCGAAGAAAAACAAGCAAAATGTTTTTCAGAAGCTTATTAAGTACCTCGGTGCGTGTAAGGGTGAGCTCAAGAAAATTACTTGGCCTACTCCAAAGCAGACTACAAAGAACTTCGGTATTGTTATCGCAGTTATCGTAGTTGTGGGATTGTTCATTTTCGGCCTTGACAGAGGACTTTATGCTTTGCTCGGCTTAGTTATGAACACATCAGCTTAATCTCTGTTGTTACTAACTTACGAAAGGAAGAGAGTAAATGGCAGATCAAGAAGCAAAATGGTATGTAGTGCATACTTATTCGGGCTACGAAAATAAGGTTGCAGCTGACTTAATGACAACTGCTGAAAACAGAAACCTTCAGGATATGATCGTTGATGTTAAAGTACCTACCGAAATCGTAACCGAAACCGTTGGCGACAAAACAAAAGAGGTTGAAAATAAAATTTACCCTTGTTATGTTTTTGTTAAGATGATTTATACAGACGAAACCTGGTATGTAGTACGCAATATCAGAGGATGCACAGGATTTGTTGGACCGGGATCTAAACCTGTTCCACTTACAGATGCTGAGGTATACAGAATGGGTGTTGAAACCCGCTCTGTAAAGGTGAACTATTCGGTTGGCGATTCAGTTCGTATTATCGATGGTCCGCTTGATGATTTTGTCGGTGTTGTAGAAGAAATTGATGCCGATAAAAACTATGTCCGTGTCATTGTATCAATGTTCGGACGAGAAACTCCGGTTGAGCTTGAGTTAGGTCAGGCTGAACTGCTTGAGGAATAATCGCAGATAATTTGCCTAATGGCTTATTATTGGGAGCATAATGTTCCCTGTGGGAGGGAACCTACATAGTGGTGTCCCGCAATTTACCACGAATTTTGGAGGTGCAAACACAATGGCTCAGAAGGTAGTTGGCTTAATTAAGTTACAGATACCTGCCGGAAAGGCTACTCCGGCTCCGCCTGTTGGACCTGCTCTTGGTCAGCACGGCGTAAATATCGTTGCGTTCACAAAGGATTTTAACGAGCGCACAAAGAATGACATCGGTCTTATCATCCCAGTTGTTATTACAGTGTATGCAGACCGTTCATTCACTTTCGTTACAAAAACTCCACCGGCAGCAGTTCTTCTTAAGAAGGCTTGTGGCATTGAGAGTGGTTCTGGCGTACCAAACAAGACAAAGGTTGCTCAGATTACTCGTGAGCAGATCACAAAGATCGCAGAGCAGAAAATGCCTGACCTCAACGCAGGTTCTCTTGAAGCAGCAATCAGCATGGTTGCAGGTACTGCAAGAAGCATGGGTATTACAGTAGTTGACTAATTATCCGGGTGGGAGGGAAATCCCGATTGACCACCTATCAATGGAGGAAAACTGATGAAACACGGTAAAAAATATGTTGACGCAGCTAAGCTCGTTGACAAATCAAAATTATACGAACCAGGCGAGGCTCTTGAAACTGTTATCAAGACAAGCACCGCTAAGTTTGATGAAACCGTTGAGCTTCATGTAAAGCTCGGTGTTGACAGCCGTCACGCTGACCAGCAGGTTAGAGGCGCTGTTGTACTCCCTAACGGTACAGGTAAAGATGTTAGAGTTCTTGCTATTTGTAAGGGCGCTAATGAGGAGCTTGCAAAGGAAGCAGGTGCTGACTTTGTAGGTGCTGAGGATATGACTCAGAAGATTCAGCAGGAAAACTGGATGGACTTTGATGTTCTCATTACAACTCCTGACTGCATGGGTCTTGTAGGCCGTTTAGGTAGAATCCTTGGTCCTCGTGGCCTTATGCCAAACCCAAAGGCTGGTACTGTTACTCCTGACATTGCTAAGGCTGTTAAAGAGGCTAAAGCAGGTAAGATTGAGTACCGTCTTGACAAAACAAACATCATTCACTGCCCAATCGGTAAAGTAAGCTTTGGCGCAGACAAGCTCGGCGAGAACTTCGATACACTTATGGAAGCTATCGTAAAGGCTAAGCCGGCTGCTGCAAAGGGTCAGTACATTCGCTCAGTTGCTGTTGTATCAACAATGGGACCAAGCGTTCGTATTTCACCTGCTAAGTTTGGTGTTTGATTATAATTAATTTAATGTTTACACCTATGGTGTGAATATAAATTCGCTGTTCTAAAGACAGCAGGTGCATTATGCATAAAGGTCATACCGCCTGCCGAGGAAGATGCAATTTTACATTATTTTGTATTTTTGCGGCAGTCCGAGGTTTAATCGGACTGCCTTGTTTTTTATGAACTTTAGATACTGCGTTTAAAAAATTTTGGAGGTGAAATAATTGCCAAGTCAAAGTGTTTTAGAGCAGAAGAAAGTCATCGTTGAAGAACTTACAGCAAGACTTAAGAACTCTGTTACAGGTTTAGTTGTTTCATACGAGGGTATCAACACTGAGGACGATACAAAGCTCAGAAAAGAACTTCGTGAAAACAATGTTCACTACTCAGTAGTTAAGAACACACTTTTATCTCGTGCCTGTGACCAGGTAGGTCTTGAGGAGATGAAGCCTGTTCTCGAGGGTACAACAGCTCTCGCAACAAGCGACAGTGAGTATGCTGCTGCTGCAAGAATCCTCTGCAACTATGCTAAGGATCACGATAACTTTAAGGTTAAGTCAGGTTACCTTGATGGCGCTGTTATTGATATGGATACAATCACAGCACTTTCAAAACTTCCTACAAGAGATGTACTTCTCGCAAATGTACTTGGTGCATTCCAGGCACCAATCGCTTCTTTCGCAAGAGCTATGCAGGCTGTTGTTGATAAGGGTGGTGTTGAGGCTTGCTTAGCAGCCGCAACAGAAGAGGCTCCTGCTGAGGAACCTGCTGCAGAATAATCTGCAAAATTAATTTAAATTTTACAACTTATTATATCGGAGGTAAATTAAAATGGCATCAGAGAAAATTACTGCTATTATTGAAGAATTAAAAGGCCTCACAGTTCTTGAGCTTTCAGAGCTCGTACACGCTGTAGAGGATGAGTTTGGTGTATCAGCAGCTGCTGCAGTTGCTGTTGCAGGCCCTGCTGAGGCTGCATCTGCTGCTGCTGAGCAGACAGAGTTTGATGTAATCCTTAAGAGTGCTGGTGGCAACAAGATCGCTGTTATCAAGGTTGTTCGTGAGATCACAGGTCTTGGTCTTAAGGAAGCTAAGGCTCTCGTTGACGGCGCTCCAAAGGCTCTCAAAGAGGCTGTATCTAAGGACGAGGCTGATGAGATCAAGTCAAAGATCGAAGCAGCTGGCGCTGAAGTTGAAGTTAAGTAATTTAATTTCCAAAATTTTTATCCCGACGGAATTTTCCGTCGGGATTTTTTTGTTGTGTTCGATGATGGTTGAAAATTATGGTTTAGCAAATTATCGGTCGGGCAACAAAGTAAAGCAAAAGAAAAATTTTCAGTCCCGAATATAAAATTTATTAAACTAAACTTTGTGCGCTAAACTGTAATTTACACAAATTTTAGCAACAATATTTACAGCAAAAAAGCTCCTCAATCGAGGAGCCTTTTATAATGCAATAAATATAAATTAATCAAAGAATTTTGCGTGGATAGCCTTAACAGCCTTATCTGCATCGTTCTCATCAATAAGAACAGAAACCTTGATTTCGCTTGTGCTGATCATCTGAATGTTTACCTGTGCATCGTAAAGAGCCTCAAACATCTTTGTAGCAACGCCTGCATGGCTTTCCATACCTGCGCCTACGATAGAAATCTTAGCAACGCTCTCGTCTACGAGAATTTCTGTACCGTCAAAGTTCTCAATGTAATCCTTGAGTGCCTCGGCAGCCTCAGAACCTCTTGACTTTGGTACTGTAAAGCTGATGTCCTTCTTGCCATCGTGACCGATTGACTGAAGAATAATATCTACATTGATATCTTTAGCTGAAAGTTTTGAGAAGATTTTGAAAGCAAGACCCGGCTCGTTTGGAATACCTGTTACAGAAATTCTTGCAACATCTGTATCTTTAGCAACGCCACTGATTAACATTTTTTCCATTTTTGTTTTCTCCTTTACTATTGTACCCGATGCTCTTGTCATACTTGAGAGGACTTCAAGCTCGATGTTATATTTCTTAGCCATTTCAACTGAACGGTTGTTGAGTACCTGTGCGCCGAGTGTAGCAAGCTCGAGCATTTCATCGTAAGAAATCTCTTTAAGCTTTCTTGCGTTCTCAACCTTTCTTGGGTCAGCTGTATAAACGCCTTCTACGTCTGTGTAGATCTGGCAAAGGTCAGCGTGCATTGCTGCTGCAATAGCTACGGCACTTGTGTCTGAACCGCCTCTGCCGAGAGTTGTAATATCGTCGGTCTTAGCAAGACCCTGGAAACCTGCAACAACAACAATTCTCTTCTTGTCGAGTTCGTGACGAATACGGCTTGGGTCAACCTTTTTGATTCTTGCGCTTGTGTGAATGTTGGTTGTTTCAAAACCTGCCTGCCAGCCAAGAAGTGATACAGCAGGATAACCCAGCTTTTCGATTGCCATTGCAAGAAGTGAAATAGAAATCTGTTCACCTGCTGCAAGCAGCATATCTTTTTCTCTCTTTGAACCATTTGGATTAATTTCTTCGGCTTTTGCGATAAGATCGTCTGTGGTGTCGCCCTGTGCAGATACAACAACTACAACATCGTTGCCCTGTGCGTAAGTATCAGTAACGATTTTAGCCACATTCATTACACGCTCAGCATTTGCTACGGAGCTGCCGCCGAATTTCTGAACTATCAAACTCATGTCCTTTTACTCCTCTTTCAATTATAAATCACCTATGCGGATTTTTGAAATTACCTTTGCGCCCTTGTTTTCAAGTGCAGAGATTTTCTCAAGAATTTCACCATAGGGTAATTGCGCTGTTACAAAAGCAATTTCGCCCTCCGGGCTGTCTGCCTTTTCAATTTTATCTACACAGCCAAATACCTCCTGAGCAAGCTCCATAGTAGAGTTTGCTCTGATATACATAGCTGTAACAGAGTCCTCATAAGGAAGAATATTGTCGCCGTTGCCGTCTGCCCAGAACAAGAACTTTCTTGTCTTCAAGTGCTTGCAGCAGTCAACTACATCGGCTACAACAGCGCTTGCGGTTGGAAGTTTGCCTGCGCCCTTGCCGTAGAATACTACATCGCCTGTGCAGTCGCCTCTTACCATAATGCCGTTGAACTCGTAGTCAATGTTTGCGAGCTGGCTCTTGTTTGGTACAAACATAGGAGCAACAATAATATCAATCTTGCCATCATCAAGGCGCTTTACCTTGCCGATGAGCTTAATAACGCAGTTGTAAGCCTCAGCATATTTTACATCTTCAAGAGTAATTTCTGTGATACCCTCTGTATGTACTGAGTCAGGATATACATGCTTGCCAAAAGCAAGGGATGCAAGAATACAGATTTTACGGCAAGCGTCATGACCTTCAATGTCAGCGGCAGGGTTTCTCTCAGCAAAGCCGAGGTCCTGAGCGAGCTTTAAGGCTGCGTCAAACTGCATACCGTCCTCAATCATCTTTGTGAGGATAAAGTTTGTTGTGCCGTTTAAAATACCTGCAATTTCATCAACAATATTTGCTACAAGGCACTGGCTGATTGGACGAATAATCGGAATACCGCCGCCAACTGATGCCTCAAATAAGAAGTTTACATTCTCGTCTTTTGCAATCTGTAAAAGCTCTGCACCATGAGCGGCAACCAATTCTTTGTTAGAGGTTACAACGCTCTTGCCTGATTTAAGGCATTTTTTTACAAAGTCATAAGCCGGGTTAAGACCGCCCATAACCTCAACAACAACTCTTACTTCTCTGTCGTTTAAGATGTCGTTAAAGTCCTTTGTGAATCTGTCAGCTAAAGGACTGTCGGGAAATTCACGCAAGTCAAGAATGTGCTTTACATAAATTTCCTCTCCGATGCTTGCAAAAAGCTTCTGTTTGTGTGTTGTAAGAATTTCGGCTACGCCTGAGCCTACAACGCCGTGGCCCATTATTGCTACTGAAATCATATTCTAAATCCTTTCCTTTCAGTTTGGAATTTATAACTCCCTTATGTATTTAATGAAGAACTGCCTGTAAGCAGACAGTTCTTCAAGATAAACTGACTTAAGCTGCCGAAGCAGATGCATCTCCGCCGCTTTCTTCCGGCTTTGGCTCTTCGCCGCCCTGACTTTCGGCAGATGAGGTATCGCCGCCGCCTTGGCTTTCGGCAGATGAGGTATCGCCGCCTTGGCTTTCGGCAGATGAAGTATCACCGCCGCCTGAGTGGCTTTCGTCACCGCTGTATGAGCTGTCTGAACCGCCCGATGAAGTATCGTAATCGTAATCGTCATAATCCGGATTGCTTGAGTCGTAGTAACCGTCCCAACCGCCGTTTGAAGGCATATTGTCCTCTGTGTAATAACCTACATATTTGCCCGAAACATTTTCGGTTGATACGATAAGACCTGAATACGGACTGTACTGAGCCTCAATAAGGTTGGACGGGAATTTGAAGTCCTTGTGCTCCATACCGCTTAGGTATGAGCTCATAACCTTGTTAAAGGTGTTTGTTGCAACATTTGTATTTGAAATTGTGTGTGGGTTGTCAAAACCTGTCCAAATAGCAAGTGTAGCATATGGTGACATACCGCAGAACCATGAGTCTTTATCGGCATCGGTTGTACCTGTTTTACCGATAATATCCCAACCGCTGATTCTTGCAGAGCCTGCGGCGGTATTCACTGAGTTTGTTACATTGTAGTGGAGAAGTCTGTTCATAATAGCGGCTGTTGTTGGTGAGTAAGCCTGCTTTGGAACAGCGTTTCTGTTATCAATAATAATGTTGTCCTCTGAGTCTGTAATGTAGTAGTAGGTGTAAGGATTGTAGTAAAGACCGCCGTTGCCCATATAGCTGTAAGCAGAAGCCATTTCACGAACTGTTACACCGCCTGTAAGACCACCGATTGAAAGTCCGCCCGAGTTGTAAGCGTCCTGCTCGTCAAGGTGAGAAAATCCCATTTTTGTTACTACCTGCTCGTAAGCCACGCTCGGGCCGCCAATCATTTTCATAGCCTGAGCGGCTGTACCGTTTGAAGAAATTTCGATAGCGTCAGGCAAAAGCATTGTGCCCTTGTAGCCTGCGTACCAGTTCTTAGGGCCTGAAACAAGCTCGCCGTACTCGTTAGTTTCATACTTTTCGAGCGGTGCGTCCTCAATCTGAGATGAGAAGTAGAGCATTTTGTTGTCGATTGCGTATGGATAAACAACAACAGGCTTGATAGAAGAACCCGGCTGGAGAGATGACATTGTAGCTCTGTCCCAGCTTAAAGCCTCGGTCTTTTTGTTTGAGCTGCCTACGGTAGCGATTACTCTGCCATCAAACCCCATAAGCGTCATAGCTATCTGTAATTCGGGGTCGCTGCTTTTGTCAATGTTCTGAGCGGCATTTTCTATCATTTCCTGCGCTCTTACATCCATTGCGCAGTAGATTTTAAGACCCTCTGTGTAAAGTTTATCAGATGCCGCGTCCTCGCTGATGTTGTAGTACTGAGCAAGGTCTTTCTGAGCGTCATAGAAAAGCTCGTCAATGTACCAGTTCTGAATGTAACCGTCGTCGTTGTCATCTTCATCGTCACGATCGCTTGTATAGCCGACAAAGGTCATATTTGCAGACTCTTTCATAGCGGCATCATACTCGTCCTCTGTGATTTTGCCCTGGTCATACATTTCGTTTATGATGATTTCTCGTCTGATTTTGTTATTTTCGGGATAAGTAAGAGGATTCCATTTTGACGGGTTCTGAGTAATGCCTGCAATAGCCGCACACTCGGCGATAGAGCAGTTCTCAATGCTCTTGTCAAAGTAAAGCTGAGCCGCCGACTCAACACCCTGACAGTTGTTGCCGAAGTTTACAACATTGAGGTAAGCCTCAAGAATTTCGTCCTTTGTATATTCGTTTTCAAGTTTGAGCGCCTTACAGATTTCACGCATTTTTCTTGTAAGGGAAACCTCGTTGTCATCTGTTACATTCTTGATAAGCTGCTGGGTAATTGTAGAACCGCCGTATGAGTCTGTGCCTGATGCAAGGCTCACAACAGCCGAGAGAGTTCTTGTCCAGTCAACGCCATGGTGGTCAAAAAAGCGTTTGTCCTCAATGGCAACAACGGCGTCTTTCATAGCCTGCGGAATTTTCTGGTTGTCTACCCAAATTCTGTTTTCCGTACTGTAAAGAGTTTGATATTGCTCAAACTTGCCGTCGGCATTCTGCACCATAATAAAGCTCGTCTGGTTAAGCGACTTTGCCCTCAGGTCAATTCCCGTAGGCTCGGACGCAAGACTTGCAATGTAAATTCCGAGAGATATAACGGCTATAAGACCTGCCACCACGCAAACGGAAAAAACGGTAAAAAGGAATTTTCCTATTGCCTTAAAAAACCGCTTTGCAGGGCTAACCTTATGCACAGGTGTGTTAATCTCGGGTTGAATATCTTTGTATTGACTGATGTCTGTTTCACGCTTGTTACGCATAATTTCTCCTTCTTTGACAAAAACAAAGTTAATCTCTTAAAATTCATATCAAAATAAAAAATACTAGTCAACAGTTATTATACCACCAGAGAATAAAAAAATAAATATATAAAGCCAAATTTTTCTTAAAAAATACGCCTTTTAACAAGGAAAATTTTATATAATATAATGTGATATATGTATAATAATACAAATAAGAGGAAATATAAAGTAGAAAGTGTATGAAACCGAAAATAACCAAAGACGTTTTATAGCACAAAATTTTCAAAAAAGCAGGGAGTTTTGAAAGTGAAAAAGCTTATTTGTATTACAGGCATAATACTCATTGCGTGCACAGTAACCGGGGATTTGTTTGCGGCGGAAACGGATACCGCTCAGACCGCAGAGCTAAGCCACACTGAGGACAAGCGAGAGGAAGATGTTTTTATTCTGAAAATAGAAAACGGCTATCTTAATGTGTATTATAAAGAAACAGGTAATATTTACCTAAAAACAGGTACTTTGTCGGGTAATTTGCCGAAAAGCGATGTAACACGCCTTGAAAAAGGTGTAGAAATAAGGGGTAAGGAAGAACTCAGGAGAGCAGTAGAGGACTATTGCAGCTGAAGTTTTTTGAAAGTTATTAATAAACTATGTGGATTGCCAATAAAAATAAAAAATTTTGTTCGTGATTGTTGATGTAAACTACACTATTTTGAATTATGTCTATTGACAATTTATGTAATTTGCGGTAGTATTTAATTAATAGTGCAAAACTGCAATTATGAACAAATGTTGTTCTGCGTTATGCCGAAAAACACAAAGCATACGCAGAAATACAAAGAAGGAGAATGTACATATGATTTCTACCGTTATTGATAAATCACTCGGCCTTGAATTTCCTATTTTTCAGGGCGGTATGGCTTGGGTAGCAGATGCATCCCTTGCAGCAGGTGTTTCCAACGCAGGCGGACTCGGTCTTATTGCCGCTATGAACTCAAACGGAGAGCAGCTTCGTGCCGAGATCAGAAAGTGCAAGGAGCTTACAGATAAGCCTTTTGGCGTAAACATTATGCTTATGAGCCCATTTGCAGAAGAGGTTTCCGATGTTGTTGTTGAAGAGGGCATTAAGGTAGTTACAACAGGCGCAGGCAACCCCGGCAAATATATGAAAAAATGGCTTGAGGCAGGCATTAAGGTTATTCCTGTTGTTCCAAGTGTGGCACTTGCAAGAAAAATGGAAAAAGACGGTGCGTTTGCCGTAATTGCCGAGGGCGGAGAATCAGGCGGTCATGTAGGTGACCTCACAACTATGGCACTCGTTCCTCAGGTTGTTGACGCAGTAAAAATTCCTGTTATTGCGGCAGGCGGTATTGCAGACGGCAGACAGATTGCGGCAGCATTTATGCTCGGCGCAGTGGGTGTGCAGGTAGGCACAAGATTTTTGGTTGCAACAGAGTGCACAATCGCTCAGGAATATAAGGACAAAATCATTAAAGCAAAGGATATTGATACAGTAGTAACAGGCAAAAGACTCGGTCACCCTGTTCGTGCTATCCGCAATTCCTTTACTCGTGAATATACAAAGGCAGAGTACAACTCATCTGAGGTAAGCGATGAAGAGCTTGAAAAGATGGGTATCGGCAAATTAAGACTTGCTGTAAGAGAGGGCGATGTATCGCACGGTACAGTTCTTGCAGGTCAGGTTGCTGCAATGGTAAAGAAAGAACAGCCTGCAAGAGAAATCATTACAGAAATGTTTGCTCAGGCTGAAGAAGTATTGAATGGAGCTACAAAATGGGTAAAATAGCATTTGTTTTTTCAGGTCAGGGCGCACAGTACAGCGGAATGGGCAAGGAGCTTTACAATAATTCTCCTGCCGCAAAGAGCGTTTATGATATGGCAGACAGTATCCGCAAGGGTACTTCGGCACAGTGCTTTGAGGGCACAACAGAGGAGCTTTGCAAAACTGTAAACACACAGCCTTGCGTATTTACAGCTGACCTTGCAGCGGCAAGATTCCTTGAAGAAAAGGGTATCAAGGCTGACTGCACTGCAGGCTTTTCTCTCGGTGAAATTGCAGCGCTTGCCTTTTCGGGTATTCTTTCAGATGAAGAGGCTTTCAAACTCGTTTGCAAGAGAGGCGAGCTTATGGATAAGGCAGCAACCGAAAATCCGGGTGCAATGGCTGCCGTAATGAAGATTACTCCCGAAAAGGTAGAAGAAGTTTGCAAAGGTTTTGACAAGACATATCCTGTAAACTACAACTCACCTGCTCAAACGGTAGTTGCTACCACAAGCGAAAACGCAGAGGCTTTCTGCGAGGCTGTAAAGGCTGCCGGCGGCAGAGCAAAGCTGCTTGCGGTAAGCGGCGCTTTTCACTCACCGTTTATGGCAGATGCGGCAAAGGGACTTGCAGAGTATATGCAGGATGTTGAGTTTGCACAGCCGAATGTAACAATTTATTCAGACTATACAGCAAAGCCATACGAGGGCGACTACAAGGAGCTTGTAAGAGCGCAGGTAGAGAATCCCGTAAGATGGCAGACTATTGTTGAAAATATGATTAAAGACGGTGTTGACACATTTATCGAAATCGGTGTCGGCAAAACTTTAACAGGACTTATTAAGAGAATTGACGACAGCGTTAAGGCTTTCAAGGTGGAAACACCCGCTGATTTTGAAGCACTTGACCTTTGATTTGGAGGATATTATGAATTTTGAAAACAAAACAGCCGTAATCACAGGCGGTTCAAGAGGTATCGGTCTTGCTATTGCTAAAAAGCTCGCAAGTCAGGGCGCAAACATTGCTATTCTTTATGTTGGCAGCGAGAGCGAGGGCATTGCCGCAAAAGAGGCTCTTGCAGAGTACAACACAAAGGTTGAGCAGTATTTTTGCGATGTTTCCGATTTCAACGCATCTAAAGAGGTTGTTGACAAGGTAATCGGGGACTTTGGCGGAATCGACATTCTTGTAAACAACGCAGGCATTACTCGTGACAAGCTCGTTCTTAATATGGACGAAAAGGATTTTGACGCAGTAATCGGCGTAAACCTCAAGGGCACATTCAATATGATTAAGCATACCTACAAGCACTTTATGAAAAAGCGTTACGGCAGAATTGTAAGCACATCTTCTGTTGTAGGTATTATGGGTAATGCGGGTCAGGCTAACTATTCGGCATCTAAGGCAGGCATTATCGGTATGACAAAGTCAGTTGCCAAGGAACTTGCCGGCAGAGGTGTTACAGTTAATGCCGTTGCTCCGGGTTACATTGGTACAGATATGACAAACGCACTTTCAGACAAGGTTAAGGACGCTATGAAGGCCCAGATTCCTGCTAAGCGTATCGGTACTCCTGAAGATGTAGCAAATGTAGTTGCTTTCCTCTGCTCAGATGACGCAGCCTATGTAACAGGCGAGGTTATCAAGGTTGACGGCGGACTTGCAATGTAATCGGAGGTGCTTTATGAGAAGAGTAGTAGTAACAGGTATGGGTGCAATCACCCCGGTAGGCAACGATGTTGAAACTATGTGGGCAAATATGCTTGCAGGTGTAAACGGTGTTGAAAAAATCACAGCATTTGACACTTCCGACCTCAAGGTTCATCTTGCAGGTACTGTAAAGAATTTTGAGCCGGAAAAATATATTGAAAAAAGAGAGTTAAGAAAGCTCGATATTTACTGTCAGTACGCTATTGCAGCCGCTCAGCAGGCTGTTGATGACAGCGGTATCCTCGGCAACATTGACGAGGAGCGCTTTGGCGTATACATCGGCACAGGTATCGGCGGTCTTCACTCATTTGTAAATAATGTAACCGCTCTTAACGAGGGCGGTCCAAGAAAGGTTTCTCCTTTCTTTATTCCAATGATGATCGGCAACATTGCCACAGGTAATGTTGCTATCCGCTTTAACGCAAAGGGTGTTTCACTTTCGGTTATGAGCGCTTGTGCAACAGGTACACACTCAATCGGCGAGGCTTTCCACGCAATTAAGGACGGTTATGCAGACGCAATCATTGCAGGCGGTACAGAGTCGGTTATCGCTCCTCTTACAATCGCAGGTTTCCAGAATATGAAGGCTCTTTCCACAAACGAAGATCCCGAAACAGCATCACGCCCATTTGATAAAAACCGTGACGGTTTTGTTATGGGCGAGGGCGCAGGTATGCTCATTCTTGAGGAATACGAGCACGCAAAGGCAAGAGGCGCTAAGATTTATGCTGAATTTGCAGGTTACGGCAATACTTGTGACGCTCACCATGTTACAGCTCCAGACCCTGAGGGTGCAGGACTTGCAAGAGCAATCAAAATTGCTATGGCAGAGGCTAACACAACCGATGACGATCAGCTTTATATCAATGCTCACGGTACTTCAACCCACTTAAACGACCTTACCGAAACAATGGCGTTCAAGTCGGCTCTCGGCGAAAAGGCTTACGATGCAAATATCAGTTCAACAAAGTCAATGACAGGTCATATGCTCGGCGCAACAGGCGCAATCGAAGCTATTGTTTCTGTTCTTACTCTCCGTGACGGTATGATTCCGCCAACAATTCACTTAAATGAGCAGGACGAAGAGCTTGACCTTAACTACACACCAAACAAGGCTGTAAAGCGTGATGTAACAGTTGCGGCATCTACAAACCTTGGCTTTGGCGGTCATGACGCTTGCGTAGTATTTAAGAAAATCTAATTCGGAAGGGCTGTACTTATGTATTCTAAAAACGATGTTAAAGAATTTATTGAAATGCTTGAAGGCTCATCACTTTCTGTGCTTGAAATAAAAAACGGCGACGGCTCTGCTATCCGTCTTGAAAAGGCTGCTTGCGCTGCTCCTGCTGTTGTAATGCAGGCAAATGCTCCTGCTGCCGCACCTGTTCAGGAAACTGTTCAGGCTGCACCTGCCGCTCAGCCTGCTCCTGCTGCTGAGGGCAAAACAATTAATTCACCTATCGTAGGTGTATTTTACGCTGCTCCGTCACCTGACAGCAATCCTTATGTTTCTGTCGGTCAGAAAATTGCAAAGGGCGACACAATCTGCATAGTTGAGGCTATGAAGTGTATGAACGAAATCCAGTCAGAGCTTGACGGTGAGGTTACTGAGGTTCTTGTAAAGGACGGCGACCTTGTTGAGTACGGTCAGCCTCTGTTCAGAGTTAAATAAGGAGTTACAATGAATCAGGAAGAAATCAAAAAGATATTACCGCATCGTGACAATATGCTGCTTGTAGAAGAGGCAGAGAAGATTGACGATGTAACCTCAAAGGGTAAATATACAATTAAGGGTGACGAGTTCTTTTTACAGGGACATTTTCCGGGCAATCCTGTTGTTCCGGGTGTTATCCTCTGCGAAATGATGGGACAGTCTGCCTGCTGTCTGCTCGCAGATAAGGTTAAGGACTGCACACCGTTCTTTACAAAGATGAACAATGTAAAGTTTAAAAATCAGGTTAAGCCCGGCGACACTCTTGAGAGCGTATGTACTCTTACAAAGAGCAGAGGTGCGTTCTACTTTATAGATGCAAAAGGATATGTTGACGGCAAACTTTGCGTAAGTGCCGAGCTTTCTTTTGCACTTGTTCCGAACAATAAGTAATTTACTGCAAATTTTCTTTTGGAAGTGATAAAATGTTTTCAAAAATACTTATAGCCAACCGAGGAGAAATTGCAGTAAGAATTATTCGTGCTTGTCGAGAAATGGGTATCAGTACGGTTGCAATCTATTCTGAGGCTGATAAAAACGCAATGCATGTTCAGCTTGCAGACGAAAGCTATTGCGTTGGCGGCAGCAGAGTTGCCGACAGCTATCTTAATATGCCGGCTATACTTACCGTTGCCATAGAAAGCGGCGCACAAGCCATTCACCCCGGCTATGGCTTGCTCTCGGAGAATGCAAAGTTTGTATCTCTTTGTGAGCAGTGCAACATAAACTTCATTGGCCCTACATCGGATATGATTAAATTACTCGGTGATAAGGACAACGCAAGAAAAACTATGCGTGCCGCAGGTGTTCCCGTAACACCCGGCTGTGATATTATAGAAGACCCCGTAAAAGCCAGAGAAGAGGCGGAAAAAATCGGATTTCCTCTGCTTATTAAGGCTCGTTCGGGCGGTGGCGGAAAAGGTATCCGCAGGGTTGACTGCATAGAGCAGTTTGACGAGGCTTTTGCGGCTGCGTCCTCAGAGGCTCAGTCTGCCTTTGGTGACGGCGCTTGCTATATGGAAAAATTTATTCATCCGGTAAAGCACATTGAAATGCAGCTTTTAAGCGACAAATACGGCAATGTTATTTGTCTTGGTGAAAGAGAATGTTCTGTTCAGCGTAAAAATCAGAAGATGATTGAGGAAAGCCCAAGTCCTGCACTTGATGACAGAACCCGTAAGGAAATGATGAAAGCGGCTGTAAAGGCGGCAAAGGCTGTAAATTATGTCAATGCAGGTACGGTGGAGTTTTTGCTCGATATGGACAATAACTTCTACTTTATGGAGATGAATACTCGTCTTCAGGTTGAGCATGGCGTTACAGAAATGGTAACGGGTCTTGACATTGTTCAGTGGCAGATAAGAATTGCGGCAGGCGGAAAGCTGACAAGAACACAGGACAGCATTTTTACACATGGAAATGTTATTGAGTGCCGTATAAATGCCGAAGATCCTGAGCATGGTTTCAGACCGAGCTGTGGCAGAATAAAGCGACTTCATATTCCGGGCGGTTCGTTTGTGCGCTTTGATACAGCTATATTTCAGGATTATTTTATTCCGCCTTACTATGATTCAATGATCGGCAAGCTGATTGTTCAGGCACGAAGCCGAGAGCTTGCTATAAGAAAGATGAAAATGGCTCTTTCTGAGCTTACCATTGACGGAATTGACATCAACCGTGACTTGCTTGCCGAGATTTTATCGGATGAGCAGTTTGTCAGCGGAGAATATACTACTGACTTTATGCTTGACTTTGAAAAAAAGCATAAGGACGGAAAGAAGTAATAGGCTATGGATTTATTTGCTTTTGTAAAACCGAAAAATGAGCTTGAAAATCAGCCTGAGGAGCAGACCAATGTGCCGTTTGTTCCTGAGGAGATGTGGACAAAATGCCCTAAGTGCGGCACTATGCTGCTCACAACAGATATGGAAGAGAATTTCCGTGTCTGCACAAAGTGCGGTCATCACTTTAGAATGAACGCTAAGCAGAGAATTGCACTCCTTGCGGATGACGGCAGTTTTTGCGAGCATGACGCTGATATGGAAAGCAAAAATATTCTCGATTTTCCCGGCTATGACCAAAAGCTTGAGAAAGCAAGAGCCACAGGCTCAAAGGAATCCGTAATGTGTGGCGAATGTAAGATCGGCGGAATTGAAGCAGTGCTTTGTGCAATGGACTCTGATTTTATGATGGGCAGTATGGGTACAGTAACAGGTGAAAAAGTTACTCGTGCTTTTGAATATGCTACCGAACACGCACTTCCGGTTATAGTTTGCACTGTGTCGGGCGGCGCTCGTATGCAGGAGGGTATCCTATCGCTTATGCAAATGGCTAAAACTTCGGGTGCGGTTAAGCGCCACAGTGATAACGGTCTTTTATACATAACTGTTCTTACAGACCCTACCACCGGCGGCGTAACTGCGTCTTTTGCAATGGAGGGCGACATTATCCTTGCCGAGCCGGACACACTTGTAGCTTTTGCAGGTCCGAGAGTAATTGAGCAGACGCTCCGCCAAAAATTGCCTAAGGATTTCCAGACCTCTGAATTTGTAATGCAGAAAGGCTTTGTTGATGCTGTTGTAAGCAGAAATAAGCTGAAGTCTACACTTGTAAAATTGCTTAAAATGCACGGATACGGGGAGGTGTCGGAATAATGACAGCATATGAAAAGGTTATGGCGGCACGAGATGCCAACAAGCTCACAACTGTTGATTACATAAATCATATGTTTGGCGACAGCTTTTTTGAACTGCATGGCGACAGAAGATATTCCGACGACAAGGCTGTTGTGGCAGGACTTGCTATGCTCCATGATATGCCTGTAACTGTAATCGGAATTGAAAAGGGAAGAAACACAAAGGAGCGTATGGAGCGCAACTTCGGTCAGGCTCACCCTGAGGGTTACAGAAAGGCTCTCAGACTTATGAAACAGGCTGAAAAATTCCACCGTCCTGTTTTGTGCTTTGTAGATACCAGCGGTGCATATCCGGGAATCGGCGCAGAGGAAAGAGGACAGGGACAGGCTATTGCCGAGAACCTTATGGAAATGATGACTCTAAAAACACCCGTACTTACAATTGTTGTAGGTGAGGGCGGCAGCGGCGGTGCGCTTGCACTTGCGGTTGCCGATGAAGTGTGGATGATGGAAAATTCCGTTTATTCCGCAATTTCACCCGAGGGCTGTGCGTCTATTCTTTGGAAAGACAGTACAAAAGCTCCGCAGGCTGCCGAGGCACTCAGACTTACAGCTCAGGACCTTTTTGATTTGCATGTAATTGAGCGTATCATCAGAGAGCCGAGAGCCGAGGACGCAGCTATGTTTGAGAGTTTAAAGCTGTTGATTGAGAGAACTTTTGAGAAAAATCTTGCACTTACCGATGAAGAGCTTACAAATGCTCGCTATGAAAGATTCAGAAGAATCGGTACTAATCTGTAATTGCGTTTAACCGTCTGCTTTGCAGGCGGTTTTTTTGTGGAAATTTTGAGAAGTTGTTTGAATGCAGGGGTGTGGATTAACTTATTTTCGGTCGGGTAACAGAGGCAGAAAAGAGCAAAGTTTCTGTCACGAATATAAAAGTTTGGTCAACCTTTTCAAAGGTTGTGGGCAACGCCCATAAAACTTTAATCTATTGCAAATTTTAATAGCCAAACGGCAAGCCTTTTGGCGGCTTGAACATAATGGAGAAAGTCTTTTAATTGCGTTAGCAAGAATAAATCAGAAATATTATATTTTATAAGTTTGTTGCCTCTAAACTACTTCTGCCTTATAATAAAATGCCTACCATTCCGCTTTTCTTTTGCGTGAAAAGAAAAGCTCCAAAAGAAAGCACGCTTAAAGGGAAAGGAATTTCGAGTCCCTTTCCTCTTAAGTATCCCTTTTCCTTAGACGACCAAGGTCAGTGACCTTGGAACCTCTGACTTTTATTTTCCTGATAAAATTTGTACTTGGCAAAATAAGTCTTTTAATTATTTCCCTTTCAAAAATTATCACTTTTTTAAACTAAACTTTATAACCTACAATGCACATTAATGGATTATATACCGACAATTTTTTGCTTATACCAATTTTATACGATTTTATTCGTCAATTATTTTTATAATTACTTTATCGAAAAAAGAAAATTTGCTTTTGTGGTATTATTAAAATAATATGATTTTTACGGGAGGACGAGCTACTATGTCAGGCGTAATCAGAATTTTTGTAGAAAAAAGAGATGGCTTTAATGTTCTTGCAAAGCAGACTTTGTGGGACATTCGCCACAACCTTGGTATGAAAAATGTTACCGACCTTCGATACATTATGAGATATGATATTGAGGGACTTTCACTCGACGAGTACAATGCGGCAAAGGGCACTATTCTTTCAGAGCCTAATGCAGATGTTATTTACGAGGAAACACTTCCTGTTGAGGACGGTTGGAAGGTATTTGCTATGGAATATCTCCCCGGTCAGTATGACCAGCGTGGCGACTCTGCCGAGCAGTGCGTTCAGCTCCTTACTCAGGGCGAGCGCTGTAAGGTGCTTACAGCAAGAGTTGTTGCCGTAACAGGCGATATTTCAGATGATGACCTCAAGAAGATTGAGGATTACCTCATTAACCCTGTTGAGAGCCGTCTTGCATCTCTTGAAAAGCCGCAGACACTTGACATTGCAACTCCTGTTCCTGCCGATGTTAAGCGTGTAGAAGGCTTTATAAAGTTTAACGACGAGGAAATGGAAAAGTATTACGGCTCAATGGGCTTTGCTATGACATTGTCAGACCTTAAGTTTTGCCGTGACTATTTCAGAGATACAGAAAAGCGTGACCCGAGTGTAACAGAGCTTAGAGTTATTGATACATATTGGTCGGACCACTGCCGTCACACAACATTCCTTACAAAACTCGAGAAAATCGAAGTTGAAAAGGCGGCGCTCGGTTCGGTAATTGAAGATGCGCTCAACGAGTATTATGCTACTCGTGATGAGGTTTACGGTAAAGATACAAAGAGAATTGTATCCCTTATGGATATGGCTCTTATCGGTATGAAGTCACTCAAGAAAAAAGGTCTTATTCCCGACCTTGACGAGAGTGAAGAGATTAACGCCTGCTCAATCGAAGTTCCTGTAACTATTGACGGCAAAACAGAGCAGTGGCTCGTTCAGTTTAAGAACGAAACCCATAACCACCCGACAGAAATCGAGCCTTTCGGCGGCGCCGCAACCTGCCTTGGCGGTGCTATCAGAGATCCGCTTTCAGGCCGTTCTTATGTATATCAGGCAATGCGCGTTACAGGTTCGGGAGATCCGACTATTCCTGTAAAGGACACAATGCCCGGTAAGCTCCCATCAAGAAAAATTACAACAGGTGCGGCTAACGGTTACAGCTCATACGGCAACCAGATCGGTCTTGCAACAGGTCAGGTTACAGAGCTTTATGACAGCGGCTATGTAGCAAAAAGACTTGAAATCGGTGCAGTTATCGGCGCATCACCAAAGGAAAATGTAATTCGTGAAGTTCCGCTCCCTGATGATATTATCGTACTCTTAGGCGGCAGAACAGGTCGTGACGGCTGCGGTGGTGCAACAGGTTCGTCAAAGGCCCACACAGAAAGCTCTATTGAAACCTGCGGTGCAGAGGTTCAAAAGGGTAACCCACCAACAGAGCGTAAAATTCAGCGCTTGTTCCGCAATCCTAAGGTTGCTAAACTCATTAAGAGATGTAATGACTTTGGTGCAGGCGGTGTGTGCGTTGCTATCGGTGAGCTTGCCGACGGTCTTGCAGTTGACCTCGACAAGGTAACAAAGAAATATGACGGCCTTGACGGTACAGAGCTTGCTATTTCAGAGAGCCAGGAGAGAATGGCTGTTGTTCTCGACAAAAAGGATGTTGAAACCTTTATTGCCGAGGCAGAGAAAGAAAACCTTGAGGCAACAGCAGTCGCAATTGTTACAGAAAGCCCAAGACTTACAATGACATGGAGAGGCGACAAGATTGTTGACCTCAGCAGAGAATTTTTGAATACAAACGGTGTTACACAGCTTTCATCAGCTTATATTACAGCACCAAAGGCAGAGGATTGTTACCGCAACGCATGTCCGGCTGTATTAAAGGATATGCCTGCCGACAAGGCACTTGAAGAGAATATGGCTCGTCTTGAGGTTTGCTCACAGATTGGTCTTTCAGAGCGTTTTGACGCATCTATCGGTGCAGCAACAGTAATTATGCCGTTCGGCGGTAAGAACCAGCTTACTCCGCAGGAGGCTATGGCTGCCAAGATTCCGCTTGAAAAGGGCGAAACAGACGATGCCACAGCAATGAGCTACGGCTTTATTCCGGGTGTTTCACGCTGGAGTCCGTTCCACGGTTCGGCATACGCAGTAGTTGAGTCACTCTCAAAGCTTCTTGCTATCGGTGCAAACCCACTTACAGCCCGCCTTACATTCCAGGAATATTTTGAAAGATTAAAAGATGTACCGGAGCGTTGGGGTAAACCTGCCGCTGCACTTCTCGGTGCAATGGAAGCACAGCTTAAACTCGGTATTCCGTCAATCGGCGGTAAGGACAGTATGTCGGGTACATTTGAAACTATTGATGTTCCGCCAACACTCGTTAGCTTTGCGGTTGCTATGACAAAGGCAAGCAAGACAGTATCAGCCGAGTTCAAAAATGTAGGTTCAAAGGTTATTTATGTACCTGTTCCTGAAAATAAAGAAACTCTTATGCCTGATTGGGACAAGCTTATCGCTATGTACAAGGCTGTTTACAAACTCTTTGACGAGGGCAAGGTGCTTTCTGCATCTGTTGTTAAAGAGGGCGGTGCTGCCGCAAGCGTATGTAAGGCTTGTTTCGGTAACGGCTATGGATTTAAATTTACAAATAAACTCACAAATGACGAGCTTTTTGCCCCTCTTTCAGGTTCACTTGTTCTTGAACTTGCGGACGGTGCGGAACTTGACAACAGCGTAGTAAGCTATGACCTCGGTACAGTTACAGACGACGGCAAGGTTACAGTAAACGGTGTTGCTGTTGATGTAAATACACTTATCGAAAAGTGGACTGCTCCGCTTGAAAAGGTATTCCCGACAAAGGCAGAGTGCCCTGAAATTGCGGTTGATATTCCGCTCTTTACAGAGAGAAACACAAGCTCACCTGCAATTAAGACAGCAAAGCCAACAGTATTTATCCCTGTATTCCCGGGTACAAACTGCGAGGTTGACTCTGCAAGAGCATTTGAAAAGGCAGGCGCTAATGTTGAGCTTCTTATCGTAAAGAACCTTACTTCTGCTCACATTGAAGAAACAATCGAGGCTATGGAGAAAATTATTTCCAAGTCACAGATGATTATGTTCCCGGGCGGTTTCTCAGGCGGTGACGAGCCTGACGGTTCAGGTAAGTTCATTGCTACTACTTTCCGTAATCCAAGAATTGCGAACGCTGTAAATGAGATGCTCAAGAACCGTGACGGTCTTATGCTCGGTATTTGCAACGGTTTCCAGGCGCTCATTAAGCTTGGTCTTGTACCTTACGGCGAAATCAGAGAGCTTAAGCCAACCGACCCAACTCTTACATTTAACACAATCGGCAGACATATCTCTCATATGGCTTACACAAGAGTTACTTCCGTTAAGTCACCTTGGTTTGCAAGTGTAAATGCAGGCGATGTGTTTGCAATTCCTGTTTCACATGGTGAGGGCAGATTTATGGCTGATGAGGCAACCGTTAAGGCACTTGCAGAAAACGGTCAGATTGCTACTCAGTATGTTGACCTTAACGGCAACCCAAGCGCAGACATTACATACAATGTAAACGGTTCCGTATGTGCTATTGAGGGTATTACTTCACCTGACGGCAGAATCTTAGGAAAAATGGGCCACAGCGAAAGAAAGGGCGACAGCCTTTACAAGAACGTTCCGTTTGCAAAGGATCAGCTTATCTTTGAGAGCGGCGTTAAGTATTTTAAATAATTTGATTTAAAAAGTAAAAATTCAGGTCAACTCTTTTTAAAGGGTTGACCTGAATTTTATATTTATAAAACTCAACTTTGTGTGACAACAGCAATTCAGCAAATCATTGACATTAAAACCGAGCGGTTAAATCAAATTTCAGATTTAACCGCATTTTTTGTTATTTGCTTGACATATGGTGCAATATAATATATTATAGATGTAATAATTTGGCAATATGGCATTTAATAAAGGAGTAAATAATTATGGCTTATTGTAAAAAATGCGGTAAAAACATACCTGACGGCGCAACCTTTTGCTCGTATTGCGGTACACCTGTTTATGACACCGAGTCGCAGGCTCACACTCAGCAACACCAATATGGCACACAATACAACGGCTTTTTGAATCCCGATGATTTAACAGCAGAGTTTGACCCAATGGATATAAAGCAAAACAAGGTTATGGCAGTGCTTGCTTATTTAGGCTTGCTTGTACTTGTACCTATATTTGCAACAAAAAACTCAAAATATGCAAGATTTCACGCATCTCAAGGCTTAAATATTACGATTATTTATTTTGCTCAGTTCATAATTTATTATGTATTGTCTATAATTATAAGAATGATATTTTGGGGTACAAGCATTTTCGGAATAGGCGGAATTTTCATTGCATTTCTCAATATAATAAATACAATTATTTCACTTATACTATGTGCGTTTGCAATTTACGGCATTGTAAACGCAGTGCAGGGCAAATGCAAAAAGCTCCCGATTATCGGAAAGTTTGACATCCTCGGCAAATTTATGAAATAATATTTTAGATGAATAAAAGCACCGCACAATTTGCAGTAAAGCTGTTGTGCGGTGCTTTGATTATGTGGGATTTTAATAATTGTAGTTTAACGCAGAAAGTTTAGTGTTATAAACAAAAAATTCAGCTCAACCCTTTTTAAAGGGTTGCGGGTTTGGGCAGAGCCCATAAAAGTTTTCTTTATAACAAATTTGCAGGCGCAAACAGCTTTGCTGTTTGCGTGCTAAGAAAAATGTTTGAAAAACGGGCGACAGCCATTAAGAAGTAATAATCAAAAAAGCTCCGTCAGCCCTATGCGTTGACGGAGCAAATTTTATAAGAATTTTTCTTGTTGCTGTCGCAAATTTAAAGGCGAGCGCCGTTATGTTCCAGCCGCCAAAAGGCAAGCCGTTTGGCTATTAAAATTTGCGATAGCATGAAGTTTTGTGGGCGTTGCCCACACCCACAACCTTTGAAAAGGTTGTGGACAGTTTTTTATTTTTCGGATTTTGCAACAAAACCTAAAATAAGTAAACCCCTAATATTATTTAATAATCATTCTTACGCAGCCGTAAATACCTGCGTCATTGCCGAGGTCTGCGAGCTTAAAGAATGTGTTTTTGCAAGCGTGGAATGCAAATTCCTGATAGTATTCCTGTACCTTTGTGATAAGGAAATCGCCTGCCTTCGACATTCCGCCTCCGATAACAAATACCTGCGGATTTACTACACAAGCAACAAGTGAAAGTCCCTTTGCAAGAATTTTTGCTGTTTCGTCTACCATCTTGTTTGCAACTTCATCACCGAGCTTTGCTGCGTCAAAAATTGCCTTTGCTGTGAGTTCAGGGGTGTTTCTGAGTACAGTTTCGTCATCGTGCTCTTCAAGGTATTTCTTTGTTACTCTTGCAATACCTGTTGCCGACGCATACTGCTCAAGACAGCCATGGTTACCGCAGCCACAGGTTTCGGTTTCTCTTTCTTTAACACGAAGATGACCAATCTCACCTGCCGCACCGTCACTGCCCGGAATAATCTTTTCGTTAATGATTACACCGCCGCCAACGCCTGTGCCGAGAGTTACCATTACAAGGTTTTTGTAGCCCTTGCCGCCGCCTTGCCACATTTCGCCAAGTGCCGCAACATTTGCGTCGTTGCCGACCTTTACTTTAAAGCCTGTTTTTCTTTCAAGCTCAATAGCTACATTAAATACGCTCCAGCCGAGGTTTACGCACTTGTAAACTGTACCGTCATCACCGACAGGGCCGGGCACGCCAACGCCGATACCCTCAACCTCTTTTTCGCTAATGCCCTCTTCGGCAAGCTTTGCGGCAACTGCCTCCGCAATGTCGTTGAGAATGTAAGTTCCGTTTTCCTCTGTTCTGGTAGGAATTTCCCATTTTGCAAGCAGCTTGCCTGTTGTTTCAAACAAACCGATTTTTATTGTTGTGCCACCTATATCAACACCAAATGCATATTTTTTCATTTTTTGCTCCTTTCAAGTAGGTAAAATATTTAATTAGGTAGATATACTATAATTTTAGTATTTTAAGGGCTTTTTGTCAATATAAATTAACAGTTTTGATGAAATTTTTGCGAAATTAGGTATATACATTTGTGTAAATTTTGTTGTAATTTAAGGCTGAGGTGTGATATAATAACATTAATATATTTTTTAACAGGTGAGGTATAATATGGATAAAAAACTTACCGTAATTAAGGTGGGTACTTCAACCCTTACATATGAAAACGGAAAAATCAATTACCGCCGCATTGAATCGCTCTGCAAGGTTATTGCAGATTTGCAGAACAGCGGCGAGCAGATAATACTTGTATCCTCGGGCGCTATCGGCGTAGGAATGGGCAAGGCGGGACTTTCGGTTCGTCCCACAGAAACCAAGAAAAAACAGGCTCTTGCGGCTATCGGTCAGTGCGAGCTTATGTTTATGTATGACAAACTTTTCGGCGAATACAACCACTCGGTTGCACAGATACTTTTAACACGCTATGCCGTAGAAACCGAGCAGAAAAGGCAGAATGTAATCAATACTCTTGATGAACTGCTTGAGATGAATATTATCCCTGTAATCAATGAAAACGATACGGTTGCCATTGATGAGCTTGAGGGCAACAACTTTGGCGATAACGATATGCTTTCCGCCATTGTTGCGGGTCTTGTCGGTGCGGATAAACTTGTTATTCTTACAGACATAGACGGTCTGTACGACGATAATCCACGCACCAATCCAAGCGCTAACAAACTTGATGTTGTGGGCAGAATTTCTCCCGAAATTTTTGAAATGGCGGCAGGCACAGGCTCAAACAGAGGTACGGGCGGAATGATTACAAAACTGCACGCAGCGGATTATGCAACTAAGCGTGGGGTAGAGTGCCACATTGTAAACGGTGCAAATCCGAATGTACTTTACTATGTATTTGACGGAATGAATGTGGGAACAAAGTTCCTTGCAAGAAAGGAAAACTGATATGACACAGCTTGAAATTATGGGTGCAAATGCAAAAGCCGCATCAACGTTTTTGCGTACGGCGGGCAGTAAAAAAGACGATGCGCTTTTGGCTATTGCAAAGGCTCTGCGTGAGCACAGCGATGAAATTATAAAGGCAAACGAAATTGACATAGAAAACGGAAAAAATGCCGGACTTACAGAGTCTTTACTCGACAGATTAAGGCTTACTTCTGAGCGTATTAACGGTATGGCAGAGGGTGTGGAGCAGGTAGCCGCACTTGCCGACCCTATCGGAAATGTGCTTGAGGGCAGAACCTTAAAGAACGGACTTGCTATTGAAAAGGTAAGAGTACCGATGGGCGTTATCGGCATTATATTTGAGGCTCGTCCTAATGTTACCTCAGACGCTGCGGCGCTTTGCCTAAAGGCTGGCAGTGCGGTAATTCTGCGTGGCGGTAAAGAGGCTATCAATTCAAACCTTGCAATTTCAGAGATTATGAGAAATGCCATTGAAAGCGTTGGCTTTCCAAAGGATTGCATCGCACTTGTTAAGGACACTTCAAGACAGAGCGCAACCGAGCTTATGCAGCTTTCGGATTACCTCGATGTGCTTATTCCTCGTGGCGGCGCAGGTCTTATTCGCTCCGTTGTTGAAAATGCGAAAGTGCCTGTAATCGAAACAGGTGTGGGCAACTGCCACATTTTTGTTGACGAAAGTGCAGATGTTGATATGGCGGCAAGCATTATTTTTAATGCCAAAACCTCTCGTCCGTCTGTATGCAATGCGATAGAAACTATACTTGTTCACAAGAACATTGCCGAAAAGGCTTTGCCTGAAATTAAAAAATTACTCGACACAAAGAATGTAGAGCTTAGAGGCTGCGAAACCACAAGAAAAATCCTCGGCAACAGCATTATACCTGCCACCGAGGAGGACTATGCAAAGGAATTTTTAGACTATATTCTTGCGGTTAAGGTTGTAGACAGCATTGATGACGCTATAAATCACATTGCAAAATACAGCACAGGTCACAGCGAAAGCATAATTACAAATGACTACAACAATGCAAATAAATTTACCGCCTGCGTTGACTCGGCAGCAGTGTATGTAAATGCGTCAACCCGTTTTACAGACGGCGGAGAGTTCGGACTTGGCGCAGAAATCGGCATTTCTACCCAAAAGCTCCATGCAAGAGGCCCTATGGGACTCAACGAGCTGACAAGCTGCAAATATATAATCAGAGGCAACGGTCAGATCAGATAATTACATTAACAGATACATTAAGGCAAGCAAAAGTGACGGGTCGGCTTTTTCGCCTGAAAGCAGTAGCAATAGCAGGAGTATTAAACTTTGCTCCTTGTCGGCGAGCAGAAAATCTACAAGGCTTTTTTGCGTACCCTGCGGTTTAATTTCTCCTTTTGGCTCGGTCTTTGGAGGAATGTTATCGGATTTTTGCTCAGGCGGTTTAGGCTTTTTTTCTCGCTCATATGGCTCGGAGCGTGTGCGCATTTGCTTTGCTCGGCACAAAGCCTCTTCTTCAAAAGACGCCATATAATCATCACCTCCATGGGTGGCAGTTTGCAAATAAAGCCTTTTCATTCAAGCTGTTGTTTGTTTTGCAAAAGCTATAATTTTAGCATTTGCGATTAGCTGTATTAAAGAAAGTTTACATCTTTTAGCAGTGGTAATATTTTAAATAATTTCAGCATTTTTTCGGCTTTGTCGAGCTTTTCCTGCCGTTCACAAGACAAAAACGGTCGCAGAGCGTTTAAAAGCCTTGTGGTGTTATCTTCAGATCCGATTGATTTAATGGTCGGAAGAATTTTAAAAAGACTTTTGGTTATGTCATCATTTAAAAGCTCGTTAGGCAATGAAAGCTCTTTTTTATTTTCAGTCGGCTTTGGCTTTTCGGGAGTGTTTCCTGCAAGACCAAGCTGCTCGCCAAGGCTTTGCACCTGTCGCAAAGCCTCGGGATTGCTGAGTATTTCATTTATTTTATCCTGAATATCTGCCATGGTGGGTTTTATTTCCCCTTTCTCAGCATTTCTATGATTGCTTTTGCCTGCGGACTTTCCAAAAGCTCCTTTGTCTTTTGTGGGTCGCTCAAAATTTCATTAGCCATTTTTTGAGTTTTGTTGTCGGCATTTTTAAGAATCCCGTTTGCATTGCCCTTTTGTGCGGCGGATTTCAGCTCGTTTTCAGACAGGTTGAGCTGTTGCGACATCTGTTTAAGTATATTCTGCATATTTTTATTATCATCCATATAAACACCTCAGATAATAGTATGCGTAATCACATTTTTTTATAACACTTAGCTTTAATTTACGGAGGTAAGTATGAGAATATTGGTTTTATCAGACACTCATGGCGATTTTAACAGAATGATGAAAGCTGTTACAGAGCAGCCGACTGCCGAGGTGATTATTCACTGCGGTGACGGCGAGGAACAGGTAAACTATTTAAAGCAGACTATAAAGGATAAAATGATTGTAGGCGTTCGTGGCAACTGCGATTGGGGCAGTATGCTGCCTGCAACCGAAACCTTGAGAATAAACGGAAAAACAATTTTTATCACCCATGGACATTTGTATAATGCAAAGACGGGACTTTACACTATTATGTGCGCCGCAAGAGAGGCAAAGGCAGATATTCTTTGCTTTGGCCACACACATTCTGCACTTTCTATGTATGAGGACGGACTTTATGTACTCAACCCCGGCAGCTGCGGCGGATATATGGCAAGCTATGGTATAATTGATATTACCGACAACGGTGAAATTGTTACCAATACGGTAGCTGTAAAATGATTTTTGTAGCATTATAAGATATTTTGTGTTATACTATAAAAGGTTGGGAGGCGATAGGTTGAATTTTGAAGGATTTGATTTTTTTGAAAATGATGAAAATCTAAAGCAAAGGATAGAAAGCCTTTATTCGCAAAACAGACAACCTCACGCCATAGTGATTGAGGGCGCAGTTGAGCAAAGGTGCGAGGAACTTGCCACTTTCCTCACGATGAGGGCAGTGTGTCGTGCCGAAAACAAGCCATGCGGAAAGTGCGAGCAGTGCATTAAGGCGAGGGAGCAGGCGCACCCTGATATTTACTATGCTCAGCCTGAGAAAAAATCGCAGATTTATTCTATTGAGCAAATGCGAAGTATTATTGAAAATGCAAGTATCCGCCCCAATGAGGCCAATGTTAAGATATTTGTGTTTCGCAGTGCAGAAAAAAGATTGACACCTGTTGTGCAAAACTCATTTTTGAAATTGCTTGAAGAACCGCCGCAGAATTGTCTGTTCTTGTTGCTTTGTCAAAATTCAAGAGGATTGCTCAACACTGTTTTGTCACGATGCACCGTTATAAAGATAAAGGGCGAGCCGAATTTTTATGAGGACTCGCTTGACCTTGCGGTAGAGGTGGCAGAGGGAACAATAGCGCCGAGTGAATGGCAGCTGCTTGCAGCGCTGTCACAATTTTCCGACAGGAAAAAGGCGGACGAAACACTTGCGATTCTTACCGAGATTTTCAGAGATTGCATAGCTGTTGTAAATGGAATAGATACGATAATGAATAAGCAGCTTGCAGAAAAGCTGAGCAAAAGAATAACAACGGGTATGGCTTTGCAGCTTGTGGAAGTAACCGAGCTTGCAAGGCGAAAAATACCGCAAAATGTAAATATGGAATTACTTTCCGCATTTTTGTGCGGAGAGTACAGGAGGATAATATGGCAGAGGTAATCGGAGTCAGATTTAAAGAAGTGGGGAAAGTGTATTACTTTGACCCGCTTGACAATAAGCTGAATGCCGGCGATATGGTAATTGTAGAAACCGCAAGAGGTCTTGAGTGCGGTAAGGTTGCCACACCAAACAAAACCGTATCTGATGAGGAGCTTGCGTATCCGCTCAAGCCGCTTATCAGAATAGCAACCGAAAACGATCTCCGTCACCTTGAGGAGAACAAGCTCAGGGAGAGGGAGGCTTACAAGATTTGCGAGCAGAAAATAGCAAATCATAAGCTTGAAATGAAACTTGTCAGCGTGGAATGTACTTTTGACAACAGCAAAATTTTGTTTTACTTTACCGCAGACGGCAGAGTGGATTTCAGAGCGCTTGTAAAAGACCTTGCGTCTGTATTCAGAACAAGAATTGAGTTACGACAGATTGGCGTGCGTGACGAGGCAAAAATGCTTGGCGGACTTGGCGTGTGCGGAAAGCCGTTTTGTTGCGCAAGTTTTATGGGCGAATTTCAGCCTGTATCAATTAAAATGGCAAAGGAACAGGGACTTTCGCTTTCGCCTGTTAAAATTTCAGGCACTTGCGGCAGACTTATGTGCTGTTTGAAATACGAGCAGGAGGCATACACTGACTTGCTCAAGAAAACCCCTAAGGTGGGCGCAATAGTAAATACACCTGACGGCAAGGGTCTTGTGGTTGAAAATAACCTCATTGCCCGTACGCTCAAGGTTAAGCTCAACAACACCCCGCCCGAAGCTCCGGCAAAAACCTTTAATGTAAAGCAGTGCAAAATTGTTAAGGACGGCTACATTAAGGTAGATAAGGAAGAAATGGAAAAATTAAAGGGGTTAGAATAAACTAACTAAAAATTTTCTTTGGAAATAATTATTTTTGAAAAATCTTATAAAAATATTGCAATTTTAAAAATTTATGTTACAATATAGGTGTAATATTTCACAGGAGGTGTTTTTGAATGGCATACCAGATTAGTGATGAGTGCATCAAGTGCGGAGCTTGTGCTGAGGAGTGTCCTGTTGGCGCAATTTCTGAGGGCGATGACAAGTATGTTATTGACGCTGATGCTTGTGTAGAGTGTGGTTCTTGTGAGGCAACTTGCCCGGTAGGAGCACCGGCTCAGGCATAAGTTAAATACTTAAACAAATGAAAACGGCGAGGATTTATCCTTGCCGTTTTTTTTGTTGTCCAAATAAAAAAGGTTCTATGATAAATGTTGGTGTAATAATGCTATCTAAAAAATTTTATCAAGCTAAAAAGCCTTCCACTTTGTGATATGCCCCCCGAAAGTTAGACACTTTTGGAGGTGCATATTTTTATGGGGAAAATGACGGATGAGGTGTCGCCGTTTACGGCGCTTTTCTTAATCTAAGCTTTTATATATGAGAACTCTTATTTTTTCTGCGAAAACGGCTAACCCTTTGTCGCTATGCGACATTTCCCTTTACAAGGGAATACCTCAAGGGGAAGCCTTGATAACTCTGTTCTTAGCCCCAACTATTGACAAAGAACCGAAAAAAAATAACACACCCTGTAAATCAAGGTGTGTTATTGGCGCGCTGGAAGAGACTCGAACTCCCGACCTTCTGATTCGTAGTCAGACACTCTATCCAGCTGAGCTACCAGCGCATATGCGGTTAATTATTAACCGCAAGTAGTATATTACCACATTCTTTTAAAAAAAGCAAGTGTTTTTTGAATTTTTATTTGTTTTTTTAATTTTTATCGTCAAAGAAAGCAAAGAATGCTCTGTAAGCCATATAAACATCAACCTTTGATACGATTTCAAAAGGTGCGTGCATACAAAGTACAGGCACACCGAGGTCTACTACATCAACATTCATATTAGCAACATACTTGGCGATTGTTCCGCCGCCGCCCATATCAACCTTGCCGAGCTCGCCTACCTGCCACATTACATTGTTTTTCTCAAGCAAAGCTCTTACCTTGCCCATATACTCGGCAGATGCGTCCGAAGTATCGTACTTTCCGCCATGACCTGTATATTTTGAAATAACAACACCCTCGTTAATATAGCAAGAATTCTTTGCCTCGTAAGCCGCTGCATAGGTTGGGTCATATGCTGCGCTTACATCTGCTGAAAGACAAGTGCTCTTTGAAAGTGCCTTGTATCCGTCAATGCCGTCCTGCTTTGCAAGGTCATACACAAAGTAACGCAAAAAGTCGCTCTGCATACCTGTATTGCCGTCACTGCCTGTTTCTTCCTTATCGGTAAGGTAAGTAATACAGGTCTGCTCAGGAGTGTTTACATCAAGAGCCGCCATAACCGCAGGATAAGCACAAACCTTATCATCGTGACCGTAGCCGCCGATCATACTTGCGTCAAATCCGATATCTCTTGTCTTAAATGACGGAATAAGACAAAGCTCGGCAGAAAGAAAATCGCCCTCTACAATACCGTATTTCTTATTAAGAATTGCCATTACATTGAGCTTTACAAGATCTTTTTCGTCTTCGCCGTCAGCATATGGACGAGAGCCGACAAGAACATTGAGGTCTTCACCTGTAAACACCTTTGCAAGCGGCTTTGAAACCTGATCCTTTGCAAGGTGTGGGAGCAAGTCAGTAACGCAGAAACAAGATTCGCCCTCGTCATCGCCCCAAGTGATGTTTACCTTTGTGCCGTCAAGCTTTACGACTGTGCCATGGAGAGAAAGCGGAAGTGCTGTCCACTGGTACTTTTTAAGACCGCCGTAGTAGTGAGTTTTGAAAAGCGCAAGGTTTGTGTCCTCGTAAAGTGGGTTTGGCTTTAAATCAATTCTCGGTGAATCAATGTGAGCAATCGCAAGTCTTGCGCCGTTCTTTACGCCGTTTTTACCGATAACTGCAAGAGCAATCGCCTTGTCACGATTTACATAATAAACCTTGTCACCTGCATTATATGACGCATTTTCGTTATACTCTGTAAAGCCTGCTTTCTTTGCAAGCTCAAGAGTGTAGCTTACAGCCTCACGCTCAACAGGAGAATGGTCTAAAAATTCTTTATAACCTACGCAGAAATCGTCTGCCTTTTCAACTTCCTCGGCACTGAGGGCAGCCATGCCCTTTTTGCCTTTCATAAAAATTTCTTCTTTAAGAAGAGTAGCCTTACTTTTTTCGTCTGCCATAATTATCTTCCTTTCATTTAGATGTACCATATTATTTTATGAATAATATAACTCAATATACTTTGCTTTTGCGTCCGTTACCCTTTCCACATATTCCTTTGTTTCGGGATACGGTATATCTGTAAGCGTTACGCCGTCTGTGCTGTAATTGGGATTATCAAGCCAGTCAGACACCACAAAACCAGCGTTGTACGCTGCAATAGCCGATGTTTCTGTTCCGTAAAAATCAAGAAAATATTTTAAAAGATACGAGCCGTAGTCTATACAGATTTCGGGATTAAACAAGTCGTCTTCTGTGTATTTTCCCTCGCAGTCTCTCACCTGCTGCAGCCATTCAAACGAACTCGGCATAACCTGCATTATTCCGCAAGCGCCTGCGTCCGACTGAGCGTCTGCATTAAATCCGCTTTCCGTTCGGATAACGGCATAAATAAGCGACTCATCAAGCTCATAATCCTTTGCGGCCTTTTGCACATATTTACTGTAATCTCTCGGATAGCTAAGCTCAAGCAGCTGTTCCCTTGCGCTGTCATAACAATTAAACACAAACAGTGCAAGCAAAATTGCCGCAAGCACAATACAGCCGCCGACTATAAAGCCTTTTTTCTTCTTTTGTGGTTTCTTCCTGTATCGTGGATTTGCCGCCATTAAATCACCTGCCGTAAGTATCCGAGCAATCCCTCGGCTTTGCTGATAAGTTCTTGCCGAGAGCCGTTATTTTCAAGAATAAAATCCGAATTTTCTTTGAAATAGCTTTCGGTAAGCTGAGCGTTTATACGGCTGTCCGCCATTTCTTCTGAAATATTATCCCTCTGCATTATGCGCTGTTTTCTTATATTTTCATCTGCGGTAATGCTGATTATGAAATCGCAAATCACATTTGCCCTGCTCTCAAAAAGCTGAGGCGCATCAAACACAATCAGCTTTTTGTCGGCACTTATACACTCCTCGGCTTTTTTCAGAAAAAGCGAAAGCACAAACGGGTGGATAAGCTCGCCTAAAATTTCTGTTTTTTTCTTTGTTGCAAATGCCCTTTGCGCAAGTTTTTTGCGGTCAAGAGTTTTGTTTGGCAATATTATGTCACTGCCAAACTCTGCCGAAAGAATTTTAAGACACACCGAGTTTGGCGCATAAAGCTCTGCCACAAGACGGTCTGCATTGATTACCGCCGCACCGCTTTTGGCAAAAACCTCTGATACAGTGCTTTTGCCTGCGCCCGTCTGCCCTGTAAGTCCTAATATTTTATATTTTTTCAAGGTCAATCACCTCATAGCCGGCGGCTCTGATAAGCCTGTTATACAGTGCCATTCCAACGCCCTCACATGACGGCAGTCGGGAATACGCCGTATCTATTCCGCCAACCTCGTCAACCTCTCGGAGCATATCAAAAAGTCTGTGCGCCTGCTGTGCATAGTCTTTTCTTTTGCCAAGCGAAAATGTTTTTACTTTCAGCTGTGAAATATCCTCGTCACAACACAAGGCGGCTGTTTTGCCGTCAGCCTTGCTGTTTACATAATTAATATATTCTTCATCTGTGCCTTTAAGAAGTATAACCCTCGCTTTTGGCGAATAATGCTTGTACTTCATACCCGGACTTGCCGCCTTTTGGTTAGGGTCGAGCTTGTCGAGCACCGCCTTGTTAAGCTCAACCTCGCCAATGGTTTCTCTGAGCTGTTCAAGAGTAATTCCGCCCGGTCTTAAAAGGCAAGGAACTTCGCCCGCAAGAGTGATAACCGTACTCTCCACACCAACTTCGCTTGCGCCGCCGTCAATAACAGCCTCTATTTTGCCGTTCATATCATTCATTACATGAGTTGCGGTAGTAGGGCTTGGCGAACCCGACAAATTTGCCGATGGTGCGGCAAGCGGAGTTTTAGCCGCTCTTATGAGCGCTCTTGCAACAGGGTGTGACGGACAGCGGATTGCAACGGTTTCAAGTCCTGCCGACACTTCATCGGGAATAATATCCGATTTTTTCATTATAATTGTAAGAGGGCCCGGCATAAATTTTTTGGCAAGAATTTTTGCCTTTTCGGGAATTTCTGCGGTTAAGCCGAATTTTTCTATATCCTCAAACTCTGCCACATGAACAATAAGCGGATTATCCATCGGTCTGCCCTTTGCCTTGAAAATTTTTGCGACTGCCTTGCCGTTGAGAGCGTCTGCCGCAAGTCCGTAAACGGTTTCGGTCGGCATACCTACAAGTCCGCCGTTTCTCAGGATTTCTCCTGCTTTGTTTATGTTTTCCTGTGTACTTTCGAGCAATAATGTTTGCATATTGTCACCTTGATTATGAATTTTCCATACTTTCCTTGAGCTTTTCGGCTCTGTCTGCTGTAACAAGAGCGTCTATAACCTCGTCAAGATTGCCATTCAATATATCTTCAAGCTTGTATAGCGTAAGTCCGATTCTGTGGTCGGTAAGTCTGCCCTGCGGATAATTGTAGGTTCTTATTCTTTCACTTCTGTCGCCTGTGCCTACCTGTGACTTACGGTTAGCGGCAATTTCACTCGCCTGCTTGTCCTGCTTTTCCTTTAAAAGTCGGCTTTTAAGCACCTTGAGCGCCTTATCCTTGTTTTTGTACTGACTTCTTTCGTCCTGACACTCAACAACAGTGCCTGTGGGCAAGTGGGTAATTCTGATTGCGGAGCTGGTTTTGTTGATATGCTGACCGCCTGCACCGCTTGAGCGGAATGTGTCTATTTTCAAATCGTTAGGGTCAATTTCAAGCTCGACATCTTCTGCCTCGGGAAGAACGGCAACGGTTGTGGTAGAAGTATGCACTCTGCCCTGGCTTTCGGTTTCGGGCACTCGCTGAACACGATGCACGCCGCTTTCATATTTAAAACGAGAGTATGCGCCCTCGCCCTCAATCATAAAAGAAATTTCCTTGTAGCCGCCAAGCTCGGTTTCGTTTGCGTTTACTATTTCGATTTTGTATCCCTTTTTCTCGGCATACATACTATACATTCTGAAAAGCACCGCACTGAAAAGCGCCGACTCCTCACCGCCTGCGCCGCCACGAATTTCCACGATAACATTTCGCTCATCATTCGGGTCTTTTGGCAAAAGTAAGATTTTCAGATTTTCCGAAAGCTCCTCAATATTTTGCTTAGCCTCGTCAAGTTCGAGCTGAGCAAGCTCCTTTAAGTCGTTGTCACTGCTTTCGTCAAGAATTTCAAGACTCTCTTCCTGCGCCTTTACCGCCTTTTTGTAATCACGATATGTAAGCACAATTTCTTCAATCGACTTAAGCTCTTTCATTATTTTTTGATACTGCTCGGGATCTGCCGCAACCGACGGCTCATAAAGCCTTTGCGAAAGCTCGGAGTACCTTTTGTCAAAAATTTCTATTCTTTCAAACATATTATTTTTCCTTATCGGTTAAAATTCTTTTAATATTTTTTTCAATCTTATTGCGTGGCACCATAACCTCTCTGCCACAACCGAGGCAACGGATTTTAAAATCCATTCCAATCCTTAATATTTCAAATTCTTTACAACCGCAAGGGTGCGGTTTTTTCATTTCTGCTCTGTCACCGACATTAACATTCATACTAACACTTCCGATTATATAAAAGCTAAAAACTCAAGTAAAACAGACGCTTTTCGGCATTTTTAAACAATATTTTGCAAAAAGCGCTTGTCAGCATTTTGTTTTATGCTATTATTGATTTTTATTATATATCAATACTGCCAAAATATCAAGAGTTTGCTTTAACTGCTTTTACAAAGATTACAAATAATTACAATAATATTAAAAATTCATTGCCTTTTTATCACAGATGTGGTAAAATAGGCTTTGATAAACAGAAATGTAAACATATTTGACAGAAAGGAAGATTTAAAATGTTTTATAAAAAACTCAAAAGAATTCCGGCAATGTTCTTAGTTTGTGCATTACTTTTTACCACAGTATTTTCGTATTCAATGATTGCTAATGCGTCATCGTCTTTCACCTCAAGACTTGATGCACCGTCATACAGCAATGATTATTATTACAGCAATAAAAATATCTATTACCAATACGGCTATGGTATGCCAAACTGCACAGCTTACGCTTACGGCAGAGCATACGAAATTCTTGGCAGAGATCCGGGACTTTGCCACTATGACGCTTACGAGTGGTATGACTACAACGATGGTTACAGCAGAGGTCAGACTCCAAAGGTTGGCGCTATTGCTTGTTGGGAATATTACAGAAACGGCGAAACAGGCGGCCATGTTGCCGTTGTAGAAAAGGTAGAGAACGGTACAGTTACACTTTCAAACTCAGCTTGGGGTTGGAAAAACTTCTACCTTACATATGCCGATGTTAATGACCCGACAATGGGTGAGTCAGACTGGACATTCCAGGGATTTATTTATCTTGGCGACTTTAACAAGGGCAGTGACAGCGATAATGTTGTTACAGACTACAAAAACGGTGTTTATGAGGTTGAAGTAAGCGACTATCTCAATATGAGAGAAACCGCAACAACTTCTTCAAAAACAGTTTCTCAGCTCTATAACAACGATCAGGTTTATGTTACCGATATTAAAGCAAACGGCGGCTACACATGGGGTTATTCAGAAATAATCAAGGGTACCAACAAAGGCAAAAAAGGTTGGGTGGCTCTTGACTTCTGTAAGTTTATTCAGGACAAGCCTACAAGTGATGACATAGTATACAAGATTGGCGATATCGACTTAAGCGGTGAAATCAATGTTCTCGACACCACCGCTCTCCAGTTGTATGTATCTAAAAACGGCGACCTTACAGACGCACAGCTAAAGCTTGCCGATCTTGACGGCGACGGTAAAATTGATGTAGGCGATGTAACAGCTTTACAGCGCATTATTTCAAAACAAAAAACACTCTAAAACTACATAATAAAATTACGGTCATTCGCAAAATGTGCGAATGACCGTTTTTTGGTTTAAAATTCAATTGTACATGTATCCTCATACAAAGCTCTATCTCCCGAAACTCCGCTTGCCCATGCGTGGGTTTCAGAATCTTCTTCTATCATTCTGAATTCTAAAATATTTTTTCCCGATGCATTTTTGTACTTTTCAATATCCTCTTTATCTACTAAAATATAATAATAGCAATTCATATCAGCGGCACAGTACTGTATTGTATATGCTGTAGTATCGTTTCCGTTAATCGTTGCACTGAGCATCTCAAACTTTACAGTTTTATCTGTTTTATTATGTGAATATAATCTTAATCTATCATATTTTTCTGATGAGGTGTGGTCTGTATCTAAATACAATAAAGTACCGTATTCATTGTCAAAAACAACCTGTTCGGTATTTGTATTTTCTCTTGCCGGCGGAGTGATTTCGTCAGCTGTTTTGCCTGTTGGATACAAATAAAATATTTGATTACAATAAAATGTTTCTTCGTCAGAATGATTTTCAGTATTATATACCTGTAGATTAAATGCCACTTCATCAATAGAATTTATACCGCATTTTTTAATTTGTTCAAGATCAAATTTTATGCTGAATGAATCTGTTTCGCCCGGATCTGTGCAACCATAGCCAACCCTACCAATATCATGGCAATAATACCTGTTTACATAAAAGTAATCGCCAAAATCTGTATCAACTTTTATTTCTTCATCTGTTGTTTTATTTTTGAGTTCTGCTTTTACCTCAAATCTGTTACTATACATCTCACAACCCGTGACAGTGACAGTACACTTGTCGTTATCAAAAAGCACCTGTTCATCAAGACTGTAATCAATTTGAGTTAATCCGTCTTCTCCGTTGTCAGCTCCGCTGTTCTCATCGGAAATATTGCTGTTTATTTGAGAAACAACATCATCGATGTTTTTATCCTTATTTTTGTTATTCACTACCACCGCAGCCGTAATTCCGCCAATAACAACAGCAAAAGCTGCAACTATTGCAAAAAGTTTTAAAAGAATTGATTTTGACATTAATTTTCCTCCAAATGCGCCTATATTTTTTTCTGCTTTTAATGTACTGCTTTTCGGTTCTAAATTTTGAGATGCTATACTTATCTTCGGAACAACTGAGTTTTTTGCCTCTGTAATGAAAAGAGAAGTAAAAAACGGAACGGGTACAATAATGTGCAATTTATCGTTGTTTTCCTCTTCATACTTTAAAATCGCCTTTTTCATTTTTCCTCTGGCAAGATTAAGGCGTGACATTACAGTACCCTCGGGGCAATCTTCAACCTCTGCAATTTCTGTTATTGACATTTCATCAAAATAATACATAAAAACGGCTCTGTATTGTACTTGCGACAAAGTATTCTGCATAATTTCTAAAATTATTCTGCGATTTTCATTATCGGTTATATATTCCTCGGGAATTGTCATTTCCGAAGTTTCAAAATAATTCTCAAGAATTTCATCATCAAGCTGCAGTTCCTGTTTGGCTTTAAAAAAGTCCTTACATTTATTTACCGCAATTTTCTTAACCCATACAGGGAATTTGGCGTTTTCTTCAAGAGTATTCAGCTTTAAAAATGCGGTAACATATGTATTTTGCATAATTTCCTCTGCGTGAGTTTCGTTTTTCAACAAACTTATGCAGGTAAACCACACCTCTTGCTGTGTAAGATAATACAACCTGTCAAATGCCGTATTATCACCGTTTTTGGCTTTAATTACTAAACTACTTATTTCTTCCATAAATATCTCCTTTAAATCAGTATAAAAAGCAGTACATAATATAGACGATTGAAAATCAACTTCCATTTAATTTTTTTAAAATTTTTAATATTTTTTTAAATTTTTTGATTTGTGAGTCTTATTATTTTTGTGTTAAATTTTATTATATCATAAAAATGCTGTTTATGGGTATTTATTTTTTCAAACTTTTAATACGAATAATTACAAATGACTTTTCAAAATTTTTTTGTAACTTTTACATAAATTTTACTTGAAATATTTAAGATTTAACAATATAATAAGAATAACAAGGAGTGATATAATGACTTCAACAATTGATGTAAAAAAGAAACAAGAATTAAAAAAATGGCTTGAAATGCCTTACAATAACAGAGAGCTAAGCTGGCTCGATTTTAACGCCCGTGTACTTGAAGAGGCTTTTGAAAAGGAAAATCCTATAATGGAAAGATGTAACTTCCTTTCAATTACAGCCTCAAACCTTGACGAGTTCTTTATGGTGCGTGTTGCAGGAGTGCTTGATAATATTCATCGTGGCACAAACAAACCCGACCCATCGGGACTTACCCCTAAAATGCAGATGAAAAAAATTAGTGAAAAAGTACATGCCTTTGCCGAAAAGCAGTACAACTGCTACAATCGTTCCATTATTCCGTCACTGAGAGCAAACGGTATTAACTTTGTTAAGGCTGACGAAATGACCGATGAGCAAAAGGAATTTGCCGATGATTATTTTCAGAGAGTGGTATTCCCAGTACTCACACCGATGGCTGTTGACACAAGCCGTCCGTTCCCTTTGCTTGCAAATAAAAGCCTTAACATTGCGGTTTTGCTGACAAATGCCGAGGGTGAAGAATTTTACGCACTTGTGCAGGTGCCGTCGATTCTCCCACGATTTTTGGAACTCCCTGCAAAGGGCAAGCGTGACTTTATTACTCTCGAAAGAATTATTACCATTCATTTGGGCGAGCTTTTCGAGCTTTACAACATAAAGCAATCTTCAGCTTTCAGAATTACAAGAGATTCTGACCTCGACATTGACGAGGACACAGAAGACCTCATGGAGGAAATTAAAAAATCTATTAAAAAGCGTCAGCGTGGTGTGCCTGTAAGACTTGAATTTTCTAAAAAATGCCACAAGTCAATCCGCCAATTCCTTGTAGATGCATTGCATGTAACCGAGGACGAAATTTATGTTCAGCATGGCCCGCTCGACCTTACTTTCCTTTCTAAATTTGCAAGAATAAAGGGCTGCGAAAAATTCTGTTTTGAGCCGATTACACCTGTTAATCCGCCTGCCGAATTTTATGATTGCGACGATATTTTCGAGGCTATTCGTGAAAAAGACAGACTTGTTCATCATCCGTATGAGAGTTTTGATGTGGTGGTTGACTTTGTCAAAAAAGCCGCAAAAGACCCGAATGTACTTGCAATCAAGCAGACTTTATACCGTGTAAGCGGTAACTCTCCTATCGTTGCGGCACTTATTAAAGCCGCCGAAAACGGCAAACAGGTTACTGTACTTGTAGAACTTAAAGCTCGTTTTGACGAAGAAAATAACATTCAGTGGGCAACCAAACTTGAAAAAGCAGGCTGTCATGTAATTTACGGTCTTACAGGTCTTAAAACCCACTGTAAAATCTGTCTTGTTGTCAGAAAAGACAAGGACGGAATCCGCCGTTATCTGCATATGGGTACAGGTAACTACAACGACAGCACCGCAAGGTTCTACACAGACATCGGTATGTTTACCTGCCGTGAAGAATACGGCCTTGACGCATCGTCATTATTCAACACACTTACAGGCTATTCTTTACCGCCCGAATACAATAAATTTATTGTTGCTCCTCAAGGTATGCGACCTTTCTTTGAGGAAATGATAAGAAAAGAAATCGAAAATGCAAAGCAGGGACTTCCCGCATCAATCACTGCAAAGGTAAATTCACTTGTAGACCCCGCAATTATCAGCTTGCTTTACGAGGCATCGCAGGCAGGCGTAAAAATTGAACTTATCGTGCGTGGTATTTGCTGTCTTATCCCCGGATTAAAGGGATGGAGTGAAAATATAAAGGTAATCAGCATTGTAGGACAACTCCTTGAGCACAGCCGAATTTTTAAATTTGAAAACAACGGCAATCCGCTCTACTACCTTGGCAGTGCAGACTGGATGCAGAGAAACCTTGACAGACGAGTTGAACTTGTGTTCCCTGTTGAGGACGAAGACATTAAAAACAGGGTTGAACAGATTTTAAAAGTTACGCTCAAAGACACGGTAAATGCAAGAAAGCAGTTACCCGACACCACATATCACCTTGTAGATAAGCGTGGCAGAAAACGACTTAACAGTCAAAAACATTTTTCAAAACTTGCACAACAGGCACAAAATGCCGTTAAAAAACAGACATATGTAAGAACAGTAGGCACTCCTATAGTACCTGCAAAGGAAGGAGAAAAAGCAGAATGAAAAGAATCGGTATTTTAACAAGCGGCGGTGACTGTCAGGGACTTAACTCTACTATCCGTGCAGTCGCAAAAACACTTTATCAGAATTACGGCAATGACGGCGTGCAGATTATCGGCATTATTGACGGCTACCGAGGACTTATTTACAACGAAACAAGGATGATGAAACCTGATGATTTTTCGGGTATTCTTACGAGGGGCGGTACTATTCTCGGCACATCAAGACAGCCGTTCAAACTTATGAGAGTTATTGACGAAAACAGCGTTGATAAAGTTGCCGAAATGAAAAAGAACTATAAGAAGCTTGAGCTTGACTGCCTTGTTGTTCTCGGCGGAAATGGTACACAGAAAACCGCAAACCTCTTGCGTGAAGAGGGCTTGAATGTTGTTTCTCTGCCAAAAACAATTGACAATGACCTTTGGGGTACAGATAAAACATTTGGTTTTCAAAGCGCCGTTGACATTGCAACAAATGTTATCGACTGTATTCACACCACCGCAACCTCACACGGAAGAGTTTTCATTGTTGAGGTTATGGGTCACAAGGTTGGCTGGCTTACACTGTACGCAGGTATTGCAGGCGGTGCAGATGTTATTCTTATTCCTGAAATTCCTTACGATATTAATTCCGTAATCAAAACAATAAAGAAGAGAACCGAAAACGGCAAAAAATTCTCTATTCTTGCTGTTGCCGAGGGCGCAATTTCAAAGGAGCTTGCGGCTATGCCGAAGAAAAAAAGAAAAGCCGCTATGGCTGAAATCGCATATCCGTCAATCTCATACAAAATTGCAAAAGAAATTCAGGATGCAACAGGACAGGAAACAAGAGTTACAGTGCCTGGACATTTCCAGAGAGGCGGAAGTCCTGACGCATACGACAGAGTGCTTTCTACTCGCTTTGGCATTGCCGCCGCTGAGCTTATCATAAACGGTGACTACGGCAAAATGGTTGCACTTGTAAATAATAAAGTAGTTGCAGTTCCGCTCGAAGAAATCGCAGGTAAACTTAAAGCCGTTCCTGCCGACCACGAAATAGTAGCCGCCGCAAGGAAAATGGGCATTGCCTTTGGCGATGAATAATAATTAACATTTTGTGTTTGAAATGTTGAAAAAAGCGTTCACCACTTTTTAAGTTAGTGAACGCTTTTAATTTATTGGTTGACCAAACTTTTTTGCTTCGGGACGGAAACTCTTGCCTTTTTATCACATTGTTGCCCGATTGAAAAAGCTAAACATAATCATTTACAAAGCATAAATAAAATCCCTGTTAATTTATTTCCTATTAAACTTTTTAACCTTTTCAGAGAGGCTTTGCAACTCTTCCTTTGAAAGTTCCGGAAGATGTTCGAGGTCATCAAGAAATTTTGCGATGCTTTCTTTCTCTCTCAGCCTTGTGCTTTCAATATAATAGCTCGTTATTATTCCGGGTACAACAGCAATTATGAGAATTGAGCAGATAGAAAGGAATATTGACATGGCTCTGCCTAAAATTGTAACGGCTGTTATATCTCCGAAACCGATTGTTGTTGCCACGCTAAAGCAATACCATATACTGTCAAAAATGCTTTTTATATTTGGCTCTATTATCCATACACCCACGCTCACACAAGCAAATATGATTATGTATGTAGTCAAAAATTTTAATGCGCCTGTTCGTTTTAGCACAATTTTTATAAGCCGAGTTTTTTTCATAATTCCACCGCCTGCCTTATTTAACAAAATTATATCAATATTGCCCGATTTAGTCAATAAAATTAGAAATACGATTTTTATTTGTAAATTTGCTCATTTCCCGTATTTAATTTTAATTACGGTATTGGTCGGGCAGCAAATTTAGCAAACAGCTTATGATTTGTCCCGAATATAAAAGTTTTGCTTTTGCTTTACTTCGTTACCCGACCGATGATTCGCTAAAGCACCATAATAAAAAAAGTCCGGCCTTTAAAAGTCGGACTTTAATAACTATTTAGCCTTTTACAAATAACTGTTCCCAATAATAAACATTATTGTCAACATAGCAGGACACACCGATTTTGTTATAATTGCTGTTCATAATGTTTTGGCGATGTGACGGTGACTCCACCCATGCTTTTACAACCTGAGCAGGTGTAGTCTGTCCTTTAGCAATATTTTCGGCTGCCGCACTAAAGGAAACATTGTTTTCAATCAGCGCTGTTATCCAGCTTGTTTCATTTGGGCGCTGATGAGAGAATAGTGTAACTGTTTCCTTTGCTCTTGTGTCTGCCGCATTAGTGATTGTGGTATCCTTTTGCAGTGCCGGAATACCCTCTTTGGCTCTTTCGGCATTTATAAGCTCAATTACCTTATCGGCAAATTCTCTGTTGTAGCTTGCCTGCGAAACAGGTTTTGTTGTTGGCTGCGGTTGTGTTGTTGGCTGAGCGGTGGTCGGCTGAGTGGTAGGAGCGGTTGGAGTATCTCCGCTCGAAATCAGCATTTGTGCTGTGGTTACATCTTGAACATCAATTTTGCCGTCATTGTTGTAGTCGGCAATTTTTTTCTGTTCATCGGTTAATTGACCGTCGCCCGATATGTTGATCTGCAAGTATGTAACATCAACCACATCAAATTTTCCGTCACCGTTTAAGTCATAGTCTTGCAAGTCTTGCGCCGATACCGACACCATCGCAGTTGAAATTACCGCAGCAGCCGAGAGAATTACGGCTATAATTTGTTTTAATTTTTTCATATCTGCACCTTTCATCAGCTTTGATAAATATTGAGGAGAATATTTTTAATATCCCAGAGCTTTTTGGAAAGGTCAACATAGTAGTTATGCGGATTTTCAAATCTCTTAACCTCGTCCCAAAGAAGTCCGATCTGGTCTTTACAGTATTTAGCAATTTCTTCAATGCTTGGTGAGTTATACACACACTCGCCGTTTTTAAATATCGGCACAAGAAGTTCTTTCGCTGTAAAGTCAGTCAAAGTCTTTGTTTTCCAAGTAGCATTTTGGTCAAAAATTGTATGCGGCTTAGAGAAATCCATAACTTCGTCATACACACAAAGCTCATCGGCAAGCGCTTTGCCGCTTTCGTTATCATAGTAACGGTAGAGCTTTTTAAAGTGCGGATTTGTGATTTTTGTTGTATTTTCGCTGACCTTGATTTTAGGGATAATCTCGCCGCTTGTAGGCTCTTCAACAGCTACAAGTTTATATACACCGCCAAATACAGGCGAGCTTGATGAGGTGATAAGTCTTTCACCAACGCCGAAAACATCAACCTGAGCGCCCTGCATCATAAGGTCACGGATAAGATACTCGTCAAGAGAGTTTGACGCAACAATTTTGCAGTTCGGCAACCCTGCCTCGTCAAGCATTTTTCTTGCTTTTTTTGAGAGGTACGAGATATCGCCCGAATCAAGACGGATTGCAAACTCGTTAATTCCCTTTGGAACGAGCACTTCTTTAAACACCTTTATTGCGTTTGGAACACCGCTTTTAAGTGTGTTGTAGGTATCAACAAGCAATGTAGGGTTTTCGGGATAAAGCTCGCAGTAGGTGCGGAAAGCAGTGTACTCGTTGTCAAACATCTGTACCCAGGAATGAGCCATTGTACCGCCGGCAGGAACACCATAGAGTGCGTCTGTAAGCGTACAGGCTGTACCTGCACAACCGCCTATATATGCCGCTCTTGCACCGTCAACAGCACCTGTTGCGCCCTGCGCTCTGCGTGAGCCAAACTCAAGCACTGTTCTGCCTTGAGCCGCACGAACGATTCTGTTTGCCTTTGTTGCAATAAGCGTTTGGTGGTTGATTGTCAGCAGGAGATAGGTTTCAATCAGCTGAGCCTCAATAGCAGGCGCTTTTACAGTGATAATCGGCTCGTTAGGGAAAATAGGAGTTCCCTCCGGTATAGCGTAAATATCGCCTGTAAATTTAAAGTTTGCAAGATATTTCAAAAATTCTTCGTCAAAAATTCCTTTTTCTCTGAGATATTCAATATCGCTTTCAGAAAAGTGAAGATTTTTGATATAGTCAATTACCTGCTCAAGACCTGCGGCAATGGCAAAACCTCCGTTGTCGGGCACTTTTCTGAAGAAAAGATCAAAGTAAACATTCTTTTTGTAAAAGCCGTTTTTAAAATAGCCGTTTGACATTGTAAGCTCATAAAAATCGCAGAGCATAGAATAGTTAGTTTCTGTCATTATAAATCACCTGAAATTTTAATTCCAATTTATTCGGACTTATCAGCTTTCAATCTGTTCAAGATTTGCTACGCCTTTTTTTAGGCAAACTTTTTGTGCCGCAACAGCAAGAACACACATTACTATAACAAGTCCAAGGTTAATTATAGCAGGTTCAACGCTAAAAATCCATAGTAATACAAGAGAAATTGTGCAGATAGCGGCGGTAATTGCAATAATTATAGCCGCATTTATTACTGTATTGTAGTTGCCACGCAGTGCGTTTATTTCATCGTCCCACACAAGCTTAGGATTTATGGTGTCTAAAAATATTCCGAGGTAGGTAACAAACACAACGCAAATCAAGCTCAGGGCAATGTGAATAAGCGGAGTTACTATGAAAACAAACGGATTAAATGTTGTTGCGAGTATTGCGCAGTACACATTAAATGCTATTACATACAGCACCATAACCGAGCCGCTGATTATTATGCTTGCGAGAGCTTTTGCGTTGATTTGCGTTCTCAGTCCAACAGGAATGTAACGCATAAACTGAAAATGCTTGCCCTCTCTTGATATTGAGGACGAGGCAATACTGTTGATTGCCGTAACAAGTGCCGAAATCACGACGGCGGATACAGTGATGATTGTAATGCTTTTCCGGTCGCCTGCAAGGTACGGAGTCAGCACACCCGACAAAAAGTTTGTACTTCCCTGCAAAATCATAATAACAGCCATAAATACAGGCCACAAAAGATTTATGGCAATGCAGTCCATAAAGAACGGCGGTGTTCTGAAAAGCACCAAAAATTCCTTTTTAAGGTAGCTTGCAAAAATGTCTTTTTGAACAGATTTTTCAATAGCCTGTCCTGCAATGCTTTTACTGCGCTTTGATTTTGTTGTATTGATGTCCGACACACCTTTGATATACATTTTTGATGCAAGGAAAAGGAAGACTGCAACAAAAATTACATTTGCAAGCAAGTATAAAAGCAGTTGATATACGGATTCGCTTGAGATAGAATCCATCATAAGAGGAATGTGCGGAAAAATAATGTTCATTACATTTAAAAATCCGTTGTCGGCACTTGCAAGTGAGCTGACGATTGCCTCGGGATTAAATCCGCTCACGCTCACGAGGGCTACCAATGAGCCTACTATAAGTACGGCAGTGCCGATACCTGTGATTTTGTTGAGAAAATCACGATTTTTTACCGAATGGGTAAAATACATAAATATAACGGCAATAATTCCGCAGTAGGCAAGAGGAATTATAGGAACAGTTAAAATGCCGATTAATGAGGCAACTATACCCGTAGCCGAAAATCCATGCGCACACATAAAGCCTGCACAAGCGCCGAGAATCAGGATAAACTCCATAATGTTCTCAGAAAGCAGAGAATAGGCAAACTTAGCGCTTACAATCTCCCTCGGCTTTAACGGCAGAGGAATTAGATTTTCAATATCGTTTGAAAAGTAAAATATATTAATGATTACATTAATGCCGAAGATTACCGACAAAATGGATATAATATGTAAAATTACATTTGCGCCCTGCGTTGTGCCACCGTAAGACATTACGCCGAGAGTGAGCGCATAGGTTATTATGCCGACAAGCAGTCCTGCGGGAATCATAATCAGCAGAACAACGGCAGTGCCCATAATTTTATAAAAGTGCTTTGAGCGCTTTTTTTCAGCCGAGGTAAGCTCGGTTGTTTTTATAAAGGTTTTTAATAAACTTAAGAAATTACTCATTTTCAGTCAGCTCCAAAAAGATTTGTTCAAGTGATTTGCCTGTGTTCTGACTGCAAAGGTTATCAAGAGTGCCGTCATACAGCGACCTGCCCTTTTTAATGATAATAACCTTGTCGCAGAGCTTTTCCGCTACCTCAAGTATGTGAGTAGAGAAAAATACACAGTTGCCCTTGTCGGCGTGTTCACGCATCATAGACTTTAGTTCAAAGGCGCTTTTTGGGTCAAGACCGATTAAAGGCTCGTCAAGAATCCATACATCGGGATTGTGAACAAGTGCGGCGGCAACCATAATTTTTTGGCGCATACCATGCGAATAGCTCAGCATAGGAGCTTTAAGGCTGTCGGTAAGACCGAATCTGTCGCAAACCTCGGTAAATCTCTTTTTGCGCACATCGGTGGGAACTTTGTATATGTCGCCTATAAAATTGAGAAATTCAATTCCTTTAAGCCTTAAAAACATATCGGGACTGTCGGCAATGTAGCCGATGCTTTTTTTAGCCTCAAGCGGATTTTTTTTAATATCGTAGCCGTTAATGCTGATTTCTCCGCTGTCGCTTGATAAAATACCCGTCAGCATTTTTATTGTGGTGGTTTTTCCCGAGCCGTTTGGCCCGATAAAGCCTACAATTTCGCCCTTGTTTACATTAAAGGACAAATCGTCTACCGCTTTAAGGGTGTTGTTAAACACCTTTGTAACATTATTGAATTTTATCATAATTTCAACCCCTTATGTATTTGTATTTATATAAATATTATAAAATCATAGGCTTGCATTGTCAATTATTTTTATAATGTTTTTAAATATTGACGATATATAATTGTATATTTATTGTTTGCAAAAGGAAAAATAAAAATTTTGTCCGTATTTGTCCCGATGTTGTCATAGTTGTGTCTGTATAATAAAGGCATAGAAAATCAAACAGACAAACTTTCATTTCTTAAAGGAGAAAACATTATGACAACTTACAAACTCAATCAAAACCAAACACAAAGATCATCAACATTATTTAGCTCTAAGAAGAATGTCTAAATCAAGCGCAAGGGCAACCGATTCAAGCTGCGCAACATATAAGGGCATATTGGTAAAGACACTTTATTTTCTCGCTGCAACCGTTGCAGGCTTTGCTTTATACTTGCTTATCTCTCCAATGCTTGCATTTGGTCATCATATTCATAGCGGAATTTTTGATTTTTACCTTCCGCAGATGATGGTTACAGGCGTTGCAGCTATCGTAGGCATAATCGCACCGTTTGTTGCTATATTTGCTCAGCGTACAGCACCTGTAAGCGGTACACTTTACACACTCAGCCAAGGCATTATTATTGCAGCAATTTCAGTTTTCTATAAGGGCGCTTATTCAAATTTAATTGTATGGGCAGCAGTTATTACTCTTGTAATTGTATTCGCTATGCTTTTACTCTTTACTTCAGGCAAAATCAGAGCTACCGACAAGTTCAAAGCTGTTACTCTTACACTTTTACTTTCAACAATCGGCATTTCAATTCTTGGCTTTATCGCTTTCCTTATTCCTGCAACAAGAGGTTTTGTATTGGTTTTTGCAGATAATCCAATCTTCGGTGTTGTAATGTCAGTTGTATTTATTGTAATTGCAGCTTTATTCCTCATCAGCGACTTTCAGGTAATTCGTGAAACTGTTGAAAATCATCACCCAAAGAAAGACGAGTGGGCAGTATCATTCGGTCTTGCATTTACAGTAATTTGGCTCTACTTCAAGGTTCTTGACCTCTTAATGAGAATTTACAGCGCAAAGAGCTAAATCAACTTTTAAGGAGATACGCATATGAGCGTAATTTTAGAAAACTATCAATTATCAAACATACAAAAAGGTCGTTTAGGACAACATTTTCTGTTGGTTAAGGAAATGGAAGTTTGATTTTATATATTGCAAGAATCCCATTCCGATTTTGGAGTGGGATTTTTGCTTTAATATAAAAATATACACAAATATAGTTGCGGATATTCTCCTTGTGCATATTGCGGTTTAGTTGTATAATAGTGTAGAAAATAATTTGTGGGGTGTTATTTTGAAAAAGAGTAGGCTGGGCATCAGCCTAAATGTAGTATTTGCCATATTGTTTGTAGTGCTGCTGGTAGTATTTTGCATTACCGCAAAAACATTTGCTACAAGCAGCGGCTATTCCGTTACGCCTGTAACTCTGACGGGCGAATACACAACCGACAAAGGCGATACCTTTAAACTTGACAGGGATCACCCGTTTTTAAATAATAATTATAAGTCGATAACTTTTAAAGGAAAAATCAATGCCTATGTCATTCCTCGGCATACTCACATTCTCGCTTGCAGATGTGCTTATGAGAAAATCAAAGCTGCAAAATTTCAGCTTTGCGCTGGTAGCTTTCTTCGGCGGTCTTTATTTTCTCTTTGATACGCTCAATTACTATATGCCGCTTATCATTGACAATCCGCAAAACCGAACCCCGACACATCTCGCACACATCTCGGCATTGAAAACATTAAAGAAAGAATTTCAACAATGTGCAACGGCGATGTTACCATTGAAAGCGAGGCAGGCAAAGGAACTGTATCTACAATTAAAATTTTTAAAGACACAAAGGGGGATTAATTATGAAAATACTTGCAACAGATGACGAGGCGCTTGCACTTGAAATGCTTGTTGATTCTATCAGAGAGGTAAAGCTTGACGCAGGCGCTGTAAATTCATATATGAACGAATATATGTCGCAGTATTATTGGGCAGAGTTTATTTAGTAAAATGAGAAAGGGTAAATATTTATGAGTAAAAATGGTAGTAAACGATTGACAAATGCGGTTGCTCAATCCGACAGCGGAGTAAACCTCAGCTTTAAACTGCTGTCGGCAATAGGAATTATAATTATAGTTTCGGGACATTGCTACAAGGGAGGAATTTCCCTTGCTTATGATTGGTTTCCGATTTATTCCTTTAACCTTGCCTTGTTTGTGTTCATTTCAGGTTATTTCTACAAGGACAAGCACGAGGATAATGTATTAAAGTACATATGGGGAAGAGCAAAAAGACTGCTTATCCCTGCATATCTTTGGAATATTGCATACGGTATATTCGTAATTATTATGAAAAACTGCGGATATGTTTCGGGTGCAGATGTAAACCCGTATAACCTCTTTATTATGCCATTTGTAGACGGCGAGGCATTCCAATACAACCTCGGTTCGTGGTTTGTATATCCCCTGTTCTGCGTGTATATTATCAACATACTTTTCAGAAAGCTGTTGAGCCTTGTAAAACTCAATAACGAGTATATCATTCTTATTGTATATTTGGTGGCTGGTATGGTTGCCGTTCAGACTTCAATAGAAACACCTAACGGCTTTCACGGACCAATGCTCTTACTGTTCAGGACTATGTTCTTTTTGCCATGCTTTGAATTTGGCAAGTTCTATAAGGCAAAGCTTGAAAATCACGATAACCTCAACAGCTTTGCGTATTTTGGCATTCTCTTTGCGGTTCAGCTCATTTTGCTTACATTCTTTAAGAACCTTGAGTACACACCGTCAAAGTGCAATCAGTTTGAAAACGGCTGTATAATTCCGTACATTACGGCAATTACAGGTATTGCCTTTTGGCTTAGAGTGTCAAAGCTCATTGCGCCGATTATCAAGCATTGGAAACCGATTTTGCTTGTAGCCGACAATACATACAGCATAATGATTCACCACCTTACAGGCTTTATGTTGGTAAAATGGCTGTTCTATTTAATAAGCCGCATAACTCCGCTTTTCTCTGATTTCAGTATTCAGACAATGAAAGAAACTATCTGGTATTACTATATGCCAAACGGAGTTTACAGTTATGCTATAATCTACCTTGCGGTAGGAATTTTCTTTTCCATTCTTATCGGAGTTATTCAGAAAAAGGTGTGGAAATCCATTAAATCTGCATTCACACCCAATATTTCAAAGTCAAAAGCATAATTTAGGAGCGCTCGGTATGGGCGCTCTTTTTACATTATAAAATCAGATACTGCAATAATTTCCAAATAAAAATACTAAAAATTCAAGTGCTTGTGCAAGTAACTGAATTGCACAATTTTGTATTGACAGTAAATTCCATATTTGCTATTATTTTATTGTATATTGAGAAATATATAAAATATTTTGTTATAATGACAAGGAGAGAAAATAAATGAAAAAAATTTTAGCGTCAATTATTGCTGTGATTTTAGCCGTAAGCGGGTTATCTGTGATTTCAATTACAGCAAATGCGGCAACTATTTTTATAAGCGGCAACTATGAATATACTGTAAATTCAGATGATACCGTAAATATTGCGGGATATAAGGGTATAGCAACCGATATTACAATTCCGTCACAAATTTTAAATAAAAATGTTGTAAAAATTTCTGATAATTCTTTTTACAACAATAGCACATTAACTTCTGTTAAAATACCAAATACAATAAAAGTTGTCGGTTCAATGGCATTTCACAATTGTACAAAACTTTCAAAAGTTACATTACCAAGCAATCTTACGGAAATTGGCTATAATGCATTTGAAGGAACAACAGCACTTACAACAATTACAATTCCAAAAACAGTTACAACAGCCGGTAATAATGTATTTAACGGTTCGGCACTTAAAACAGCCGCTATAGAAAACGGCGCAACAGCAGTAGCAGACAATCTTTTCAGTAACGCTAAAAATTTAACTAAAGTAACAATTCCGAATACAGTAAAGAAAGTAGGCTCAATGTCATTCTACGGTTGTAAAAGTCTATCATCGGTAACATTGCCAAATACTCTTACCGAAATCGGCTATAGCGCATTTAACGGAACAACAGCGCTCACAACAATTACAATACCGAAGACTGTAACCAAAGCAGGCAGTGATGTGTTTGAAGATTCGGGACTAAAAACAGCCACTATAGAAAACGGTGCAACAGCAGTAGCAGACAATCTTTTCAGTAACGCTAAAAATTTAACTAAAGTAACAATTCCGAATACAGTAAAGAAA